>Ga0207667_10009108_pt1 | contig 11734 bp, 10 predicted proteins | sample KBSCornC52_FD_184301 | JGI IMG/M metagenome (GOLD analysis project Ga0207667, IMG submission 184301) | Corn rhizosphere microbial communities from Kellogg Biological Station, Michigan, USA - KBS Corn C5-2 (SPAdes) (version 2) | ecosystem: Host-associated > Plants > Roots > Rhizosphere > Soil ...
CTGCGTGCGAAGTGGGGATCGTCAGGCTTGATTGCCGCCTCGATGTCGGCTAGCGCAAGCGTGCCGTCGGGGGCGTTGTCGAGCGGTTGGGGCTGAATGCTGCCGAGCACGGCGGCACCCCCCGCTTCCCACCGATAGCAGTGCGCTTGCTGACCGACGATGTATTCGTCTCCGCGCTCGCAATGCGTCATCAAGGCAATCAGGTTCGACTGTGTGCCGGAGGGGACAAATAGGCCGGCCTCTTTGCCGATGACTTCGGCGACGCGCGCCTCGAGCCGCTTAACCGTCGGATCGTCGCCGAATACGTCGTCGCCCACTTCCGCTGCGGCCATGGCCGCGCGCATGGCGGCGCTGGGGCGAGTGACCGTATCGCTGCGAAAATCGTATTTCAGTCCCGCTGCTTCCATCTTCGCTCTCCTGTTTCGGGCATCTCAAAGTGCGTTCATGATGACACGGCCTGCGCTGTCCGCTGTACACAGCAGCGCGGAATCTGTTACATAACAGAATTTCTCGACTTCCCGTGTCATGGATCCCGCAATGCACGATTTGCCTATGTACGTCCGCTTGGGGCAACGGCTCCGAGAGGGTATCGAGCAGGCGGCGATGGTTGAAGGCACTCGATTGCCCTCGGTGCGGCGCCTTGGTGATCTGGCGAGCCAGCAATGCCGGTGAAGCCCGGCGCATGGTACCGGCTGCGGTTACTTCAGCGCCAGGGCATCGAAGGCTTGCAACAATCGTTCGATGTCGGCCGAGGTAAGGTTGCCCATCGTCGAGATACGGAACAGCCGCTTCGACAAGTCGCCCTGTCCCGCGTAGATAACGAACCCGCATGCCTTGAGCGCATCGTGCAGCGGTTCGTAAGCGATGCCGGGGGGCAGGTCATACGCACGCAACACGACCGACGACTGCTCGGGCGGCAGGACGCAGGCCATGCCCCGTGACGCGAGGCCGCTACGCACTTGCTCGGACAGCGCCGCATAACGAGCATGTCGCGCCGGTAGTCCGCCTTCGTCGGCGAATTCCCGCAAGGCTTCGACGAGCGCGTAATACGCATGCACGGAAGGCGTGAAAGGCGTATTACGCGCCGCTTGCAGGCGAGCGAGACGGCCGAGGTCCAGATAGTAGCCCCGGCTGGCCGCACACTCGATCGCATCGCGCGCGGCAACGACGAACGAGGCGCCGGGTACGCCGTGCAGGCATTTGTTGGCCGTCGCAGCCACCGCGGCGATATTCGCTTCATCGAAATCGATTGCCTCTGCGCCGAAGCTGCTGACGGCATCGACGAGCAATCGTGCCCCGTGTTTGCCGCACAGCGCACCGATCTCGCACAAATCATTGAGGCGGCCCGTGGTCGTTTCGTGATGAACGATCGCCACATGCGTAAAGGGGCCCTCCGTCTCCAGGCACATCGCGATCGCAGCCGGATCGGGCGCGCGCATCCAATCGTGAGCGAGCGCTACGTGCTCGATCCCGTATTGCTTGGCAATGCTGGCCATACGCTCGCCGTATACGCCGTTTTGCACGACGAGCAGCTTGCCTTGCTGCGGTACGAGCGAGGCGATCATGCTTTCGACCGCACCCGTGCCCGAAGCCGTCATGAGGACAGCCGACCATGCTTGCGGATCGAGCCCATAGACACCGAGCAATCGGCTGCGCGCTTCGTCTTGCAGGTCGTAGAACTCGCTCTCGCGATGACAAAGGTCCGGCTGCAGTAAGCTCTGCCGCACGCGCTCGGTCAGCGTGACGGGGCCGGGATTGAGCAACAGCGTTTTCATCGAAGCATTTCCTTATGCGGCGCCGATGTGGCGCATCAAACGCGCCTTGACCTCGGCCGGGGCAATGGTGGGACGGGGCAGGCCGTCGGGGGTGCCGCGCCGAATCGCTAGACGCGCGAAACGAGGGCCGCTCCGCCTACCGTCGAGCGCCGGCTGCGCCAGCAGCGAATCGATCAGCGACAGGTCATTGCCCTCGATGGCCGAGGCATAGCCGCACGCTGCCGCTACGCCTGCGAACGAGACCTGTGCCGAAACGGTTGCCTGCCCGCCGGTGGAGTCATGCGAGCCGTTATCGAGCAGCAAATGGGTGAGGTTCGGCGGGCCGTACGCGCCGAGGGTCGCAAACGCCCCCATGCGCATGAGTGCCGCGCCGTCGCCGTCGAGTGCCACGACGTGCAGGTCGGGCCGTGCGAGCGCAAGGCCGAGCGCAAGCGGCATCGCGCATCCCATCGAGCCCACCATGTACAGCTGATTCGGGCGATCGTCGAGTGCATACAATTCTCGTCCGCAGAACCCCGTCGACGCGAGCACCACCGTCGAGTCGACCGGTGTATGCGCGATCACGCGTTCGAGGGCATCGCGCCGCGACGGCAATCTGTCGTGCGAGGTATCGTGCCACCGCGACTGCGGCACGCGTGCCGCCGCCCGCACCGGTATCTTTCGTTCGAGCGGGTAGGGTGCGACGGTGCCTTTGCGCATGACGAGCGCATACGGGCGTCCTGTCTTATCCATATGCGCGACGGCACGTGCAAGTGCGGGTTCGATCGCCTCGGCATCGCTCGGAAACGGCTCCCACGGGATTTCCATTGTCTCGAGCAGCGACGGCGTGATCGGCCCCATCAGCGCGTGCTGCGGCTCGTCGGAGATACCGGGCTCACCGCGCCAGGTGACGATGAGCAACTGCGGCAGGCGAAACGTCCAAGTCAGCGACGTCAGCGGGCTGACGGCATTGCCGAGCCCCGAGTTCTGCATCATCGTGATACCGCGTTCGCCGTCGCGCGCCCCCAGCACGATACCCGCGATCAGCGCGACTGCATCGCCTTCGTTCGCGGCACTGACATAGCGTAACGCCGGATCTTGCAGCACGTAGTTGATGAAGGGCGTGAGAAAAGAACACGGGACGCCCGCATACGAGGTAAATCCGCGGCGGCGTGCCGCCTCGACGAATTGTGCTGCTTCGATCATTGGCGCTCACTTTGACCGTTGGGGCCGAGCGCAAACGGAGTCTGCTCATGAGCAAAATCCCCCGCACGCCGAAAGTCTTCGAGATCGTTCACCCCGCACCAATGCCCGTGAACGTAATGCACTTCGATCGGTTCGCCCGCATCGATCAGGGCATTGATGAGCGCCGGCATGTCGAGCGTGTCGAAGTCGGGTTGCAGCCTCAGTTCCGCCAGCATCGCGCGCAGACGCGCAATCCCGTGCCCGCGAACGCTTAGCAGCCCGATCCATCTGCCATCGGGAGGAACGGTATCGGGCTTGCCGCTGCGAATGCGCTGCAGCAGCGTCTTTTGGCCGAACAGTGCGCGATCGTCCGATGCCGAGCAATACGCAAAGTCGCGCACGCTCTGGTTGGAAGCTTGGGATTGCGACGAATCGACGACGACGGTGAACGGTGCGTCGCTTTCGACGAGATCGCGCAGGATGTAGCTGCGAAAGAGCAAGTCGCCATAAGAGACGACCGTATCGGCCACGAGCCCACCGGCATCGATGGCGCACGCGAGCGAGGCGAGTTCGCCGGTTTGCGCGTGCTTCTCGTTGACGACGAGCTTGATGCCCGCGGTGTCGATTGCATCGGCGCGATATCCGCCCACAACGGCGATGTCGTTGACGCCTTGCCTCTTGAAGGCATCCACGAGCCAACGCAGCAGCGGCTTGCCCGCTACGGGAAGCATAACCTTGGGGCGCTCGGCCGTGACGGCTTCGAGCCCGCGCCCGCGGCTCGCCGCCAGCACGATCGCTGCGCTGGGCTTGCGCGATGCCGCCAGATAGACGCGCTCTGCCGCCGCATATTCGTCCGCATCTTGCAGGCGAAAAATCTCTCCGACAGAGGCGATCCGGTCTTCGACGTTCACGAGCGTTTCGCTGTCGTGAATCTCCTTCGCCACGGCTTGCATCGACGACGCAGCGGCGCGCACGAGATGATTGGCCCAGATGACAGTGCCGATCCCGGCCTTGCGGAACACTTCCGTCGGCGTGCTGTAATACTTCGTGGGCACGATGACGAGCGGAGCCCGGCCGGCCCATTCCCGTGCGAAGGTGAGGATTTCGTCGGGACGGGAGAGCTTGCTGTGAATCAAGATCGCATCCGCGCCGGCGAGCCGATAAGCTTCGGCCCGCTCCAGCGCTTCTTGCATGCCCCAGCCGGCAATCAACGCCTCGACCCGGGCCACGATCGAGAAATTCGGTTCCGACTGCGAGTCTTTTCCGGCCTTGATCTTGCCGCAGAACTCGTCGACGTCCGCCAGCGGTTGACGTTCGCCGCCAATGAAGCTGTTCGTCTTGGGGAACTGTTTGTCCTCGATGCAGACGCCGGCTATGCCGCGCTGCTCGAGCTTGCGCACGAGGCGTCGGACATTGTTGAAGTTGCCGTAACCCGTATCACCGTCGAGCAGAATCGGCAGATCGCTGGCATCGGCCATGAACTCGAGCATGTCGACGACTTGAGTCCAGCTCGCTTCGTTGTTATCGCGCACGCCGAACTGCGCCGAGATGGCTAGGCCCGAGGCCCAGATGCCCTTGAACCCAGCCTCGCGCACAATGCGCGCGGACAAGCCGTTATGCGCTTCCATCAAGAATTCGAGCTCGTCGTTGACGAGCATTTCGCGCAACTGTTCGAAGCGCGAGCGTGTGTCGATACCTTGTTCCCGTGCGTTCATCGCATAGCTCCGGTAGGTTGCGTGAGGCGCGGCAGCACCTCGTTTTCGGCGCGTGCCACGTCGCCCGGAAAGTCGATTTCGATCCATGGCAGCCCCGTGACGTCGGCCACGTCGTACGTGCGTCCGCCTTCGAGCAACAAGTCCCGCACCGCTTCTTCGTGCGGTAGCGTATGCCGGCCGCTGGAAACATATCCGGCGACGATTTCGGCAAGCCGGCGCGCCGTACTTTCGCGAAAGCGGAAGAAACCGACGGACTCGCCGATCGTGTCGTATTGCAAGCCCACGGCAAGCTGTTTGCGCAACTCCACCGGGACGCGTTCTCTCAAACACAGTTTGACGGGCTCGTCGCCCGCTTCCATATCGCGATCGATCAGCAGACGATCGATGCTTGGGCCGGCCACGAGCGCACGCAATATCGCTTCGTCGTAAAGAACGTCGGCATCCATCAGCAATACGTCGCCGCCGCGCGTGAGCGCATCGGCCACCGTGTGGACCGTGAGCACGCTGCCGAGATCGTAGCGTGGATTGAGCGCGATACCGGGCCGCGGCTGCCAGCCGATGCGCTCGAGTTCGGCTTCGATTTTCTCCGGCTGGAAACCGAGTGCAAGCTCGACTTCGTCGACGCCGGCGGCGCGCAAAGCCCGCAAGTGGCGCTCGAGCAGCGTCATGCCTTCAAAGCGCAACAGGCACTTTGGGAATTGCTGGTCGGGCGGTTGCTGTAGGCGCAGGCCTAGGCCCGCGGCGAGAATGATTGCTCGCATGTTTTTTTGTCTCCTGACAGGAACCGATAGACAGAGCGGCCGGCCCCGTCAATCGGCAAGCGGCATGCCGTGCGTGCGCCGGCGCTGCCAATTGCGTTCACTCCAATGCACATAGACGATGCCCGGTAATCCGAGCGCGAGCTCGCGCGCACGCTTGGCGAGCGACAGGGCGAGCGCCGCATCCGGCGTGAGGCCGACGAGGGGCGCGAGCAGCAAGTAGCCGCCTTCCTGTGCGCCGAGCGATCCGGGAATCGCGAACGCCGCACCGCGTATCGCCTGCCCCACGCTTTCCAGCAGCAGCGCATCGAGCCAACTCACGGGGTGGCCGATGAACGCCAGCGCGAGCCAGACTTCGCCGATGCCGACGATCCACCCGACGAAACTCAACGCGAACGAGGCGGCGACGAGCCGGCGCTCGCGATAAAGCTTGCGCACCGCGCTGTCGATCGCGTCCGCGCGCGCCGCGGCATGGCCCGTGCCGCGTGCGCCGAACGCTTTGCCGAACAAGCGCGAGAAACCCCCGAACAAGCCGCGTTGCTGCGCGTAATAAAATCCCCCAACGACCACCGCCAGCACGGCACTGGCGGCGAGCGCCGCGACATGTAGCGCGTGTGCCGCGTGCGAGCCACGCGAGGTGGAGAAAGCCGCGAATGCCGTCAAGCCGAGTAGCGCAAAGACGATTTGCGCGACCGATTGCATCGTCGTCGATACGGTGATGGCCGCCGCTGCATCCTGCATCGGGGCGCCGCGCTGTGTCAGGTGCCGCGCCATCAGCACCGGCCCGCCGATCTGCCCAGCCGGCAATAAGCTGTTGACCGACTCGCCGGCCCAGCGGGCGCGCAGCGCATCGGCGAACGAGGCACGCTTCCCGACGAGTACGGCTATCGCTGCGGCGTCGACGCCAAGCGGCAACACATGAAATGCCGCGACCAGTACAAGGCCCCATCCCGCAGCCGCCAGTGTGGCGGCAACGGCGCCGGCGCCTTGCCAGGCAAGGAGGCCGACGAAAACCGCCGCGCCTAGCGCTAACAACATTGCCGCCGTGCGGGTCATGCGGTGTCCTTGCCGGTGCGGCGTGCGCTTCCCGCCAAGCGGAATACTTGGCGAAAGCCGAAATAGGCGATTGCGTCTTTCATGTTCGAGATTAAACGCCGCCATGGACGCATACGTGCGTCGGTCACGTATTCGAACGTTAAGGAGACGCGCATGTCGCCCGCTTTCGCCGGTGTAATCCGGTGGCGAAGTTTGTCGCCGTCGAACAGCACGATCGAGCCGGGCGGATACTGAATCGAACCGGCGACCGGGGCAAGCTCCGGCGTGCGCGTATGCAATTCGTAATCCAGGCGGCATGAGGAATCGTCGAGCACGCCGATCAGCAGCGTATAGCGGCGGCCGTCGTAGTACGAGGTGTCGTAATGCCAGCCGATATGATCGCCTTCGCGCGTGTAGTAGTAGAGCGCATACGCGTGCGGATCGTCGTCAGGCGAGGGCTCGAGCGTATCGCCGGTAATGGCCTCGAGCCAGTCGATCAACGCACGCGAGCGATAAAGCTCGGCGATAAGCGGCGCGAGCCGATCGATCGTGTGACGGCTGACGCTCCCGCCTTGCTTGTGGCCGGGCAAGTAATTGCGGTTGACGGCGGGCGCAAGCGACCGCGCGCTCTCCGCGAGCCGGGCCGTGACATCGGCGGGCAAGAAGGTGTCCAAATAGAGGAACGCGCCCTGTTCGACGAATTGCGCGCGTAACCGCTCTCGGTCGAGTGCGCGCACGGTCTCGCTCACGACGTGATCGATCGGTCGTGCATCGTCCGGCGATGGGAACGTCGCGGGCGATGCGACCGCATCGCCCGTCGCGATACGCGCGTTCATCTAGATACCCACGCTTCGTTCGCAGGTTTGCTCGGCTTGGGCCGGCGCACGATGCGGCGATAGTCGAGCGCGACCCAGATTGCGAACAAAGGCGCGCCGATCGACGCGGCCATGACGAACGGCTCGACGATGCCGGCGAGTGTGACGAGCGGCAGCAAATAGAGCACGTCCTCGGTTTCAAAGCCGGCGGCCGAGGCCTGTTGAGTTCCGGCCTTGCCGGCGAACGATTCGATGCGCATGCGCAGGTAGAAAATGAGCGCCACGGCGACGCCGGCCACGGCACCAAGCCCCGTGGACTGCGCGAATAGGTGATCGCCACGTGCAGCGGCTATCCCGACACCCATGCAGACGAACAGCGCGACGGTCACGAAGGCGTCGCTGGCTAAGTCGTAAAAGTGCCCGAACTTGCTCGACTTGCCGCTAATGCGCGCCAATTCGCCATCGGTATGGTCGATAAAGTTCGACAGGACGATCAGCAGCGCGCCGACGTTGGTCCATGCGAACGTGCCCTGCGCAAGGCCGGCCGCGCCTGCGATACCGACGACGAGGCGCAGTGTCGTAAGGTGATTCGGCGTGACGCGCGAGGCTTTGAGCGGGGTGACGAGACGGCGAGCGAGCCGGGCGTCCCAAGTACGGGGCGCCGGGGCGATGGCGCTAGTGGTAGATTCAACGCGGTTCTTCATCCGCAGCAATATATACGTTTTTACGGGGTGTTGTCTTCCTGTCCCGCATAGGCGGTCGCGGTATCGGCGCGCCGCGCGGGCCCAAGACATCGTTCGGCCGAACGAGGTAAAGTGCCAGCCTGTCGCCCCAATCGATCCGGCATGCTGCGTGCGCCACGCCAATCCAATCCTGAATCGCTAATCGTCCCGCTGTAACGGTATGTCATTAACGGTACGTCATTACGCCGCTATGAAGAGCCTCGCCATCGCAGCCTTGATTTTTGCCGGGGTCGCCCTGTCCCGCCCGGCGTTTGCCGTCGCACTCGATGACCCGCTGCATTGCGATCGCCCCGCGCACGACTTTATCGGTGCATTGGAAGAGAAAGGGTTGATCGACCGGCATCCGTCGCGTGTGGAGGCAAACTCAATCAATGCGTTCGACCCGGCCCACGGTGTCGATTTAACGGCGTTCGGCTTTCGTGTGTTCGCGATCGTCGGCTTTCAAAAAGGCGACCCGATGTTCCGCATGGGCGACGGCACGCCGCTGGCCGATTCTGCTTACGGCGCGGTCGTGCTCGGTTCGACGGAGAGCGTGAAGTCAGCCGTCAGGTCGGGCGGCAGCACGGCAATCGTCCACCACGTCGCCCCCTTCGTGACGGCTATTTTTTGCCGGCTCGACAAGCCTGCGCCAGCAGACCGTCCCTAGCTTGCCATTGCTTTCGCCGATGTGCGCCAGCCCCCATGAGCCGGCACTTCGTTCTCAGGGTCACCCCCCACACAAAGTATTTTTTTCCGAATGCCATGGGCCTAAGCAAGATTTATGCCGTCTACTCGTTGGCAATAAGCAACGCGGCTCGGGCACCCGGGTTCACTGAGATGGACTTGCCGATACGCTCGTGTAAACATCATGTCCATTCCGTGACGACGACGCATCCCAAGGCTCTGCAAAAAGCCGGGGCGACGCATGCGCCGATGACGACACACAGCGGGCACGGCCCGGTGACGGGATCGCTAACAATTGGCCGGTTTGGAGCATTCGATGAAAAAGCACATTTTTTCTCTCGCCGCGTCGATGGCGTGCGCCGTGCCGGCGTTCGCGCAGAGCAGCGTGACGCTGTATGGCGTGATCGACGAAGGTTTCAACTATACGAACAACGTGCAGGGTAACCACAACTACGAGCTCGCGAGCGGTTTCGCGCAGGGCAGCCGTTGGGGCTTGAAGGGTGCGGAAGACTTGGGCAATGGACTGAAAGCGGTCTTTCAGTTGGAAAACGGCTTCGACGTCAACTCCGGTCGCCTGAACCAAGGCGGCCGCATGTTCGGCCGCCAAGCATTCGTGGGTTTGTCGTCCGGCCAGTACGGTACGGTCACGCTGGGCCGTCAATACGATTCGCTCGTCGACTACCTTGCACAGACTACGGCGAATGGGAATTGGGGCGGCTATTTACTCTCGCACCCGTTCGATAACGACAATACGGACAACAGCTTTCGCGTCAATAACACCGTCAAGTATGCGAGCCCCGACTTCGCGGGCTTCCAGTTCGGCGGTACCTATAGCTTCAGCAACGATCCCGGATTCTCGAACAACCGCCAATACAGCATCGGCGGTCAATATCAGAACGGCGGCTTGCTCGTTGCTGCGGCTTACCTGCAGGCGAACAATCCCGGCGGGACGACGGGCGGCGCCATTGCGACGAACGATGCAAACTTCGTCTCGTCGCGTCTGCGTATCTTTGGCGGCGGCATCAACTACACGTTCGGTCCCGCGACGGCCGGCTTCGTTTATACGAATACGAACGTTAAGAATCCCACGAGCGATGCCTATCTGACCGCAGCCGATTCCCTCGTGCCCATTACGGGGCCGCTGGCCGGGTCGACGGTGACGAGACTGAGGTTTCAGAACTTCGAAGTGAACGGCAAATACCAGCTCACGCCTGCGTTGTACGTCGGGGCCCAGTACGTCTACACGATGGAAAACTACGATACGACACTCGGCGGCGTGAAGCCGAAGATTCATACCTTCGGGCTGATGGTGGACTACAACCTGTCCAAGCGCACGGACGTATACATTCAGGGTGCCTTCCAAAAGGTTGCAGGCGACAGCACGGGCTCTTCGCTCGATCACGCCTACATTCCGGGCGCCGACGACTTGTCGAGCACGTCGAAGCAGGCCGTGGCGCGCGTCGGCATTCGCCACAAGTTCTGATCAGTGCGACGTGCGGCGCATCGGGCGCCGCTTGCATTTCCCAGCCCATCCGGTGCTTCGGCGCGGATGGGCTTTTATCGTTCAGCGGCCGCCGATGCTCCCTCGCCCAAGGGGGTGGCGCGCAACTTGCACGGCGGCGTATTCTCGCAGCGCCGGATCGGATCGCTGTGCATCGCCGTCACGGCAACGAAGGAGACTCTATGGCCCGGACACAAGAACTTGCTGCGCGTCTGTTGGAGGCGCGGCGCACGCATACGCTCCTCGATCCCGCCGCGCTTGCCGCGTGCAAGCCCGACAATGCCGACGAAGCCTATGTCGTGCAGCAGCTCGTGCTCGACGAGTTGGGCGGATGCGCAGGCTATAAGATCGGCGCCGGGTCACCTTCGGCGGTGCCGCAGTGTGCGCCGTTGCCCGCGACGAAAGTGGTTGGCGCGGCATCGGGCATCCGTCGAAAAGACTATGCGCGCATCGGGCTGGAACTCGAAATTGCCTTTAGCTTTGCGGACGATGTCGATCATTCGCTGTCCGAGCAGGCGGACGAAGTGATCGATGCGATCGACGCAATGTCGGTGGTGGTCGAAGTGGTGGATAGTCGATACCACGGCTGGCCGAATATCGATCCGCTACTTCAATTGGCCGACCTCCAAAACAACGGCGCGCTCGTGATCGGTGACACTCGGCCGTACGATCGCCACTTCGATTTCAGTGCACCTCAGATCAGTTTTTACTGCGGTAACCATGAAATTTTTAAAGGGACGGCGCGCCATCCCGCCGGCGAGCCGCGGCGGCTGATTGCTTGGCTCGTTGCGCGCACGCTGGAGACGGGACACTCGATTCCTGCCAGAACCGTATTGACGACGGGCTCTTATACGCCGCTTTACCTCGCATCGGCGCCCGGCCTCGTGCGTGGGACCATCGAGGGGGTCGGGAATATAGTGTTCGAGATCCAGTAGCGCGGGGGAGTCGCGCTATCGGGTTTCAATCCATGAGTCGCCGGCGCACGACATCGACGAATCGGTCGTCGGCGAATGCGGACGCCGCGAGTGTCGTGACCTCGGGATAAGCCAACCGCGCGATGTCGGTTAAGACCTGGCCGGGCGGCGCTTCGACCAGCAGCGTTGCGCCGCGTTCGACGATCGTCGTGAGCGCGTCGAACCATCGCACCGTGTAACGCATGTTGGTGGCGAGGTCGTCGCGGATGTCCTCGGGTTGATGCAGTGCCCGCGCCCGCCGATTGCCGATGTAGAGATGCTCGGGCCTTCGAAACGATACATTGGCAGCATAAGCGACGAGTGCATCGGACGCTTCCCGCAATAGTTCGCAATGCGAAGGCACGCTGACGGCGAGCCGCTTCGCCCGGTGAGCGCCGGCGATACTCGCGCACTCGTTGAACGCGTCGAGGGCGCTATCCGACCCGGCAACGACAATTTGGCGCGGCGCGTTGACGTTGGCAAGATAGACGCGCGCCTGCGAAGGCTGCGCCGTGCGCGCTATCAGCGCTTCGACTTGCGCTTCTGTCAAACCCTCTATCGCCGACAGTCCGTATCCGCTCGGATACGCCTGCTCCATCAATTCGGCGCGTG
>Ga0207667_10009111_pt1 | contig 11728 bp, 10 predicted proteins | sample KBSCornC52_FD_184301 | JGI IMG/M metagenome (GOLD analysis project Ga0207667, IMG submission 184301) | Corn rhizosphere microbial communities from Kellogg Biological Station, Michigan, USA - KBS Corn C5-2 (SPAdes) (version 2) | ecosystem: Host-associated > Plants > Roots > Rhizosphere > Soil ...
GCTGGGTGTTTGGGGTGGCGAACGGTGATGCCGCGAAACTCGACGATTTTCGGAAGGCCCACGGTCTCGCTAGGCTTTTTCTTCCCTACTGGAGCGATCTCTTTGATGGCGTGGGCTTGCGCGACCTAGTCCGTGCCTCCGCCCTCAAGGGTCCGGATTCCTGCACGGCCTATTTACCCAAACGGGTCCAGCACGCCTTGGCACTTGACGAGGAAAAGTCCTATACCTGTCTCCATGCCTACGCCACCTACCGCTTTGGCTACCGGTCGATGGCCGCGGACAGCTTCGCCGTCGCCAGGCTCTTTCTCAGCGACGCCACGAGGCCCGAGTGTTCCGGCATTGAAATGTGGAATCTTATTCTCGAGGACATATACCTAAACTTCGCGGACGGCGAACGCGGGACTTCCGAACTCGACAGAAATCCTCAGTCCAAACAATTTAAAGGAAGGGCCATGGAATGGCCACGTCTGGAAGAAGCGGAACACCGCATTTTCATCACTTCAGGGCATCATGATGACCCGGCAAAATGGGCCAGGAACGAAGCCTATATCGCTCAGCAGCAAGCATCGCCCACACCTCAAGGAAAGCCTCGACACATTCGCCTGCTGCACAAGCCATATGCGGGAATTTTTCGAATTTGGGAAGGGTCGGGCCTGATGCACAAGCTGCAATGGACGGATCTTCCGACCGGCCAGACGTATCGAGGCTTTGCCGACAAGTTCATCTGGCCACCATCGAAAGAGAGTTGTATGGGGAACGAAAATGGTCACAGCAGTCCCGGAGCATTGCTGGTCATCGCGGAGGCACTCATTGCCCGTGCGGAAAAGTCACTGTCCGATGTGACTTCGGTCGAAGAAGCTCTCCGCGGTGCGGTCCTCGCGAACGACGCCTTGGAATTACTCGGCTGTCGCACCCCGACAGTGGCGATGGAAGCCCTTCGCCTGAAGCATCATTTTGAAGTGCTGGCGGAATGTCACTTTTCGGGTGTCGAACACCACATTCAGCTCGAAGGACGTTTGGCGGAAATTCACCGCGATGTGCAGGCCATCGGCCAGTGGTTTGGTCACGACCAGCGGGTAACGGCTGAGCTGAATGCAGAAATGCAGATTCTGCTCGATCTGGTGCGGGTTTTTCGCGAGTTCGGCCAGTTCGACGAGGAAAATATTTGCATGCGGCAGGTGCGGGACCTCGATCGCCGGCTCTGGTATCGCGACGGGGGACTGGTGGAGGCGCTAAGTTATCCTGTCCGCTGGTATGTGGAATTCTTGTTGGGATCCACTCTCCGCTTTGTCATCGCAATGGTCGTGTGGATTTTCGTTTTGACCGGCCTGTTTGCCGCCACAGGCATAGCATGGCCTGCATGCTTGGAGGCAACCTTTAGCTCCTTTATTGGCATTCAACCCCCAACGCAAGATCATCACAACCTTCCCATTACCATACTGGCAATGGTTTCCGGGGCTGGCCACCTCGGCATTTTGATTTCGCACCTCTACACCATGGTTAGCAGAAAATAACACCACTCGCAAAATGACTCTCGTTGCTTCGGTTCTGGGCGTAATCGGAATAATTCTATTCCTCTGCATCCACGCGATGTTAACTCTGTGGGGACTTTATCCTCCAGATACGAGTGCATCGAAGGATGCTGACAAGCCGGATCCCTGGAGATTACTGAAGCTTGCCGCAAGCATTCGCGACGCGACGAAGCAGACTCTGGAAGGTCAAAAGCTGGAGAGGCGTACAAAGTAGAGCGTTCGATGGAACCAGAGGAGATCCTTCGTATCGCGATTCGAACGCGCGTTCATTTAACTGCTGCGTTTCTTGGTTTCGTGGCGCTCCTGGTCATCTGCGGAACCGTGATCACCTGCACCTACATCGATGCGACGCACCCCAAAAAAGAAATAACCAAAACCGAGCAGGCGAATCAGGCACCGGGAGCCGACGAGGGGAGGTCGTCGCCGACCACTTCGCAATAGTGGCGGAATTCAGTGCAGTTCTGCTCCCAAAAACGATTGGTATTGCCCTTCACGCCGATGCCGATGATGGCGCGGTTGGTCTGCTTCACTTTCTGGGCGAGTGCGATGTAGTCGCTATCGCCCGCAATGATAATGACGGTATGAACGTGCGGGAAGCGATAGAGGTCTTCGAGTGCGTCGAGCGAAAGGCGGATGTCGGCCCCGTTTTTGCCGCTGTGCCCTTTCGGGAAAATTTGCACCAAGTCGAAGCCCGCGACATTGAGGTCCTCGCGGTATGAACCGAGCCAGTCCCAATCCGCATACGCGCGAGTGATCGCCACCCGGCCAAAGCCGCGCGCGAATTCGAGCAGCTTCGAGAGGTTCACGAGGCGCGGCTGTTTCCGATAACGATCGCGCGGATCGTTGATGCTCTGGCCGGCCTGGTCGCAGAGCGCAAGGTGGATGTTCTCGAAGTCGAGATAGACAGCAACGGTCCGATGATCGGTTGAAGTCATGGAGTGCTTTTGAGGCGAACACTTTGGGGGCTTTTTGCGTAAAAACCCAAGGAGAATTTTTCGCGCGCATTGCCTACTCCAAAGTAAATCGGGCGCAGCAAATCTGTCCACCCGATGCCACATGCAGCAAGACTACAACACCGACCATCGCAGGTACTACTTTGTTTTGGTTTGTGCCCGAGTGTTCCGGTATGTTCGGACATGCCAGCGAAAAAGCAGCCGGAGGAGCAGCCCTCCACCCCACCAAGGGCCTCCCCTGAGCCCTCCACACGTCAGCCCAAACCCGGCCCCGCCGTCGTGCTTCCCAAGGAGATTCGGATCGGGCTGAGCGTATTGCCGGAATTAGAACGTCCCAATCCAACCACCGTGGAACTCGCAAACCTGGCCGCCGTTCTTGGCCCACCTCTGAGCGGTGAGCGCGCGCTATGCCTCCTCTGGGAATGCGCCGTGCTTCGGTATCAAACGGCCGACGCCATCAAGGCTATCACGGAAAAACGAGATGCCCGGCTAAAAGAATTCCGCGACCTGCTCCGGAAGCAATTGGGGTTCGATCCGTACGATTACCCAAATGGTATTTCGCGCGAGAAGTTTCTCGGATTGATGATGCCCGGTGTTCCCGACAAATGGATTAACGGAAAACGAATCCGAACACGCGACGATGTTTGGCTCGAGTTCATTCGAGATTGCGAGCGCGACCGTCGCGTGCCCGGAAGCGACCACACGGAACGTAAATCCAGACGTATCCGCCCCGGCCGCGAAAGCATTCGTTCTGGCGAGAAAAACCGCTCGAACAGCATACCATCCCCCGAGCACATACTATCTCTTGCACGGCTTTTCGATCGATGGTTTTCCTCATACCCCTCTGGGCGCACACAGAGAAAAAGAAAAGCAAAAAGAAGTAATTGACGCTACTTTGAACGGCAGGCGTGGGAATTCTTGCTCGGATCGCGGGTGGTTTTCGGTTCATAGAACATAGAAAATCCGCGATTTGGGAATCCGCGCATTTTGTGCGGGAAGCGGAGACGGAATTGCGCTCACCGTGGGAATTTACATGCCCCGCGTGGGAACGGGGTGACTGAAGAGACCTGCTTTAATCAGCAGCTAGATGAACTCGCAATCTGCACCTCCACAGGCCGCCGAGACTTTGTTCTCGCGGCGACAATTGGCTGAACGCTGGAATGTCCACACCGAAACCGTGAAGCGATGGGAAGGCAAAGGACGGCTTCCCGCCGTCTGCTTGGGACCACGCCTCAAGCGGTACCGCCTCACCGACGTCCTGAAAATCGAAGCAGAGGGCCGCGTATGAATTCCTTGCCTGACGGCTGGACAACGAAGCCTTGTCCGCACTCGAACAAGTATATGGAAGCTCGTGATGCGGAAGGGCGCTTCTGGGACTACGTGCCATTCCCTCATAATCAGGCGCAATCGGTCGAAAGACGAGTACGCCTGATGGTGCGCGAATCTCTAAACGCAGGGGCATTCCCCGTCTCCGCGAAGGACCTTTTGCTTGAAAAAAAGTGGGATGCCGCAACGACAGCGTGGGCGCTGATCATAATGGTACATGGTATGCCGGTGGACGCAGGTTTTGCAAAGCGTGTAAAACGTATGGTGCGAGCATCACCGATGGCGGGAAAATTGGACAATCGCGTGAGACTGCTCCTTTGGGCACAAAAGCAGTGGGACCCAGAGGTCACGGCCGAGATTCTGATCTCGTTCGCCTTGGTCATGCGGGAGGAAGCAAAGAATGCACGAAGATAATTGTGTCCCCCGACGGCGAATTGCGGAGCAACTGCTGGGCGTCGAACTGAGTCCGGAGGGCTTTGCGCCTTGCCCAGGTCAAGACCTGCACACATCACCTAATGGCTCTCGCGATTTTCGCGTCACGCTGGATGGCGCGCCGACAGGATTCTGTTTCCACGCGGCTTGCTCGCCACGCGTCGAAGCCTTCAACGCGGAGCTTCGTCGTCGCATCGGCCGTGCTGAACATGGGGACCGGCCACCAGCAGAGCGATGCGAGGACGATGGAATACCGCCTGAACCTCAAGCGCCGAAGCGACCAAAGCGCCCACCATTCAACCCTGCGAAACTGGCGGAATTCGCTGCCCGCTGTCCACAGGCGGTTTCGCCCGAATGGCTGCGGCAACGTAGTCCGATTTGGATCCCGGTCTTTGGAAACCAAAGCCGCGAAACGGCCGAGCTGTTTCTTCACGCGCTTTTTCGCGCTGACGAGCGGGTCCTGGTATTTACGCGATACTGGTCCCAAGGGGACTTCCTCTGGCATTCGCGGACCGGAACATTTCGACTGGGAGAAGCTCAACAAGCCAAACCCGTGCCGAGCCCGCTGCCATCTGGAGGCCCGGAAGGCGTCTGGTATCTCTGTCAGCCCGTATCAGGCGAGTGGTGCGCAAACCCGTATACCTTCCATGCCGATGGACCGCCGCGGTACGGGCGACGACATGGCGGCTGTGTTGCAGCTTGGCGGCATCTCGTGCTCGAAAGCGATACTGCGGACGCCTCCTTGTGGCTGTCGGCCCTCGTGCAACTTCCGATCCCCTTGGTCGCCATCTACACCAGCGGCGGGAAGTCGATTCACGGGCTTGTCCGTGTCGATGCGCGGAGCAAGTGCGAATGGGACTCCCTCCGCAACGACCTCTTGCCTGTGCTTTGCCCGCTCGGTGCGGACCCTGCCGCCATGACAGCCGTGCGCCTCACACGGCTCCCTGGCATGCTCCGCCACGGCACACGCGGCAAAGATGGGAAGCCGCTCCGATATCCAAGGCCACGCATGCAGGAACTCGTGTGGCTGAACCCCGCGGCGCCAACCCGCCCAATTCTGGATTTAGTATGAGCGAGCCGAAATTGCCGCACGGGGATTCCGATTCGACCGCTGAAGGTGGAAACAAGCTGCCGGCGCCCTCAGACGCAACGCTACCCGACCAAATTCGGCAGCACGCCGCCGTGCTGGCGGAAGGGCTCGGTATCACGCCACCACCTGAGGCCGGAACCAAAATACCGATTGATATGACCTTGCCGCTCCAAACGCTGGGTCGCGAGCTCGGCCTTCTTGGCCGCGGCTCTGAACTCTTCCGTCAAGGCGAAGTGTTTGTGACGGTGGACTCGCGCAGCGGTGAAATCCGCCCGATCACTGCGGCGCGCCTTTGTTCTTGGATCGAGTCCGTAGCGTGGCCGATGCGGGTCACGCAACAGAAGTCAACTGGCGAATGGATCCCGCGCTATTCGCGTGTGACTAAAAATCTTGCCCAACTCATTTTAGAAACCGACGAATTTCGCCAGCAGGCCCGCGAGCTACGTGGCGTCAAATTGGTGCGATTGCCTGTGTGGCGTGAACCTGGGGATACACGATCGATTGAATTGCTTCCCGCGGGTTACGATAGTGCCACAGGATTTTACACAGCGGACACGCTCCCGTTTGACCCGGATTTGGACCCCAACGAGGCACACCGCTGGCTGAACGAAGAAATCCTCGCCCATTACCCTTGGGCGAACGAGTGGAGCAAGGCCGTACATTTCGCGGCGATGCTTTCCCCTTTTGTTCAACTGCTCCTGCCGTTGGGTTCAAAGCGGCTGATGGTAGTCTACAATGCCAACCAACCTGGTACTGGCAAGAGCACCCTCGCGCGCATGGCACTCTTTCCGGTACTCGGAGAGGTGCCCGCACAATCGGTTGATCACAATCCGGATGAGTTGCGCAAGATTCTCGACACCTGTGTTTTCGAGCGAAAGGAGGTCCTTTTTCTCGACGACTTGGGCAACTTGCGCTCTCGCGAACTGAACTCGTTTGTTACGTCTGGCCGATGGCGTGCGCGCGTACTCGGCAAATCGCAAACGATGGACGCGCCCGTCGACGCACAGATCTTCGTGACCGGAAACCAATTGGATGTGGGCCGCGATCTGGCACGCCGCGCCGCGGTCTGTGAGCTCTTCCTTTCGAGCGATCCACTGGCCCGCCGATTTCCGCTCGAAATTACAGATGAGTGGCTTTTGCTTCCGGAAACCCGAGCCAAGTTTCTCGCGGTCTTATGGGCTGCGATCCGGCATTGGTGCGATTCCGGGTCCCCGCGCGATCCTCAGGCGCACCGCCCCTCATTTGAGGCATTCACGAGCTTGGTCGGTTCGATCGTGTCTACCTTCAAGATGGGCACGCCATTCGCCGCGATCACGCTTGCCGCGGATGAGGAGGGCGATGCAATTAAAGACCTTCTGGCGGCCGCCGCTGCCCAGGTCGATACGGGTACTACCCGACACTTCCGCAATGGAGAATTGCGCGACCTCGCGGATTCAGATGGGCTCGCTGTGCTCGATCTGATCCTGCCCTACAAGACGCCGGACCCCGCCAAAGCGCTCGGCCAACGGCTCAAGAAAGGGGGCTGGATCGGTCGTGACGATTTGCGCGATACCCGTGGGCGCCGCTTCGAGTTTGGCCGGCGCAGAGGCAACCGCGGGGCGATCTACCCGGTAACGGTCTTCGAGGATTGAGATGGAATCGCAAAGAACCGGGTGCCACACTCCTCAGACTAACCCCGCTTTCTGGCAGGCTTGAAGAAAAGGTTTCTTAAGAAAGTTGCACTCGGCCCAAGGCGAATTACGAGCATTTTTCTTGATCTTATCGAGTAGTTGTTTAGGGGTCTTGCCAGCGTTCTGGCATTCATCGATCGCCTGCATCAGCCAGTATTTACCTTCGTTTTTTCCGCAGCACTTTGCTTTAAATCGCTCTTCGATTCCGAAGACCTCCTTCCACGTCTCGAGTTCCTCGTCTCGACCAGGGGCCTCAATATGAAGGTCGATGTCGGCCGGTGTGAGTTGGTCGACGTCGCCGACATTAAGATTAAGGCTAACCGAGATGCCGGAAGGAACAGTCGCGTAGCTGTAAAACGCTTTTCTTCGTGATCCCGGGCCTTTTTTATGAAGCGGGTCGGTATTCCAGGTCGGGTCCTTCTGTAGTTTGTAGCTCGAGTTACACTCGTGGCACATCGGCGCCAGGTTCTTGAAATTTACAGAGTTGAAGGGATATGTTCCTTTCGGTAGGTAGTGATCGTACGCTTCGCGCGGAGTATGATACTGGCCTTTGAGATCGCCATAGCCACAATAGGGACACTTGCCCTCATCGTTCTCCTTGACGAATTCCAGATAATGATCGTCCATCGACCCGATTTGATCCCTCACCGCCTTCAGTTTGATCACTTTCTCAAAAAGATTGGTACAGAAGGTCTTTAGCTGTTCTGCCAGGTCGGCATCCATGGTCTCGATCTCGTTGTAGGTCCCCGGCTGCTTCTTCGAGTCACCGGCGCAGAGTGACTCGATGTCGTTGTTGTGGTCATACCACTTGCGCACCTGGGCTCGCTGCGAAGCCGTCAGCTTTTTCTGGAAAAGCGCATCGATATTTTTTATGGGACCGTCGAGCCAGTCTTTTTCAATACTAGCGTCGTTCGCGATATCCTCGATAATCTCTCTCAATTTAGGGTGCAGAAGTTTCAGGGAGTATTTGCCGGTATTCCGGCACCAGACTTTCTTCACCAAGTGATCCAGGTAAGTCTGAAAACGCTCGATGCTATGATTGATGTAGCGGTAGTTGAAGAGCATCGTGGATTACTGTCCTTCCTTGCGCCGGATTGCCTGATTGACGAAAAGCACCTTCTCTACGGAGTCCCCTAATTCGGTGCCTGCTTCATGAATGAGTTCGTCGGGGTCTTCACCGCTCTCCAATCGCTGGCGCAATTTGTTGATTTTCGCCATGGCAAAATCGCCGATCGTTTCCGTCTGGCCGAAGACTTTCATGGTAATCGCATTAGCGGAAGCGCCGAATGTTTCAAAGTCGGGACGGCTCCAGCTCACCTCGCGGGTTTCCTGGTTCTTGGCGAAGACCAGGACGTTCTCCCGCCGACAGTCGGAGATGATGAATGGCGAATGCGAGGTGAGCAGCACTTCACGCATGACTCTGCGGGTGGTTTCGTCAGCTTCTATGGCATGACGTAGCGTGGAGATGTAGGCCGCCCGCCAATCGGGGTTGAGGTGGGTTTCGGGTTCATCGAGAAGGAACAAGGCAGGCTCGTGGCGGAACAGCAGACAGAGGCCGATCGTATGAACGAGTTGATGTTCGCCGTCTGAAAGTGCCTTGCTGTAGAGTTTTTCGGTCACTCCATCCTTCACGATCTCGAAGTCCTTAAAGCGCATGATCCGTTCGTGCGACGCGGGCATAGGGATGGTCTCGTTCACGTAGAGACTGCCGGACTGATACAGTTCGGCCTTCGTTTCATCGCTCACCTGGTAGTGGTTCAGCGTTAGCAGCGTCTGGAGCGATTGGAAGAGGTTCAACGCCGATTTGGCCTTGCTGAGTTCTTCGGACTCGCCTGAGGCATCGCCGAAGTGGACCTGGAAGGAGTCTCTGGTCGCCTCGTCCACCCAGTAGTCGAGATAGAGATCAAAGCCCCCGCCGTCCGGGTAAGCCGAATCGTCCGAGTAGTGGGTGCTTGAGCATTTGATCAGCTTGTCGATCAGCCTGAGTTGAAGCTCATCCTTTTCGTTGAAGTGGCCGGCGAGTTTGTCGGTCAGCTCCACCGTGTTCTTGGTGGGATCTTTCTGCTCTTCGGGACTCATCGATTCGAGCCGCTCGGCAGCCAGGGGCAGCCGATGGTGGCGGCGGATGATGAGACGAAAACGTCGGATTCCGCGCAGTCCGATCTTTTCGGCGAAGACTTTGGTCACGGCCTCGCTGGGGAAGAGGAAATGGCACAGCAGGATCGCCTGACTGAATTGGTCATCCAGGTAGATCATCCTTCCTTCCGGTCGGCCGTCGTAGGGCAGGTCCTTGGTGACATGGTCGCGATATTCATCGAAGTGGATGAAGCGCATCTTGAAGAACGGGAGACTCAGAATCTCGTTATGGCCGGACGAGTAGCCGAGAATGTATTTTGGGAGGTATGATTTCACCTCCTGACGGCTGAGTTCCGCGCCGGCTTCTTCGGAAACCGGGAAGCCCGCGCTGTAGCGAATTACCGGGCGCTGACCCGCCTCCTTGGTGATGCGGATGTGCGCGACGAGATGGCCCTTGTAATAGGCGATCACGTTTTCCCTTTTGGCGGCGTTGTCCGGGATCAGGTATTCCAGTTCAAAGGCGTCCGGCGTGCACAACTCAGCCCGGAAGCCGTCCGGATTCGTCTCCTCGTCGAACTCGAAGCGGTCGGGGCGGTAGTCCAGATAGATGCACTCGATGTGGTAGAAAATCGCGGCGAGGGCTTCGAGGACGTTAGATTTGCCGCTGCCGTTGCGACCGGCAAGGCAGTAGGGGTGAAACTCATCGAAACGGTCACGGTCCCATTCCCGGAGGAAATGCATCTCGAACCCGGCGGCGAGGCTGCGGAACGGAACGTTGAACTTCAGACGGAGCAGCTTCATGCGCGCGGGGCGAAGACGATCTCCCGGCTCTCGTTGTCGAACTGCTGCTCAAGGATTCCCTCTTCGAGATACTCGAAGAGCTTGCGTCTCACGTCTTCATAAGTCGCTTCGGGCATGTCGTTATGGACCTTCTCCATAATCTCGGTGCAGTTGAACGGCGGGCGAAGCACCTGACTGAGTGTCCGATACTTGAAGTAATCCTCGGACCATGGAATGGAATCTCCCGGCCCGAAGTCGAGTGTCTCCTCAAATGCCTTCATCTGCGCCTCGATCTCTGGCGGTGCGATGAAGGCACCGGGGCGTCTGTATTTGCCTTGGACAACTACCGGTTCCGGAACTTTGCCGATCGCTACAGGTTCCGCCTCGTCTTCAAGTTTGAGCCGACTGAGGTCCAGCTCACCTCGGAAGGCGCGCTGTTGGATAGCCATGAAGAGTTTTTCGGCAAATAGGGCACTCTTCACTTTCTCCGCGTGACCTTCTTGAGTCTTATTGTAGAGGAGTGCAAAGCGATCACGAAGCTCGGGAGGAGGCAGCAAAATGGAGGTTTCTTTGATCTGCTTGATATTGAGTGTTGGCTGTCCGGCCACACGGCGTTCACCTCTAAAATATTGCTGAACCGCTGGAGTCCGAATTTGCTGTAGAACAAACTCCGCCGGAATTCCCGGCCGCAGTCTCACCCTAGCCACCGCTCGCGCGATATTGGCTCCGGCCCATTCCTTTGGTGCGATGCATGAAACCCCGATGGTGTAGCCGACGCAACCGATCAGAAGCTCACCCCCAACAAGGCGTGAACGTCCATATGTAGCATCGATTCCCGGATCAATCCGTTTCGTCCTCTGAAGTTGAGGATCGGGGTTTGCGAGGTCGGCTAATCTAATTAGGACAATACCCCCCGGATGTTCAGCGCCTGGCTGAACTACGCCATAATTGATGGTATCTCCTTCGGTCACCAAATTGCCGAGTAATTCGGACGGCCATCCTTTCGGATTCGTTGCAGGATCACCGAACATCTGGATGAAAACGGATTGTAGGAACTTTTCCGTGAGTTGGAGGGATTCCTGCCGCTGACGACGAAGCGCACCGGCCTTGTCGAGCACCGCGGCGATTCTCTTCTGTTCGTCGAGGGGCGGGAAAGGAATATCGATGTCCAGAAAGTCTTCCCGACTGATGCTGCGTCTGCGCGCGACGGCACCGCGCATTCTGGAAGCATAAATTCCTCTGGCCTCTCCGGAACGAAGGTATCCTTGAACGAAAGGTATGTGGGTCTCGGTGGGCCTCTTGAGCTTCCAGATACCGTAGGCAGGGCTGACCACGGCGGCTGGGTATCTGGTTTGGAAGCCAAGCACTCCCTCATCAATTGGGAAACCGACAACAAGTTCGTTAGCGTACACAACTCGATAGCTTGAAGTGTCACTACTCGCGACCCGCTTCTTAAACTTCGCCGATTGGTCCACGAGACCCTCGTGCATGGTTATTGACAAGATCGGGTATTCGTTCGAGCCACCGCGATCGAATCCAGAAGGAGCAAGCAAGTCCCCAAGTTTCTCGATTTTCCAACTCATCCTAGAATCCCCTCCAGCTCTGCGATTCCTTGCTGAATCTTGTCCTCCAGTGTCTTCATCTTTTGGAGGATTACTTTCGGCTCTTCATGGACCGTTTCGTCGTGTTCTACTTCGCTGTAGCGGTTGAAGGATAGGTCGTAGGACTTGTCGCGGATTTCCTGGGCGGGGACAAAGAAGTGGTTGGCTTTGCGGTCGTTGGCCTGCTGTGGGTCGCGGGCGCGCCATTGAGCCACTACGTCGGGGAGCTGGCTGCTGCCGATCCGCTGGCGCTTGTCGTCGAGAGAGA
>Ga0207667_10009112_pt1 | contig 11727 bp, 11 predicted proteins | sample KBSCornC52_FD_184301 | JGI IMG/M metagenome (GOLD analysis project Ga0207667, IMG submission 184301) | Corn rhizosphere microbial communities from Kellogg Biological Station, Michigan, USA - KBS Corn C5-2 (SPAdes) (version 2) | ecosystem: Host-associated > Plants > Roots > Rhizosphere > Soil ...
CCGTGCAAGCGTGGCCATTGCCGGGCACGCTGCCCTCGACGCGTATGCCTCAGCGCTAGAGAAGGGAGCACATCCCGATGCCGTAATACTTGCCTGCTTTGGCGACCCTGGGCTCGAGGCGCTGCGAGAGGTCGCGGCCGCGCCCGTGTTTGCATTCGCAGAAAGCAGCCTTGCCAAGGCGGCCGCCGAGCCAGGCCGCTTTGCGATCGCGACTGTCGGATCAACGTGGGGCGATATGCTAGCGGAGTTAGTCGAACGGCGCGGGCTTGAGGATCGAGTTTCGGCAATCATCGCGCTCGATGAAGACAGCCGAATGGCCGATGTCGCCGTTCGCAAGATAGCCGCAGGCGCGGCGGCATCCGGAGCATCCAGGGTGATCGTTGGCGGCACAGGACTGATCCCCATCATGCACGAGATTGTGCGCGGCCTGCCAATACCGGTCCTAGATCCGCATCGAACCACGTTGCGCACAGCAGCGGAAGGCGGATTGCTGCGTCGACTTCCTGCGCCACAAATCTCTGAGTTCGTCGGCATTGCGCCTTCACTCCAACGGCTCCTTCTCGGGGAGCGCGATCCTCTCGCGTCCTCCGGCTAAACGAGGCGGATCTCGGATAGGATACGGCGTATGTTGGCGAGCCCTGTCGCGCACGCAAATAGGCAATCTTCGTTTCCCTCGAACTCAATCGACACAAAGCCGTCGTAACCGGTCGTCACGAGCGCCCCCAGTATCCCCCGAATGTCCATGTCGCCATAACCGATGATCGAGCCGAGCAGGTAGTTCCTGCCCAGTGTCTCGAGCCACCCAGGTCCTGGGTTGTTGTTGCGCGGCCGAATGTAGAAGTCCTTGAGATGCACGAAGGAGGCCAGGCCTAGGTTGCGCTCGGTGGCGATCAAGGGGTCTTCGTCGACGCATAGGAAATTGCCGACATCGATGGTGGTCTTGAAGTTTGCCCGGCCCACGCCGTGGATCAGGCGCTGCACACGCTCTGAACTGTTTATAAAGAACCCGTGGTTCTCAATGCTGGTCGTGACGCCGACGTGCGCGGCATAGTCTGCGATCTCAGCGGATGCATCGACGAGGACCGGCAGGCTTACCTCGACCTCTGCGATATCCACGGGCTTGCGCCCCCAGTCGGTTACGTCGTGGCGAAGAAACCTCACACCAAGGCGATCGCAAAGGTCGACGTAGCGCTTGGTCCTAGCGATCTGGCGTAGCCGATCTTCTGCGGCGCCCAGGAAGTTCGCGGGAATGCAGATGCCAGACATCACAACGCCGGTCTCACGTAAGGCCGTGCGTATCTCGTCGACGACCTCCAAATGATCACCAAGGTCCCACACCGTATCTTCGCCGCGCGGCGTGAGCGACAGCGACGCGAGCTCGATATGGGTCGCGCCTGTCTCGCCGATCCAGCGAATAACATCGCCGATGCTCAGATCGCCGGCCGCCATCCGTGGTCTAAAGCAGTATGAGCTAAAGCCGATGTTCATGGTTCAGCGTCCTTGTCTATGTCAGCCCTTCACCGCTCCGCCCAGAATGCCGCGAACGAAGTAACGCTGCATGGTAAGCAGGACGACGAGAGGCAGGAGTACTGAAAGTAAAGTGGCGGCCATCAGAACCGTCTGGTCCTGACCATTGGTGGTGGCGATACCAGCGGCCGCCACCGTGATCGGGGCGGCAAGACTCGATCCCCCAAGAAAGATCAGCGGAATCAGAAGGTCGTTCCACGACCATAAGAACTGCAGGATCGCGAGGGAGGCAAGGATCGGAGCGCAAAGCGGCAGCACCACTAAGTTGAAAGTCTGCAGCACCGTGGCGCCGTCGAGGATAGCGCTCTCGAACAGTTCCTCGGGGATGGAAGCGATAAAACCGCGGACTAGGAAGATGCCGAACGGGATAGTGAAGCCGATCTGGTAGACCCAAACTGCCGGCACTGTGCCATTGAGCCCAAGGACGATGAACAGTTTAAGCAGCGGGACAATCGTGACCTGCGGTGGCACCACCAGCAAGGCTACCAGAGCAAGCGACATCGCCCGTCGTCCTGGGACATCCATCCGGGTCAACGCATAGGCCCCAATCGCGGAGATCAGCGTCGTCATGATGGTGACCGGCACTGCGATCACCAGCGACGTGATGCCAGAGTCGATCACGCCCACATAGCGGATCGCCTGTTGGAAATTGTAGCCAGTTAGGAGCGGACTTACAAAGACCGTCCACCAACCGCTCGTTGCCATGTCGGCTTGTGTACGGATCGATGAGATAAACAATCCGAGGATGGGCGTGAACCAAATCACCATGAAGGCGATGACGGCAGCGTGGACAGCAAGCCGACTGCCCAGACTGCTGAGACTGATGCCACTGCGCGGGCTGAGAGCCAGGGCGCTCATTTCACCATCTCGCGTCGGAACTGCCGCATATTGATGAGGGCTACTGGCATCGCAACGAGCAGCAGAATCACTGCGATTGCGCTGGCATGTCCAAGATTGCTGGTCGTGAACAACTCGGCGTACATGCGATTAGCAACGACGTCTGTGCCGAAGTTTCCATTTGTCATGACGAACACGATATCGAACACCTTGAGCGCGAAAATGGCCGCGGTGGTCAGAACCACGAGCAACGCTGGCACGATCAGCGGCAAAGTGATGGTGAACAGGATGCGCCAGGGTCCTGCCCCATCGATCGTCGCCGCCTCGGCGAGTTCCTGCGGCACGCCCTTAACAGCTGCCAACACGATCAGCGTTGCCACACCAATGGTCGCCCAGAGTGCCACGAAGATCAGGCAGAGACTGTTGACAAGCGGTGTCTGGAGCCACGCGACCGGCTCTGTCCCAGGAATCAGCGTTAGGGCCGCATTGAGAAATCCGAGCTGGGTTTGCCCTGGTGGCTGGTAGGAATAGAGCTGCCGCCAGATGATCGACGCGGCAGTAAACGAGATCGCCGTCGGCAGTAGAATAATGGTGACGGCCAGCCGTTCGTATTTCACTCGGTCAAATAGGACGGCGGCAGCCAACGATAGCAGCACCGTACCGACAGGAAGCGCGACCAGCCAAAGTAGACTATTGGACATCACGCTCACCATGTCGCCAGAGAACGCCCAGGTGAAGTTGCGGAATCCGGCCCAATCGGACGACCGCGCGTTGCGGAAGGCGTAAAAAATGGTGATGACTAGTGGATAGATGAGGATGACGGCAACCACAAGCATTGGGATGGCAAGCCACAACCAGGGGCGCCAACGGATGGCGCGCGTGGGCCGGAGGCCGGCGAGAACTTTCTCACCGACCCCCAGGATTGCATAGACCCCCAACGGAATGACCAGGGCGCCGATGACGATCAGTGCCGGAATGCTCGACCAGATAGTCTTCACGCATAGTCCTTCGTGTTGCGGAGAGAAAACAGCCTTAGTTGCCTTTGGAGGCGTCCTCGATTGAGGTCAGGACCGAGTCGAGGGTCGAGGGATCCGCCAAATAGGTCATGACACCCTTGTTGAAGGCAGCAACGACAGCTGCGCTAGACATGATGTCGGGCGGAGCGACGAGTTGGGTCGTGTCATTGAAGTAGGCGGCTGCGATCTTCTTGAGCAGCGCGCTCTTGTAGGTGTCTGCCGGTACTTGCTTGTTGGCGACAGTCCAATGGTCAGCCGACGCCAGGAGTGTCTGAGCAGGGGTCGACGCGAGGAACTTTATGAAGGCCTCAGTGGTGGGCGTATCCTTTAGAACAACGGTCGCACCGGCGTTGTAAATTTCAGTATTGGCGAATTCGGGCTTGTCGCCAGGTATCTTCAAGAAGTCCATGTTCTTTTCGGGTACAACGCCCTCGCCGATCAACCCCGGTACCCAGCTCCCCCACAAAACCGCTTCGCAGGTCGGGGGTTTAGCGATCAACCCATTGGAACCGATGGCCATCGACGTCGAGAGCGAGCCCTTGACCCCTCCGGCAACTTTCTTATCGTCTGCGGCGATGCTACCGAAGGCCTCCCAGGCGCTTTTGACCTCAGGGCTGGTCCAGGGCAGTTCGCCATTGGCCCATTTGCTTACCATTTCAGGGCCGTACATCTTGGCGAACAACGACTGAATGAACTGGGTGCCAGGAAAGCCGCTTCCGCCACCAGCTTCCTGTGCGTTGCACCAAGCGGGCTTGCCTTCGGCGGCGAGCTTGTTGGTCCAGTCGACCATCTCCTGCCACGTCTTGGGTTCCTTGGGACCCGAATAGACCTCCGGATTGTACCAGATCATGAAGGTCGAGAAGCCCTGTGTGATCCCGAACACCTTGCCGTCATAGGACAAGCTGTCGAGGAGCGTCTTGGCATATCTCGCGGAGAGAACGTCTGAACCGATGACCTTGCTCAAGTCGACGGTGTACCCTTGCTCGGCATATGACTTTGCTACGCCTAAACCCATGTCGACGAGATCAGGCGGGTTGCCGGCCTGAACGCGAGACTGAACGGTCGCCGCGGTCACGGTACTGGCGCCGGTGCCTGAGTAGTTGATCACTGTACCGGTCGCATCGGTGAAGGCCTGATAGAGTGCTTCCAGGATCGCTCCCTCCGCCCCACTATTGCCGCCGACGTACTCGATGGTGGGATCAAGCTTGGCATCGCCTGCAATCGACTTTGCCTCCGCAACCGCCGCCTTGTAGAGCGCCGGGTTCATGCCCGCTGCTTCAGCCTTAGCAGTGTCCTGCGCCATTGCGGGAAGGCCGAGGGCATTCGCTAAGGCGACAATGGAGATCGCCCCCGCGAGTTTAAGTGTCGACGTTCGCATTGACATGTTTCTCTCCCATCCTGCCTGGGTCGATAGCGCCCAGAGCTTCTAATCCACGTTAGTAACGATGATCCAGCAGCAATTGTCAACAAAACCGTCGGCACAATGTGCACGCTGCGTCGCTTTTTGCATACATGAAGCTAACAACGATTGGTCGACCAGTGCCTTAACCATTGATTTTAACCAATAAAATTAGAACCTCGGCTACGCTTTCACTCGCCGCTAAGGAAAGACGCACGCGGGTCATCTGCTAGCATCCGCAGGTTTTGTATACGAAATTGGCTTCCCAACATCACTGTCACTGAGCTATGGCATGGTCCTCCTTCGAGGAGCTGCCCTAGGAGTGGACCTGTGAGCGAGAGTGAATCTGCTGATGTTGTAGTTGTAGGCAGTGGGCCGACGGGCGCCGCCTATGCCCGAACGATCGCCGATAGCTGGCCAACAGCACGCATATTAATGCTCGAAGCCGGCCCGCAGGTGAGCACGCCTCCCGGCAGTCATGTATCCAATATGGCCGACCCGGCGCTCAGGCGTGCCGCGGAGATCGAGTCGCAGGGCCCGAAGCGTGGCATTTCTTATGACTCCATCACGCCGGCCGAGTGGGCAGAGCGCATTGCGGGAAGACCGGATCGCGCGATGCTACGCCGCCCTGGCCTGTTCGTGGTCGGGCAAGCCGGACCCGATGGCTTTCCGGCTGCCCATGCGGCGAGCAATGTGGGGGGCATGGGTGCTCACTGGTTTGGTGGGTGCCCACGGCCAGCTCTGAGCGAACGGGTGCCGTTCATCGAATCCAAGGTTATGGATGCGGCAATGGACGATGCCGAGGTCATGCTGCGCTCGTCAGGTGGGCAGTACTCCAACTCGACTACAGCCCGGCTCCTGGAAAGGAAGCTGGGAGATCTATTCAATGCCGGCCGCCCTTCGGATCGGAAGGTGCAACCGATGCCTATGGCTTTGGTGCGAACAGCCGAAGGTCTGGTCAAGACCGGTACGGATGTGATGCTGGGTAGTCTACTTCGAGCACCGTTGGAGCTGTTCGAGCTTCGCGCCGAGTCGATCTGCCGGCGGATCATCATCGAGGACAGCCGGGCGACTGGGGTCCTAGTCTTCGACGCGCGGACGGGTGCCACGTACCAAGTGCAAGCTGACGCTGTCGTCGTGGCCGCCGACGCACTACACACCCCACAACTGCTGCATGCCTCGGGTATTCAGCTAACGGCACTTGGTCACTACCTTAACGAGCATCTGCAGGTCGGGCTGATCGTGGAACTCGACGACGCGGACGCCGACCCGGCAGCAGAGGCCGGCGTCACCTGGGTACCATGTGTCGATGATAGTTTCCCCTACTCGATCACCATTTCGCCAGCCGTACCGGCAATGCTTCCGTACCCAACTCCTGGGGCCGATCCCACCAAGCCGCGTATCTTCGTCTCGCTGTTTGCCGCGTCCGACCTTCAGTTCGAAAACCGGGTGGACTTCAACGACAACGAGTTGGATTGGCGCGGTTTACCAGCCTTGCTGACACATTTGCGTCCCAGTCAAGACGACCTTCAACGCATTGAACGTGCAAAGACCATCGTGGCGCGTGTAGCCGACACTTTGGGACGCCCGCTGCCGGGCGTTACTTTCATGCAACCGCCGTATGGCAGCTCACTCCATTACCAAGGAACGACGCGCATGGGTGAGAGCGACGATGGTGCGTCCGTCTGCGATCGCGACAGCCGGGTTTGGGGCACTCGAAATCTATACGTCGCCGGTAACGGCGTCATTCCGACGGTGACCGCCACAAATCCAACCCTAACATCGGTGGCTTTGGCAATTCTCGGCGGCCGCGCTCTCGCCAGGGAGCATGGTGCCTAGAACTTGTTTCGACACTATTGCGGGCGGACATCAGTCCGCCCGCATTAACAGGGATGGAGGGCCTCAATGGCTGAGACAGTGCGCGTATTGGTGGTGGGTCTGGGTCATATGGGGGCTTCACACGCCAGCGCCTACCATCGCAATCCTGGTTACGAAGTGGTGGGGTTGATGAGCCGATCGATCAAGGAGAAGGCTATCCCCGACGAACTCAACAGCTACCCGCTTTATGAGGACTTTGATTTGGCACTCGCCGAGACCAGACCCGATGCGGTGTCAATCAACTCTTGGCCGAACAGCCACGCCGAATATGCTATTAAGGCGATGGACGCGGGCGCGCATGTCTTCATGGAGAAGCCTCTCGCCACCAGCGTAGCGGACGCCGAAGCCGTCGTAGCCGTCGCCCGCGCCAAGAACACAAAGCTTGTGCTGGGCTATATCCTGCGGGTGCACCCCTCCTGGATCAAATTCATCGAGCTGGGTCGGACGCTTGGGAAACCTCTGGTGATGCGCCTCAACCTCAATCAGCAGAGCAACGGTTCGGCCTGGATGTGGCACAAGAACCTTATCGACTCACTGATCCCGATCGTTGACTGTGGCGTCCACTATGTTGACGTCATGTGCCAGCTGACCGGCGCGAAACCCGTGCGCGTCCACGGCATCGGCGCAGCCCTCTGGGAAGATGCGGCCAAGCCGAACTATGGCCATTTGCATGTCACTTTCGACGATGGCTCGGTCGGCTGGTATGAGGCCGGATGGGGTCCCATGATGAGCGAGGTCGCCTATTTTGTGAAAGATGTGATCGGCCCCAAGGGCGCTGTGTCAATTGTGCCCGATCCGACAGCCGTTAGGGCAGAACGGAGTGTTTCCGACTCCGCAGACATCGACCGACACACGAAGACCGACGCAATCCAATACCACTTCGCCGACGTTGGACCAGACAAGAGTTTCCTACGACGTGACGAGATACTCCGGATGAACGACGAACCGAACCATCAGGAGCTGTGCGACCGTGAGCAGGCCTTCTTCCTGAAAGCAATCCTCGAGGACCTTGATCTCAGCAACTCGATGAACGCCGCCGTTGACAGCCTCAAAATTGTGCTCGCTGCCGAGCAAAGCATCAAAGAAAAGCGTGCCGTTGAGTTAGACTAGGATACCGTTTTACTCTCCTGCGCCAGGCCGTGCGCCCTCCCGAGTATGGCACGGAACTGGAGAAGTGCCTCCAACCCCCGCTTTGTCTCGCGTTCTTATCGCGACCTGGATGAACTCTCCCTTCATTGTAGCCAAGTAACACGGCCATTAGCTCGGGTTCGGAACATAGGGCGGGCCGGGGTTGCTTATCACCGGCCGCTTCCCCGGATGCTGCCGACGAACTTCTATCTTCGCCTCCACAACTTGATGCCGGTCAAGCAGCCTCACCCGAAGCTCCCTCGTCGAGCGTGGAACCGGTCGCTCCGGTAAAACGGCAGGTCGATCGAGCGACGATCGCCCAGGCTCTCATCCGGGAAAGCCTCGCGAGCTATCCCGGCAGTTGCCCCTGCCCCTACAACACAGATCGGGCTGGGCGGAGCTGCGGGCGGCGAAGCGCTTGGTCCAAGGGAGGCGGCTACTCACCGCTCTGCTACCCAACAGACGTCACCGACGGCATGATCAACGAGTATCTTTCACGGCTGCGCTAACGCCATCCAAGTAGACGAAGAGAGTTGAGCGGTTCTAGGTTGCGATACGGGGGGGCGAAATGCGATCCGGTGCGTGGCTCACGGTACTTAGTCTAGTTGCGATGATCCCACCCGGGAGGCGCCGTCGAGACGTCGGGCTTCACGCAAGGTCAGTGGATCGGGGCTGCGCACGCGACCGACGCCGGAACCTTCACATTTTGCGATGCCGGCACTCTGTTTAAGAATGGAACGTCATTAATGCTCACCAAGGACCGATCGTCGGTGTGGTCGACGAGCCTCTCCGACCAGAGATGGCACCTTCCGCGCGGCTATTATTACCCGCTGAAGGTCCGCTTCGATGAAGGCCCCTGGCTCGATCTGGAGTCCGCCGCGGAGTCAACTTCGGTACTTCGGATCGTTCTGCCTCCGGACGGGACGCTCCTGGCGATGATCCGACACGGCCATTCGATACAGATCACTTCCGGGAGCTTCGATAAGCGGTACGACCTCGAAGGCAGTGCAGACGCGTTAGAACGCCTCGAAACCTGCGTCCGCGACCACCTTGCCGAAGAGGTGGCGGCAAGGGAGAGCGCCAGGGCCACCTCGCAGACTCTGCTTGCGGTCGGAACAGTTGGAGTTGCGCTCTATCTTGCGCCGCTGCTGCCGATGCTCGTCGTGGCGGAAGTGGCCTCGCCCGACTATCACCCGAGCGTGATCGGTCCGCCTGCCGAGACGGACGTTGATGGCGCACCCCCAATTGCACTGTGGCGGACGACCGGACCTCACTCCCGTCAAGTGAACCTTTCCGTCGGCGTCAGCCGCGGCTTCACATCAGCTGGATCAGGAAAAGAGGTCGTGCCCGTTGCCCCAAACTGTCGGGAGATCCTCGATATCACCCGCTGATCCCGCAAAATGACGGCAGAAGGATATCGTTGATCCGGGCCTTGTCGGAAATCCCGACATGGACTATATGTGTGTCGGATTTCTCGACATACAGGTCTTCGATGACTGTTTCGGCCACCACAATCGAGGCGATTATCCGCGAAGAAATTCGGAGCGCCCAAGCTGATCGGCCAACCCCGAAAGCGGCATGGGAGCCACAGGTCGACTCCCTGATCATGGTGTCGATCGCTCTTAGGATCGAAGAAGAGTTCAACGTGAAGCTCCCAGAGGCGGCAATGCCTCCCGGCGGCTTTGATGATGAGAATACATGCGTCGCTGTCTTCACCAAGCGCGTCATCGAGCTGCTGGACGATCAGGAAACACAAGAGCAACAGGAAGGAGAGCCAGTGTCATGACCGCTGAACCGATCGGTTTCGCCGCGACCGAGGATGAAAGCCTGATGCTCGGCGCAAAGTTGCGCGACGCGAGAGAGTATGTCGGGCTTAAGCAAGAGCAAGTCGCGCAACACATGAAGCTTGCGCGCACTGCGGTGTCGGAAATTGAGAACGGCCGCCGCGGTGTGAGTGCAATCGAGCTGAAGAGACTCGCCCGTCTCTATCAGCGCCCGGTGACTTGGTTCACCGGTGAAGAACCTGAAGCGGGGGTGACCGCCGACGTTGCCTTCCTTGCGCGTACTGCAAGCGCCCTGTCGGACAATGACCGCCAGGAGCTCCAGCGCTTTGCGGAGTTCCTGCGGTCGAGATCGAAAGTCGCCGGTGATGGTCGGTCGTAGCGAGCGAGAATCCATCCTTCGCGGTATCCGCGGCGCGAAGCGCCTGCAACGCGATCTGGGTTTGGATGTCGGCGCGCCCCGCGCGCAGCGTGTGGATGTCTTCGGATGCATCGCGCGTTCCGGTGCGACGCTGATGTTTCAGCCTCTCGAGCCGCTCCTCGGCGCCTTCATCCGCGAAGAAGGCGTCGCCGGCATCATCCTCAGCACCCGCCGGCCCCTCGGCATGCAACGCTTCACCGCGGCGCACGAGCTTGGGCACCTGGTTCTTGGTCATGATCCGCACGCCGACGACGAGGGCATCCTTCGCCGCGCACCCTGGGCCAGCGACGGCGCCAAAGGGCCCCTCGTGCCTCCGGAGGAGCGCGAAGCAGATGCGTTCGCGTCCTACTTCCTGCTTCCGCCATACCTCATCAAGGAGCAGATGGAGTTGCGCGGCTGGGAGCCCTACCACTTCGGGCAACCAGAGACCGTTTATCAAGCGTCGCTTCGCTTCGGCACCAGCTACCGGGCCACGGTGTTCGCCCTAGAACGTGAGCACGTCATCGGCCGCAGCCTGGGCCAGCAACTACGCAGCGTAGAGCCGCGCGACCTCAAACGCCTGCTGCTTGGCGACTACGCCTTGGAGAACGCTCAGCGAGTCGATGTCTGGCATCTGACGGAGCGTGACGAAGGCGCCGTCATCGAAGCCAGCCGCGACGACCTCTTTCTGCTCCGGCTGAAGGAAGACAGCGGCAGCGGCTATGTCTGGACCTTTGACGAACTTCGAAGCGCCGGCTTTGCGATCCTGCGCGATGGACGGGAACCCGTTCCGGGAGGCCAGATCGGCGCTCCCACCGTGCGCCGGGTGCTGGCTCATGCCGAACGTCCACTCGGCGGACAGTTGACGCTGCGCGAAGTCAGACCCTGGGCGCCTGACGTCGACCCACAGCTGCTGACGCTCTACTGCAAGACCGCGACAAGCGACGAGGCGGGGCTGTTCGAGTCGCAGCGCGAGGAGCTCCTGGCTGCCTCATGACGCTCGATGTCCTGCAAGACTTACGGTCCGCTCTCGGGCCGGTACGTGATCAAGGTCGCCGTCCGACTTGCTTGTCGTTCGCTGCCTCGGCAGTCCACGAGCAGGCGCGCGGTAACCTCGATCCGTTGTGCGTTGAGTGGCTGTTCTACCACGCAGCTCAGCGCGCAGGCAGCGGACCGGGCGAAGGCACCACGATGCCGGACACCCGAAACGTGTTGCAGGATCTCGGACAGCCCCTCGAGCGGATCTGGCCCTACAACGGGCTGCCCCCGTCCGCCGCGGCCTGGCAGCCTCCGGCTGGAGTGGCCGTGCTCTTTCGGTGCGGGTCGGATGGCTGCGGCACTGACCTTGCTCACATTCGGAGAGTGCTGGATCGCGGCAAGGCGGTCGTCCTCGCCCTCTTCGTTTCGGGCGCCTTCACGGCAGCGACAACGTGGCTGCGAACAGGAACCGAAATTATTCTCCCCGACGACGGCGAACCCATCGATCGCCAACGCGGGCACGCTGTCGTTGCTGTCGGCCACGGCCGCTATGGAAGTGAAGAACTCATTCTGATCCACAATTCGTGGGGCCTGGCCTGGGGTGCCGATGGACACGCCTGGGTACGCCCGCCATATCTGAGCCGCCGTCTGTTCGGTGCCCGAGCTCAACTGCCCCGGCATTTATGGCCTGATGAATAGCAGCTCGATCTACATCGGCATGAGCGGTGATGTGGCGCGGCGCATCGCGACAGGCCAACAGCCGATTGCCAATGTGGACACGAT
>Ga0207667_10009113_pt1 | contig 11727 bp, 10 predicted proteins | sample KBSCornC52_FD_184301 | JGI IMG/M metagenome (GOLD analysis project Ga0207667, IMG submission 184301) | Corn rhizosphere microbial communities from Kellogg Biological Station, Michigan, USA - KBS Corn C5-2 (SPAdes) (version 2) | ecosystem: Host-associated > Plants > Roots > Rhizosphere > Soil ...
ACACCTTCCAGAGCTACGGCTGGCTCTATGTCGGTTCCTTCGGCATCGGACTAGCCGCGGTCGCGGTAGCGCTGAGCTTTCCGTCGAAAAAGCGGCCACCGCAGCCTTCGCTTGGGCTCGCGGCGGCAGCTTGATCGCGCGCGGCTGATGGGCCACCATCTCGCCAGCGCCAAAAATAACAGAATGCGAGGAAACGCATGAACAAGCATCCGGGCACGGACCTCGTCGAACGCGCGCGTTCGTTGCAGCCGTTGATCACCCGCGATTCCGACGAAATCGAGCGGACCCGGCGACTGACGCCGGCGGTCACCGCTGCGCTGATCGAGAACGGACTTTATCGCTCGCTGCTGCCGCAAAGCCTCGGCGGCAGCGAGGCGCCGCTCGAAACCTTCATGCTGATGCAGGAGGAAATCGCCAAGGCCGACGCCTCGACCGCATGGTGCCTCGGCCAATGCAGCGTCTGCGCCATGACCGCGGCCTATCTCGATCCCGATGCCGCCAGCGAGATTTTCAACACCGCGCCCGGCATCCTCGCCTGGGGCGCGATCGCGCATGAAGTGCAGGCGGTTCCCGGCGGCTACAAGGCCAGCGCGCGCTGGGACTTTGCTTCCGGCTCGCGGCAGGCGAGCTGGTTGGGCGCCCATGTCCGGGTTGTCGAGGCCGACGGCACCCAGCGGCGCAAGAAGGACGGCTCGCCGGAAATCCGCACCATCCTGTTCCCGATGGCCAGCGCCACGATGTACGACGTCTGGGACGTCATCGGCCTGCGCGGCACCGGCACCGATTCCTATTCGGTCGACAATCTCTTCATCCCGGAAAAGTTCGCAGCGCTGCGCGACGACCCCACGGCGCTGCGGGAAAACGGCCCGCTGTACAAGCTCACCACCAACATGGTGTTCAGCATGGGCTTTGGCGCGACATCGCTTGGGCTGGCCCGCGCCACGCTGGACGCCGCCACCGATCTCGCCCGCGGCAAGACGCCGCAAGGCCTGAAGGCGATGAAGGACAACAATGCGGTGCAGGGCCTGATCGGCAAGACCGAGGCGACCCTGCGCGCCGCGCGCGCCTATCTCTACACCACCGCAGCCGAGGTCTGGCGCGATCTGTCGCGCGGCGACCGGCTCACCGAACAGCATCGCATCGCGCTTCGCATCGCCGCGACCTGGACCATTCACCAGTCGGCGGCCGTGGTCGACACTGCCTATCATATGGCCGGCGCCACCGCCGTGTTCGCCGCCAACAAGTTCGAGCGGCGTTTTCGCGACATGCACGCCATCGCCCAGCAGATCCAGGCGCGCGATATACACTACGAGGACGCCGGCAAGGCGATTCTCTCGGCCAGTCTCGGCACCCCGCCGACGGCCCGCTAACGCACGATATCCGCTCCAACATGTCACACCGTACTTTTACGTACCGGAAACCTACTCCTGTTGTTAAACAGTTTATGAAAACTCTGGACGGAATCCTGCCTCGCGGAGCTTCCGTCCCCTCATGTTCAAAATTCGTTCGATCGCCGCCCGCCTGATCCTCGCCATCTCGCTGACGGTCGCCCTCGCCTGCGCCATCCTCGGAACCTTCTCAATCATGCAGCAGCGCGCGTTGACGCGGCTGGCGCTGGATCAGCAACTCAAGCTGCAATATGACAGTGTGATCGCCGCCGTCGACTATGAAGGGCGTGCCGCACTGGCGGTGAGTTCGGTGGTCGCAGCCCTGCCGCCGGTGAGCGAAGCCATCGCAAGGGGCAATCGCGACGAATTGGCGGCTTTGCTCGGCGACGCCAACAAAGCATTGATTGCGCAGGGCATCCCGCTGATTACCTTCCAGGTGCCTCCGGCGACCTCGTTTTATCGTGTTCACGCGCCCAAAGTCTTCGGTGATGACGTATCCGGGCGCCGGAGCACGGTTGTCGAGGCGATCAAAACAGGCAAGCAGATCGTCGGCGTCGAGCCCGGGAGAGAAGCGCTCGGCATTTTCGGCATGACTCCGATCATTCGCGACGGCAAGAGTCTGGCGAACGTCGACGTCGGCGCGGCCTTCGGTAAGGAATTCGTAGACCGCGCCAAAAAGCGCTTCGGCATCGACCTTGCCGTGCATTCGTTCGACGGCAAGGATTTCAAGAAACTGTCTTCCACGTTTGGCGAGACCGCGATCGCTACTCAGGAAGAGCTCAAGGGTGTGATGAATGGCGGAGCCTTGCGCCGCGATGCAACGCTCGACGGTCACCCCGCCGCCGTCTTTCTCGGTCAGATCAAGAATTATGCCGGCCAACCGGTTGCGGTCATCGAGATCATCAAGGATACGACCGAATACGACGCCGCGGCAGCGACATCGCAACGCAATCTGATTCTGGGCACCGTCGCGATCCTGGCGGTGGCTATCGTGCTCGCGTTCCTGCTCGGCCGCGGTCTGTCGCGGCCGCTGGCCGCCATCACCGCCGTCATGAACCGGCTCTCGAGCGGCGAGATCGACGTCACGATCCCCGGCAGCGAACGCCGCGACGAACTCGGCACCATGGCGGCAGCTGTCGACGTATTCCGCCGCAGCATGATCGAGGCGCGCGGCATGCGCGAAGCGCAGGAAGCCTCCAAGCAGCAGACCGAACTCGAGAAGCGGGCCCTGCAGCGACAGATGGCGGATCGCTTCGAGGCCGACGTCAAGAGCGTCGTCGCCACCGTCGCCAAGGCAACGTCGGACATGCAGCGCGTGGCCGGCGAAATCACCGCCAGCGTCAACGGCACCTCCGAACAGGCCGCCGCCGCCGCGGCAGCCTCCGAAGAGGCCTCCGCCAGCGTCAGCACGGTCGCCGCCGCCACCGAGGAACTGGCCTCCTCCGTCACCGAGATCGGCCGCCAGGTCACCCATTCAAGCCAGGTTGCCGACAACGCCGTGGTCAAGGCCGGGCAGACCACCGAAATGGTCGGCAGCCTCGCCTCCGCGGCCGAAAAGATCGGCGACGTGCTGCGGCTGATCGGCGCGATCGCGAGCCAGACCAACCTCTTGGCGCTCAACGCGACCATCGAGGCCGCACGCGCCGGCGATGCCGGCAGAGGTTTTGCCGTCGTCGCCTCCGAGGTCAAGGAGCTCGCCAGCCAGACCGCGAAGGCCACCGAGGAAATCGCCGCGCAGGTCGCCGCCATCCAGTCCGCGACCGGCGAATGCGTGACCGCGATCGGCGGCATCAGCGACACCATTCGCGAGATCAGCGGCATCGCCACCACGATCGCCGCCGCGGTCGAGGAGCAGGGCTCGGCGACCCGCGAAATTGCGCGCAGCGTGCAACAGGCGGCTACCGGTACCAGCGAAGTCTCGGTCAACGTGACCGGTGCCAGCCAGTCCGCCGACCGCTCGCGCGCGCTCGCCGACAACGTGCTGGCCGCCACCGGCCAGCTCGGCCGTCAGGCCGACGCGCTGCACGCCAGCGTCGATACCTTCCTGGCCGGCCTGCGCGACGCTGCGTAGGCCGCGACGCGCTTCCGATTGTGTGGCGGATATCCTAAGCTCTCCCGCGCAAGGAAATGCGCGGACGGGCTACGATGAAAACGTCGACCACGAAGAAAGCCGCCGCGAACAGGCGCCTGGGACGTGCGGACCCGGCCTTGGACGGGGTCTTCGACGCCTATCCCAAGCCGGTCAAAGCGAAATTGCTGGCGCTGCGCCGGCTGATCCTCGACACGGCGAAGGCGACCCAAGGCGTCGGCGAACTGGAAGAAACCCTGAAATGGGGACAGCCGAGCTATCTCACGACCGAGAGCAAGAGCGGCAGCACGGTTCGTATCGACCAGGTGAAAGCCGAGGCCGGCCAGGTTGCGGTCTATTTTCACTGCCAGACCAATCTGGTCGAGACGTTTCGCGAGCTTTATCCGGAACTGAACTACAGCGGCAATCGCGCCATCCTGCTTGATGCTGCGGACGGACTTCCCGATGCCGAACTGCGCCACTGTGTGGGGCTGGCGCTGACGTATCATTTGGGGAAGCGGAAAGCTAAGTGAGGTCATTCCGGGGCGATGCGAAGCATCAAACTACGATGCGCAATTGCGCATCTGAGAATCTCGAGATTCCGGGTCTGGTCCTTCGGACCATCCCGGAATGACAACGTCGCTCACGCCACCAGCGCGTCACCTGCCGTCGGTCTGACCCCACGCTGCGCTTTCAGCAGGCTGACGATCTCGGCATTCGGCCGCGCGCGGCTGAACAGAAAACCCTGGCCCTCGTGGCAGCCTTCGTTGCGCAGGCAGCTCAATTCGGCTTCGGTCTCGACGCCCTCGGCCGTGATTGTGACCCCGAGGCCCTTGCCGAGGCTGATGATCGAGCGAACGATCGCCTGGGCATCGGGATTGGCGCCGAGATCGCGGACGAACGACTGGTCGATCTTGATCTTGTCGAACGGAAAGCTGCGCAGGTAGCTCAAGCTGGAATAGCCAGTGCCGAAATCATCCATCGAGATGCGGACGCCGAGCGAGCGCAACGCATGCAGCGTCGCCAGCACCTGGTCGCTCTTTTCCAGCAGCAGCGTTTCGGTGATCTCGAGTTCCAGCCGCGTCGGCGGCAGACCGGTTTGCTTCAGCGTATCCATCACCACCGACAGCAGGTTACCGACACGGAACTGCAGCGGCGACAGGTTGACCGCGACGCGGACATCGTCAGGCCATTGCGCCGCATCCGTGCAGGCGCGGCGCAGCATCAGCCCGCCGACGGCGTTGATCAGGCCGGTCTCCTCGGCCACCGGAATGAACTCGGCTGGTGAAATCATGCCGCGCTCGAGATGCGGCCAGCGCACCAGCGCCTCGAAGCCGGTAATGCGGCCGGTCGCAAGATCGACCAGTGGCTGGTAGTACGGTCGCAGCACGTCGTTCTGGATGGCCTCGCGCAAGTCGGTCTCGATCTTGCGCCGGCTCTGGGCGCGGGCGTCCATCTCCGCTTCGAAGAAGCTGAAGGTCCCGCGCGAATCGTTCTTGGCGCGCGACAGCGCCATGTCGGCGTTTTTCAGCAGCTTGTCGGATTCGTCACCGTCGCCGGGCGACAGCGCGATGCCGATGCTGGCACCGATCACGACGGAATGGCCGTCGAGCAGATAGGGATCGCCGATCGCCTCGAGCAGCCGCTTGGCGAGCAGCACCGCATCCTCGGGACGCGTCACGCCGCTCTGGACGATCGCGAACTCGTCGGAGTTGAGCCGGGCCACCGTATCTTCCTCGCGCAGCGTCGACTTCAACCGTTTGGCGACGCCGCGCAGCAGCTGGTCGCCGACACCGTGGCCGAGCGTATCGTTGACCGACTTGAAATTGTCGAGGCCGACGACCAGCACCGCGACCTTCTCGGCGCTGCGCCGCGTATGCAGCAGGATCTCGTCCATCTGCTGCCGAAGCAGGGCGCGGTTCGGCAACCCCGTCAATCCGTCATGCTGGGCCATGAAGGCCAGCCGCGCCTCGGCGCGCTTGCGCTCGGTGATATCAAGCAGCGCCAGCAGGACCGCGGGCTTGCCGTCGTAAATGAGCTGGCGCGAATAGATCGCAAGGTCGATCAGGGTGCCGTCGGCCCTGACGTGCTTCCAGGTTCGCGCGTTCTGCTCGTCGCTGGAACGGTCGCCGCCCCAGGGCAGTTCGGGATCGAACGCTTGCAGATTGCGAATCGTCAGTCTTTCGAACTCGCTGCGGCTGTAACCATAGTGCTCGATCGCCGCGTCGTTGATGCCGAGAATCCGCTCGCCGTCGAGCGCGCAGACGATCATCGGAACCGGATTGCTGTCGAACAGCAGCCGGAACGAAGCCTCGCGCTGTTTCAGTTCGGTGATATCGACGCGCAGGCCGATGACGCCACCGTCTTCGGTCAGCCGCTCGTCGATCAGGATGACGCGGCCGTCGGCCAGCGTCTGTTCGTGCCGCTCGCCGGGCTGGTAAAGCTTGCTGATCCGGTCGGCGATCCACTCTTCCTCGCGACCGATAGCCTCGGGATAATCGCCACGCTCGACGCCGATGCGAATGGTGTCTTCCAGCCGCGCGCCGCGCTCGAACAGGTCCGAGCTGCGGCTGTAGATTTCCGCGTATTTCTTGTTCCAGAGAATGTAACGGCCTTCGGCATCGAGAAACACCACGCCCTGCGGCAGGATATCGATCGCCTCGCGCAACCGCTCATCCGACTTGCGCGCATCCGCCATCGCGGCCTCGATCTCGACGCGCTTGCGCGCGATCTCGCCGGTCTCGACACGAACGCGACGGCTTCCGGAACGTTGCGGACCGGGTTTGGCCGGCCGCCCGAACAAGCGGGCACGCGCCGGCTGTTTCGGCTTCCTGGCTGTTTTTGGCCTCTTGTTCGGCATCGCTCGCCCCACCGCGTTCTGCAAGCAATGTTCTCCGATAAGTATCTGAAAAATTGGTGTCTCTTGCCGATCCGCAGCTTCGCCGCCCGGGCTCTGCATGCCTGTTAAAAGGGCTTGTTCGCGCTGGGCGTGTGTCGTTGGACGGCGCAAGTGAAAATAAACGCGGCAAAACTGCCGGCCACGCATGCAATGCTGGCCCGAATTGCACAACGAATGCGCGAACAGCACACCTGCGCATGAATATTCGTCAATGACCGACAGGGTTATCGGAGGGTTAACACCGCGCTCTTTCGCTACCCTGGTTTGGTTGACTTCAGTCCTGGTTGATCTCGCTGCGCGTGCTGGCCGGGCCGTTGCGCTGGACCAGCCCAAACAGCGCCGCCGTGTGCGACGGATGCGGGTTGATCCCGCTTGGGCGGGCATCGCACTGTGGGAGATCAAGCAATTGCGATTGCCATGCTCGTCCCACCTCGCTTGTTTCATGCTACGTTCGGGCAGATAGAGTGATCCGATGACCCCCCGCCTGATTCTGATCCCGCTCCTGGTCGCGATTGCCGCCGCCAATGCCTCTGCCGCATGGGCGCAGGACAAGGGCACGGTCGATCCCAAACCGCTGCCGCCGCTCGCCAACCCCAACGATCCCAGGATCGGCGCCAGGGAGCTGTTCGGCCGCAAGGTGCTGCCGGCAGCGATGCCGACCCATGTGTTCGGATTTTACGCCCATGGCTGCATTGCAGGTGCAGAAGCACTGCCGATCAACGGCGCTACCTGGCAGGTGATGCGGCTGTCGCGCAATCGCTTCTATGCGCATCCCGACATGGTCGCATTGCTCAAGCGGCTTGCCGAAAAGGCGCACAAGGATGCCGGCTGGCCCGGGATCCTGGTCGGCGACATGTCGCAGCCGCGCGGCGGGCCGATGTTCACCGGCCACGCCAGTCACCAGGTCGGGCTCGACGCCGACATCTGGCTGACGCCGATGCCGAACCGGACGTTGTCGCGGAATGAACGCGAGGAAATGTCGGCGGTCATGATGGTGCGCCACGACCGGCTCGACATCGATCCCAAAGTTTTTACGCCGGGTCATCTAGCTGTCATTCGCGATGCCGCGCTGGAGCCGACCGTGCAGCGGATCTTCGTCAATGCCGCGATCAAGAAGGCGCTGTGCCGCGAGGCCAAGGGCGACCGGCACTGGCTTTCCAAGGTGCGGCCGATGTACGGCCACGATTATCACTTTCACGTCCGCATCAAATGCCCGCCCGGCAGCGGCCCCGAATGTGAAAGCCAACCCGATCCGGCGGAGAGCGAAGGCTGCAGCACCGGCGATCTGGCGTACTGGTTCAAGGATTCGGTGCTCCATCCAAAACCGCCGAAACAGCCGCCCAAGCCCAAGCCGCCGATGACGATGGCGGCACTCCCGGCGGCCTGCAAGGCGGTGCTGGCCGCACCCGACGCCAAACAATAGTGACACGCAAACCCTATCCTCGGGAGAACGAGAATGAAGATTTGGCCGCTGATTGTGTCCCTCGCTTTCGTCACGAGCGCGAACGCACAGATGCCCTATGCCGGGATGCAGGGCCGCTCGATCAAGGCACTATCCGATCAGCAGATGGCAGACCTCGCGGCCGGGCGCGGAATGGGGCTCGCCCTCGCCGCCGAGCTTAACGGCTATCCGGGCCCGTCGCACGTCCTCGAACTTGCCGACAAACTCGATCTCTCGGCCGATCAGCGCGCCAGCGTGCAGCGCCTGTTCGATTCCATGAAGGCCGAGGCGGTCCCATTGGGATCGAAACTAATCGAGCAGGAAGCCGATCTGGACCGGCAATTCGCGAGTCGCACGGTGACACCGGAGAGTCTGGGGGCTTCCACCGCAGCCGTTGCCGTGACTCAGGGATTGCTGCGCGAAACCCACCTGAAATATCATCTGTCGACCAGCGCCATTCTGAGTCCGTCGCAGATGACGAAATATGCCGAATTACGGGGTTATGGCGGCGAACATCAGCATAAGCACCAGCATTAGCTGCCTGATCCGGCTCTCATTTTTGTCCCACCGCACGCCGGAGTCTGCTTTACGCCGACCGCCATCCTGATATTGTTGGCTGGCGATATCCCGATCGACCGCAAGTCCTCAGGGAATTCCGGAACGGCGCTTCCGTCTGTCGCATCATCGACCCAGTCATGGCTGATTTCGCAGGCGCCTAACGCGCCAGCGAATACGCTCGGAGCGCCATCATGTATCGTCTCGCCGGAATTTTCGCTGCCTTCGTCGCTCTCGCTGGCGTGGTTTATTCGCCCGCATCCGCACAGGACAAAACCCTGACGGTCTTTGCGGCGGCCTCGATGAAAAACGCGCTCGACGACGTCGACGCGGCCTACACCGCCAAGACCGGCGTCAAGGTCACCGCGAGCTATGCCGCGAGCTCCGCGCTCGCCAAGCAGATCGAACAGGGCGCGCCGGCCGACGTGTTCGTTTCCGCCGACACCGACTGGATGGATTACGCGACGGCGAAGAAGAGCATCAACGAGCCCACCAGAGTGAACCTGCTCGGCAACAGCATCGTGTTGATCGCGCCGAAGGATTCCAAGATCGACAATGTGAACATCGGACAAGGTTTCGATCTGGCGACACTCGCCGGCGACGGCAGGATCGCGACCGGTGACGTCAAGGCCGTGCCGGTCGGGAAATACGCCAAGGCGGCGCTTGAGAAGCTGGGCGCGTGGCAGGCCGCCGAGCCGAAATTCGCGATGGCGGAAAGCGTGCGCGCGGCATTGACGCTGGTGGCGCGCGGCGAAGCCGTGCTCGGCATCGTCTATTCCACCGACGCCAAGGTCGAGCCCGGCGTCAAGATCGTCGGCACCTTCCCGGCCGATTCGCATCCGGCGATCATCTATCCGGTGGCGGCGACGACGACCGCGAAGCCGGAGACCACCGACTATCTCGCCTTCCTGCGCTCGACCGCGGCCAAGACCATCCTCGAGAAATACGGCTTCAAGTTCCTGCTCAGCCCGACGACCTGATGTCCGAGATTACGCCGGCCGAATGGACGGCCATCCTACTGTCATTGCGGGTTGCCGTCATTGCGACGCTGGTGGCGACGCCGTTCGGCATTGCCTTGGCGTGGCTGCTGGCGCGGCGGAATTTCTGGGGCAAGGCGGTCCTTGATGCGGCGATGCACCTGCCGCTGGTGCTGCCGCCGGTCGTGACCGGCTATCTGCTGCTGCTCACCTTCGGCCGCCGCGGCCTGGTCGGTGCCTGGCTGGCCGACCATCTCGGCATCGTGTTCGCGTTCCGCTGGACCGGCGCAGCACTCGCCTGCGGGGTGATGTCGTTCCCGTTGCTGGTGCGTCCGATCCGGCTTTCGATCGAGGCGATCGATCGCCGGCTGGAACAGGCCGCCGGCACGCTCGGCGCCGCGCCCTGGCAGGTATTTGCGACCGTGACCCTGCCGCTGGCATTGCCGGGCGTGCTGGCCGGCATGGTGCTCGGCTTTGCCAAGGCGATCGGCGAGTTCGGCGCCACCATCACGTTTGTCTCCAACATTCCCGGCGAGACCCAGACCATTTCGTCGGCGATCTACTCGCTGATCCAGACCCCCGACGGCGATACCGCCGCGGCGCGGCTGGTGATCATCTCGATCGTGATCGCGATGAGCGCTCTGATTGCCTCCGAGTGGTTTGCCCGACGCGCCCTGCGGCGCCTGCACGGGAACTGACCATGCTGCGCGTCGACATCATCAAACAGCTCGGCGAGTTCTCGCTTGAAGCTTCCTTCGAAAGCCAGGGCCGCGTCACCGGTCTGTTCGGCGCCTCCGGCGCCGGCAAGACCTCGCTGATCAACACGATCGCCGGGCTGCTGCGGCCCGACCGCGGCACCATCGCGCTCGACGGCGAAGTGCTCGACGACACGTCGACACGCATCCATGTGCCGCCGCACCGCCGCCGGATCGGTTATGTCTTTCAGGACGCGCGGCTGTTTCCGCATCTCGATATCAGGCAAAATCTCGATTACGGCCGGCGGATGAACCGCCTCACCGTGGACCCCGCGCAGCACACCCGCGTCACCGAGTTGCTCGATATCGGCCGTCTGCTGGACCGCCGCCCCGGCCAGCTCTCCGGCGGCGAACGCCAGCGCGTGGCGCTTGGCCGCGCGCTGTTGTCAAAACCGCGGCTGCTGCTGCTGGACGAGCCACTGGGCTCGCTGGACGAAGCCCGCAAGGTCGAGATCCTGCCCTACCTGGTGCGGCTGCGCGACGAAGGCATTCCGATGGTCTATGTCAGCCACGACGCGGCGGAGCTGCGCCAGCTCGCGACGCAAATCGTGATGCTGCAGCGCGGACGGGTGACCGCGCTCGGCGGCGTCAAGGTGCTGAGCTAGCCGAACGCCATAGTTGCGCTGTAAACTGGTGTGAGCCTTCGCGGAATACCGAACGGCCAAAATGGGAGGGCATCGCTATGGCCCGCCATCTGACGGAATCCGAGCGCATCAAGTTGATCTGGCTTTGTTGTTGGGCCGTGACGGCGCTGGGGCTGCTGTCGCCATCCGTGGCGCTCGCGCAAAAATTCGAGATCAAGCCGGTCGCGGAGAAAAAGCTCAGCCAACTACCGCCCGGACCGTTGTTCTGGCGGATCGAGAACTTTCCGACGCTGGCGCAAGCCGAAGCGGCGGCGGGTCCGACCGGACTGGCGGCCGAAGTGGCTGGCAAGGTCTGGCTGTTTACGCTCGGCGCCAGGGGCGGATCGTCTTCAGGCGGCAGCGCGCTGGCCGAGATCGGGCCTGTCCCGCCGATCACCGCACCGGAATATCTGCTGCGCATCAACAGCACCGGCGGCCCGCCGGGGGTCAAGACACCGGTGCACACCCATGCGGGCTCCGAAACCTTCTACGTGCTGACCGGACAGTTGAGCCAGAAAAGCCCGCACGGCGAAAGCCATGTTGACGCCGGCCAGTCGATGCCCGGACACGGCCCGGGCATGCCGATGGAAGTCTCGAGCAGCGGAACGACCGACCTGAACGCGCTGGTCATGTTCGTCGTCGACGCCACAAAGCCGTTTTCCACACCGGCCACGATGCCCTGAGGCCTGCCTATTCCGGAACGACTCGCACCGCGCCACGCGCCGCGCTTGTGGTCAGCGCCGCATAGGCCTTCAGCGCCATCGTGATCTTGCGGCTGCGCTTCTTGGCGGGCTTCCAGGCATCCGCGCCGCGGGCCAGCATCGCTTCGCGCCGCTTGGCCAGCGTGGCGTCATCGACTGCGAGGCTGATCGAACGCGAGGGGATGTCGATCTTGATCAGGTCGCCCTCTTCCACCAGGCCGATCAACCCGCCTTCGGCGGCTTCCGGCGACAGATGCCCGATCGACAGACCGGAGGAGCCGCCGGAGAAGCGGCCGTCGGTGACGAGCGCGCAGACCTTT
>Ga0207667_10009116_pt1 | contig 11724 bp, 6 predicted proteins | sample KBSCornC52_FD_184301 | JGI IMG/M metagenome (GOLD analysis project Ga0207667, IMG submission 184301) | Corn rhizosphere microbial communities from Kellogg Biological Station, Michigan, USA - KBS Corn C5-2 (SPAdes) (version 2) | ecosystem: Host-associated > Plants > Roots > Rhizosphere > Soil ...
TTCGGTGATGGCGGCGTTGAACATCAAGAACATCCCGACCGGCGCCGGCGACGACCTCAAGATGGACGTGAGCTACGCCAAGGGCGAGACCAAGAACGTCATCGCCACCAGCAGCGCTTCGCCGAGCTTTGCGATGTTCGGCAGCACAAGCCGTGCCGGCGCCTATCAGAGCGGCGGCTTCGGTGCGACCACCGATGCCGTGTATCTCCCGGTTGCGAATGGCGGCGACGGTTCGCTGCACCTGACGGAGGCCTATGGCATCCGCGGCGCATTCAACCACAATTGGAATGCGTACTGGGCGTCGAGCCTCTATGGCAGCTATTCGGCTGTCCGCTATGACGGCACCGCAAAGGCCTTTATCTGCGCCAACTACACGACGCTGGGCAAGGCCGTCAGCGCCGATTACAGCTGCAATCCCGATTACAACGTCTCGCAGCTTGGGTTCCTCACCCGCTGGACTCCCGTCAAGAACCTGACGTTCTCGGCCGAAGTGCAGTGGTTCCACCTCGACCAGAAGTTCGCGGGCGCAGCGACGCTCGGGCCGTCCTCGCCGAAGCCTTCGGCCATCTACGAGTTCAAGGACCAGGACACGGTGCATCTGCAGGTTCGCGCCCAGCGGAACTTCTGATCTCCACTGGTACGAAAACTTTCAGACCTGAACCAAAAACGCCGCGCTGGATTCAAACCAGCGCGGCGTTCGCGTAGAGCGGCAAGCGATCGAGCGTTCGCTTACTTCGTCAGCGGGCAGCCGGAATCCTTGGCTGACGGAAACGCCTGGTTGCCGGGCACCACCGCGAGCTCCTTGTAGTAATCCCACGGCTTCTTCGATTCCGAGGGCTTCTTGACCTCGAACAGATACATGTCGTGGACCATGCGGCCGTTCTCCTGCACCTTCCCTTGCGCGAAGGCATCGTCGACCGGCAATTCCTTCAACTTCTTGGCGACCGCCGCGGAGTCCTTGGTGCCGGCAGCCTTCACCGCCTTCAGGTAGCTCAGCGTCGCCGAATAGGTGCCTGCATGGATCATGCTCGGCATCCGCCCGGTGCGCTTGAAGAAGCGCTCACCGAAGGCGCGGCTCTTGTCGTCACGGTCCCAGTAGAAGCCTTCGGTCAGCACCAGGCCCTGCGCCGCCTCGAGGCCGAGGCCGTTGACTTCAGCCAGCGTTACCAGCAGGCCTGCCAGTTTCTGGCCGCTCTTGACGATGCCGAATTCCGCCGCCTGCTTGATCGAGTTGATGGTATCCTGGCCGGCATTGGCGAGGCCGACGATCTTCGCTTTCGAGCTCTGCGCCTGCAGCAGGAAGGAGGAGAAGTCCGACGAATTCAAGGGAACGCGGACCGCGCCGACCACCTTGCCGCCCTTCTCCTTGACGATGTCGCCAGTGTCCTTTTCCAGCGCGTAGCCGAACGCATAGTCGGCGGTGAGGAAGAACCAGCTATCGCCACCGGCCTTCACCAGCGCGCCGCCGGTACCCACCGCCAGCGCATGCGTGTCGAACGCCCAGTGGAAGCCCATGGGCGCGCAGGAGGCGCCCGTGATCGCCGAGGACGCGGCGCCGACCACGATGTCGATCTTTTGCTTTTCCTTCGACAGTTCCTGGACCGCGAGCGCGACCGAAGAGGTCGTCAGCTCGGTGATCATGTCGACGTTATCAGCGTCGTACCAGCGTCGCGCGATCGCGACGGCGAGGTCCGGCTTGTTCTGGTGGTCGGCGGTGACGAGTTCGATCTTCTGGCCGAGCACCTCGCCGCCAAAATCCTCGATCGCCATCCTGGCGGCTTCGAGCGAATACTTGCCGCCGTAGTCGGCGTAGACCCCGGACTGATCGTTCAGAATGCCGATCTTGACGCCCTGCGCCGATACTGGCCCGGCCAGCAAAAGACCGCCCATCGCAACGGCCGCCAACAATCCCGACTTCATATGTGCCTCCCAGCAGTTTCTACCCAAGAAATCCCGCGCAACAATATTTCATAACCCTGCACCTGCCCATCTATTTCAGATCAGCCAATAGTATTGGGGGTTCTCTCCGTCATTCCGGGGCGCACGCGAAGCGAGCGAACCCGGAATCTCGAGATTCCCCGATGCGCAATTGCGCATCTGAGGTTCGATGCTGCGCATCGCCCCGGAATGACGGTGTGACCGACTCACGCTGCGGCCTGAGGCCGCTTCGGCGTCCCGCCATCGGCAAGGTTGCGGACGATGACGTAGAAGATCGGCGTGAAGATCAGGCCGAACAGTGTCACCCCAAGCATGCCGAAGAACACGGCGACGCCGACCGCCTGGCGCATTTCCGATCCGGAACCAGTTGAGACCACCAGCGGCAGGACGCCGAGAATGAACGCAAACGACGTCATCAGGATCGGCCGCAACCGCAGCCGGCAGGCTTCGATCACGGCCTCGAGTCGCGACTTGCCTTCGAGCTCGATGTCGCGCGCGAACTCCACGATCAGGATCGCGTTCTTTGCCGCCAGTCCCACCAGCACCACGAAGCCGATCTGCGTCAGGATGTTGACGTCCTGCCCCATGATCCGCACGCCGATCGTCGCGGCCAAGAGGCACATCGGCACGATCAGGATCACCGCGAACGGCAGACTCCAGCTGCCATATTGCGCGGCCAGCACCAGGAACACGAACAGCACGCAGATCGGAAACACGTAGAGACCGGAATTGCCGCCGGTGACCTGCTGATAGGACAGGTCGGTCCATTCGAACGTGAATCCACTCGGCAGCGTCTGGTCGGCGAGCTGCTTGATGGTGTTGAGCGCGGTCTGCGAACTGGTCCCCGGCGTCGGCTCGCCCTGCAATTCCGATGCGGAATACAGATTGTAGCGCGCGACGCGATCGGGTCCCGAGATGTCGCGGAAATCGACCACGCTGCCGAGCATCACCATGTCGCCCGCCGCATTGCGGGTGCGCAGCCGCGCCAGATCGGAGGTCTCCTTGCGGAACGGCAGGTCGGCCTGCGCCGTGACGTGGTAGGTGCGGCCGAACAGGTTGAAGTCGTTGACATAGGTCGAGCCGAAATAGGTCTGGATGGTGTCGTTGATGCCAGAGATCGGCACCCCGAGCTTCTGCGCCTTGACCCGGTCGATGTCGACGAAGACCTGCGGCGTGTTGGCGGTAAACGGCGAAAACACCGAGGTGAGGTTTGGCGATTTGCGCGCGGCGCTGACAAGTTCGTCGGTCGCGGCGGCCAAAAGTTCGGGCCCGCGGCCCTGCCGGTCCTGGACGCGGATGGTGAAGCCGCCACCGGTGCCGATGCCGGGCACCGCGGGCGGAGGAATGACAATAATGAAAGCGCCCTGGATCGCGGACAGCCGCTTGCGCAGCTCGGCTGTGATCGCATTCGCCGTCAATCCCTTCTTCAGGCGAGCCTCAGGCTCGTCGAACACCGGGAACAGCGCCGCGGCATTGCCCGCCTGCGTCCGCGTCGCGCCGGAAAAGCCGGCAAAGGCCGCGACGCGGACGATGCCCGGCGTGTCCAGCGCGATGCGCTCGATCTCGCGCACCACCTTGGTGGTGCGATCCAGCGACGCCGCACCGGGCAGTTGCGCCGAGATGATGACGTAGCCGCGATCCTGCGCCGGAATGAAGCCTTGCGACGTCGTCACCAGCAGCCAGCCGGCGCTGCCGATCAGCGCGAGGTAGATCACGAGCATGACGGCAGTATGCCGGATCACGAAATCGGCCGCGCCGGCATAACCGTGCGAGAGCCGGTCGAAGACGCGGTTGAACACGCCGGTGAAGGCCTCCCAGCCGCGGGCGATGACATTCCAGCTTGCCGGCGGCCGCTTGTCCTCGTGCGGAACCAGGATCAGCGAAGCCAGCGCCGGCGACAGCGTCAGCGAGCAGAAGCAGGAGATCGCAGTCGCCACCGCGATGGTGACGGCGAATTGCTGGAAGAATTGCCCGGAGATGCCGCCGATGAACGCAGTCGGTATGAACACCGCGCACAAAACCAGCGCGATCGAGACCAACGCGCCGCCAACCTCTTCCATGGTCTTCAACGCGGCATCGCGCCGGCTCATGCCGTGCTCCAGATGCCGCTCGACATTCTCGACCACGACGATGGCGTCGTCGACCACGATGCCGACCGCGAGCACCAGCCCAAACAGCGTCAGGTTGTTGATCGAGAAGCCGAGCGCCGCCATCACCGCGAAAGTGCCGACCAGCGACACCGGGATCGCAATGATCGGAATGATCGCCGGCCGCCAGCCCTGCAGGAACACCAGTACCACGATGACGACGAGCGCCATCGCCTCGTAGATGGTCTTGATCAGCTCATGGACCGACTGCGCGATGAATTCGGTCGGATTGTAGCCGATGTTGTAGTCGAGCCCTTTCGGAAAACTCTCCTTGAGCCGCACCATCGTGTCGGAAATGTTCTTGGCGGTCGCCAGCGCGTTCGATCCCGGGCGCTGGGTCACCAGCAGTGCTACTGCCGATTTGCGCAGCAGGAAGCTGTTCGTGGCGTAGGACAGCGCGCCGAGTTCGATGCGGGCGACGTCGCGCAGGCGGACGATGCGGCCGTCGGCGCCGGCCTTGATCAGGATATCCTCGAACTGGCGCGGGTCTTTCAGGCGGCCGGTAAAGACGAGGTTGGGCTGGAAGGCGCGGTCGGTGATCGGCGGCTCCGCGATCTGTCCGCCGGCGATCTGCACGTTCTGCGAACGGATCGCCGCCATCACTTCGGCCGAGGTCAGGCCGAGATTGGCGATGCGGTCGGGATCGAGCCACAGCCGCATCGAGTAGTCGCGCGCGCCGAACATCTGGATATCGCCGACGCCGTCGACCCGCAGCAACTGGTCACGGACCTGCAGCAGCGCATAGTTCGAGATATAGAGCTGGTCGAAACCGTCGTCGGGCGACAGCATGAACACGACCATCAGGATGTCGGGCGAGTTCTTGCGCGTGGTGACGCCTTGTTGCTGCACTTCCGCCGGCAGCCGCGGTTGCGCGATGGCGACGCGATTCTGCACCAGCACCTGGGCCTTGTCGAGATCGGTGCCGAGTTTGAAGGTGACGGTAATCGTGAGCTGGCCGTTCGAGGTCGCCTGGCTGTAGAGGTACAGCATGTCCTCGACGCCGTTGATCTCCTGCTCGATCGGGGCCGCGACGGTGTCGGAGACGGTCTGCGCCGAGGCGCCGGGATATTGCGTGGTGACGACGACGGTCGGCGGCACCACTTGCGGATATTCCGAGACCGGCAGCGTGGTATAGGCGAGCGCGCCGACAATCAGCAGCACGATCGACAGCACCATCGCCAGGATGGGCTGGTTGATGGAAAGCCTTCCGAGATTCATGACTTGCCACCCGCGGGCGCTTTCGCGATCTGCGGGGTGACCTTGGCGCCGACGCGGGCGCGCTGCAGGCCGTCGACGATGACGCGGTCCTCCGCCTTGAGGCCTTCGCGCACCACGCGCAGGCCTTCGTCGAGCGGCCCGAGCACCACCGGCTTCGCCTCGACCGTGTTGTCTTCCTTGACCACAAACACGATCTTGCGCGACTGGTCGGTGGCGATCGCCGTATCCGGCAACAGCAGGGCCTCATAGGGCGAACTGCCGATCAGCCGGACGCGAGCGAACTGGCCGGGCAGGATCGACAGATCCTGGTTCGGGATCACCGCGCGGCTGCGCAGCGTGGCGGTCGAGACATCGAGACGGTTGTCGATGAAATCCATCTTGCCCTCATGCGAGGGCTTGGTCTCGCCGGTCAGCGTGACCTGGACCGGGTTGGGCGTATCGCGCGAACTCGGCCGCTTGCCCTCGAACCAGAGCTTGCTGTTGCGCTGATAGGTCGCCTCGTCGACGTCGAAATAGATGTAGATCGGATCGAGCGAAACGATCGAGGTCAAAAGCGTCGCACCGCCGTCGCTGCCCTGCACGAGATTACCGGCGCTGACCAGATGGCGGCTGACGCGGCCCGTAATCGGCGCCATCACATGGCTGAACTCGACGTTGAGCTGCGCCGCTTTCAGCGCGCCCTCGGCCACGGTCTCGGCGGCGTGCGACGCCTGCAAGGCCTGGCGGCGCTGGTCAACGACCTGTTCGGAGACGGCACTGGTCTGGACCAGGGACAGGCCGCGGTCGAGCTCGCGCTTGGCAAGCTCGGTTTTGGCGCGCGCGTCCGCCAGCTGACCGGCCGCCTGTTCGGCGACCGCCTCGAACGGGCGGGAATCGATCACATAGAGCAGGTCGCCGGCATGGACGATGGCGCCGTCGCGAAACTCGACGCTGTTGACGAAGCCGCCGACGCGGGCGCGAACCTGGACTTCCTCGACCGCCTCGAACCGTCCGGTGAATTCATCCCAATCGGTGACAGTGCGTTTCACCGGCTGCGCCACCGTGACCGGCGGCGCGGCAGCGGCGGCCGGTGCCGGCGGCTTATCGCCGCAGCTCGTCAGCGCCAGCGCAAGCAGCGGGATCAACGGCCGCAGGCCGCGAAGTGAAAGATTATGAAGGCTCTTGCCCGGCGCCTCAGATTTCGATGACTCAATCTCGCCCAACATCCCATTCCCCTGCACTTCTCGACGTTGTGATCGATCGAGGTGATCGCGACCGCTGCCGCACAATATCTGCGGCGGACGTCACAGATGTGAACGGTTCCTAGTCTGTGCAAGAACCCGACGGGAGCAAGCAAAATCGTTATGCAACTCCGGATTTTGGCGGCGATCGGGCTCACGTTGAGGCTCGGAACCCGATGTCGCACGGGGCAACAGCAGGCGCGCCGTTCCCTGCGGCCATGAATTCCCTCGCCGATTCCGGGCTTTCGACATCCCGATGACGAAAACGTGACATCAGGATGGCCCGACCGCCCCGAAGGCGGTAAGCATCGGGGAAAATCGACAGGGAGATCGGCCATGGATGCGCTTTCACCCCGACATCAGCCGGAGGCGGGCTTGCGCCGCGGCGCCGATCACATTGCCCCCGATGCCGCCGGGCAAAATTTCTACGCTATCGACCGGGGCTTGCGCGATCTGCTCGCGCATTATCTGTCGCCCGCCGACTTCCGCCACCTGGAGCCGCATTTCGACCGGCTCGGCTTGCTCGCCGGCGGCCGGCTCGATGAACTGGCGCGGCAGGCCGACAAGCATCCGCCCGTGCTGCACCCGCGCGACCGGTTTGGCCGCGACGAAGACTGGATCGACTACCACGGCTCCTACCGCGAGATGGAGCAGATCGCCTTCGGCGATTTTCAATTCCACGCCATGAGTCACCGCGCCGGCGCGCTCGGCATGGACCGCCCGTTGCCGGCAGTGGCGAAATACGCGCTGCAATATCTGTTCGTGCAGGCCGAGTTCGGCCTGATGTGCCCGATCAGCGTCACCGACACCTCAACCCACCTGATCCGGAAATTTGCGAGTCCGGAACTTCAGGCCTACCTGGTGCCGAAAATGCTGTCCGGCGACGTCGCCACGATGTGGAAGGGCACGCAGTTCATGACCGAACGCGCCGGCGGCTCCGACGTCGGCACCATCGAAACCACAGCACGCCTGCAAGACGGCGAGTGGCGACTTTCCGGCGATAAATGGTTCTGCTCGCATGCCGACGCCGATGTCGCGCTGTTGCTGGCGCGGCCTGAGGGTGCACCTGCAGGCACCAAGGGGCTCGCGCTGTTCGCGATGCCGCGACGGCTGAAGGACGGAAGCCGAAACGCCTATCGCATCGTCCGTCTCAAGGACAAGCTCGGCACCCGCTCGATGGCGTCGGGCGAAATCCTGCTGGAGGGCGCAGTCGCCTACCTGGTCGGCGCCGCGGACCACGGCCTCAAGCAGATGATGGAGCAGGTCAACCTGTCGCGACTGTCGCACGGCGTGCGCGCGGCGGCGATGATGCGGCGCTGCGTCAACGAAGCGATGGTGTGCGCACGCACGCGGCAGGCGTTCGGCAACACCATCATCGACTATCCCCTGCTCCGCCGCCAGCTCCTGAAAATCACGCTGCCGGCGGAACAGTCGCTGTCGATGTTCCTGTTCGCCGCCGACGCGATGGACCGCGCCAATGCCGGCGACAACGACGCCCGCAACATCCTGCGCATCCTGACGCCGCTGTTGAAATTCCGCGCTTGCCGCGACAACATTCCGGTCGCGACCGGCGCGATGGAAGTGCGCGGCGGCAACGGCTATGTCGAGGAATGGGTGCACGCCCGGCTGGTGCGCGACGCCCATATCGGCGTGCTCTGGGAAGGCACCAGCAACATCAACGCGCTCGACATTATCACGCGCGCCGTCGGCAAAAGCCGGGCGCACATGGCGTTGCAGGCGGCGCTGGTAAAATTGCTGGATCAGGCCGCGTCGATTCCGGCCGTGTTCCGCGACCGCTTGCGGCAGATGCTGGATCGTGTGGCTGCGTTTGCCGATCGCGTCGCCGCCGAGGCGGCGTTGGAAGGGCATGCGCGGCAGGCCGCGAGCGCGCTCTATCACATCACCAGCGCGATCCTCATGACCTCGGAAGCGGCAAGACCCGGCGCCGACGCGCGACGCGTGCTGTACGCCCGGCTCGTGCTTGAACATCGATTGAGCGTGCAGGATCCGCTGGCGCCGAATGAGGCAGCGTGGGAGCGCGAGGCGGCGGAGGTGCTGCTGGCGGAGCGGTGCGTAACCGTTGAGGAAGTTTCAGCGCTGCTCATCTAAGCCAGTCATTCCGGGGCGATGCGCAGCATCGAACCCGGAATCTCGAACTTCCCCGATGCGCAATTGCGCATCTGAGGTTCGCGCTTCGCGCGCCCCGGAACGACGTCAAAGCTCGCTCGCCAGCGTCTCCTGCTCCGGCAACGTTGCCTGGAACGCCGGCGTGTCCTGCAACTTGTCGGCAAGCGCCTCGATCCTGTTGCAGCCCAGACCCGCAAAGAAATTCGGCCGCTTGGCGCGGCCGAACAGCCAGAACACCGCGACCGTAATATCGGCCTGCGTCAGCTCGGCCCCCGTGAACCACGGCCCGGCAAATTGGCCGTCGAGCCAGCCAAAGCCGTCGCGGACCTGCTTGTCGCAGGCATCGAGCCATGGTTTGTGCCAGGCCTCGCGCGGCCGAAAATGACGCTCGTAGAGACCGGCGACCAGCTTTTCATTGGCGCCGAGTGCTATCGCCACCAGCGTCAGCACGCGACGGCGCTGGGCACCTGCGGCCGGCGTCAGCGAGGGAGCGCCCGCCACCTCATCGAGATGATCGAGGATCGCCGCGCTATCGACCAGCATCTCGCCAGCGGCGAGTTTCAGCGCCGGCACACGCGCAATCGGATTGAAGGCCGCCAGTTCCGCCTTGTCCGGGCCGAACGGCATCAGCGGCACGTGATCATAGTCGATGCCGTAAAGCCGCAGGGTTACCGCCACACGGCGCACGAACGGCGATGCATGGCGGCCATACAGCACCGGCCTCGTGTCAACCTCATCTTCGGGCATGACGTTGCAAAATTCCTCGGCTACGCTGTATCAAACAAAGCCAAAATGTCCGGGGAGGACAAGCGTGCATAAAGGGCGTGTCGTATTCGGCGCCATGGAGGAGGTCGTGTTCGGGCGACCGGCATCCGAGGCCGTCGTCGAGCAGATGGACCGGCTGGGCGCCAATCGTGCGTTTCTGATGGTCAGCGGAACGCTCAACCGCGAAACCGACGAAATCGAGAAGATCCGTCGCGCCCTGGGCGGGCGCCATGCCGCCACATTCGACGCGATGCCGGCGCACACGCCGCGTTCGGCGGTGATCGCCGCGGCCGAGCAGGCGCGCGCCGCCAACGCCGACCTGATCGTCACGGTCGGCGGCGGCTCGATCACCGACGGCGCCAAGGCGGTGCAGCTTTGCCTCGCCAATGACGTCAGGACCGTCGAAGGCATCGACCGGATCAGGGCAAGAAAAGGCGCACCGCCACAGATGAATGCGCCCGTCGTGCGCCAGATCAGCGCCCCGACCACGATCGCGGGAGGCGACTTCAGCCCCAGCGCCGGCGTCACCAACGAGACCACTAAAGTGAAGGAGATGGTGCGTCATCCGCTGGCGATCCCGCGCGCGGTGATCCTCGATCCACAGCTTGGATCGCACACGCCGGAATGGCTGTGGCTCTCGACCGGCATTCGCGCCGTCGACCATTGTGTCGAGGGCATCTGCTCGGGCCAATCGCATCCCTACGCCGACGCGCAGATGTTAAAAGGTCTCTCGCTGCTGACGCAGGCGCTGCCGCGGGTGAAAGCCGACGGCAACGATCTCGACGCCCGGATGAATTGCCAGATCGGCACCTGGCTTTCGATGGGCGGCCTGTCGTCGGGCGTGCCGATGGGCGCCAGTCACGGCATCGGCTATGTGCTCGGCGCCGAGTTCGGCGTGCCGCACGGCTACACCTCCTGCGTGATGCTGCCGTTCGTGATGCGCTGGAACAAATCCGTCAACGCCGAGCGCCAGGCGCTGGTATCGGCCGCGATGGGCCATCCGGGCGAGGATGCCGGCGACGTGCTCGACAGCTTCATCCGCGGCCTCGGCATGCCGCGCAGCCTGCGCGAGGTCAAGGTCGGCCCTGAAAATTTCGACCGCATCGCGCAACAGGCAATGCATACGCCCTGGGTGCCGCGCAACCCGCGCCGGATCGAGGGACCGGCGCAGGTGCGCGAAATTCTCGATTCCGCCGCATAAGAGGAATTTGCACTCGATGTACACCGGCAAGCATGCTCACCTTCGTCCGCTGCAACCCGCCTTCATCATGGCGAGCACCGGCGAGGCCGTCACCTACCGCGAACTCGACGCCCGCAGCAACCGGCTGGCGCACCTGTTTCGCAACCGCGGCCTGAAACGGCTCGATCACTATTCGATCTTCATGGAGAACAACAACCGCTATCTCGAATCCTGCGGCGCCGGCGAACGCTCCGGGCTGTATTTCACCTGCGTGAATTCGTACCTGACCGCCAGCGAACTCGCCTACATCCTGACCAACAGCCAGTCGCGGATTCTCATCACCTCGAAGGCGAAACTCGACATTGCACGCGAGGCCTTGAAGGAATGCCCGAAGGTCGAGCTCTGCATCGTCGTTGATGGAGAGGGCGAGAGCGAACGCATCGTCGGCCTGCAAGCGGCGACCGCGGGCTTGCCGAAGACGCCCATCGCCGACGAAAGCAACGGCACCGCGATGCTGTATTCGTCGGGCACCACCGGCCGGCCGAAAGGAATCTTGCGACCGTTGCCGGAACAGCCGGCCTCGCAGCAATTGCCGCTGTTCGATTTCCTGCAGAAGCTGTGGCACTACCGCGAAGGCATGGTCTATCTGTCGCCGGCGCCGCTCTATCATTCGGCGCCGCAGGCCGCCGTCAACCTGACGATCCGCAACGGCGGCACCGTCGTCATCATGGAGAGTTTCGATCCCGAGCGTTATCTCGAACTGATCGAGAAATGGGGCATCACCCACACCCAACTGGTGCCGACGATGTTCTCGCGGATGCTGAAGCTGCCGCCCGAGATACGCCAGCGCCACGACCTGTCCTCGCTCGAGATCGCGATCCACGCCGCCGCGCCCTGCCCCGCGGCGGTCAAGGACGAGATGATCAAATGGTGGGGTCCGATCATCCATGAATATTACGGCGCCACCGAAGGGCTCGGATTCACCGCCTGCGACAGCGAGCAATGGCTGGCCCATCGCGGCACCGTAGGCCGAGTGCTGCTCGGCGACCTGCATATCCTCGACGAGAACATGCAGCCGAGTCCGAAGGGCGTGCCAGGCACGGTGTGGTTCAAGACGGCGACGCCGTTC
>Ga0207667_10009122_pt1 | contig 11721 bp, 8 predicted proteins | sample KBSCornC52_FD_184301 | JGI IMG/M metagenome (GOLD analysis project Ga0207667, IMG submission 184301) | Corn rhizosphere microbial communities from Kellogg Biological Station, Michigan, USA - KBS Corn C5-2 (SPAdes) (version 2) | ecosystem: Host-associated > Plants > Roots > Rhizosphere > Soil ...
GTTGAAATATTTCTTGCTGACCAAATCATTTTTTAAAAACATGACCTGCGCTCCTGTTTTTAAAACCAATGAACCCTCGGCGGGATAGCTTTTTTCAGGAAAATCATTCTCTATGATCGCCTCATAAGTAACGGAATTACCCGCCAATTTCTGCAATTCGCGGTAATTGATCTGGTCTGCCTGGTTGTTGTGGGAAGTAAGTGTAATGTACTTTTCTTCAAGGGAAGGCCGAAAGCTGGCGTCAAACCTTTGATGCAAATCCTCAAAATCATCGGCATTCATGTTATTGGTACGCACTTTATTCAGAAGGTTTACGAAGGAGTCTTCTTTTTGCCGGTAGATTTTATTGAGTTCGATCAGCATCGGCATTTGCTCTCTGATTACGACGCTGTCAAAAAAGAATTCTGAAGAATAAAATTCCTGTAGAATATTCATTTCATCCCTCTTGGCGACAGGCGGCAACTGATATAAATCGCCAATGCATAAAAGCTGGGCGCCGCCAAAAGGAACGTTGTGTTTTCTGCGAACTGATCTCAAAATCGCATCAATTGCGTCCATCGTATCACAACGCACCATGGATATTTCATCAATCACCAGCAGTTCCATTTTACGCAAAAGATCCTGGCGTTGCCGGTTGAATTTTAATTTTCCCAATAAGGCGCTTTTGCTCGCAGCAGTGGGCAGATAAGGTTCAAATGGCAATTGAAATAAACTATGGAGCGTAACACCACCGGCATTGATAGCTGCCACTCCGGTTGGGGCGGCAACAATGATATTTTTGGAACAATTCTCTTTTAAATATTTGAGAAAAGTGGTTTTGCCGGTACCGGCTTTTCCGGTAAGAAAAATATTCTCACTCGTTTCGGTTACGAAGCGATAAGCAAGGTCAAATATTTCGTTGCGGTCTATTGAGTTTTGATTGTCCATCTGTGCCACGAATTACACGAATTTTCAGGAATGAGAAAAATTAAAATTGAGTTAGCGACGATCGGAAGCTTCGGATTGCATGAATTTTCAGGGACAAGAAAATTATGAAATTCATATAGCCGCTAATTACACGGATCCCACCAACAGGAAAATTAAAATATCAATCTTTTACATTGAAGAGAAGATTTAACTTAGACTATTCGTGGCAATTCGTGTAATTAGTGGCCAAAAAACTAAGCCGATGGCTTGTTGCCAATGAGCAACAATTCATTCACATGAATTTCGGTAGCATACCTTTTATTTCCTTCCTTGTCCGTGAAATTGTTGTTCATTAGTTTTCCTTCAATGGCCACCTCACTTCCTTTTTTCAGATATTTCTCCACTACGTCCGCCACTTTGCCCCACGCTACTAAATTGTGCCATTGCGTTTCTACTACCTTTTCACCTTTGTTATTGTAGTATGTTTCGTTGGTAGCAATTGAAAATCTTGCGAGTTTTCTGCCTTTCTCTGTGTTTTTAATTTCAGGAGCATTTCCTAAATTGCCAATCAGTTGAACTTTGTTTTTTAATGCATTCATGATCTTGAGTTTTGTGTCCATCTTTTTCAATGAACTGTTTTTAAAATTGTTTTTATTTCAGTTGATGATTTTTGAATTTTTGCATCAACAGAACAAAGATGATTTGACAACAACCCGTTACCCGGTTTTTATTCGTTTATAGTTGAATATAACCGTTTGTAAACGCTTGTACTTTAAAAACTTATTGTATCTTCCTTTCTGCAAATCAATACCAAATAGCATGACAGCCGCCAGCCAAACTACTTGTCTTTCCTGCCACAAACCGGTAAAAGGCCGTACCGACAAAAAATTTTGTGACGATTATTGCAGAAACGCGTTTAATAATCATTTGAAATCAACGACAAACAACCTGGTCAGAAATATAAATAATGCGCTGGGGAAAAACAGGCGAATCCTGGAAAGTTTTTTTGTGAATGAAGAGGAAATGGCAAAAACAACGAAAAATAAACTACTGGAAAAGGGATTTTTGTTTAAATACTTCACCCACACTTATACCAATAAAAAAGGAACCGTCTATTTTTTTTGTTATGACCTCGGATACCTTCCTTTGGAAAACGACTGGTATTTGTTGGTGAAAAGAAAAAAGGAGTAGGCGATTAATTTTTTGCAAAAAAGAAATAGAATTATTTGTTGCTTTACTATGTATAACTAGCTCAATACCGGTTAATCATCTTTTACGGCAGCGCCACTGTTCGATACTGGTTTAGGTCCGGTTCCCCGTAAATTTGAAATTTTATTGAGAATATCAAACCAAAAAGGCGCTCCCATCATGATTGCGAGAATCGTGGCCATCCATCCTGCCAGGTGCTTTATAAAATAGTCCATAAAAGTTTTTCGGTCTTTTATATTTTGAGCTTTCCATCCCATCGGCAGATCTAATGCATGCAAACTATCCAAATCATTTTTTAATTGCGAGGTCTTTGCCTTCAGATCAGAAATATTGGTTGGATTTGCGCTACTGGACACAGAATCTTTTTTGAACAACGTATCCATTTGTGCCTGGTAATTTTGAAAGCTGTTCATCGCTGTTGTCGCTAGTTCCTTTGATACCGCCTGGTTGTTATATAAGTATTTGCCAATTTCGATACTGTCCGTGTTCAAAGAAATGACCATAATGACTGCTATAATAATGGTGAGTGGAAGAGCCTTCGTACGTTTGAAGGTTCCTGTAAGCCGGTCGGCATTGGTATTAAACCAATTTTCCAACCGGTTACGAAAAAGTTCCAATTCGCTCACAACAGGTGCTGTAATATTAGCAGAAGCTGCACTCCTGGCCGCAGCCGCCTGTGATGCTTCATTTGCAAAAATCAAAATCGTTCTTTTTAATTCTCCTGAAATAAGCGTGCTGTTTTGAATAGCGGTAATGTAATCGGCAAGGTTTACAGGCGGAAGCTCAACCTTGTCATCATTGGTGCCTGAAGGAGCAATGGTAATCTTATCCAATAAGGCAGATACAAAATTTTCTGAATCAATATAGGAAGTGGATGTTCCTTTTTTGGCCAAAGCAGTAACCATACAATGATCCATAATAGCCTGACCCACACTTACGTTCAGCGGCTTGCCTTCAGAATCAAGAGCCGGCTGGTTAAATATTTGTTTTAACCAATTTTCGAGCAAACCAGCCCTGGATTTAAAAATTGAAAGAAAAAGTTCGACTGCAGAACTGCAGATAATGCTAAGGAGGAAATAAATAAAAATAATTCCAATTACCAGGTCTAAGATGGGAAAACTACTCATGATGAAAATGTTTTAAATACCTTTTTTTATTTTTTAAGATGGAAGTTTTCGGATCATTGAGGCGAGACATTTGTTTACGCATCTGCTAATAATTGGAATTAAAGTTATTTATCCATTTACTTTAAAAGTTTTCTAACCAAAGCGTCCGGTCGCTGCAAGCGGCCCCACCGTCTTAAAGAATTTTGAAAATCAGTATTGCACTTATTTATCCTTTTACTGATGAGACTATTTCTTTACACGCGAATCGTCACGATTACCACAATAGTTATGCGGAAGCATCATCAGCAGAAGCAGACCCGGATGAAGCTGCTGCATTTACTGCGGAAACATCCGGATTTTCTGTGGATGAATCCGGAGAACCGGATGAATTGTCACTGTTTCTTGAGCTGTCTGACGAGCTGCTTCCACTATCTTCTGTATTCACAGTAAAATCAAAAGTACCTGCACAATTAATCGGCTTGTCGGGCGCAGAAGGGCTGTAAATACAAGCTTCAAGCAAATAATCTTTAAACTCATTTGGAAAGGAACCGAAATGCACAACGGCTTTTACATTTTGCCCGGGATCCAGGCCGGCATCCTGTTTGAAGTCCTGCTCAAATGGAGGATTCTGATCGCCACTTAGGGTGAAATGAACGTAAAAAGGGCCGGAAGGCAATTTGCCGGTATTGGTTACATCGACGCAAAAATCATATTCCACCGCCTGTTTTGGAAAAGCTTCATTGGTGGTACCACCATCGGGGCTAACATAGACGGTATCGATTGTTGTCAATTGTGTATTGTCGGTTTTCTGATCACTGCCGCCATCGCTGCCGGAGTTATCTCCATTTGGCGAATAATATTTTGTTTGTTTCATGATGTTTCGTTTTTAATTTTTTTATTTTGAAATAACAATTTGGAACGTTGAAGTGGCATCTTTAAAAAGTTGCAAAGTGGCCTTTGATGATTGGTATAAAATCATCCTACAGCATCGTTTCAATATCTATCAAAAAAACACTTCTTTTTGCGAGTGCGGAATAGGGAACATATACTGAGGAACCCTTTGGCTTGTTGTAGCCTTCATAGCTCTGTGATGTGGTTACTTTTACCATGTTATTCGTCACCAGGTTTTTCGCATTGGTGTATGCATCATTCATTTCAACTGATTGCATGATTCTTAACCACGAATACAAAGCCTGGAAAGAACCATCGGTATGGGCATCTTCATCAATCACCGTTTTTCCATTGACAGTAATGAGATTTGAAACAGAATTGTGTGATAAAATTCCCTTTACTTCTGCATCAAAATTATCCGGTCGCATATAATCAGTACCGCAACTGTAAATAAAAAATTTTTTAAGCGCCTTTTTTTCATCTGCCGGAATATCACTGTCCTTAAAATCCCATAAACTACTGACATCGTTATAAGAAACGAGCTGCAGCCATGTAGGATCTATCGATGGAAAACCGCTTTCATTTTTGGAAATCAATGTCTGTAGAAGAAGCACCAGGTTTTCTAACTTATCGGTTGAAGGAACGGTGTAAGAAGGATAATCTCCACTCCAGTTTGCATCTATATATTCATTGGCCGACGTTTCTTCACTTTTTGGTACCCAATCCGGATTTTTAAATTCAATTCCGATTCCTGCATCATTAAAAATAGTGGCATGCCATTCAATTTCACACAGATCATTAAACTGCCGGATTTCATCCGTAGATACTACAAAATGGGAAGTATAAGGAGGATCAAAACCACTGCCCGCATCGCTTCCGGAGGTTTCGTGTAAAAGGATAAACCTGATGGCAGAAGACTCTCTCACGGTTTTTGCATTCGTATTGTGCAATACTGCATTCGTACTCCAATTTTTAAAATTAGCAATACCTGAAGGAAACTCATGCATATTTACGACGATGGAGTCTCTGTTTTGAGGAACGAAACGGTTAATATTAGCGGCAGTATTCAAAGCATTTCCACTACCGGCATCTGCAGCTGAAACTACAATCACTGGTGTACCGGCAGAATACGATTCTATGGCAGTCACGGCTGCAACCTGCTTCACATCATCTGTTGAAATAATGGTATTGTCGTTGCCGAAAACATATCTAGAACCGGAATCCAGGAAGGTTACGCTTTTATTACCTGATGCATCCACATCTGTCAATTGTCCGAGTTGCCTTGTTCCATCTGCAAATGTTACTACAACGTAGCCTCCCGGTTGGAAGTTTTGACTGCTATCTATCGTGTAGATGGTATAAGAGGCGATCTGGGTGCCAATTGGTATTGTTCCGCCGAAACTGGTAACCTTCATCGTTTCTGAATCAAAGGTGTATAATTCACCTGAATTCAAAAACCGGCAATAAAAGGAATTGGTATCAACATGCGTTATGTCGCCAATGTATTTGGCGGTATCGTTAGCGAATGAACATTCTATAAAATCTTTTTCTTGCATAAACCGATTTTCAATTTATTATTTTGCTTATACGTGCCGGTGATTAAGAAAACGGCTTATTTATCCGTTTGCCGGATCTCCCGGAATCCATGAAGCGAATAGTTGCCAGGCGACGATAAATGCATCGCTATCGGTAGATCGCTATCGGTAGACACATTAAAAGTCGATCCCATGGGTTCTGATCCAAAACAATCAAATCGGATATAAATCAAATGTTTCATCGTTCTTTATTTTTCTGTGATGATTATATCGGTTATTATTGATGGTAATCGTAATCAAGTTGGTAAATCTGTGTCTAACAGATCAAAAATGGGATTGGTTATAAAATCGTTCTCTTTGCTAATGGATACCGCTGGCGTTGTTGGATCAGAAAAACTTATTGAAAAAGATAGCGTTGCATCAAGACTTGTAACAGCAAATTGTAAAGGCAGCATTATTTTTGTCCCGGCTGCAGTATTTTGATTCATTAACGAAAATTGAGGCACATTTATCTCGGGATGGATGGTGAGACGCGTTTGAATGTCTATTTGCTTTATATTCCGTGCTACATAATTCACCTGGGAAGAATTTACGCCGATGAAATATTGCACATTTTGTGCATCCTGTGTTTTTATTTCCATATAACGCGCGATATTCGTTCTGTCCACCGGCCCGTTTCTCTGCTCTGCATAATCTAATATGACACCCAGGTTTTGCAGGTTTTCGGGCAATGGAATGTTTGTTGATGCGCCTGTAGCTATTGGAATATTTGCTTCCACGATATCTCCGATTCCTGCATCTGAACAAAAAACATAGCGCTGTAGCAAAAAATCGAAAGATGTGGAATTGCTCAGCACTACGGCTTTCGCATTTGTATCTATGGACCAGCTTATTCCGTCGTCACTTTTTGCTACGGGAAGGCTGAGAGTGACGGTTGCTGGTACTGCTCGTGGGAAGTTATCATCAAGTTTTAAACTGATGGTACCGAGACCGCACGCCGGTGCTATATTGCACAATTGCTGAATAAAAAGATTTGCATTGACAATTGCAGATTGTCCGGGCTTGTCGATAATGGTGGTTGTTAAAAAGAAATTTTGAGGGGTAGCAGCCGGGTTATAACTCGTATCAGTTGTGAAGACGGAATTGATATCAGAAGCGGATTTTTCACTCAGATTTTCTGCAAATTTTAAGGTATAGGATTGTAAGTCATTATTCTGTTGGATCTCTTTCAACAAGCTAATGAAATCAATAGGGTCTGCAGCAGGGGTTAATTCAAACTGAAACTGAAACATACAGCTTTCTGCGGAACCTGGAGTCGTATCTACAGAAGCGATGCAGGCAGCAGAACATGCGAGCGAATTTCTGACAATCACATATGATCGCGGCACAACAATTATTACCCTGCTTATTACGCCAATATAAAGAGAACTTATAGAAGGATATTTGCTTAAATCAATAGTTTTTAACTCAGAAAATTCCGTAAGGCTGCCCTCTAAATTTTTCAAATCGGACACGTCAATAATAGGGCGGGTACCAGCATCGGTTTTTATTTTATAGCTAAGCTGGTATTCATTTTCGTTATACTTTTTATCAAGGTCAAGTGTTTGATAAAAAGTTTGATTCTCGTTAAATCCGTTAGTTGGAACTGAAGGATGAAGCGGCTGCAAAGTTTCAAAACGCATTGCGCTTGTTTCTGCAACACGGGAAGCTATCATCGGTTTCAAATTGCGTGTCGCCAGATCGGATTTAAAGAAAAACATCCTTGAGGTGCCAGCTGGTCGCCATGCAGGATAAGTTGCAGAGAAGGAAATTTGTGCACTTCCGGTTACTTTTAAATTTTCAAAAAGAATGACCACGTGGTTACCGATCACTGCAGGAAAATCTACGGTGTAATTTCCATTATCCGCAGCCTGTACTGATCCCTGATAGCTTGTATGAGCTTCCTTTCCCTGTGAATCTGAGTAGGCAATCGACAGGCTCACGCTCAACATTTGAAGCGTGATTTCTTTCAGATTTAAAGCCGGATTCGCTGTTTTTGCGGCAGTCGCATCTGCCGGAACATCTGAGTGTACAGTAAACTTTAAGTCTGCAACATAAAAAGCATCTCCCGACTGATTTGGCAAAGCCGACTGAGTGGCAAGAAAGCTGAAATTGCTGTCTGTCGTGCCAATTAAATTAAATACTGGCAGGTACCAAAGTGTATTCTTGTCAAAACGGTCATTAAAAACGTTTCCATTTCTCGTTGATACATCCGGAATCGGATGATTAATAATTATAGGTATTGTCGGTGTAAAAAGCTTTTGGGCCAACCCTTTATCCAGGGTAACTGCGTGTGCTGAATTCGACGACTTTATCACAGTCGGTTGCGCGCTATGGGTCATTAACCCATTCCCTGATTTTGCTTCGGTTATCTTTTTGAACGGTATCATGGCATAGACTTAAACCTGTAATCTTCCTTTATAATTGTTACATCAACCCACTTTTACCTGGCTCATTTCCGTCATTGTTGCGAGAATGTATTTCTGCACCAATTGGTTTTGTGTTTGATCTGTGAGTTCGGGAACTTTAATAGTATAAGGCACTATCCGTTTAATTCGCCCCAGATTGAGGGGCACAGCCTGCACGCCGCCCCATGAAACCGCATTACCCGCAAAATCGCTGGGTGGCGGGGCTACCTCTACATCAATTTTGACCTTTGCTACCGTCTCATTAAAATACTTATCAGACCAGATTTGTAAATCTGCGAATGGCTTTTGAGTAGTTGCATCTGTGCTGCTCAACTGTATTGTATCAGAGCGATCTCCTATTTGCACTGTTAAGCTTACAGTAACATTTGGAGTTTTAACAGGTCTGTCAAGTATAAAACGGATAAAAATATAACCTACCGATTCTGGCCCGACCACCGGCGAATGATCTGTTGATATTTCATCAGCCGTGATTGACACTCCACCATTGGCAAGATCAACCCGTGCGTCATCCGGCTTATACACCAACTTTCGAGTAATCTTCACCTGGTTGCGTGGCCAGTCTGCCAGATCATTATCCAATTTTAAAAAAGCTATATCAATAATGTCTGTTGGATTATCCCGTGTCCAACGGGCCAGCGTAACCGGCGCGGTCTGATCATTTTTAAGCGGCGTATAATGAAATCCTTCTACCCTTGTCTGGGTCAGCGAGACTTTCCCATCCGGCCCCTTTGGATTGTCAAAATCAGGATAGCTAACCTGGATAAGAGCTTCTTGGATAGGATCATTTTCAAAATCAATGTTGGGAGATGCACATACCTGGATTTTTTTAAAGTATTCCCCGATATCAACAATAGAAAGATATTTATTTAGGTCTTTCTTTATCGCTGGCTCAAGCGCGTTCAATGTGCCACTTACCGTATCAAGCTTTGTAATCGTTTCGTTCAATATAAAATGATCATTAAAATGAACTCCATGCTTTTGATAATTGAATTTAAGCGAAACTGCCACCCCTCCACAGGCACCTGCACTTGCCTTTGCCGGGTCATCAGGTTTTGGTTGCCAGTCAAAAATTTCTGATTTTACGAGGTTCCATGCCTTATCCTGCATGTCAGAAACCTCCTTATCGATCAATTGCTTCACATCAGGATCCACATCGGTACCATTCATCTGGATGACAGTAGTAATCGCGCCACTGGTAATACAGGCCTGATAGTTTGCAGACAGATCAGCAGCTACAAAGCCATATTTTGCCTGAGCAGCACCGGAGAACTGTGTGAAGGTTTTATCAACATCTACATCCATTGTAATATCGCAGGCGTTGATATAAAATAACATTTTAAGATTGTAATGAATGGTAAACGGGGAGCGGCCGTCTTTTAAAGCGCCAACAATGGCTCCGGCAGCCATTTGATTACAGGTAACCAAAAACGTGCTGACGCCTGCAAAATCGATACTTCCATGGCCCATTCCTTGGGCACTTATAAAAAAGGGAGATTTTGCATCGCTTCCGGCCAGTTGAGGAATTTCTATTGTAACATTATTATCAACAATCGGAACAATGCCGAGCACCGGGTCTGGATCAGAAGTATCCCTTAAAAAGAAGTTGGCAATCCGTGGCGGAGCGGGAGGATTACTTTTCGACTTAAGTTGAGCTATGGCTCCCTTGATCACACTGTCAGGTACAGCCATAGTTGTTGAAAAAGTCATAAAAGCACCCCCCGCATCTACCTCGCCGCCAGTACTCGGAACCCCTGAAATGCCTAAGGTATCTTCGGCAGTCATCAGCCCTTTGAAAAGAGTGACACTGAAATCATAATCCTGGGGAGAATCAGATCTCTTTGCAACATTTATTTGTTTTGGTAAATAATAAAAATGGGTGGGAAGGTGATTATTTTTGAGAGCGGGATTGTTGGCATCTGGAAAAACTTCAAGCGCAAAAGTCGATCCGGTTTCATCGTTAACCTGGATCGTGATAAAATCAGGGCCAAAGAGCGGGCCGAGTGGTTGAACAGTTTGTGTTGTCATATTTTTGATGTTTTATTTTTATTATTTCAAAAGCAGTTTCGTGTCTCTTTTCAGCCATTTGCTGAAGAAACATTATCAGTATCATCATTGCTCACACTAGAACCTTCATCTTCATTCCCATTTGTATCCTTGCTTGAGGAATCGCTGTCAGAATTATCAGTAGAGGTGTTTGAGGATTCACTGACATTTTCCTGCTGTCCACCACTATTTTCTGAATTTCCCGTAAATACATTTGAATTATCTGAATCTGTTGAACTAGTATTTTCAGCAAAATAGAACAGTTGCGAAGTCAAATCAGTATTTGGCCAATTGTTTTCATACGCAACAACCTGCTCAAACTTGCTGAGGAAATCATTGAAAGCAATGGAATAAGTCTTACCAGCATTCAAAGGAAGAGGATCGTTTATTTGCAAAGAAGTGCCTTCGGGGGTTCCATCGCCTGATATCCCGGTAATGACAATCATGTGCGCAATATTCGACGAAGACGAATACATGATTACGGCCATTATCGGACCGTTATTTAGAATGCTGGTAAGGTACTCAATCGTATAGCTGGCGGCCGGCAGTTGTGTAAGTCCTAACGTTTGAGTGATGATGTTATAATTTGCAAAGGACAATCCCTGGTCATTGTTATAAATGGTTGAAAAACTGGTGCCTGAAGCATCCAGTACTTTTAATGTATCTGAGAGTGAATAATGCGTTCCTGTTCTCCAGGTTTCCATCATCGATGAACTTGCCAGCCAGCACGCATTTGATTTGTCTTGTGGAATTAATTCGACTGAACTTGGCATTTTTGTTTTTTTAAAAAGTTCAAAAAACTCATTTTAATTGATCAATTCGATACACAGATTCAGAACTATTCAGTAAACCAATAAAGAGTACTGATTTTCATTTTTTCAGTACTATTAATCAATCAAGCACACCAGGCTTTATTATTTTACACATATACATTTCCTGCTTCAAAAAGTCCCCGAATTACCGATTCACTTTCGCTCACAGGCTTTAACTGGTAATGAGGATAATCTTTGAATGAAATCCAGTTGCCACCCCACTCAATTGTTTTCATCAGTGGAAGAGCAATGGCCGCAAAAGATTTGTATGGAATATCGTTTTCAACGTAACTGCCATTTGCAAATACGCCAATATCCCATGCGATGCCAAAATTGTGATTGCTTTGCCCTCCACGGGCGTTGGTAATGATTGGCCGGCTGTCGCCATTTCTTCCATGTTGATATAACAAATCCTGCTCGTCATAAGTTCGCGTGCCTGATAAGATTCGTATATCCTGATTATTATCTTTAGCTATTATTAAAAACTTTCGCGCTTCAATTTGCGCTACCGGTAATAAGGTAATAATATTAGATTCACTTGCTGCATCAAATGTTCCATATTGTTGTGCAATCAATTTACTTTGTTCTACAAATTCAGCATCAGCTGTATTAGTAATTGGGCCCCATTGGCCGTCTAAAAGAGCATTATAATAACCTGCAACCTTTAAAAATCTCTGATAGAATAATACATCATGCTTTAACAACTGATAGCTCATAATTATATCTTTTATAAATATTTCACTACAGGAAT
>Ga0207667_10009123_pt1 | contig 11719 bp, 22 predicted proteins | sample KBSCornC52_FD_184301 | JGI IMG/M metagenome (GOLD analysis project Ga0207667, IMG submission 184301) | Corn rhizosphere microbial communities from Kellogg Biological Station, Michigan, USA - KBS Corn C5-2 (SPAdes) (version 2) | ecosystem: Host-associated > Plants > Roots > Rhizosphere > Soil ...
CAATATGGATGCCCTGGTGATGGAAAACCCCTTTGTGAGCATGTTCCTTCGCATGGAGGAAGTGACGAAACACAGTGCGCAGAGACCACGAAGGTTTTGGATACGCATTAGAGCCAGGTTAATCCCACCCTTCATTTTAGCCCTGTTGGAATATTAGGAGCCTCATATGCCAGATGGAAATCAAGTCGCCACAACTTCAAACGCTATCGCCGATCCGACGACGCTCAATCTGCATCAGCGGTTGTTAGCGGTCATGGGTGATGTTCAGTACATCCAGAAAGACCGCACCATCGGAACCGGTGGCAATGGGTACAAGGTCGTCACACACGACGCCGTGACCGCCAAGGTGCGCCCCGCCCTTCTCAAGCATCGGGTTCTTGATTACCCGCAAAACCTTGTCTGCACACAAAACGGCAACCGGACGGAAATCACCATGGATGTGAAGTTCGTCAATGCAGATGCGCCCGATGACTTTATTCTGATTCCCACGGTCGGATATGGAATTGACGCGCAAGACAAGGGTCCGGGTAAGGCGGTTTCATATGCCGTCAAGATGGCGTTGTTAAAGGCGCTCAATCTCGAAACCGGCGAAGACGCTGATGATAACACAAACGTTGATCATGTGCCCGCAGAAACAAAGGTGCCGGAACGCGCTCTCACCAAAGAACAGGCGCGCCCCGAATATACCCAGCTCGTGAAGGAGATTATGCAACAGCAGTCCATCACTGATCTTGAGTCATGGGGCGCGCGAAACAAAGCGCGTCTCGGCGCAATGCCGGCCGATTGGCAGGCAAGCCTTAAGAACGAATATGCCGAGCACAAATCAATTCTGATGGGACGCGCGGCACAATGAACATGATTGGAAGCAACGCGCTTGCGATGCTCACGCAGCAAGCCGACGAGGCGATAGCAGAACTCTCCACCGTTACAACAATCACCGGAGAGAACTGCGGACGCATCAAGGATATGGTGGATAACGCGCTAAAGCTCGGGAAGGAGATCGAGGAATCCCGCAAGCTCGTAAAGCAGCCCCATCTTGATGCCGCCGCGAATGTTGACGCGTCCTACACACCCCTGCGAGATAGGGTTAATGAGATGGCCCGCGCGGTCAAAAAGATGATCGAATCATGGGCCATTGCCGAAAAAGCCAAGGCCGATGCAATTGCGGAAGAAGCCCGCAAAAAGGCCGAAGAACTCACCAAGGCACAGGAAACTGTAGATCCATTCCTTCAGGACGAAGAAACCATCGTGGAGGCCGTCACGGTCGCCTCTGAAGCCCAGGTTCGCGCCAAGGCCGCCAGTCAGGTTGTCAGTGCGAGCGGTGCTGGTCGGGCGTCAGGATTGAAGCCCTATCGCTTCGCTGATGTGAAGGACCCCAGGGCGATGGTTCTCCATTACGCCGAACATCCGGACGTTCTAAGCGCCGCGACGAAACTCGCCAATGCTGCAATCCGCGCTGCTAAGGGTGGTCCTGTATCTATCCCTGGGGTCGAAGTTAAGACCGAAATGAGGCTCGCATAATGGCATCCGTAAACAAAGTCATCCTGATTGGGAACTTGGGCAAGGACCCCGAAATCAGGACAACACAGTCAGGAACTAAAGTTGCAAACCTTAGCGTAGCCACGTCGGAAAGCTGGCGCGACAAATCATCGGGCGAACGCAAGGAACGCACGGAATGGCACCGTGTTGTCATCTTTGGTGCGCTTGCGGATATCGCCGAGAAATATCTCAAGAAAGGCTCCAAGGTCTATCTCTCCGGGTCTTTGCAAACACGCAAATGGACCGATCAAGCTGGCGTAGAAAAATACTCAACTGAAGTTGTTCTCCAAGGGTTCAATTCAGAACTGGTGATGCTGGACACGCGGTCGGGCAAAGACGAGCCCGTCATGGATAACGGGGGATCGTGGGATTAATGATCGACCGCCCCGCCATATTCGAAGCTGACTTTGTGGACCTTGCGTTCAAGCCTGGTCTTAAGGTCGCTCGCCTTGCGTTCGATATACCGATTGAACGAGCTGCCTCGTTTATCGCTGCTTTCGGAGCGCCGGATAGAGTCTCACCAGCTAAATGCGCAATAGCCAGGTTAACCAATGGTCCTGATATCGGAAGGGAGCCAACTCCCTCACCAGAAGCGCGCGCCGAAGATCGGGAGAAGCCGCGGCGCCACCTCCGCGATATGCCTCGCTCACAACAGGCCGCGATAAAGCTGCAAGACCAGGAGTTTTGCCACTGGCTGGCTTGGAAACACAACTCTCTTGGAATGAAAGTTGAGTGTGATAGCCCAGATGCATTCCTAAAAAGTATGCTGTGCATCCTCAGCAAAACCGACTTGGATAAATGGCCCGAGGTCGGTGCGAAGTGGGACGCCCTGCTAACCGACTTCGACTGCAGGAACATTGCGCGATGACCTTCCGCCAAAACCTTTCCCGCCGTAAGCGCGAACCCATGGGGTTGCGGACGCAGTTCCATTACCGGAGCCAGACCTACCGCCAATGGGTTGCGGGGATGCCCTGCACCATCGCTGGAATAAACGGCCATGTGTGCATTCCGAATGTCGTCTGTGCGCATATGCGCCTCGGAACGGATGGGTGGCTGTCGGAAAAGCCATCGGACTGGTTTGGATACCCACTCTGCGATGACATGAAGGGCAACGGCGCTCACCCGGAACAGCACAACATTGGAGAGCCTGAATTTTTCCGGCGTTATGGAATTAAAGAACCACTCCTTATTCCGGCCCGCATCTGGTGGCTTCCAACCAATAGGCACCGGCTCAAATATGAGGCCAACCCGCTCGTATGCACCGCCGTTCCGCCGGCACGCCCCGGAACAATTAGTTCGATCAAGGACACCCCATGACTGACGCCAAGCCGCTCACGATGGATGGTATGGAAGAAGCGCGCATAAAGCTATGCCATCAGCTTTTAGACTTAGCGATTGAAGAACGATTCTCGCCAGCAACCAAGAACGTCTTCAAGGAAGCCGAATTTTGCATTTCGCTAATGGCAGATGACATCACCGCACTGCAAGCCGAACTGGCTGCGGTTAAGGGTCCACAGGACAAATCCTGCGAACACGTATGGGTTCCTGCAAACCTATCAATGACTATCGTGAAGTGCGCGACGTGTGGACTGCAAAAGCCTGTGAGCCAACCGGGGCCGGATGCTGCTGCCCTTAAGGACCAAGCAGCACATCGGGAGGGGGAATAGATGTCCCTCCGCGTTATCCCGTTGACGCTACGTGAAGCTAACAAGTTGGTCGCCGATCTGCACCGCCATCATAAACCTGTCCGTGGGCATCGGTTCTCCATCGGCGCATTGAATGGCAACGAACTTTGCGGAGCTGCGATCATTGGCCGTCCCGTCGCCCGCAGAACGCCATGGCAGACCGTGGCCGAAGTCACCCGTCTTGTGACCGATTGCACCAAGAACGCTTGTTCGCTGCTTTACGCTGCCGCAGCTCGGATAGCGAAGGAAATGGGATTCGAGCGCATCCAAACATTCATCTTGGATACAGAAACAGGCACGTCACTGAAAGCTGCCGGTTGGGAGTTTGACGGCTATTCCGCTGGCGGCGATTGGAACAGAGAGACGCGCGGTGGTCGGCGCATGGACCAGCCGCAAGAGCGGAAACAGCGTTGGATAAAGGTGTTTAAATGACCCCCGCCCAGCCCCAGCCCGCGTTCCCGGTCGGACATGAAATTCACGACAAATTGAGGTCGCTGATCAGAGTCGCTGTACGCGAGATCGTTCATATCGATCTTACATTGAGTCAACATCGGGAATTAGCTACCGCGCTTTTGCACGCCCTTCCTTCATTGGGCTTCATCCGGCTCCCCGACGATGAGGCTTTGGCGCAGTGGCTTATGGATAACGGACTTAAGTGCCACGTCTATATGTATCGTTTTAAAGCCAAAGAGTTGCGCGCGTTCCTGGAGCGGAAGTGATGGCCTTGCACGTCGTCGCGCTTTCTGGTGGCAAGGACTCAACGGCCATGGCTCTGCGCTTGGCTGAGGTTGCGCCGCGCGATTACGTGTACGTCTGCACACCAACCGGCGACGAGCCGCCCGAGATGTTCGCCCACTGGCGCATGTTGGGAGAAGTGCTCGGCAATAAAATACTACCTGTCATGGGAGGCACGTTGGACGGTCTGATACGCCGTCAGAATGCGCTGCCCAATTGGAGGCAGCGTTGGTGCACGCGGATGCTCAAGATTGATCCATATGCGGCATGGCTGACACGCCAGATCGCGGAGCATGGTGAAATCATATCTTATGTCGGGTTGCGGGCCGACGAAGAAACGCGCGAAGGCGGCGACTATACCGAAATACCGGGAGTTACGCAGGTCTATCCAATGCGCGATTGGGGATGGGGTCTTAATGACGTGCTGGACTACTTGCGCACTAAAAACGTCTCGATCCCTATCCGCACCGACTGCCTAAAGTGCTTTTATCAACGGCTCATTGAATGGTGGGAGTTTTGGCACCGTGCGTTCGTCCTTGGTGACGAAGTATACAAGGCTGCATGGGTGGAAGGTGAGGCGTGGGAATTATTAACCGGCTACACACTGCGCTCTCCAGGTCGCGACACATGGCCCGCAGCGCTGAAAGATTTGCGCGTGCGGTTCGAATCTGGCGACGTCCCCCGAGACACCCGGCCAGATCACATCAACAAAATGAAATGTAGGGTTTGCACAAAATGACCCCCACCGCATCTGATTTGGAGAAGGCGAGAAAATACGCTCGCGCATTGTGTGAGACAATGAGCGGGCCACCAGCGTATTTGAATGACGACGATCTGACCAACGTCACGATTGATGGCCAGTTCAATATGCTAGAGGCAGTCGCCGAGGTTTTCGCCGCGCTGATCGCCTCAAGCCGCCCGGAGTGGCAACCTATCGCGACGGCTCCGAAGGATGGCAGCTATATCCTCGTTTATGGCGACAGATATTCGGCTGGCAAAGAAATCGCTCCGCCGGTCGGAATCTCGCGGTGGATAAAGAAGGAAACGGAGCACTGGGATCAAGTGAGCAAGACGCAGAAAAGACTACGCATCGAAGATGACAGCCATTGGGATTATGACTACGGCATTTTTGCGCCCACCCACTGGCAGCCGCTGCCAATTCCCCCGCAGGTGACGTGATGAAATTCCCCAGGGGCACATTGGTTCGCAAGATCAAGGGCCACGAGTTCGAGGGCTTTTATCTGACTGAGTTTGTAACGACCAAGGGCGAAATAAAGTGCGTGGTCGAGTGCTACGCGATTGGGGCTCGCGGACTGCTGTTTATATTCCGGCCCGAGCAGTTGGAGAAGGTAGAACGACCCAGCCCGATGACCTCCTTTTAAACCAACGCCAGCGCGGGAGGGGATGATGATTGATTGGCGCACGATGACAGATGAGGACTGCTGGCAATCTCTCTATGAGATCGGTGGGGCACTTCGCCGAATGAGAAAGTTAGCTCTTGCCAAACGGGTAGAGAATGTTGCTGACGCGCTGTACCCAGGCGAAATAAAGCCAGCGCCAATAGTGCCGAGGACAATTTCCGCATGAATGGTGTGATTAAAAAGAGCGCCCGCGAGAAAATAATCCAAAAGATCGTCTACAAAAAGAATGCGCTTTGGATTGAGCCAAAAGATTTTGAAGTAGAAGCTGATGCAATCGCGGGGTTAAGCGCTGGAATAGTGGAGCGCGACGGCAAGCAGTATGAATTTGAAACACTCACGTTTTACTACGGGATACCCCCTTTAGCACGCGACGGAGAGTGAGATGGCCCCTTCTGAACCAACCACCACACCCCGCGACGAGGCGCTGATGTTTTTAGCACGCACAGGCAAGGAGAGCGCATGAGCACCTTACCTAAAACGGGGCACTATGACCTTCTGTGGCAATGGGTGCGCGAGCGTGAATCCGTGCGTATAAAGAAGGCATCCGGCGCAGCGCCGCCTTGGACCAGCGATCCCGTCATCGCAAATTACCGCTTCTGCAATGTGCGCCGTGAAGACGACACCGTTACGATCTGGGTGCGCAAGAATATCCGCGAGCCGTATGCAGATCACCCATACCTATGGCTTATGCTTTGCATGGCTCGGATCATTAATTGGCCCCCTACGCTTACATATTTAGCTGACAGCGCGGCATGGCCGTCTCACCCAGCCTTCACGCCGCGCGCCATAACGCTGTGTCTCAACGCTTGGCAGAATCAAGGCGAGAAGGTCTATACCGGCGCTTATATGATCCCAGCGCCTCATCAGAAGGGGGCAGATAAGCAAGAGTATATTGCGGAGAAATGCGTCGGCGATCTTTGGGCGTCGCGCGATGCGTTCGCCCGATACCTGTCGCAGGAAGGCCAATTCGCGCCGACTATGAAGGGAATGCATGAGCGCGTTTCCGCCGCCAATGGATTTGGTGATTTCCTTGCCTATCAGGCGATTGTTGATATGCGCTTCACCAAGATTCTCTCCGGTGCATCAGATATTGAAACGTGGTGGGCGGCTGGCCCAGGAACGCGACGCGGGCTCAATAGGCTAAATGGTCGCCCCGTTAAATTCGAACTGAAACAGGCTGAAGCGAGGACAGAGCTTCGTGCGCTTTGGCGTGCAGTCCAGGAGTGGGGCGAGGTTAAAATGGACGCTACGGACGTTCCAAATATTTGCTGTGAGTTTGATAAATGGATGCGAGTCCGCAACGGCGAAGGCAAACCACGCGCAGGATATGAGGCCAAGCCATGACCGACCTGGAAGCGATCCGCAAGCAGCATACAATAATAGGCCAAGCACGGGCCACCGCAGAAGATTGGGCGCGAAGTTATGCTGCCGACCTCTGGTCGATGCTTGAACAATACATCACGTCATCTCAAGCACTGGTCGATCAACTCACCCGCGAGCGCGACGAAGCCAGACGGGCGCTGGGCGCAGTAAAATCGTTTGTGTCTCAACAGGCCGATGATGACGGCTTGTGGTTCAGCGCAGAAACCGCTGCCGAAGGATACCTGCAAAGTGAACTGCGTCGGTTACATGCGTTCATTGAAGGCAAGTCACCAGAAGATTGCGCAAATGAAGCCATTGAATCGTGGCGTGCAGCAGCAAGGGCGGGGAAGTGAGATGGGAAAACGCTGGAACCCAGATTGGCGCACACATCCTGGCGACCACTTAGCCGAATATCTTGAGGTTCGCGGTTGGTCACAGGCCGAGTTTGCAAGGCGCGTGAAGATGACGCCAAAGCATGTAAGTGAAATCATTCATCACAAAGCACCGTTAACGGCACCGTATGCGTTGCGGTTCGAACGGGTTTTCAAGGGTGGTATGAAGGCCGAACTATGGATGGCACTTCAGGTGCAATACGACCTGTTTCATTTGCGGAGAGCCAAGCCATGACTCTCCCCGGCGCGGTGGTTAGAGAACCAACGGAAGTAGAACTGAGGGTGGCGAAGGCACTTTGCAATAGCCAGCCGTTTTGCAAAGAACGAGAGATGTTTCCATGTCCTTGGTGTGTTGCTGGCTCACGTGCAGCAATAAGAGCGATGCGGAATCCGACAGATGAGATGTGGGAAGCGGTATCCGCAGAAACGGCATATGTTTCGCCTGAGGCATGGCAAGCCATGATTAACGCAGCATCACCCCCGGATGAAACAGGGAAATGACCGATGTTCTGGGCACGCGATGACGGTTATGAAGCGCGCAGGGATAGATGGTGGACTATTTACCACAAGCGCAACACCCTACGCATACAGCGGCTTAAAGCGAAGCTGCCAAAAGACGTGGTGGAGAATGCCGAAGTGTTTCTGAGGGAAACGCCGCACAATAAACAAGGCGTTCCTTATGAGCGGGACATAGCATTTTACAAAATACTCGTGGCTCTAAAAGCAGGGAAATGACACGGGATTGAGATGGGAGAGCCCATGAAAATCAGCCGGCCATATACACCTGAAATGCTCGCGGAGCGGTGGGGCATAAGCCCCCGAACCGTGCGTGATATGTGCGCCAAAAAAGAGATTAAGGCTTTCAAGGTCGGCCGCAAATTCTATAGGGTTACGCCAGAAGCCCTGGCCGAATATGAGGGAGTTAAGCAATGCGGGTCAGACGCCGGCGAAATGGGTGGTGGTACGCCATCCCTGAGCGTGGTTCCCCCTATAGCCTCAGAACCAAGGATCGAGAAACCGCCCTCAGAGCCGCCGCCGATGAATCCAGAGCCCCGAAGGGTGATACGGTGGCCGACATCGTAACGGCATATCTCGAAGACAAAGTAGATAAGCCGAGCTTTAAGACCAACATGCAGGGGTCGTGGAAGGCACTAAAGCCCCATTTCGGACACCTACGCCCAGATCAAATAACGAGGCAGGTTTCCAAGGCATATTGGGTCGTTAGATCGGGGCGGTCCAATGGGACCATTATAAAGGAACTGACCTTCCTTCGCGCCGCTCTGAGATGGCAGACGCCTAATACACCGGCGGTTATTCCCACACCTCCAAGCCCCCCACCGCGTGACAGATTCATCACTAAGGCCGAATACAGGCGCTTATTCTTCCGCGCCAGGTCCGTCCACATGAAGGTGTTTCTTGCCCTCGCCTGGTACACCGCAGGCCGGAAGGAGTCCCTCCTGTCGCTTACCTGGGACCGCGTGAACCTGGATACCGGCCGGATTAATCTAGGCCCTGACGTAGGCCGGAAGGGCCGTCAGCAAGCCATGCCCATGAACAAAGCGCTCCGGAGGATACTCAAAATTCATCAGCGGGGGTCAATCTCACGATATGTTGTGTCCTACGGCGCCGAGCGTGTGCTGAATATCAAGAAGGGGTTTGCCGCAACCGTTGCCAGAGCCAAACTATTGGACATCACCCCTCATGATATCCGCCGATCCGCGGCTAGGCATATGATCGAACATGGTATTCCAATGGAAGAAGTCAGCCAGCTCCTGGGCCACAAATCCATGGACGTGACCCGCAAGGTCTATGCGAGATTCAGCCCCGACTATCTTACGTCGGCGGTTGCCGTACTTTAGGGGATGCTCCTTTTGACATTGTGCTATTCCGCCGTGAACATGAAGCGAACATAGGCGCTATTTTGGCCTCGGAAAAACCGCTAAGAGCTTGTTCCGCCACAACGTCACCACCCTTCACACGGGTGGGGTCACAAGTTCAATCCTTGTACCGCCCACCATTTATCCGGCGACATGCTGCGTTGACCTCGCATTGGTCATAAGTACCTAGCCGACAATGCCGCCAGCTGAGTCAGCTCATTCGGCCGAAGCCAAGTCAGCTTGAGAACTGCTTCAATACCCCGTCCGAGCGGTCACGGACCGTAAGCAATCTATTGAAACTACGGCTGCTTTTGACCGCCGGCATCAACGCCGGCATTTCACGCAGTGTCATCGCCGATTCGTCGATCGCGTATATACGATATCCCAAAGGCGAAATACGCTTCATGATTAAGCGGCATGCCTCGGAACTGAACGACTCGATAATGATATCGGGCTTTTCAGCGAGGACCTTGCTCATCCCGAAGATCACGACCTGTTCCGCGCCCTCGGCATCTATCTTGACGAGGCCGCGTTCACCCACGGAAATCGGCAAGGTATCCAAGGGCCTGACGTCACAGGGAATCGTTTCGCAATGCTCATAGGACGTGCGACCGAGCGTTCCGCCCGAAGATATATGCGTGCCACCTTTATGCAGCCAGGATAGCCGGTCGACACGGACAGATTCCGCGAGCGCAAAAGGATATCCCGCGATATTCGAGAACTTGTTTATGCGTGCGTTCACGCGCAGCCTGGCATGCGCGTGAGGGTTCGGCTCAAAAGCATGAATCACAATATCATCGCGAAGAGCCGCGGCCGCCATAGTGTAGATTCCCACATTGGCGCCCACATCGATAATTCCAGTCGCCGGCCGCGCCAATGCACACCAGACCCGCATCGACATAGGCTCGAAACTCCGTTGCCTAATGATGTATTCGGCAACGATGCAATCGTCCGCGGTGAACATGCGAAAGGGCGGGCAGTCGAAAAGGTCGACTGCATAAAATCCCATGAATGGTTCAATAGATGACACGATCACATCTCTGCCAGAAATTCAGCCCAACATACCAATAGTGGTGAATGAGATAAAGGCGCACGTTATCAAGGTAAAAAGAGAAGCGGAAAATATAACTGGCGAGCAAAAGTGTCGTTCTGCAGCCCTCTAAAAGTCGGGGCAATACAGATATCAGTTGTGTTTATTCATGCGGCATCGCACCGACGCATACATTTCTCGCGTGATGGCTGTGCGGTACCCGCCGATCATCGCTACGGTATGCGCACCACCACCTCACCACTTTTTCACAGACTTATTTCTTTGGCACTCCTCTACGAAGGCATAGACTACATCGTCTCAGGTGAATGCCGTATCTTGGAATCCACTTCCATCAAGCGAGGCCTGCGATGTCCAATCAACAGAATCCGAAAATGCACACCGCCGCATACTGGCATTATCGCGCAGAGGAAACGCGCGTGATGGCCGAGCAGCTCGTATGGGCCGACACACGTGAGATGATGCTCGGCGTCGCGGCCGATTACGAGCGATTAGCCGAAGCCGCTGCGCGGCGCGATCGCCATCAAGATATTATGGGCGAAGAGTGGTGAAATAGCGCTTGTTTCCGGGCATAAACGATCCACATATCCCAGATATACGAACGACCCTTATACAGATAAAACGTGCATATTTGCGGATGCCGCAAATGACATCCCCTCCATTTCCGCCTGGGTGATGACCTTACTGAGTGATGACCTTAATTGAGCTCTCGGAACGTCAGGCCTTATATTAGAGTCATGACGTACCTCATTAACGCCAGCGTGCCTCTGCTTCTGGTGATTTACAGCGCCATCTTCTATGGAATTCGCGAAGGGTTCGCGGAACATGATTTCTGTTTTCTATTCACAGGAATCTTGTTCGCCACCGTCATTTGGCAACGGGCGCACAAACGACGTTACGGATTCTATTTCGACGAGCCCGGCATTGGCGAGACGGGGCAGCCGACTCTTGTCGATCCAATACCCGCACCGCGCATTGGCAGATGGTCCGTCAACATCCAACTCATACGCGTTCTCGTGCTTCTCGCGATAGGACTGCGGCTTGCCTATGCTTTCCTGACAGGGTTTTGGTATTTGGTTTACGCGCTGTTCTTCTGGGGAGCTGTGATAGGCACCGGTCTATGTGCCATTGCCTATCGTAGTCGCTACGGCTTTTGGTTCAACGATCCCGCAATAAAAGCCGAACCAATTCCTGCAACGCGCATCGCTGCGACGTCGCGCCAGAACAACAAGACTGTTGGTGCGCGTCGCAATCAGCCGGAAAAAAAACGTACCCGTCTCAATTGACGACTTTCATTTTGCGCCGTTAGGTATCGCGCAGACGCCCCCCGAGGCCAGCAGCAACTGCTGCAATAAAGCCGCCGATTGCAAGTGAGATTGCCGTGGCGATTGACGCCGTGGCCGCGCTCTTGCGTGCTTCATCTGCGGCCTGCTTGGCGCTGGCAATGACTTGATCAACACGCATACGCGCATCGTTTTGGCTCATACCCGTGCGCGCCGCAACAACATGCGTCAGATAAGCACTGTCGTCGGGATTGACGTTGCCCGCCAAATTACGGGCGAGGATACGCGATGTCTCGCCGCGGACATCCTCGGCAGTAGCGGCGCGCGCGACCACCAGAGCGTTTTCTGAATTGCCCGCATTGGTGCGATAAAGTGTA
>Ga0207667_10009127_pt1 | contig 11715 bp, 9 predicted proteins | sample KBSCornC52_FD_184301 | JGI IMG/M metagenome (GOLD analysis project Ga0207667, IMG submission 184301) | Corn rhizosphere microbial communities from Kellogg Biological Station, Michigan, USA - KBS Corn C5-2 (SPAdes) (version 2) | ecosystem: Host-associated > Plants > Roots > Rhizosphere > Soil ...
GCTGATGCTCAGGACGGGCATGGTAGTGCCGATGATCTCGTGTTGCATGGCGCGGATGGTGCGAAAACGCTCCGCAAGCACAAGGAAATCCCGCGATCAGCAGGGTGAGGTGAATCGGCATTCGCGACAGCACTTCCCTGCTCACCGCAATCTTGGGGCTTCAACCCGAAACCGCCCCAAAATGTCAACGCCGACGAACGCGCTCGGCCACCTCACATTCGTCATTCGTCATTCGTCATTCCCTACCTCACCCACTTCCCACCGGGCGTGGAAATGACCGGCAGCACGTCATCCATGTACTGCGTCTTGCCCGTGGCCCCGACCATCGAGACTCCGGTGTCCTTGCGGAACACCTGGCTCATGCTCTCACCGGTATGGCAGCTCCAGCTCTTGACGAACGCGTCCCGGGAGAAGATGCCACGGTTGAGCTTTGCCAAATCGTCCTGGTGGATCCACGCCTTCGACGCGCTGTCGATGTTGTTCGAGTAATCGAACATCCAGCATGCCTTGTTGCTGTGGCCGAAATATTCGAAATCCGCGATCTTGGTCTTGTTGCGATCGAGGCCGTAGTTGAGGTAGTCGAACACCTGCGCCGGCTTGTCGAAGAAGATGAGCTTCACGTGAAACGCATCACGCACACTCTCGATGTGGCTGATAAGGTCGTTATTATCCTGCTTGGCGCGAGCGAGATAGGCCGGACGATAGACCAACCAGGTGACCTGCGCACCGGGCACCTGCTGCTCGATCTGCTCGATGCGAATGCGTGAGGCACGCACGAAATTCATCCACCAGTTGTCATGCGGCGCAGCCTTCCACTTTTCCCAGATCCACAGCGAAACACCCCCGGTAAGAACAATGAACTCTCCACTCTGCGCCGTGGGTTGGGCGTCGGCGGCACGAAGCGGGGCAGTGCAGAAAAGCAGACAGGCAGCGAGAAGCAGGCAGATGGATCGCATGGGCGGGAAAATTGACCGAATTTGCGGCAATGCAAAGGGAATTACGCGCGGGGATTCTGAAATACGGGCCTCTCGTTCCGCTCCCTCGCGGCACACAATTGTTACACATCCACCATTCCCCGGCTTGTCTTTCTCCTCTGAAAGACAGACGATCGCCGACATGCCTACTCCCCGCATTATCCCTGCCATCCTCAGTCTCGTCATCGTCGCCACCGTCCTCTGCGCCCCGACCGCCAAAGCCGAGCGGCAGCCGCGGATGGATGTCGCCCTGGCCGATCTGCAATCCGCTCGCGCCAAACTCGAGCACGCCACGCATGACAAAGGCGGCCATCGCGAAAAAGCGCTCGAACTGGTCAATGCCGCGATCGCTCAGATCAAGGAAGGCATGCGCTACGACAACCGCCACTAAGAACTCGAGATCGCGGTCCGTCCCGGCCGCATAAAAAGCTCCCAATCCCACGACCGTCTGGTGCCCATCACCGGCGGTCGTGTTTGTTGTTTGGGGGAACAAGTCGTCATCACCCCTGCGCCGCCAGTTCCTTGCAACGCTGGATGTCCAGCTTGCCGGTCCCGAGCACGGGGACGGCGTCGATGCGTTTGACGATCTTCGGAATCCAAAGGTTCGGCAGGCCCGCATCGGAGAGTTTCTTGCGCAGATCGCGGCTATCGATCTCACGCGTGGTGAGCAGCACCAGCGCTTCGCCCTTGGCTTCGTCGGGAATGGCCGTGATCGCGCAGGTGCGTTCGCTTTCCTTCGCCAGGTCGAAGGCTTCCACGATCCGCGACTCGACGGTCTCATGCGGCACCATTTCGCCACCGATCTTCGAAAAACGGGAGAGGCGTCCTTCGATGAAACAGAAGCCGTCTTCGTCGAAGCGCGCCAGGTCCCCGGTCTTGAACCAGCCATCCTTCAGCACCTCAGCGGTGCGCTTGGGATCATCGAGATAGCCATCGAAAATGTTTGCGCCTTTCAGCCACAACATGCCGGTGGCATGCAGGGAAAGCGGCTCGTCGGTATTCGGATCGCAGATGCGCGCGGCGATGCCCGGCGCGAGCTTGCCGATGGAGCCATCGCGGCTCGAGGGCTGCACGGCATCGTCGGGATTCGGCGCCTTCACTTCGGGAAGATTGAAGGCCACGACCGGCGAGGTCTCGGTGAGACCGTAGCCTTGCAACACCTTCATCCCGAATTGCTCCTCGAAGGATTTCTGCAAATCGGCGGGCAGCTTTTCCGCGCCGGTGACGAGCAGCTTGAGCGAGGCCAGTTGCTTTGGCTCGGCCTTGCGCATGTAGCCGCGCAGGAAAGTGGGCGTGGTGACGACGAGCGAAATCCGGTAGCGCTCGATGAGGCCCGCGAGCTTGGCGATTTCCAACGGGTTCGGATAGGTGACGACCGTCACCGGCTCCATCATCGGGAAGAGAATCGTCACCGTGGCGCCGAAGCTATGGAAGAAGGGCAGCGAACCGAGCACGCTCTCGCCGCGCTCGAATTCCAGCATGAGCGCGAATTGCGCGACATTGCCGAGCAGATTGCGATGGGTGAGCGCCACGCCCTTCGGCGCGCCACTGGAGCCGCTGGTGAAAAGCAGGAAAGCCTCGGCCCGGTCGCCCACCCGTGGAATGCACAGCGCACGCGCCAGCACCCACGCCGGCGTTACGCAGACCGCGGCGCGCCACAAGGCAATGTCGCGCTTCATCGGCGGCAGGATTTCGTCGAGCATCAGCGTATGCTCCGGCCACGGGAAATCGGCCAGGCGCTTTGTCACCGCATGGGCGGTGATGCAGTGCTGGATATCGGCTATGGCCATGGAGGCTTCGATCGCCGCACGGCCCGCGGTGAAGTTGAGATTCACCGGCACCTTGTCCGCCAGCAACACGGCAAGATTTACCACCAGCCCCGCCTTGCCCGGTGGCAGAACGATGGCCACACGATGACGGGAGCACTCGCGACGAATGTAGCGACTCAACGTGATCGCCACCGCCAGCAGCGAGCCGCGGGTGAGCTTTGACTGGTCGAATCCGTCGATGACCGCGACGTCGTACTGATGCTTCTTCAGCCCGCGCAGGCAGGCCTCGCCAAGATGTCCACGCAGAAAAGGCCGGTGCTGGTAGCAAAATTCGCCGAGTTCGAGAAACCGCGAGCGCACCGTCGCGATGTCCGCCTCTTCCGCCTTCAGCGGCGTACCGAAGGCCACGGTCACGGGATACGGGAACTGCCGCGGCCATTTGAAGAAATACTTCCCGCCCTTGAAGGAAAAAATCGAGCCCCAGAGCTGGTCGAGCCACGCCGGCACGACTTGCGCCTCGGCCTGACGGGCGATGAGTTCGTAGCCACGCTTGAGCCGCAGCAGCATCCCGCTGCGCGAGAGCTCGCCCTCGGGGAAGATGCAGACGATCTCGCCCGCCTGGATCGCCTCGACAGCGAGCTTGACCGCGTCCTTCGCCTTGCGCGGTGAAATGGGCAACGTGCCGACTGCACGGAAGATGGGGTTCAGCCAGCGAAGGTTGTAAATGTCCGCGAAAACCACGAAGCGGATCGGCCGCGGACAGGCGAGCTGGAGGATCACCGCATCGACCCAGGTGAGATGATTCGGCAGGAGCAGAAAGCCGCCTTTCGGCAGATGCTCCACGCCATGGCCCTTCACCCGATAGATGAGGGAGGCCAGGAATTGTCCGAGGCCACGGATGATGCGTTCAGCGATGGAGGAATGACGAGCGACGGAATCCACGGCGGCGGAGTATTAGAGAGCCGGGGAGAGTAGAATAGCTCTTTTTCGGTAATCTTGATCGTCAAATCCGGCGTAAACGCTGCGCGATGCGTTCCGGGGCGCCTCTCAGATCTTCAAGGGCATGCAAAATGATGCCACGCGACTCGATCGAATAGAACAGCCCATAGTGCTGGTCGAAGATCAGCACTCGCCGGATGAATCCTCCATATACCACCGGACCTATTTGCGGGAACAGTTGCAACCGTCGGGTCGTTTCCAGGAGCGCTTCAAAGAAACGGTCGCCAGCGCCGGGACTGTGGACATCCAGCCGTTCGTAGATGGCCTGCAGGTCCAGATCCACTCCCAGCGTCCAGACGACCTCCATCATTTCCGCCTGGTGGCAAGACGCTCTTTGAGATAGCGAACGCGTTCAGTGACTTGCTCCGTAGTCAGAACGTCCTGCGGATGATCCCGATAGGCTGCGATCCGTTCGTCCAACAGCGCAGCCATTTCCGGCGAAATAGGCCCCGCGGCAGCAGAAGCCTCGCGCCAGATTTCACCCGCCAGCAGAAGTTTTTCCTCCACACTCAGCGCCTGAATCGCAGGAATCGTTTCCAAGATCATAGGGATACGCTATCGCATTCTTCACTTCTGCTGAAACGAATTTTTGGCCCGCATAGTGGACAGCCCTGCCTTCCGGCACTCCTCCCGCAAAATACGCTTCCCTTGGGAAGGTGAAACGCATGGGATGGCGCGCGTTTTCCCGGGCATGCAGGAACCACCATCATCCACGACTCGTCGCGCCGCCACCAGCGCCCTCGCTCTCCTGCTGGCGATCAATCTTTTCAATTACATCGACCGCTACATCCTGGCGGCGATCGAGCCGCTGGTTTCCGATCAATTCTTCGGCGCCAAGGACGACACCGCCATGGCCAAGACCGGGGCGCTGGCCACGGCGTTTCTCGTCAGCTATATGATCCTCGCGCCGCTCTTCGGCTGGCTGGCGGATCGGTTTTCTCGTTGGAAAATCATCGCCTTCGGCGTAGCGGTTTGGAGTCTGGCCAGCGGCTGGTCGGGAATGGCGGCGACGTTTGCCATGCTGCTCCTCACCCGGGTCTTTGTCGGCGTGGGTGAAGCCGCCTATGGCCCAGCGGCGCCAACGATCATTTCGGATCTTTATCCCGAGGAGAAACGCGGACGGATGCTCGCCTATTTTTATGTGGCCATCCCGGTGGGGAGTGCCATCGGCTACGCGTTTGGCGGAGCAGTCGGCGCCCATCTGGGCTGGCGTTGGCCGTTCTATCTGGTTACTCCGCCCGGCCTCATCCTCGCGGCGCTGTGCCTTTTCATGCGCGATCCCCGCGGCGCGCGCAACCGGGCAGCGGAGACGCCTAAAAAACCGAAGATCAAGCTGACCGACGTCCTGGCGCTCTTCCGCATCCGCTCTTACACGCTGAATACCGCGGCGATGACCGCAATGACCTTTGCCATGGGCGGCATGTCGTTTTGGGTGCCGCGCTATCTGTATTCGTTCCGCGCCGCAGATTTCGGCGGGCATCCCGATCTCGGGAAGATCAATTTCACCTTCGGGGCCATCACTGCCACCGGCGGCTTGCTCGCGACCCTGGCCGGTGGCTGGGCCGGCGACCGGGTCCGGCGCCGTTACCCGAGTTCCTACTTCCTCGTTTCGGCGATCAGTATCTTCCTCGCCTTTCCCGCCGTCATTCTCATGTTGCGCACCCCCTTCCCGGCCGCTTGGGGGCTCATCTTCCTATCGATCTTTTTCCTCTTTTTCAATACCGGCCCGGCCAATGCCGCCTTGGCCAACGTGACCCCGCCCGGCACCCGGGCCACGGCCTTCGCCCTGAATATCCTCTCCATCCACCTCCTCGGCGACGCCATCTCGCCCCCGCTCATCGGCTGGATCGCCGGCAAATCCAACATGAACGTCGCTTTCATGGTGGTGTCGGCGATGATGGTCGTGGCCAGCGTCTTCTGGCTCCTCGGTCTGCGGCATCTTGGGCGCGATACGGCGGCGATCACAGCTTCAGAAGAAACATCCAACATCCAACACCCAACATCCAACATCCAATGACAGAACCCGCCACCGTCGTGCGCTTGCGCCATTCGATGTTGGGTGTTGGACGTTGGATGTTGGATGTTCTACTCTGCCTTCCATGTCCGAAACCCTGACCCCGATGATGCAGCAGTACCAGAGCATCCGGAGGTCTCTCCCCCCGGATACTCTGCTGCTTTTCCGGCTCGGCGATTTTTACGAGATGTTCTTCGAGGACGCCAAGGAAGCCTCGGCGATTCTCAATGTGGCCCTCACGAAGCGCAATCTCACGCCGATGTGCGGCATCCCGCATCACGCGGCGGACAACTATATCCGGCGGCTGATCAAGGCCGGGCGGCGGGTGGCCATCTGCGACCAGATCGGCGAGCCGCAGAAAGGGCAGATCGTCCAGCGCGAGATTACCCATATCGTCAGCCCGGGCACGGTTGCCGACCTGCACATGCTCGATGCCAAGCGGAACAACTTCCTCGCCGCCATCTACGCCGGCGGGAAGAGCGGTTACGGCTTTGCTTTTGTCGATCTCACCACCGGCGATTTCCGACTCACCGAGCTGGCCGATGACAAGGAACTTGGTGATGAGCTCGCCCGCGTGCAACCTGCCGAGGTGCTGGTCAGCGAAGAGCAGGCCCCGCAGTTCCGCGACGTCCGCGGACTCGTGGCGCGCGACGGCTATACATTTCTGCTCGACCAGGCTTACTTCACCCTGCGCGATCATTTCAAAGTGCAATCGCTCGACGGCTTTGGTTGCGAAGGATTGCCGGGGGCAATCGGCGCGGCGGGCGCGATCCTGCATTACCTGAAGACGGAGTTGCGCCGTTCGCTGAGCCACATCACGCGGCTCATTTGCTATCGCAATTCGCAGTTCATGGTGCTCGACGCCGCCACGCAGGCGAATCTCGAACTCGTCGAGGCCCGTGGCGGCGGACGCGACACTTCCCTGCTCGGCGCGCTGGATCGCACGGTCACGCCCATGGGCGCGCGCAAGCTGCGCGACTGGATCTTGCATCCGCTTTGTGAGATTGCCCCGCTGCAGCAGCGGCAGCAGATGATCGCCGATCTTCTGGCGGAACCGTTTTTGCTCGGGAATCTGCGCGAGACGCTCAAGTCGATCCGCGACATGGAGCGCACGGTGGGACGGCTGACCCAGACGGGTGGGAATGCGCGTGACCTGCAGGTATTGCGGATGTCGCTGGAGCAGATTCCGCAACTGCGCGACGACCTCGAAGCGCTGGGGAAGACGCGCAATCCACTCGAAGAAGTGGGACGCCCTGGAGCGCATTCCCCCGGCCTGGCGGAGCAAATCCAAGCGGATTTGCATCCGCTGCCGCACGTCGTGGAGTTGCTCACCAAAGCCATCGTCGATGAGCCGCCGGCGCTCACCCGCGAAGGCGGCATGTTCCGCGATGGCTATTTCGCGGCGCTCGATGAACTGCGCAATGCGGCACGCGAGGGCAAGGATTGGATCGCCCAGCTTCAGCAGCGCGCCATCGAAGAGACTGGCATCAAATCGCTCAAGGTCCGTTACACCTCGGTCTTCGGCTATTTCATCGAAGTCACCAAATCGAACCTGCACCTCGTCCCACAGAGTTGGCACCGCAAGCAGACAGTGGCCACGGGGGAGCGCTTTATCACCCCCGAGCTCAAGGAAGTGGAAGGAAAAATCCTCGGCGCCGACGAGCGCGCCAAAGCGCTGGAGCAGGAGCTCTTCCTTCAGCTCCGCGACGAAGTCCTGCGCGAACTGCATCCCCTGCAATCCACCGCCGCCGCCGTGGCCACGCTGGATGTCCTCGGCGCCTTTGCGGAAACGGCGCGTCTCTTCGGCTATTGCCGGCCGGCCTTGAGCGAAGATCTGCACATCAATATCGTCGATGGCCGTCACCCGGTGCTCGACCAATCGCTGGTTGAGGAGAAATTCGTTCCGAACGATATCCTGCTCGACGGCGAAAAGAACCGCCTGCTCATCCTCACCGGGCCCAACATGGCCGGCAAATCGACCTACATCCGCCAGGTCGCGCTTCTTACCCTCGTGGCCCAGATCGGCTCGTGGGTGCCGGCGAAGGAAGCGGAGATCGGTCTCGCGGATCGCATTTTCACCCGGGTCGGTGCGAGCGATGACCTTTCCCGCGGCCAGTCGACCTTCATGGTGGAAATGAACGAGACCGCGAACATCACCAACAACGCCACGGTGCGTTCGCTGGTCATTCTCGATGAAATCGGCCGCGGCACCTCGACCTTCGACGGCCTGAGCATCGCCTGGAGCGTAGCCGAGTATCTACACGACGAAGTGAAGGCCCGCACTCTCTTCGCCACGCATTACCACGAGCTCACCGAACTCGAGCTCACCCGCACCGGCGTGCGCAATTACAACATCGCCGTGCGCGAGTGGAACGACCAGATCATCTTCCTGCGCAAGATCATCAAGGGCGGTGCGGACAAGAGTTACGGCATCCAGGTCGCACGTCTCGCCGGCCTGCCCGCCGGGATCATCGCCCGCGCCAAGGAAATCCTCAGCAACCTCGAGCAACACGAACTCAACGCCGACGGCCGGCCCACTCTCGCCGAGGCTCCGCCGCCGCCCAAGCACGGCATGCCGCGCAATAAAAAGAAAGCCGAGCAAGCCCGCGCGGAAATGAAGCCGCAGATGACGTTGTTTTAATCCTACTTCGCACTCAGCATCTCGCCCACTTTCTCAAGCAGCGTCGCGAGGCTGTAGGGCTTGGGCAAAAAGGCGACTCCCGCCGGCAGGCCGCCCCCCTGCGCCAGCGCGTCGCGGGTGTAACCGCTGCACAGGAGCACCCGGGTGCCGGGCGAGAATCGCGAAACTTCCGCGGCGAGTTGCACACCGCTCATGCCAGGCATGACCACATCGGTGACGAGCAAATCGGGCCGCGCATTGCCCATATCGGCCAACCGCGCGAGCGCATCGTGGCCATCCTCGGCGACGATCACGCGATAGCCCGCTTCCAACAGTACGGTGAGACCGACGTCGCGCAGCATCGCCTCGTCGTCGACGAAAAGGATCGTCGGCAAGCCCGAGGAAAAAGTCATCGGCGGCAGCGGTATTTCCTCTTCCACGACATCCGCGGCCGGCAGGTAGAGATGAAACACCGAGCCGCGCCCGACATGGCTGCGCACCGTGAGGTGGCCGCCACTCTGCTCGATGATCCCGCGGCACATACTGAGCCCGAGACCGGGGTGCTGCCCTTCCGTCTTCGTGGTAAAAAAAGGCTCGAAGGCACGCGCGAGGGTGGCCTCATCCATGCCGGTGCCCTGGTCGGTGATCGTCAGTTGCACGTAGTTCACATCGCCCTCGCGGCTGTCGGGCGGCCGCTCGACCGGGCTGAGGATGATCGGCAGCGCCTCGATGGTGAAGCGCCCCCCTTCCGGCATGGCTTCGTGGGCATTAGCCGCCAGTTGCAGGATGACCTGTTCGAGCTGCGCCGCATCCTGCCAGACGCGCAATTCGCCATGAGTCGCGATGGTGAGGCCGCTGCTCGCGCCCAACGTGCCCACCAATCGTGGTTCGAGGGCGTGCAGCCAGCTCCCGAGTTCGATGGCTCGCGGCTGCAACACCACGCGGTGCGAGAAGGCGAGAAGTTGCTGGGTGAGACGTGCCGCGCGTTCCGTGGCGAGATGGATATCGGCGAGATAACCGGCCTCGATGCTGCTCGCCGGCACGCGTTGCTTGGTCAACGCGGCCAAGCCCTGCACAGCGGTGAGGATGTTGTTGAAATCGTGCGCCACCCCGCCGGTCATGCGGGCGATGGCGTCCTCCTTTTCCTTGCGGCCTCGCTCCACTTCCTCCTGCAATCGCACGGTCTCGGTGACGTCGCGGGAATTGAAGACGATGCCAAACACTGCCGGATCGTTGAGCAGGTTGTTTCCGCTGCCTTCGAGAATGCGATAGCTCCCGTCAGCGTGCCGAAAACGGAAACGGATTACGGACGTGTGCCCCTGCCGCTCGAGTGCCTCCTGGAAGGCGCCGGCGACCATCTGAAGATCGTCGGGGTGGACGAAATCAAAGGCATTGCGCCCGCGATAGTGCGCCGGCGCGTGCCCGAGTTCGCGTTCGATGGAGCGGCTTTCGAAGCGGATCGTGCCGTCCGCCTCCAGGATGGTGATGAGCTCGAGCGAGTATTCTGTGAGATGGCGGAAGTAAGCCTCGCGCAATTGTAACGCCTTGATGGCCTCAATGTCTCCCGTCATATCGCGCCGATTGCGGGCCGACTCCATGAGACTCACCGCCTCGTGGGCCAGTGCTTTCAGCAGTTCCCGCTTGGCCGCGGAAATGTGACGCGGCTGACGATCGATGACGCACAGCGTGCCGATCGGCACACCGTCGGGCGTGACCATCGGCGCGCCGGCGTAAAAGCGGATTTTTTGATACCCGGTGACGTATGGATTGCCGCGGAAACGTTCATCGTAGCGAGCGTCGTTCACCACCATCACTTCGTAGGGATGTTCGATGGCCAGGGCGCAGAAGGCATGGGCAATGGGAGTCTCGGTGATATGCGTGCCCAGACGCGCCTTCAGCCACTGACGGCGGTCATCGAGCAGCGTCACCATGGCGACCGGCATCTCGCAGGCCACGCTGGCCCGGGTGACGAGGGCGTCGAATTCCGGCTCCGGCGGCGTATCCATGATCTGATAGCGCGCCAGGGCATCCAGACGGCGCTGCAAATCGACCGGAGGCATAACAAGATCCTTCATAGCCGGGAAATGGATGTGGAGGTCTCGGATTGCGTCGCCCGTCTAAACCGTAGATTTGCCAGAATTATCATAAACAGAGCTCTTTCTAAGCGATTTTCCGTCCAACTTCTTCTGCGGCTCGTACGGATTTCCACGTGTGGATTCTGCGAGCGCGAATGCCTAGGAAGGGGTTGGCGGCAGCGTTGACGCCCTCGACGGGCTGCGGCATGCTGGTGTAGCCATGAGCACCATCACTGTTGCTGTTCCCGATCCCCTCGATGCGGCACTTACCGAACGCATGAAATCCATTGGTGCTCATTCCAAGGAAGAATATCTGCTCAGTCTGGTAGAGGCGGATTGCGCAGCCAACGAGTTGGATCAAACTCTCCTCCAGCGTCTGGCTGGTCCGTTTATTCCACTCCCGGAAAACTGGATGAATCAGGTTAGAAAAGCAGCCATCGGCCAGGTGTGACACTCGAATTGAATCCCGCGCCGTTTTGGCGGATGATTTACCATCGATCTAGAATTTTCCTCGCCCCACGCGCCTGGTAGGCCTAGTTTGCCCGCCCTTTTTCGTCATGACTGCCGTCTCCAAGATTCTCCGCGTGGGGCTGCCCTCGGGCTCGCTCCAGGAGCCCACATTCGCCCTTTTCGCCAAGGCTGGGTTCAATATTTCCGGCGCCAGCCGCTCGTACAAGCCGAGCGTGGATGATCCGGACCTGACCATCCGCCTGCTCCGCGCGCAGGAAATCTCCCGTTACGTGCAGCATGGCTTCCTCGACTGCGGCCTCACCGGCAAGGACTGGATCGCCAACAACGGCTCCGACGTCGCCGTGCTCGCCGAGATGACGTTTTCCAAGGTCAGCAACAAGCCCACACGCTGGGTCATCGCTGTGCCGGAGGATTCCGCCATCCAGTCGGTCAAAGACCTGCAGGGCAAGGTCATTGCCACGGAAGCGGTGGACCTGACCAAGAGTTTCCTCGCGAAGCACGGGGTGACCGCTGAAGTTGAATTTCCCCCGCGCGCCACCGAGGTGAAAGTGCCCGATCTCGTCGACGCCATCGTGGACGTCACCGAGACCGGCTCCTCGCTGCGGGCAAACAAGCTGCGCATCCTGGAGACGATCATGGAGTCGTCCCCGCAATTCATCGCCAACCACCAGGCGCTGGAGGACGAGTGGAAGAAAGCGAAGATCGAGAAGCTTCTCCTCCTCCTGAAGGGCGCCTATGCCGCCCGCGACAAGGTGGGCCTGAAGATGAACCTCTGCGAAAACAAGCTCGCCGA
>Ga0207667_10009128_pt1 | contig 11715 bp, 11 predicted proteins | sample KBSCornC52_FD_184301 | JGI IMG/M metagenome (GOLD analysis project Ga0207667, IMG submission 184301) | Corn rhizosphere microbial communities from Kellogg Biological Station, Michigan, USA - KBS Corn C5-2 (SPAdes) (version 2) | ecosystem: Host-associated > Plants > Roots > Rhizosphere > Soil ...
AGTTCAGTGTTAGCCTAACGGTCCCCATCAGATAAAATGAGGGAAAGGTATATTATTCTACCCGCTGTGCAAAACCAATCGTCTCCACTCATCCTCACGTTCGGGCCCGCCGACCCGGTCGGGGCACTGGGCATCCAGTCCGACGTGACCGTCTTCGCCATGCATGGCTGTCACGCCCTGTCGGTCGTGACGGGCCTGCTCGTGGCCGACTCCGCGCGCGTCGACGACATCCAGCCGACCGACCACTCGTTCGTCGTCGAACAGGCGCGCATGCTCCTCGAGGACATGCCGGTGTCCGCCATCAAGGTGGGGACGATGGCCAGCCTGGAACAGATCGCGGCGATCGCGGAAATCGTGTCCGACTATGCGGACGTGCCCCTCGTGCTCGATCCGTTCACGTCGTCCTTGCCCGATTGCGGTACGCGCGACGATGACATGATGACGCTCATTCACCAATTGCTCGTGCCGCAGGCCAGCCTGTTCCTGCTGTCGCAACCGGAACTGGCGCGCTTCGCCGACTGCTGGCGCGACCCGGCCAGCCTGGCCACCGTCGCCGAGGACGCGGCCGAGCTCACGGGCATCGGCTGCGGCCACGTGCTCGTGACGGGCGTCGGCGGCGGCGACGGCACCCGCTGCAACGAGCTGTACGACGCGGACGGCCTGGCCACCGCCCTGCCCTGGTCGCAGCTCCTGCCCGGCCCGTTCGTCGGCGCCGGCAACACGCTGTCGGCCGCGCTGGCGGCCGTCATGGCGCGCGGCACCGGCGCCCAGGATGCGCTGCCGCCGGCCCAGGAGTACGTGACCGGGGCCCTCGTCAACGCCTGCCGCTTCGGCATGGGCCGGCTCATCCCGAACAAGATCTTCCGCGCACCTGGCGCGGCCTGCTAACCCAGACGGCGCAGCGCCCGTCGCGGGCACGGCGCCGGATTCACCGAGACACCATGACCGCTACCGCAACCCCGTCCAAGAACGACATCCTGTTCGCCCGCGCCCAGCAGACCACGCCGGGCGGCGTCAACTCGCCCGTGCGCGCCTTCCGCTCCGTCGGCGGCACGCCGCGCTTCATCACCCGCGCCGAAGGGCCGTATTTCTGGGACGCGGACGGCAAGCGCTACATCGACTACATCGGTTCCTGGGGCCCGGCCATCGTCGGCCACGCCCACCCGCAAGTGGTGAAGGCCGTGCAGGAAGCCGCCGCGCGCGGCCTGTCGTTCGGCGCCCCGACCGAGGGCGAGATCGAGATCGCCGAGGAAATCTGCCGCCTCGTGCCGTCGATCGAGCAGGTACGCCTCGTCTCGTCCGGCACGGAAGCGACGATGAGCGCCCTGCGCCTGGCGCGCGGCGCCACGGGCCGCGACAAGATCGTCAAGTTCGAGGGCTGCTACCACGGCCACGCCGATTCCCTGCTCGTGAAGGCCGGGTCGGGCCTGCTCACGTTCGGCAATCCGACGTCGGCCGGCGTGCCGGAAGACTTCGTCAAGCACACGCTCGTCCTCGACTACAACAACATCCCGCAACTGGAAGACGCGTTCCAGTCGATGGGCGACACCATCGCCTGCGTGATCGTGGAAGCCGTGGCCGGCAACATGAACCTGATCCGCGCGACGCCGGAATTCCTGCGCCGCATGCGCGAACTGTGCACGGAATACGGCGCCATCCTGATCTTCGACGAAGTCATGTCGGGCTTCCGCGTGGGCATCGGTGGCGCGCAGGCACTGTACGGCATCACGCCGGACCTGACGGCGCTCGGTAAAGTCATCGGCGGCGGCATGCCGGTCGCGGCGTTCGGCGGCCGCGCCGACCTGATGCAGAAGATGGCACCGATCGGTCCCGTCTACCAGGCCGGCACGCTGTCCGGCAACCCGGTGGCCGTCGCCGCCGGCATGACCACCCTGAAGCTGATCCAGCAGCCGGGCTTCTACGAACACCTCACCGCGCAGACGGCCAAGCTGGTCGAGGGCCTGACGGCCGCCGCCAGGGAAGCGGGCGTGGCCTTCTGCGCGGACAGCGTCGGCGGCATGTTCGGCATGTATTTCGCGGACACAATCCCGTCCGGCTACGGCCAGATGATGGCCGGCGACAAGGAACGCTTCAACCGCTTCTTCCACGGCATGCTGGACGAAGGCGTGTACTTCGCGCCGGCCATGTTCGAAGCGGGCTTCGTGTCGGCGGCGCATGACGATGCCATCATCGCGGCCACCGTCGACGCGGCGCGCCGCGTGTTTGCCCGCCTGGCTTGAATCGGGCTGATTTCTCGCTTTTGTTACCGGGGGGCACGTCCGCACTGTGTCCCCCATGCTACACTGCACGCCAATCATGGACCTTCCCTCTACTAACCCGATCGCCCTGGTGCGCTGACCCTTCCGGCCGCGCGCCTGTGTTCATTCGCGCGAGCCCGTACATGCCGTTCAAGCTTTTCCGCCGCCTCACCGACAACGCCACCCTGAAATCGCTCGGCCCCGGCCTCATCACCGGCGCGGCCGACGACGATCCATCCGGCATCGCCACCTATTCGCAGGCCGGCGCGCAATTCGGTTTCAATACGCTGTGGACGCTCGTGCTGACCTACCCGTTCATGGTCGGCATCCAGCTCGTGTCGGCACGCATCGGCCGGGTGACCGGGCGCGGGCTGGCCGCCAACATCCGCCGCGCCTATTCGCCCTGGCTGCTGTACGCGATCGTGGCGCTGCTCCTGATCGCCAACGTGATCAACATCGCGGCGGACATCGCCGCCATGGGCGAAGCCCTGCACCTCGTGACCGGCGTCGGCTCCAGCCACCTGTATGCGCTCGGCTTCGGGCTGCTGTGCCTCCTGTTGCAGGTGTTCCTGCCGTACGCCACCTATGTGCGCTACCTGAAATGGCTAACGCTCGGCCTGCTGGCCTATGTCGCGACGGCGTTCGCCGTGCACATGCCGTGGACGGAAGTGTTCGCGCGCACCGTCTGGCCGCATTTCGCGTTCACGAAGGAATCCGTCGCGCTGATCGTCGCCGTGTTCGGCACGACGATCAGCCCTTACCTGTTCTTCTGGCAGGCCTCGCAGGAAGTCGAAGAGATCCGCAACGACCACCACACGCGCGCGCTGCGCACGCGTCCGCGCGATGCCGTCGCGCAGCTCAGGCGCATCAAGGCCGATACGGTGATCGGCATGGGCTTTTCCAACCTCGTCGCATTCTTCATCATGCTGACGACGGCCGTCACGCTCGGCGCACACGGCATCACGGACATCCAGTCATCGGCGCAGGCGGCCGAGGCGCTGCGTCCGGTGGCGGGCGAATTCGCGTTCCTCGCGTTTGCGCTCGGCATCATCGGCACCGGCATGCTGGCCGTGCCCGTGCTGGCGGGGTCGGCCGCCTACGCCGTCACCGAGAGCTTTCGCTGGCGCAACGGCATGGACCTGAAAGTCGTCGAGGCGCGCGAGTTCTACGGCATCATCGCCCTCGCCACCCTGGGCGGCGTACTGCTCGACTTCGCGCCCGTCGACCCGCTCGCGGCGCTGGTGCTGTCCGCGCAGATCAATGGCGTGATCGCGGTGCCGATCATGGTCGTCATGATGATGCTCGCGCAGAACCGCAAGATCATGGGCCAGTACACGTTGTCCTTGCGCCATAGGATCAATGGCTGGGTCGGCGTGGCGATCATGCTCGTGGCCGTGGTGGCGATGTTTGCGACGATGTGAGTGCTTGAGCGTCGGCGCGCCGGCGATCGTCGCGTTTGCCGCGAATCTGTTCCTGAATTTGAAACAATAACGGTCTCTCCAGTTATACTTGTCCGGATAATAAAACCGGAGAGAGGCAACGTCATGGCTGTAAGTATTACCCGCTGTTCCTGTGCCGCGCTGGCCGCGGCGGGCTTGCTGGTCGCCGCATTGCCGACCTTCGCCGCCACGACCACCCCGCCAGGAACCAGCATGGAAAAGAAAACCGTTTCGCTCGACACCATCCGCCGCCAGGAGCAGGCGCTGCAATTCTCGTCCTTCGACAACGACGCCGCGCTCGCAATCGGCAACCGGATCGTCGAGATGGCCAGGGCCGACAAGGTCGCCGTCACGGTCGACATCACCGTCAACCGCAACCCGCTGTTCTTCCACGCGATGGCGGGCACGAGCCCGAACAACGTCGACTGGATCCGCCGCAAGAGCAATCTCGTGAACCGCACGGGCCACGCGTCGTTCTTCGTGCACACGGAAGCCGTCAACGCCGGCCGCGACTACGACAACCTCCCCACGTTCGATTCGAAGGACTATGCCGCGCACGGCGGCTCGTTTCCCATCGTCGTCAAGGGGACGGGGCAGATCGGCACCATCACGGTGTCCGGCCTCGCGGGCGTGGACGACCATGCGATGGTCGTGCGTGCACTCAAGTGGTATCTGAAGGCCGACGACGTCGCGATCTGATTACCTGGATTATTTAAGCCAGCCGCGGTGGCGGAAGTAGAGGAACGGGGCGATGGCGCTGACGACCATCAGCCCCAGCGACCAGCCGTAGCCGAAGTGCCAGTGCAGCTCCGGCAGGAATTCGAAGTTCATGCCGTAGATGCTGGCGATCAGGGTCGGCGGCAGGAAGGCGACCGAGGCCACCGAGAAGATCTTGATGATCTTGTTCTGGTTGATGTTGATGAAGCCGACCGTGGCATCCATCAGGAAGTTGATCTTGTCGAACAGGAATGATGTGTGGCCGTCCAGCGATTCGATGTCGCGCAGGATCTGGCGCGCTTCCTCGAACTGGTCCGCGTTCAGCAAACGGCCGCGCATCAGGAAGCTGACGGCGCGGCGGGTGTCCATCATGTTGCGGCGGATGCGGCCGTTCAAGTCTTCCTCGTGCGCGATCGCATTCAGCGCGGACGCCGCGTCCTGGTCGGTGAATTCCTTCTGCAGCACGCGCTGGCTGACGTCTTCCAGGCTCTCGTAGATGCCCTCGAGCGCGTCGGCCGAGTATTCCGCGTCCGTCGCGTACAGGTCCAGCAGCACGTCCATGTAATCCTCGATGGAACCGGGCCGCGAGCGCGCGCGCAGGCGCACGAGGCGGAACACGGGCAGCTCGTCGGTATGGACCGAGAACAGGATTTTCTTGGCCAGGATGAATGCCACCGTCACGATGCGCGACGGGCCATCCTCTTCCTCGCGCAGGAAGTCGGTACGCAGGTGCAGGTCGCCGTTTTCCGCCTCGTAGTAGCGGGCCGAGGCCTCGATGTCCTGGACTTCGTCCTCGCCGGGCAGGATCACGTCATAGGTCGCCTTGACCCAGGCGCGCTCTTCTTCGGTGGGGTCGAGCAGGTCAACCCAGACGGCAGGAACATTCTGCAGATCGGTACGCGAAGCGATAGGAACCTGGTTCAGTCGGCCATTTTGTAGGACAAATACGTTGATCATGCGCTGCTTTCTCGGCCGGATTCGGAAACAGCGCAAGTGTACCTGTAAGCCTTGAGGCCGGCCAGCCCGAATCCACGTTTTCGAATTTTCCGGCCCCGAATTTCAGGGCAGCTCGGCGGCGTTCATGCGGCGCTGGATGATCGCGGTGCGGCGCGCCAGGTAGTTCGTGTCGCGGTGGCGGTCATAGTAGCGCGGGTTCGGCAGCATCACGGCCAAGCGGGCGGCCTGGGCGGTGTTCAGGTTCGCGGCCGACGCGCGGAAGTAATGGCGCGCGGCGGCCTCGGCGCCGAATACGCCACGGCCGAATTCCACCACGTTCAGGTACAGTTCCAGGATGCGTTCCTTGTCCATCACCGCTTCCAGCATGTAGGCGATGACCAGTTCCTGGCCCTTGCGCAGGTAGTTGCGCGAGCCGGACAGGAACAGGTTCTTCGCGAGCTGCTGGGTGATCGTCGAACCGCCGCCCACCACCTTGTGCTTCTTGTTGTTGCGCACGTAGGCTTTTTCCAGCGCGTCCCAGTCGACGCCGTCATGCTCGCTGAAATTGGCATCCTCGGACGCGATCACGGCGCGCTTGAGGTTGTCCGAGATGCGCGCATACGGCACCCACACCTGTTCCAGTTTCGCGTTCGGATTCTGTTCGCGCAGCGCCGCCAGCTGCTGGCGCATCATGCTCGTGGACGACGGGTTGAACTGGGTCCACCAGCATACCATCGCGAAGAAATACAGCTGCAGCAGGACGACGAGCAGCAGCGGCCCGAGGATGATCCATTTCAGCCAGCGCCGGCCGCCGGTCTTCGTGCGCGCCGCCGCGCCCGCCTTGAGCGTGCCGACGCCCGTCATGACCGTGCGCGCATCCCGGCCAGCACGGCCTGCGTCTGCGGCCGCACGCCGCGCCAGATGTAGAACGCCTCGGCGGCCTGTTCGACCAGCATGCCGAGCCCGTCGCGCATGATCGCGCCGTGCGCCGCCGCGAACTGCATGAACGGACTCGGCTCCTTCCCGTACATCATGTCCAGCGCGAGGGTGCCGACACGGAACGCGGTCGCCGGCACGGGCGGCATGGCGGCGGACAGACTGGCCGAGGTCGCATTGACGACCACGTCGAACGGGCCCGCGACGTCATCGAACCCACAAGCGCTGACCTGGCCCGCCCAGGCGACATGGCCAGCGAAGTGGTCGACGAGCGCATCGGCCGTCGCGCGCGTGCGGTTGGCGATCACGATCGCTTCCGGCTTCTCGTTCAGGAATGGCAGGATCACGCCGCGCGCCGCGCCGCCGGCACCCAGCAGCAGGATGCGCTTGCCGGCCAGCGGCACGCCGGCATTCTTCACGATGTCGGCCACGAGGCCCGGGCCGTCCGTGTTGTCGCCGACGATCTCCCCCGCTTCGAAGCGCAGCGTGTTGACGGCGCCGGCCAGGCGCGCGCGTTCTTCCAGCCGCGTGGCCAGGGCGGCCGCTTCCAGCTTGAACGGGACCGTCACGTTGGCACCGCGATATCCTTGCGCGACGAGGTCGCGGACGGTGTCGGCAAAGCCGTCCAGCGGCGCCAGGCAGCGTTCGTACGAGATGTCCTGGCCGGTTTCGGCCGCGAACGCAGCGTGGATGTCCGGCGATTTACTATGGGCGATCGGGTTGCCGATCACGCAATACTTATCCGTCATTCAGTCTCCATTATTGAGTCTCCCGTTAGCCTTCCCCACGCAATTCCGCCTGCAGCTTTTCCTCGCGCGTGAACTTGAACCGCGTGACGACGATCCAGAGGTCGTCCTTGTCGCTCGAACGCATATTCGCCGGGAATTTGCCGAACGGCGCGGCGCGGCGCACGATCGCCAGTGCGGCCTTGTCCAGCGCCGGATTGCCGGAACTGCGCTCGACGCGCGGGCCGCCCTCTTTCTCATAGAGCGAACCGTCCTGGAAGATCGGGATGTAGACGACCAGCTCACCATACAGCTTGTGGCCGTTCTGCTGCGGGAAATTCAAGGTGCCGACCTCCTCCACGCGTTTCTGCATCGCCTTGTAGTACATGGCGTAGCCGACCTCGCGCGTGCTGGGGCTGATGAACGTCTTTTTCGGGCGCTTGTTCTCGTCGGCGATGCGCTGCGTGATCTCGGCCGTCATGCGCGCGATGGCCCTGGCGGAATCGACATTGTCGGTGCCCGTGCGGTTCGGGTCCGGCCGGGCCTGGTCGGCCACGGGCGCGCTGTTGAATTGCGACTGGCGGACTTTCGTCAGCACGTTTTTCTGTTGCTGTTCCAGTTCGGCGATACGGCGCTGCAAGGCCTTGATACTGTCGCCGTTCTCGATCTTGCGCAGGTCGGGCAGCGGCGACTGGGCGCGGCCGGCGTCCGCGTTGCCGCCGCCATCCAGGTTGGCCTGGGCCAGCGCGTCGGCCTTCACGGGCGCGCGCGCATGCCTGGCGTTGACCAGAATGACTTCCAGGCCCGGATCGGCCGGCTGCAGCCGGAACGCATCCGGCGCGGCGAAGCGGACCGCCAGCAGGGAAGCGTGCGCCAGCACCGAAAAGGTGATGGCGATCATCAGGGGACGGTTGTGTCGGAGGGTGTTCACGCGCTGCGGGGTGGGACGGTTGAGGTCATGGAACTCCCCATTCTACCGTGCGGGCCGGGCGATTTGCGAGCCTTGTGGAAACTCCGGACGCGGTAAATAACAACACGTTGCCATTGTTTTAACGTAGGGCGGGCACCCCGTGCCCACGCGGATGCCGGCATTATGCAAACGTCACGCGTGGGCTCGGGGAGCCCCCCTAGGGCAATCACGCCGCCCGTGGCTCCTCCGGTCCGGCCTGCTCGCCCGCCACGTCGGTCTGCGTCTCCGGATCGGTGACCGCCACCGCGCCCTCGGCCTCGGCCACTTCGGCTGCCGCCGCCTCGCCCGTGTCGGTGCCATCCTCTTCCTCGTCCAGCCCCAGTTCCGCGGCTGCCTCCGGCGCGACAGCGGCCACTTCGAGCAGGCGCGCTTCCAGCGACAGGTCGACCTCGTCCCAGCGCACGATGTCCAGGCGGACCTGGGCGCCGCGCGCCACCTGGGGCATGCCCGGCAGGCGGATCACGAGCGGGATCTCGACGAGGCGCAGCACTTCGTCCTTCAGCACGACCGCATCGACCTGTTTCGCATGTTCCTGGGCCAGCCAGCGCAGGCACCAGTAACGTTCCATGTTCTGCTGGAAGTCGTTATAGGCGGAGTACGCGGCGTCGAACGCGGAGACGATCGAGAACAGCGTCGCGTCGCGATGCTTGAACGGGGCGACCAGCGGCGCGGTCACGCCGTTCGAAGCGCAGGCGAGGATCTGCCACTGGTTCACGAGGTCGGTATAGCGGCGCAGCGGCGACGTCGACCATGCATACTGGTCGACGCCGAGGCCCTGGTGCGGTGCCGCGTGCGTGACCATGCGCACCTGCATCTTGGCGGCCCAGCCGCCGGCGCCCGGCCCTTGCGAACGGTAGATGCCCGGCACGCCGCAGTCGTGCAGCAGCTTGCCCCACGTGCTGTTGGCGAAGATCATCAGCTCGGCCACGATCTTGTCCAGCGGCGCACCGCGCTTGCGGCGCACGATCGTGACGACGTCGTCCTCGACATAGAAATTGAAGTCGACGCGGTTGGCCTGTTCCGGCTTCAGCCCGAACGCCTCCCGCTTCTTCATGCGGCCCGCTTCCAGCTGCAGCGCCCATTGCCACAGCAGGCCCAGCTCCTTCTTGTGCGGGTAGTCGCCTTCTCCACTGTTCAGCGTTTCTTCGTTGACGACCTCGTCCAGGTCATTGTGGCGCAGGTTGCTCTTGACGGGCACGCGCTCGGCACGCGTCGTCGTCGACTGCACGGTCCACGTCGCCGGGTCCAGCACGGCATACAGCGACAGCGCCGGGCAGTCATTGCCCTCGGCCAGCGTGTAGGCGTCGACGACGTCGTCCGGCAGCATCGTGATCTTGTCGCCCGGCATATACACGGTCGACATGCGCGCGCGGGCGATCTTGTCGATGGCGTCGTCCGGGCGGATGCCCAGGCCCGGCGCCGCGATGTGGATACCCACGCGGACGGTGCCGTCAGGAAGCGTCTCGACGGAGAAGGCATCGTCGATCTCGGTCGTCGTCACGTCGTCGATCGAGAACGCGGCCACGTTCGCCAGCGGCAGGTCGGTGGGCGGCGTCGGTACGGCGACGGGCGCGAAGCCGGCGCCGCGCGGGAAGTGCTCGAACAGGAAGCGGCCCATGTGCAGCTCCTTCGCCGACGCGATGCCGCCGGTGGACAGCATCAGGCGCGGGGCCGTCGTCTGCAATTCGTCGGCAGCCGTCTCGAGCGCCTTGTATTCGATGCTGTTCTTGTCCGGCTTGAACAGCAGTTGCTGGACGAGCGGCCGCATCGCCTGCGGCAGGCTGCCGCCCTTCAGTTCCTCGACATACGCGGCCTGCACGAGGGCCTGCTGCTTCTTCTTTTCGATGCCGGCCAGCGCGGCACGCAGCGACTGTTCCGGCGCCGCCTTGTAGCGGCCGCGGCCCTTCTTGTAGAAATAGATCGGTGCGCCATGCAGCGCCAGCACGAGGCCGGCCGCTTCGAACGGCAGCGGCGCGTGGCCGAAGTATTCGGCGCCCAGTTCGGCGAAACCGAATTCTTCCTGCCCCGCGACTTCCCACAGGAATTCCAGATCGACGTCGGCCGCGACGGCCTTCGCCTGCTCCAGCAGGGTGGCCGGGTCCGGTTTGTCGAACTGCAGCATCACATCGCGTGCCTTGACCTTGGTACGCTTCCCGCTCGGCATTTCTACCTGGTAGGCCTCGCCCGCCTGCGACAGCACGGTGCCGACCTTGAAATCGCCGGACTCTTCGAAAAATAAGTTCATGTCAGTTCGTATTTATATGAGTGGCGGTCACCACGAGATCCAGCACCGCGGGCAGGAATACCTCGGTGACCAGCAGCAGTCCCTGGCGGCGGCGATACACGCAGCGCCGCGCAAAACAGGCATCCATCGCGGGGAGGTCCCCGCCGAGCGCGGTGCGCACACGGGCCAGCAGCGGATGGCCGGGACGCAGCCGCGCAAATTCCAGTTCGCCACGACGCACGAGCGGATCGTGGAACAGCGTCGTGCCCAGCGAACGCTCGCCCAGCGCCGAAAACAGCGGCCAGTCGCTTGCGCTCGCGCTCATCGGCACGACGGTATGGCCGTACACGACCGGCCGCCCGTCGCAGCGCAGCAGCACTTCGCGCTCCCACACCCGCCGGGGTCGCGCCAGGCCGATCGCGCCGGCCTCGTCCGCCAGGCAGACATTGCCCGCCTGGCGCAGTTTCTGTACCCGGAAATGCCGGCTGTGCGCGATCAGGCGCGCCGTCAGCGAGCCCGGCGTCGTCAGCCAGTCGCACATGGCGGCGGACGCACCTGCTCCTGCCGGATGCGCGAGCCAGCGCGCCCGGCGCAGCGACGCCGGCCTCACTGGACACCCGCGAGACAGAATGCCAGTACCTCGTCGACATACTGCTCGAATTCCGATACGGCGTGGTCGCTGCCCTGGATCACGTGCTGGTGCGCGCCCGTGTAGTGCGCAACCATGTCGCGATAGTCCAACACCTCGTCCCCGGTCGCGGCCAGCAGGAAATACCGCTCGGGCCGCGTGATCTGCGCGACCTTCAAGGCGGCCAGTTCATCGATGTACTCGCGCTTGAACTCGAACGGCTCGCCCGTATGCCATGCCGTGGTGACGCCGACGTGCTTGTCCAGGTCCTTGAGCGGGTCGACGGCCGGGTTGATCAGTGCCGCGCGGCAGCCGAAGCGCTCGGCCAGCCAGGTCGCGTAGAAGCCACCCAGCGAGGAGCCGACGATCGCGAGCTCATTTTCCCCTTTTGCGGCATACCGATCCACCAGCGTGAGCACGAGCTCCATCGCGGCCTGCGGCGAGGCCGGCAGTTGCGGGCAGACCAGGCTGGCGGCCAGGCCGGCCGCTTCCATCCGCTGCTGCACGACGCGCGCCTTGAACGAGCGTGGCGAGGAGCGGAAGCCGTGCAGGTAGAGAAGATGCGGGGCGCTACTACTCATGCCGCCAGCGCCTCCAGCAGCTTCTGGTGCACGCCGCCGAACCCACCATTGCTCATCACGAGGATGTGGTCGCCCGGTTGCGCGGCCTGCACGATCGCCTGCACCATGTAGTCGATCTGGTCGAAGCTGTGCGCGATCGTGCCCAGCGGTTTCAACGCGTCGGCCAGCGACCAGCCCAGCGCCTGCTGGCTGCCGAAGCCGAACACGAGGTCGGCATCCTTCAGGCTGCCCGGCAGCGCATCCTTCATCGCACCCAGCTTCATCGTGTTCGAACGCGGTTCCAGCACGGCCAGGATCCGGC
>Ga0207667_10009136_pt1 | contig 11709 bp, 6 predicted proteins | sample KBSCornC52_FD_184301 | JGI IMG/M metagenome (GOLD analysis project Ga0207667, IMG submission 184301) | Corn rhizosphere microbial communities from Kellogg Biological Station, Michigan, USA - KBS Corn C5-2 (SPAdes) (version 2) | ecosystem: Host-associated > Plants > Roots > Rhizosphere > Soil ...
TCTCACCCTCGCGATGCACCTTCCTGAGGCGAGCCGCGCGAACTGCAAAATGTTTCGACACCAGTTTTTACAAAGCCGAAGGATCGGCTCCGTAGCACCTTAGGTCTATCCAAGACTGCTTGTATGATCGGCTGCCCTGCAGAGCAGCGGAGCAGATCTTTCGCCTAGCGTCTGGAAGATGGTAAAGGAGCAGAGCATCGTGCACGGCTCAGGATAGCGTGTTCATAGGGATAAAGATTGGTGATCCGGGATATAGCAATCCTAGACCGCTCTAGTCGCAGGACGTTGCGCGGAGGCGGCCTTGCATTCGAGCGAGATTCTGGCGCTTCCTTCATGTTCACCACCTGATCCGCGAATCTGCCCATAAGAACTCTTAGAGAATCCTTGAGTGTCTGTTCCCGTTCGCCAAGTCGCACCAACGCCTACTTCTGAAAAGTCCACTGGACATGAAAAAGCTCTGTGCCGACTGTTATTCCCTGTCTGACAATGATTAGTTACTCCATACCGGGTGGCCATGTCTCAGTGAACAGTGCCCAGCCCGCCCTGTCCCGCGCGCTCTTGATAGAAAGTTACCTTTGGCCATTTGCAGATTCGTAAACAGCGGCCCATCCATTGCCCAGCTGGACGAAGCCAGAGATACCCATTGGAACCTCCTTGCTAACTTGACGGAGGTATTGGCACCCCTAGAGAGAGGACCTTAGAACCCGTGTACTGTTGTTGCCGGGAGCAGTCTGCTCAATACTCTTCCGAAGTCAGAGAGCAGTGTCCAGGGATTTTGCGTAGGGAAATAGGGAGATGAAATGCGGCGGATTCATTCGGTTGTAATCGCTCTGGTTCTGACAGAGCCGCTACTCATCTCAGAGCTTGAAAACGCGTCCGGCACCTAGAGGTGCCCGACGAGTTGAGGCGACCATGAAGAAGTATTTATGCGGATGCTGAGTTATTACGAAATCAGATCGCAAACGGAGCGTCCCAGCGGCGCGCCGACCAAAATGAAAGCGGCGCAGCAGGTGGTTGCGACGCCTAGGAGAATGCAATGACCTTTACGGAGCTGCTGAGAAACGTCGGCCTATTCGGCGCCGGCGTGATGTGTTGCCTTGCGTTGCTGTCCATCTTTTCGGTGGCAGTAATGGTTGATAAGTACCGCCGCTTCCGCGCGGCCGCCAGTGAGACGCAGGCTTTCAAGCCGTTGCTGTCGAAGTTCACCCACGGGGGAGAGGTCCAGGAACTGATCGAAGCCGTGCAGCAGCATCAGAAGTCCCACGTGGCGCAGGTGGTCGCGGCGGGCATTCTCGAGTATGACGGTGTGCGCGAAGCGGGAGGCGATCCATCCGCTTCACTCGACCAGGTCACGAACGTAGTTAGAGACACAATGTCGGAGACTCTGGTCGAATTGAAAAAGGGTCTCGGCTTCCTTGCTACGATCGGCTCCACGGCTCCGTTCGTCGGCCTCTTCGGTACCGTAGCTGGAATCATCAACGCTTTTCGGAACATCGCGGCCACTGGGTCCGGCGGTATGTCTGTAGTTTCTGGCGGCATCGCCGAAGCGTTGGTTACCACGGCGCTGGGCATCTTCGTCGCGATCCCCGCCGTAGCTGCGTTCAACTACTTTACGGGCAGGATCGAAAATTTTCACATCGAGATGAATCGGGCTTCAACCCAACTGGTGAATCGCCTCTTTAAGGCGCCGCAGATCGACCGCGTTGCCAAGGCATCGGCGGGCGCGGAGGATAAAGCGTATGCGGCTCGGTGAAACCTCCAAGATGAATGCGTCCATCAACGTCACGCCGCTCGTGGACGTGGTGCTGGTGCTGCTGATCATCTTCATGGTGATGGCGCCGCAGATGCGAAAGGGGCCCGAGGTCAGCTTGCCGAAGACGGCAAAGCCGACTCAGCAAGGCGATGAGAGAGGCCGGATTCTGGTTTCCATCGATGAGGCAGGCGGACTGTGGGTGAACGATAGGCACGTCGCAGCCGAGCAGTTCGGCGACGCACTCCGCGCTGCTGTAGCGGCGGAGACAGATCCCAGGGTCGTGATCCGGGGCGATGCAAAGCTCAACTTCCGCCAGGTCAGAGAGGCCATGCAAGCAGTTGAGCAGGCCGGCTTCCGCGGCGTGGGATTGATTGCCAAGGGCTCCAGCACAGGGACGCGAGGAGAGTAAGTTATGGAGTTCAACAGAGGCGACTCCGGATCGAATTTGCAGTCCGAGATTAACATTACGCCGCTGGTCGACGTGGTGCTCGTGCTGCTGATCATATTCATGGTCGTGGTTCCGCTACTGATGCAGGGTTATGACGTCAACATGCCTAAAACTTCGACCAATTCCAAGCCTGCGCAGTCAGAGGATTCGCGGCTGACCCTGGTCATCCCTGCAAGCACCTGCAGCATCCTCAAGCCCTCAGCAGGGGCGGGGGTTCCAACGGATTGTCGCGTGATCCTGAACGATCAAAAGATCGCTGCAACCGAATTGCCCGCACGCGTGGGAGACATCCTGGGCAACCGTCCCCCGGATAAGCGCGTACTGTTTCTGGCTGCTGACGACCGATTGAACTACGAGGGAGTTCTGCGCATCCTCGATCTTGCGAAGTCGGGCGTTGAGGATTTGAAGGTCGAATTTATTACGGCCAATTGAGGTGGCTGCTTTGGACACAACCATGGAAATCGGCAGGTTCAGACAACCCGGGGCTCTGTCCGCCCGCAGCATGGTGGAGAGCATTGTTGTCCATACCATCTTGCTGGCCTTGCTGATGCTGGTGGGGGCATCATTCCTGGCTCGCAGCGGCACTCGCACGAAAAAAGACATCGATATCGTCTTCTATCGTCCAGCGGCGGTCCCAGTCACGCCGACTACGGCTCCGCCTCCTCCGCCTAAAGCGACAGGAGCAGCGAACGCTAAGGCTTCGGAAGCTCCAAAAGGGCCTGGCAAACCGGACCTCCCGGCAGGTCCGGCAAAGGGATTTTCCGCAGAGGCGACGCCGCCTGAGCCAAATATAGGCAGGGCCGGAATTCTGGCCTTCAAAGAGCAGTTCGCGAGCCTGGCGCAGGACCAGAACGCGCCGCGTCTTGGAAACGATGCGCGTTACGCTGCCGCCGACGAAGTGGGCACGGCATCATCACACTCTTTGTTGACGACCAATACGCCGGGATCAAGTGGTGGTATTGATGCCGGATCGCTGAGCCGCAGTGTGGGTGGTGGTGGCGGCCGAGGCGGCGGCGGTGGCGGCATGGGCGGACCCGGTCTGCAGGTGGCTCGCGCGAAAAGTTCAATCGCGGGGATTGGCGGCGGCGATGGTCGACCCAAGGCCCACAGCGGTCTGGGGGCTTCCCGTACCGATGAAGAAATACAAATCGTCTTCGATCGTTACAAGTCGGCTTTCTACCGGGATTACAACCGGACACTGCGCATCAATCCGACATTGCAAGGCAAGATGGTGCTGCGCCTGACGATTGAGCCGGACGGCTCCGTGTCAATGTGCCAGCTGCAATCGACTGACATGGATTCGCCGGACCTCGTAACTCAGGTAGTGAACCGCGTCAAGACGATCAATTTCGGCGCGAAGGCAGGCGTGCAGGCTGTGACAATCTCGTACCCGATAGATTTCCTGCCGGCGACGTGAAGCCGGCGACCGCAGCGGAAGAACACAGATGCCAGGAGGTTTTAGAGAAACTGCAAGTCTGATTAGTTGACCCTCGACGCAATTTTGATAAAGGCAAAACCATCGAAAGATGGCGACGCAAAGTCACCGGTCTAACGGGCGCAAGCCCCAGGACGGCGGGACCGCCGAAATTCAGTCCCATGACTGCCTCGGTCCCGAAAATTATTTTAGTGGAGTGGAACGAGGGTATAGATGACTTCCCCGAACACGAACAACGCGAAGCGGCACGGCATCTGGGTCGCAATCCTGCCCGCAAAGCTGCGCCTCAGGCTCCACTTCTACTTACTTATTTTCGGCATCATCATTCTGCTGGTTGGATCGAACTCTGCATTTGCCCAAGTGCAGACGTGCGCCATTATCACCGGCGGCGACGCCGGTGGGGGACTGGGTGTTAGTCCCACCTACCTTGCCAATCAAGACGGGCGCGCCAATGAGGGTTGCACCATTTTGATCACGCTCAACGCTGACGGATCAATCACAACAACTTTCCCCAATCCTTCCCCGTCTTACGATCAAGGCCTTGACGACAACCTTATAGGTCTCGTGAATAACACCAATAAAGTCGTCACCGCGGTGCAGCTCACCAGCGCAACAGTACCTATTTTTGGTCTTGAGGACGATGGAGTTTGCGGCCTTCCGGGATGGACTTTCAGCGCTCTTGGGCCGAACCCCAATTGCGCAATCGCAACGGACCCGCACCTTTATGGTCCCGCGGGAATTAACTACACAATATTCAACGCGAACAGTGGCATCGTCAATTTCGGCAACGGTGGAATTCCACCGGGAGGTAACGCGTTTTTCAGCCTTGAGGGTGGAAGCCTCACCAAGATCGTCGCCGTAGTGATCCCAGGACTCATAATTACCAAGCAAGTAAATGTCGTGGGTGGCGGCCCTGCGCTGCCGGGCGCGCAGCTTGATTACCTGGTACACGTGAACAATCCCACGAACAATCCCCCGAATTTCCAGGCCTCTTCGGTCGTAATCACTGACGATCTCAACAGCGCGGGTGCGGGCCGTCTCACGCTCGTGAACCCACCGCCGACGATGAACGGCTTAACGGCAGGCGTCACTGTAGTCGGGTCGGTCATAACCGCCGATTACTCCACAACCAACGGCCCGTTGCAGCCCGGGCAGTCCGTTGATTTACGCTTCCGCGCGCAGATTGCTGCGACAGTTCCCGCCGGCACAACTCTCACGAACACTGGATTGGTAACGTGGAACACCCCAACAGAAACCGCCAGCGCGAGCGCTTCGGTCGTTATCGGAACAGTGCCCGGCGCAGCCACTTTGAACGGCACCGCCTGGCTCGATGCCGATTTCAACAAGGTCCCCGATACCGGCGAGCCGCGTCTGCAGGGATGGACAGTCGGACTCTTTCGCAATGGGGTCCAGGTGCAATCGGTTCTCACCGACGTCAACGGCGTTTATCGCTTTAGCAACGTGTCACCAACAGATTTGACTCCAGACCATTACGAGATACGGTTCACCGCGCCCGGCGCGGGGCCGAATACCGCCAAGCTCGGTAAAGCCGACTCAGTCTTCACCAACAGTCTGCAGCAAATCACCAACATCCTCGTGGCAGCCGGCAGCAATCTCCAGAATCTGAATCTGCCGCTCAATCCGAATGGCGTAGTTTACAACTCGTTGACGCGCACTCCGCTTGCAGGTGTGACAGTGAACATGCTGAGGGCGGGCTCGCCATTGCCGGCAGCTTGCTTCGATGACCCGGCTCAACAAGGCCAGATTACCCAGGCGAGCGGCTATTATCGCTTCGACCTGAACTTCACGGATCCTGCCTGCTCCAGCGGTGGCAGCTACCTCATCAAGGTGAGCGCACCAGCAGCGAACTTCGTGGCCGGTGAGTCGCAGGTCATCCCCGCGACTTCCGGCGCAGCGACCGCCGCGTTCGCTGTACCTGGCTGTCCGGGAAGTGTGCAGGATGCGCTTGCTGCCGTTCCGTTTTGCGAAGCACAGGGATCGGAGTTCGCGCCGGCATTATCCGTGCCTCCGCGCAGCGCCGGGACTGCGTACTACCTGAATCTCACCCTGGATAGCACCGCCGTGCCCGGCTCGAACCAGATCTACAACAATCACATTCCGGTGGACCCGCAGCTCGCGGGAGCATTCTCAATCACGAAGACAACGCCGTTGCTCAACGTCACTCGCGGGCAACTAGTCCCGTACACAATCACGGTCGGCAATGTGCTGGGCGCATCGTTGGCAGGTGTGCAGATTGTGGACCGTTATCCAGCGGGCTTCCGCTACGTCGCGGGATCCGCGCGGATTGATGGTGTACCCACAGAGCCCACGGTGGCCGCGGGCATGCTGGTGTGGAATGGTGTCAACTTCGGCAGCTCCGATCATCGCACGATCATGGTGTTGCTCGCAGTCGGCGCCGGTGTTGGCGAAGGCGAGTTCGTCAACCGCGCGCAGGTCATGCAAGGCGTGACGGGCCAGCCCCTGTCCGGTGAGGCGACGGCAACGGTTCGTGTGATCCCGGATCAGACGTTCGACTGCACTGACGTTTTTGGCAAGGTCTTCGATGACGTGAATCGAAACGGCTTTCAGGATCCTGGCGAGAAAGGCCTGCCCGGAGTTCGAGTGGTGACCGCACAAGGCCTGGCAGCAACCACCGATCAGTACGGACGATTCCACATCACCTGCGCGATCGTGCCAAACCAGATCCACGGCAGCAATTTCGTGCTGAAGCTTGACGACCGGACCTTGCCCAGCGGCTTCCGGATGTCCACTGACCTCATGCAAATCAAGCACGCCACGGCAGGCAAGGCCCTGAAATTTGATTTCGGCGCATCCATCTATCGCGTTGTGGCTATCGATCTGTCGGATGCGGCCTTCGAGCCGGGTTCGACAGAAATCCGCACCCAGTGGAAGCCGCGCGTTGATGTGCTCCTCAGCGAATTACGCAAAGCGCGGTCGGTGCTGCGCCTGTCCTATGTCGCCGATACCGAGGATGCGGGGCTCGTCGAAAGGCGCATGCAAGCGCTGAAGCGGCAAGTGACTGAAGCATGGGATGCGGAAAAAGACAACTACGTACTGACCATTGAGCCTGAAGTCTTCTGGCGGCGCGGCGCTCCGCCCAAACGGTCCGATTTACGTGTGCCGGGGAGTAGGTGAACGGTATGAGTATGCAACGCCATCTACTGCTGATTGTCGGACTCTTGATTGGGGCGGCCCCTGCGGGCATCGGCCAGGTCAACACGGCCAAGCCGGGCCAGCCGGTGGAGCGGCAACTTTCCAGCGACCAGACAATGAAGCAATGGGCGCATGACACGAATCAGATGGACAACGTCAAGCGCATCAAGGTCTGTCGCGTGGAAGAAGTCTGCAAGATGAGATTTAAGGAAGGCCAGACGCCGCGGATGCGTGTCAAAAATCTCGTCGTGCCACTGCACTACCAAGACGAGAACGTTACCATTTCCGACGCCTTCACCAAACAGGTGCAGCAGGCGCTCAATAACCTGCGGGACAAGCAGGGCGTGACGATCCGGTTCATCGGCTACACGGACGACGCACCTCTGACAGGCCGCGATGAGAGTGTTTACGCGAACCAATTGGCGTTGTCAAAAGCAAGGGCGCAACGGGCCGCATTGGCAATGCAAAAAATCCTGGGATTGCCTGCTTTGGCAATCGAGAGCGACGGTCGCGGAGCCACTCACCCGCTTGCCTCCAACGCAACCGTGCAGGGGCGTGCGATGAATCGTCGCATCGAGGTGGAATTCTGGTACAACGATCCTCTTCAGGAATTACCAGATGGGCCGCAGCTGTGCCCGGACGATACCGAGGAAACCGTAACCAGAGTTTACGATCCCGCCTGGGGCAGCATCCCAGATCTCAAGCTAGAGAACGGTCAGTTGGTCATTCCACCAGACTACGCGGCGAACCTGCATCGCGCGCTTGCAGACATCGCGGACCGTACCAACGCCCGGCTGCGCTTTATTGGTTACACCAAGAATGAGGTACTCGACCGCCGCACCGCGTCCGTATACGACGACGACATCGGCCTTTCCGCGGCGCGAGCTCGCCACGCCATGGACACGCTCATGCAGGATCCGCAGTTGGCAGGCGCCCGGTCCGAACATGAAGGACGCGGCTACGTTCAGTCAGATGATGTCGTGAACCTCGGCTTCATTCAAGGCGAAGAGTCATTCGTGCGGGTGCAGGCCGTGTACGACGAAAAATTGCCTTCAGACAACTATGAGGGCGTGGACATCACCCGCCAAACCAAGGAGCTTAGCCCGAAGAGCCCGTATGAGCTGAACGTGATGCACATCACCGTCGACGGCAAGCCGATCGATGATCTGGATCGCAGCTCTTCCGACGTCCAGCGCTGCACTGACGTTGCGCTCGACAACGCCAATATCCAATTTCACATGGACAATCTACGGTCGCAGCGGCGGCTCGGTGTTGCGGCTGAGCCAGTCGCCGTGGTCGTAAAGGAACCGATCGATGAGTTTCATCTACCGGTCGTGCATTTCCGGATGTACAGCAATTATGCGGCCTTCCTCAAGCGCGCTGAAATCAGAATATTCGAGCAGCAGTCATTGCAAGCTGAGCCGCTCGCAATCATCCCAGTCGATGACGCGGGTCTTGCGGAATGGCATCCGGCGGAGGCCCTTCTCAAGGGCCCGGCACGCCAACTCAAGTATCTGCTTCGCGCATATGATGCGAAGGGCAATTTCGATGAAACCGATTCGCGGCCTCTTTGGCTGTACCACGAGTCATCGCCTGGAAAACTTGCGAAATCCGAAGAGCCGTCAACGCAGGCGCTGCTGGCCGCTTACGGCGAGAACGATCTGGCACGCCAGCAGATTCCGCTCGGCAGCGGCACGGTGAAGGTGCAGGGCAGCGGCATACCGGCAGGCCATAAGGTTTGGGTAGCCGGCCGCGAGGTTCCGGTTGACCCGAAGGGCAACTTCATTGCGGAAGAAGTTCTTCCCAACGGCACACAGACTGTCCAAGTCGAGGTCCTCGACGACGCCGGCAACGGCTCGGTATATCTCCGCGATCTGGAGTTCAAGCAAAGAGACATGTTCTTCGTCGGTATTGCCGATATGACGATATCGAAGAACAGTGTTTCGGCGGCGGAAAAACTACAGCAGGGTGATAATCCTGCTCAGCCCGTTGATTCGTCGCTGGATGGCCGGCTGGCGTTCTATCTGAATGGCAAGGTAAGCCAGGGCTGGCATTTGACGGCCAGCGCGGATACACGTGAAGGTCCAGTGAAAGACATCTTCAGCAACTTCCTGGACAAGCAACCCGATTCGTTATTCCGGCGCATCGATCCCAACTATTACTACCCATCGTTCGGCGACGACAGCACGGTTGAAGAGACGGCGCCGACTCTGGGCAAGTTCTTCGTCAAAGCGAGCCACGGCCAGGATTATGGAATGTGGGGCAACTTCAAGGTTGCTTACGTGGGCAATGACCTGGCTCACGTGGATCGCGGCCTCTACGGAGCCGACGCACACTTCGGGTCCGGACTCACCAGCTTCGGCGAGAGACGGATCACGGCTGACGGTTTCGCCGCCCAACCGGGAACGTTGGCCAGCTATGAGCAATTCCTTGGAACTGGTGGATCGCTCTACTTCCTGCACCACCAGGATATCCTGACAGGCTCCGAGAGCGTGCGTATTGAAGTCCGCGACAAGGCATCGAACATCGTCACAGGGGTAGTGAACCTGCGGCCCAACGTGGACTATGACATTGATTACATCCAGGGCAGGCTGTTGCTTTCTGAGCCGCTCGCGGCGACCGCGAACGACAACCTGCTGGTACGTAGCAGTGGTTTGAGCGGGGATCAGTCTTTCCTCGTGGTGCGTTATGAATACACGCCTGGCTTGGACAAACTGGATCAGGTCGCCGTTGGCGGCCAGGGCAGCTACTGGTTAAACAATTACATGAAGCTCGGCTTCACAGCCGACTCCAACGAGGGAGACGGTAACAGCAACCTTGGCGCCGCAGACCTGACTTTGCGGAAAAGCGCCAACTCATGGCTCAAGGTGCAGGCAGGCCGCACCACGGGTCTTCTCTCCCCGTCGCTGCAATCTAATGATGGCGGATTCGGGTTCCAGGGCCCTGACGACACATCCTTTATCAACTCAAAGGCTGGGGCCTACCGCGCCGACGTGAGCGTCGGGCTCAGTGACTTCATGAAGGGTCACGAAGGTCGTTTCCAGTTCTATACACAGAGGCTCGATGCCGGTTACTCTGCGCCGGGACAGTTGACGATCAAGGACACTCAGCAATATGGCGGCATGTTCAAAATGCCGGTGTCCAGCCGCCTGACTCTGATCGCCAAGGCCGATCAGAGGACCCAGGACCAGGGGCTCGACACGCGGGCGATGGAATTGGATCTGAGCTATAGGGTGACCAACAGATGGAGTTTCAGCGCCGGCGTGCGCGACGATATGCGTACGGACAATTCGCCGATTGTGCCACTCACGCAGGAGCAGGGCGAACGCACGGATACTGTCGCGCAAATTAAGTACAGCCCGAGTGACACATGGAGTGCTTACGTTTTCGGCCAGGACACGGTCGCGGCAAGCGGCGGCCGTCCAGACAACAGTCGCGCCGGCCTGGGCGGTTCTTATCGACTGACGAAACGCTTCCGGATCGATGGCGAAGCGTCTGACGGAGACCTTGGTCCCGGCGGAAAAATCGGCACCAGCTTTCTCTATTCTGAGCGGACCAGTCTTTACCTGAATTATTCGCTGGAAAACGAGCGGACGGACAACGATCAACTGGTCCACAGCGGCAGCTGGGGCAGCCTGGTCTCGGGCGTGAAGACGAGACTGGGCGATAGTTCCAGCGTTTATGCCGAGGAGCGTTACCAGACCGCCGCATCGCAGAGCGGCCTCACGCACGCCACCGGAATCAACCTTGTGACCAAAGAGCGCTGGAATTTCGGTGGGAGCGGGGAGTTCGGCAAGCTGTTCGACTCCCAGACCGGCGCTGAGACCAATCGCAAGGCAGCCGGAATCCACATGGGCTACGGCCTCGCTAAGATACAGTTCTCAAGCGCGGTCGAGTTTCGCCGCGACGACGCGCAACAGCCCGATCTCACTCATATCGTACAGACTGTGCTGCTTTTGCGTAACAACTTCAAATACCAGCTGACGCCCAGCTGGCGACTGCTCGGCAAATTGGATCACTCAATCAGCAATAGCTCGCTCGGCGATTTTTATGCCGGCGGCTACACCGAGGCCGTGGTCGGCTATGCATACCGGCCGGTGAAGAACGACCGGCTGAACGCCCTGGTCAAGTACACCTATTTCTATAATGTCCCAACCACGGATCAGTTTGGATTGCAGAACATTGCGACCGAGTTCCTGCAGAAGAGCCACATCGCAGCGCTCGATCTTACCTACGACCTCACAGCCAACTGGTCCGTAGGCGGAAAATACGCGTACCGGCTGGGTGAGGCGAGCCTGGACCGCGTGAGCCCGACCTTCTTCGACAATACGGCAAACCTCTCCGTCCTGCGGATGGACTACCGGTTCCTAAAACAATGGGACGGCCTGGCTGAGGTGCGACAGCTTGCCCTGCCGGATATCAATCAACGCCGCCGCGGCGTCTTGACCGCGATCTACCATCACATCACCAAGAACCTGAAGGCCGGCGTCGGCTACAACTTCACCGACTTCTCTGACGAGCTGACGGACTTGAGGTACAACCACAGAGGCATATTCGTTAATCTGATCGGGACCAAGTAACGGCGATCGTGCATGTGCGTGGTAGCTTCGACACGGATGAAATCGAGGGGGCCTGCGGACACATGGCTTGTCGGAATGCGGGGACAAGTTTGTTAAATGCAGCTGTTTAGGAGAAGCTCGCCGGTGGCCTATGGGAGATCTTCGCCACTGGAGTATTATAAAATCAGGTCAAGCGATAGTTCCGCATCATTCCCATGTCTTCATGTTCCAGGATGTGGCAATGATAAAGAAACAGCCCTTTGAATTGCGGGAATCGCATGAGCAACTGCACCTGCTCCCCTGGCAGCACCAGAACTGTGTCCTTCCAACCCTCGTGGGT
>Ga0207667_10009138_pt1 | contig 11706 bp, 9 predicted proteins | sample KBSCornC52_FD_184301 | JGI IMG/M metagenome (GOLD analysis project Ga0207667, IMG submission 184301) | Corn rhizosphere microbial communities from Kellogg Biological Station, Michigan, USA - KBS Corn C5-2 (SPAdes) (version 2) | ecosystem: Host-associated > Plants > Roots > Rhizosphere > Soil ...
GAAGTGCTGCAGAAGGAAATTCGCTGCATCCCGCCACTATTGCGGAAAGTGCTCTTATTGTGCGACATGGAAGAAATGCCCATGACGGACGTGGCAGAGCGCCTGCAAATCACCGTGCCGGCGGCAAAGTCACGATTGCTGCGTGCGCGCAAAGAGCTGAGGGAACGCGTGACTGTATATTGCAATTTTAAGCAGCGGGGTAATTCATCGCTGCCGGAATCACACGCCAAATGAGGCTCGTATAAAGCTAGCTTGCCCGCGGAGTGCGAGCGCTAGCAACGCAACAGAAGCGGTTCCAGAATCAATCGGGATGCCTGCCATAACTCGAGTTCGTTGTTACCCAGTTTCAGACGGCACTCGCCATCCGGGTTGAGCGTGGGTAGAAGGCGTACCTCATTCAATGTCCAGAGAATGCGCCGAACTACCGACGCGGAGGAGGAGATGGTTTCCTTTCCGCTCCAAGGTCGCCCATGGCGAATCGTATGGCGGCCTCTCTCTTGTCCGCGATATTACGATGCGCGGCTCATCTTTCGCTACCAGAGAGCAGACTGCCCTTGAGACAGCTCATTGTACTCGCGAATATCGGCTTCGAGCCGTTGATTCAGCGCTAACCATTACCTGCGAGAGAGAACACTCGAAGAACGCCTTTATCCAGTCCATACCGATTTACGCAGTTGCGATTATGACATCCGAATAAGAGTGCGACGCGGTGTGGACGGTTACCCCCCGAGAGGCCGCGCCGGAAACATTTCTTGGCTGAAATGGCGCGAGTGGAGTGTTGGCCCGGTAGAAAGTTCTTCCAGATTGCAAATATTTTCCTGAATCGCCAGACTACACGGCTTCTGTTCCCGAAGGAATGATAATTGCAGCTAAATGCTGCGGAGGTTTCCGTGCCCGAAAGGAAAGTCTTAGCGCGAGCTCGAAAAGATGCCAGGGAAGGGAAAGCACCGTCCACAGAAGCCGGGTGAATTTGTCCGCGAAGAGATTGAACACGTGAGAGAAGGGAAACACGGCGCGCTCCGCGAAGCAGGCGATTGTGATCGGATTATCAAAGGCAAGGCGCGCCGGCATAAAGTTACGTCCTCCTGAGGGAGCGAGCGTGTCGAAGAGGACTCGGAAGCAGGCGGCGCGCGATTACGCCAAGGGCCAGACCGCGCCCGCGCAGAAGACATCGCCAAACCGGTCCGTGCAACTCAGGCCGCTCTGACGCGCGAGGGCCAGGAGGCCGCGTCTCATCGCGCACTCTCAAATCAGGCTGACTCCAGTGCGAAAAAGCGAAGCGAGGTGAGTCGAAGACGCTCAGCCCAGCAAGCGGTGCGGACGAAACGAAAAAGAAGGCCTTAGAAGCCTGCACGAAAGGCAGCTCGAACGCGCCGGGAAGCGTAAGGGTCGAGGGGACCCAATTGCGGCCTCTTAGAAACATTTCATTCTACTAAGAAAGTGTTCTTGACACACTGAAACATCTATGATGGAGTGGGTCAGACGTGGCGACTACTTGGGAGCCATCACCGCACAGGGACGGAGGCTATCGATGTCTGTCGTTTTTGCGCCCGAGCGTCAGCCAGGAATTTCCAACACCCGTTGGAACATCCAAAGGTTAAAAAGAACTGGGAGGATCACATGTCCAAGGATCTCAATCGGCGTGACTTTCTGAGCAAGGGGAGCGCCGGTGCCGCTGCATTGGGCACTTTGCGCGCGCTCGGCCACCCGGAGCGTGCGTTGGGTGCCAATAATCGTGTTCGAGTCGCGATCTGCGGAATTCACGGCCGCGGGAATGACCACTTGGAGAATTACGCCAAAATCGAGAATGCACAAATCGCGGCACTCTGCGATGTTGATGAGGGTGTGCTTAGCAAACGGTTGGCTCAAATGGACAAAATGGGGCTTCCGAAGCCGGTAACCTATACCGACGTACGCAAGCTCCTCGAAGACAAGTCAATTGACGCAATATCCATTGCCACTCCTAATCACTGGCACTCACTGATGGCGATTTGGGCATGCCAGGCGGGCAAAGACGTTTACGTTGAGAAACCGTGTTCGCACAATATTTGGGAAGGCCAACAGTTGGTGAAAGCATCCCAACGTTATAACCGCATCGTCCAGCATGGTACTCAAATTCGTTCGGCAACGGCCGCGCGCGAAATGGTGCAGAAGCTTAAGAACGGCCTGATTGGCGAAACCTACATGGCGCGTGGACTTTGTTACAAATGGCGCGACACTATAGGCCGTGCGCCCATTGAGCCAGTACCCGAAGGAGTTAATTACGACTTGTGGACGGGTCCCGCTCCAGTTCACCCTTTTACCCAGAATCGTTTTCACTACAACTGGCACTGGAATTGGACCTATGGGAATGGGGATTTGGGCAATCAAGGCGTGCACCAAGTGGACGTTGCAAGATGGGGCATGGGATTGACATTTCCGAACAAGGTCAGCGCCATGGGCGGTCACTTCATGTTCGATGATGATCAGCAAACACCAAACGACCTTAATTGTAGTTTTGAATTCGACTTACCGGATGGGAAGCGCCGCCTGATCACGTTCGAAGTTCGGCACTGGATCACCAACCATGAAGCGCAGATCGGCACGCCGGCGTTGGGAACTCCCGAGCGCAAGAAAGCCCCGGGTCAGACAAAGCTGGGACCTTCGGCAGGGAGCCACAATACCGTAGGAGATATTTTCTATGGCTCGAATGGATATGTATCCACCGGCGATGAAGATGCTGTGACTTATGTGACGTGGCTAGGCCGCGATCAGGATCAGCAGCCTTCTGTAAAAGGAGGAGCCGAGAATGCACACTTCAAGAACTTCATCGACTGCGTTGCCAGCCGGAACAAAGCCGACCTGAATGCGCCCATTGAAGAAGGTCACATCTCTTGCGCACTGATGCATCTGGCGAATGCGTCCTATCGGTTGGGTCGAACGTTAAACTTCGATTCTGAAACACAGCAGGTGATCGGGGATGAGGAGGCAAATAAGCTCCTGCGGGATGGCGACCGCGGCTATCGTAAGCCTTTTACGATTCCCCACGACGTATAGCCAGCAATCAAGCTTTGGCCAGCCTCTTCGCGGAATAGCCAGGCGAGACATCGGCCGAGGGCGCAGACGTCAATTGTTTAGTCGATTTGCGAAGAACAATTCTTGTTGGAATTGTCAGCGTTTGAGGCTCGCGATCCGGCGTCTGAATGCGGCACAGCACGAATTCCGCAAGGTGCGTTCCGAGTTCCTCGGGAAACTCGCGAACGCTGGTGAGGGGAGGGTCAAATAATGCGCCTTCGCTGTCGTTGAAACCAGCGACGCTGATGTCATCGGGAATATCGAGGCCTAATTGACGCAGTGCTTCATAGACGCCGCCCGCAATTTGGTCGGAGCCAGCAAAAACGGCCGTGACCGGCTCTCGCCGCGAGATAATCGAGCGCATTGCCAGATATCCTAACTGGCGATCGTCGGAGTGGATCTCGCTCAATCGAGGCTCAAGGCCGGCGTGCGACATACTCTTGCGGTAGCCGCGCGCGCAGCGCGCATACCAGGGAAGCTCTACATCGCCGATGAACCAGATGTCACGATGGCCATCCGCGATCAAGTGCGATGTCAGCTCGAATGCGCCCTGCACGTCATCCGAGTAGACAGAATCAAACGTGCTCGAATCCCAGTCACCAATCACATTGTTTCCAAGAACCGCGAACGGAATTTGGCGTTCACGAAGTGCGTTGAGCATATTGGGCGAGTTGGTCCCTCCCAAAATCATGGCGCGCACGATGCCACGCTCTGAAATAATTTTGGGTAAATGCAATTCCTTGGAGGGCGTGGAAGGCGAATAACGGAACGACATGAACAAGAGTTCTCTCTCGTGCGAAACGCAATAGGTCTGCGAGCCAAATAGAATCCGCGCTTGAAAAGTGTGTAGAAGGTCTCTATTCGCGAGCATGAAGGCAATAATATTTGCCTTTTCGTTACGCCGTTCCTCCAGGTTCATACCGAGCGTATCCGCTGCCTTCCGCACACGTGCTCGAATCCCCGGATCTACGTTGACCTGACCCTTAGCGATTCTTGAAACAGTCGCGGGGCTCACATTGGCGATCTTGGCAAGATTCTTAAACGACTTCTTTTTCACTGGGTAACGTCCTTACATGGGACTCGAAACTGCCTCACTTCAATGGGGTCGGCTGTAGTCCGAACACTCTTCCCAGCATATCTACGCATGCTCCGGTACGCTCGTATCCCGCGTGTGACGGACCAGGATAACCACGCTCACTGTCGCGATCAGGGGCGCGGTTGCCGCCGCGACAAACGCCGGGAAGTACGAGAAATGATCCACGAGCGTTCCCACCAAGAGAGTAAAGAGTGTTCCCGACAGCCCGGCCGCAAGTCCGCTCAGTCCAGTCACAGAAGCGACGACCTCGGAAGGGAACAGGTCGGAAGGAAACGTCAGACCCATCGTGGACCAGCTCGCATAGCCGAAAAGAGCGATACAGATGAATGCCAGCGAATAAAACGGATCGCTAATCAGGACTGCCGGAATGCCCGCCAACATTGGGATGGAGCTTATAATGCAGATCCACTTTCGGGCTCGCAGCACCGGCATGCCATGTTTGATGAGCGCACCGGAACTCAGGCCTCCAGCGAAATTGCCAAGGTCGGCGGCTACGAATGGTATCCAGGCAGAAGCCGCAATCTGTCTTAGGCTGAAGCCACGCGTGTCACTCAAATATTGTGGCAACCAGAAAACGTAGAACCACCATATCGGATCCGTTAACGAGCGTCCTAGCACAACTCCCCATGTTTCACGTCGCCGAAGAATACTCAGCCAGGCACTTTTTGTGGGCCGCTTGCGCGACTGACGCTGTTCTTTTTCGATCGCGGAAGAAGATGGGTACACGACCAACCACATCCCCAACCAAAGGAAGCCGAGTATCCCGGAAAACGCGAATGCGAAACGCCATCCCAGCTTCAATGCAATCCACGGAATTGCTATCGCCGCCAAGGCTCCCCCAACACTGGATCCACTGTCGAATATTGCAACTGCCGTCCCGCGCTCTTCCTTAGGAAAAAATTCCGCCACCGCCTTGCTCGCACCGGGCCAGTTGAAGCCCTCACCAATTCCCAGAAGAAACCGCAATGCGCCCAGGGAGAGAGGCGAATTGGCGAAGCTGGTAATGCAACTAACGATCGACCACCACACAACAGCAATCGTGAGACCAAGGCGCGTTCCGACGATGTCGAGAAAGATGCCGCCCAGCAGCCATGTCCCGGCGTAGGCAAATTGAAACGCGCCAAAGATATTGGACAGTTCAGTATGACTTAGATGGAACTCCTTCGAGATGACAGGCGCAAGCACCGAAAGCGTCTGCCGGTTGATGTAATTAATAGCGGTGGAAAAGAAGAGTGTCCAAACAATCCACCAGCGCCGATGTTTCACTTCTGAGTCGCGTAATTGCTGTACGCGGCGGCGATTTCGGCGGCCCCAAATTCGCCTTCGTGGATCAACACGCGATAACGGAAGGTTACCGACTTTCCCTCAGGAACGGTCCAGCTTCCGTCTTTGCTGGGGTCTCTGGTGAACTCACGCGCGCCAAATGGATTAGCGGCGAAAAGACCGTACGCCCGCGCGTGCCAGGTCGTGGGATGGCGAAAACTCGACGGGGAATCAAAAACCGCGATTCCTACTCGCTTACCGGAAATTACTCCTTCGTAATCTACCCAGTCTGCTGGCTTGCCCCAAATGGCCTTCTCTCCCTTCGCGCCATCAGAATTTAGCATGCGACCAAGTGGCGCGCTCAGCTCAGGAGCCAGCCGGATGCCGAACGTTCCCTCTTTTGTGTCCCCGATGTCCAGTGGCCCCGCAATCGCATAGAGGATAAATTCGCAATCAATTGTTCGCGTCCGGTCGTCCCCACCGAATGTATAAGACTGTGTTTCTTCGGCAATTACGCGGTTGTTCGGATCATCCAGCGTAAATCGTGCGCGGACGATTGCCGTCTCGCCGCGGCTATCGGCTTGCTCAACGCTCTTCAGAACCATGTGGCCGTATGCTTGGTGGCCATGATCAGAGTAATAGTGATCGAAGACCGGCTCTTGCCAAAAGTCAAGTCCATCCATATCTCCGTGGCCGAAATAGAGCGGCCTCTGGTGTGGTTCAAACGCCGAGGCTTTCGGATCGCCTTTGGATGCGTCATTTCGCACCGGAAAATCGCGTGTCACAATCCTGCCCGAGGCAGTGCGCAACGGCATCAGGTAGGGCTTCGCTACCTCAGGATCAAAATAGTAGGTGGTGAATGGTTTTCCACCGATGCTGACATTGATCTGGTGCGGTGAACGTTCGAATTTCACGTCAGCCCCCGTCAAAATTGTGGAGCAGAGAGCCGCCACACCCATTAATTGAGCCAGCCTAGCGCCGAGAAGAATTGTTTTCATAAGGATTTTGCGGTCGCTACCTTTCGTCTCGCGTGGCTGCCGCAGCATTCATCACCCTGAGCAGATCCGCCAGTGAACGCCTGGCCGTTTCAACATGGGTGAGTCCAGGTGCCTTGAACTCGCATTCCAGTGACATCGTTTCCTGATAGCCATCGCGAAGCAGTTGGCGAAACTGTCCGGCCAAGTCAATCTGACTTTCGCCCACTAGAGTCTCTGAACAATTCTGGAGTCCGGCGTCGCACGCGATTCCTTTTAAATGCATATGCCAGATCCGCTTCTTATCGAGAGCACGGTAGCCATCAGGGAATGAAATCTCGCCGTGCGAATAGCCATTTCCAACATCCCAATTCGCGCCGAGATTAGGCGCGGTAACCATATTTAAAATGCCGGCGAGTTCCCGGCCGGTTGCCGCATTACAGGATCCTTCGTTCTCGATCACCAGGCGCATTGCAGCGCCTTTGGCAACCTCGACCGCCTTTGCGAGTTCTTCCGCGATTCGCCGCGAAAGCGTTTGTGGCTCGGTCACGCGCCAGAAAGTAAATCCACGAATCTTATCGGTGCCGAGTGCGTGTGCGCGATCACAAGCACGCTTTAGCAGCTCGATCTGGTCTGTATAAGCATAGATGTCTTTTTCGCCTTTCACAGGCTTCGTGCCCGGCAAAGCACACTTGTACAACGCCGAATCAATGACGGAGACACGGAATTGATATTTTTCCAGCAAATCCTTCAGGCGCTGAATCTGAGCGGGAGTTGCTTCTGTGTTGTAGATCCCGAAGACTGCTCGAATTTCGACCCAAACGAGGCCAAAGGTCTTCATGATCTTGAGGGCTTCTTCGAGGTCCTGGGAGAAGCCATCGCTGATGGCACCCACTCTAAAGCGCCTAAGCGCCGGCGCAGCAGTTGGGACGAATCCGTGCCCAATGGAAGTGGAGCATAGTGTTCCTATCGATTTCAGAAATCCTCGCCTGTACATGACTCTTTGGTCCCTATTGGATAGTGTTGCTCTTGAGATACTGCATTCGCGCGAAGGTGTCCTTCGCCATTTGTGTCTGGCCTAGTTTTTCATACAGACGGCCTAGCTGATAGTACGGGCCAGGGTCCATCGGTCCGAGCTCGATCGCCCGGCGCAGGGCGATTACTGCCTCGTCGCTGTGATTGGTCGCCATGTAGATCCTTCCTCGTAGATAGGAGATCTCTGCATCCAGCGGTGATCCTTGCTCGGCCAGCGCCAACTCATCTAACGTCTTCGCGTAATCGACCGGCTCCAGGTTGAGCAGCGCGCGGGCAAGTAGCAAATGAATGTTCGGATAGTCCGGCTTTTGATTTTCGAGGTCGATCAAAATTTGGATTTCTCTGTCATTGGCGCCCGTTTTCCGAAAGGCGTCAGCCAGTTTTAGATACGCTTCATACTCATTCGGCGTTTTATGGACCAGTTCTTGCAGGACGTCGATTCCAGCCGCATACTTTTCAGCGAGAATCAGATCGGAGCCTAGCGGAAGCAAAAGCTGAGTCGATCGGGGCAGCTTGGCGCGGGCCTGCTCCAGCACGTCGGCAGCTTCCCCGTATTGTTGCGTTTTCTCCAGCAGGAAAGCCAATGCCAGATACGAATTCTCCTGCGATGGATCTAGCTGAACGGCTTGCCGCAAATGCGAGATTGCTGATTCCGGCTGTCCGGAACTTTCGTAACTCAAGCCAGCGATACCCGCCGCAGAGGCTCGCAAGGTGGCCGGTAAATCGGTTTGATTCTCGATGGAGACAGCATTTCGAATGGCATCGTCATAGGCGCCCACGGTATTCTCCAAAACTGCAAGATCCATCACGGACTGCGCAGTTGCGCCGCCTGCTTTGTGCGAGCGGAGAGCTTCCGCGAGTGCCAAATCAAAGAGTTTGTTTTGCAGCAGGAATTGGGCCAGCGTGGCGTGTAGGTCGCTATTAGTAGCGAAACGAACAGCCGCCTCCGAGAGAGTAGCTTTGAGGCTGTCCACGTCACTCATCGATGCATTCACTCGAGCCAGCATCACCAAGGGAAGGGGATTGGCCGGCTGAAGCCGATCCGCCATTGCCAGCGATTTGCGTGCCGAGAGAAAGTCTCCGGACGCGGCTTGCGCGGATCCCAGACTATAGAAGATCCTCGCATCGTTGGGGGCAAGGCAAGCGGCCTCTTTGAGATGGCGGATTGCATCGGCAAATCGCCGCTGTGCCATTTCTACTTGGGCGCTCTTGCCGAGTTCCTCCAACCGGCGATTTGCGGCCTGCGGGCCGAGCGTGTTGGCAGCGCAATCGGCCGCATGCATTGAAGGACCAATCGTCAACGCAAGCAAGCTAGCGTACGCTGCAACTGAGCGGCGCACACCAATTGAGTTCATACACATCCTTCCGCGCTTTATCGCGTTGTAAAGGCTGCTGGTTGCCTTGCGAATCGGTAGCGCGGCTCATCAGGGAATAATCGCCCGTCGACGCAGCCCATTTGTAAGTCCACCGAACCCAGCGGTAGGGGCCAGGAGAGGACTCCAGCTTGGCTGGCTCCCATGTGCGGCCGTCGTCCAATGAGATCGCCACCTCACGTATTGTTCCAGTGCCGGTCCACGCGAACCCCCACATCTGATACGCTCCGGCCGGAAGCCGCATCTTATCCGGAGGCCACGCCACCGCCGACTTGACTTGGATTGAAGAGAGTCGCTTGACCTTGATCCCGTCCGCCGACAGAGTCACGCGATTATAGACGCGATCCATTCCATTGTCGAAAAATGAGGAGTGGCGGTCATTCGGTCCTAAAACGACGATCCGCCGCAGCCATTTCACCGAGTCCATCGCGTACCACCCCGGAAACAGTGCGCGGGCCGGAAAGCCATTTCGCCGCGGGAGAAATAGATCGTTCATTTTGAAAGCAACCAGGCTCGCGGAATCGAGGCATTTCTCCAGCGGCACGATTTGCGTGTAAGGAAGATCAGAGGGGCCTTGGACAAGGCGACCAGTATCGCCGCCTTCGAAGGCGATAAACGCTGCATCGCGGCTCATTCCAGCCGGTTCGAGAAGGAACGAAATGGGCACGCCTTCCCAGCGGCTGTTGCTGGCGGCGGAGCCATGTGTCCCGTTTCCTGAACACTCCAATACCGCTTCGACCTTTTTCGTGGGCAATTCGAGCAGATCGCTAAAACTCACATCCCGAGGATGAGCAACGCGCCCTTCTATGCGTAATTGCCAGTTTTCGAGCGAGAGTGCAGGTTCGCTGAAATGATCGCGTACAAAGAATAGATCGGGTGGCGTAAGTGAACCCTGAATTTCTCGCAGCGGGTACGAGAGATTCTGCGGGGCAGAGGCTCTAGCGAGAGGGTTGAGAATAACCCCAGCGCCAGCGCGCAGTACGTCGCGGCGTGTCACCTAGAAAATCAGTTTAAGCGCCATCTGAGTGATGCGCGGATCTCGCGCAGTCGTGATTTGCCCAAACGTGCTATCAGTCACCGTAGTATCAGGGTTATTCAGCAGCGTGTGATTCAGCAGATTAAAGAATTCGGCCCGATACTGCAACCTGAAGTGCTCAGAAAAAAGGAAGTCCTTGTGGACGGAAAAATCTATGTTAAACGTTCCCGGTCCAATCAATATATTTCGCCCTGCGTTTCCGAAAGTGTTCGATTGTGGCGTCGTGAAGGAATTGGCTGTGAACCATTGAGTGATCTTATCGTTAAGCGTGCCCGACGTGTAGTGCGGTGTCGAAATCACCTGAGCTTGATCGTTTGAAACCTCAGGAAGGCTGTACGAGTAATCACCGCCGGAACTGATGTTCAGCGGGAAGCCGCTCTGTAAGCTCAAGATTGCCGACGTCTCCCATCCGCCGAGTAAAGCCTTCGCGATGCCCTGTTTGGGCGAAGGAAGCTGCCAGAGGTAATTCAACACGAATCGGTGTGGAACGTTGAAGTCCGAAACGCCCCTATAGGCAGCTAGGTTGTAGGGATTGATTATGTTGATTCCACAGAGATCCGTCTGGTAGGAGACTTCGTCAATGGTCCTGCTCCAAGTGTAATTTGCGCTCACCGTCACGCCCTTGGAAAACCGCTTTTCCACCGCGAGCTGCAAGGCATTGTAACTGGAATTGCCCCCGGAGGTGTCTTGGGTAACCTGTCCAAACTGCTGGAATGGACGACGGTCGTCTTCGTTGTCGGCTGTCGCGGTCGGGCTCGGCGACGGGGCGTTCACATCCGTGTTGTAGGCCAGGTGCCGGCCCAACGAGGCGACGTATCCGGCTTTGACAAGAACATTTTTGACCAGTTGGTGTTCCACCGTCAGGTTCCAGTTCATGACTTGTGAAGGTGTCCAGTTCTGCTCATAGGAGACTGCCAGGCTCAAGGGAATATCGAACGGCACGGTCGAAGCTGGAATCTGTGGGCCATACTGAGCTGGGAACGGATTCGTAGACCCGGCATAAGGATTCATGAACGGGACTCGGAAGAGGCTGTATTGAGGGCTGAAAGGGGCGCTATCCGACATGTTATTGAAGGCCTCGACAAATGGGGGCTGATAAAACAGGCCCCATCCGCCGCGAATCGTTGTCCGACTATTTCCGCCGGGGTTGTAGGCGAATCCAACGCGCGGACCTAACTGGATCCAGCTCGATTTGAAGCCGCCGGCTGGGCATCTCGAATCGCCGGCATAGAGGTAACCCGTAGGAGCATTCGGGAAACGAGTTGATTTCTGACCCGGGACGAAACACTCGTTGCGGCCGCCATCATCGGTGTAAGGAATAAAGGGATCCCATCGCAATCCGAGGTTTAGTACCAGACTACGGTTTACACGATAGGTGTCCTGAAAGAAAAGACTGCCGAGGTTACCGCGCCGCAGGAAGTATTCGCCGCCGCCCTGAATGAAGTGATTCACATCGCCCACCAGAAAGTCGGCAAAAGGATTGCCGGTGTTACCCGTGCCACTGAATGTATAGCCGCCGTTCTGGCGATAAGTATTGATCAGCGTTACGGTCATATGCATAAAATCGCCGCCGATCGCAAAATCGTGAGACCCGTGCACCCAGTGCACGCTATCGGTGAAATGAAAGTTGCTGCGATTGAAATGTCCCGGGTGGCCTGAGGCGATGGTAAAGAAGCCGGACACAGCCAGCTGTAATTCCGGAGGTGTGGTGCTGGCAATGTTGATCCCCAAGCTAGGGAAGGCGAATGGAGCGCCGCTGAGAATGGTTCCATTGTTACGGTTGTAGGAGAAGATAGCGCTGTTGAGCAACGTTGGGCCAAAAGTATAAGTGTCGCTAACCGAGACGCCTTGATGGAAAAGCCCGACACCGCGAGT
>Ga0207667_10009142_pt1 | contig 11702 bp, 6 predicted proteins | sample KBSCornC52_FD_184301 | JGI IMG/M metagenome (GOLD analysis project Ga0207667, IMG submission 184301) | Corn rhizosphere microbial communities from Kellogg Biological Station, Michigan, USA - KBS Corn C5-2 (SPAdes) (version 2) | ecosystem: Host-associated > Plants > Roots > Rhizosphere > Soil ...
TGAAGCAACGGGAACGCCCGCATGGCAAAAACAGACCGGACGTCCCTTGAATACTTATCTGTTATACAACTCTGTTGGCATTATGAGAGAAAGCGGCGATCTCAACAAATATCCGCACCCCACAACAACTCCTAAACTGGGCGACCTGATCTATCAGGATTATACCAACGATGGAAAAATAACAGCCGACGATCAGGTAAGAACCAAATATGGTAACATTCCTCAGATCACCTATGGTATTATTATGGGTGCCGGCTATAAAAATGTAGATGTCTCTGTATTGTTTGCCGGACAGGCACAGGTTAGTCAGTATGTACTTCCCGAAGCAGGTACCGTTGGTAACTTTTATAGTTCATGGGCCGACAACAGATGGAGCCCCTCTAACCCCAATGGTAAGTACCCCCGTGTAGACGATCGCGCTTCTTCATCGGTAAACGGCGGACAATACAACAGCACCTTCTGGTTAAACAACGCTTCATTTATTCGCTTAAAGAATGTTGAGCTGGGTTATACGGTTCCAACTCCGTTGCTGAGCGCGATAAAAGTAAGCAGCCTGCGCTTTTATGCCAGTGCTTTCAACCTGTTCACCATTACAAAAGTTAAAGATTACGATCCGGAAGGTTCCAGTGGTTCCGGTCAGTTCTATCCGCAACAAAAGATCGTTAACCTCGGTGTGAATGTTAGATTTTAATCATGAAAAAGCTTAATGACAGATGAAAAAATTACATTACTTATATATAACCGCTTTTGCAACCGCCGGCATACTTGCTTCGTGTAAAAAGGATTATCTCGATCCGGTGGCTACAGACCGCGTATCAAATGCGTCGATCTTTTCAGATACCGCCCTTTTTGAAGACTATGTGATCAACCGTTACATGGGTATTAAGATCATCGATAAAGAAGGCGAAGGTACCCTGCCCGGTTTTGGAAGAGCTTTTGAATACAGTATGTGGGGCTCTAATACCGACGAATCAATTTATAACAATGATGATGGAAGCTGGCTGATCCAACGTGGTCAGATAGCTCCCGAAAACCTTGGTAATGCCGGCGCCTTCTGGGGTCGCAGCTATCGCGGCATTCGTGATTGCAACTTTGCCCTCAGTAATATCAGCGCATTGAACATGAGTGCAAACCGCAAAAACTATGTTACCGGCGAACTCCGTTTTCTCAGGGCCTTTCGTTATCACGACCTCATTCGCAACTACGGTGGTGTGGTGCTGATAGGCGATAAAGTATATAACCTGAACGATAACCTGCAGGATGCGTCTTTATATCAGCGTTCGTCTATAAAAGACTGTCTTGCTTATGCAATATCTGAACTGGATGCGGCCGCCCAGTTATTACCGACCGATAATAATGGTTCATGGCCGTTAGGTCGCGCAACCAAAGGCGCTGCCCTTGCATTAAAAGCGAGATTAATGTTGTATGCAGCCAGCCCGCTGTACGCTACAGGCACATGGGCCGATGCAGCCGCTGCAGCAAAAGCAGTAATGAACATGGGTAAATATTCTATACAGCCCGATTATGCTTCACTGTTTATTGATCAGTCGATGAGCAGCTCTGAAATTATCTTCGGTCGCCAGTATACCATTACTTCACCCCACGTAAGAATGGAAATTGCCAATGGCCCCAATGGTTATGGCGGATGGGCCGGTAATACACCGCTGCAAAACCTGGTAGACGCTTACCAGATGAACACCGGTAAAGATATTACCGATGCTACTTCCGGCTACGATGCAACAAAACCTTATGCAAACAGAGATAAAAGGTTTTATGCTACCATTTTATATAATATGGCTCCTTACCGTGGCGATACCATCAGGGCATATTCACCCGGCGGTAAAGACAGTAAAGATGGTCCGTCAAACTGGAACACTACCAAAACCGGTTATTATCTGCGCAAGTTCATGAACGATAACGACCCGATTGATAATCCGTGGAACTCTGCCGGTCAGCAACCGTGGATCTATCTTCGTTATGCAGAAGTATTACTGAACTATGCCGAAGCACAAAACGAAGCAGTTGGACCCGATGCAAGTGTGTACAGCGCTATAAACCAGATCCGTCAAAGAGCAAGTGTAAACCAGCCGCCTCTGCCCGCAGGCTTATCGCAATCGCAAATGCGTGATGCTATACGTAAAGAGCGTCAGGTGGAACTGGCTTTTGAAGAGCATCGCTGGTATGATGTACGCCGCTGGAAAATTGCCGATGTAGTAGAGAATACCCCAGCCTATGGTATTGCAATCACCAAAAATGCTGATGGTTCTTTCACCTACACACGTAAAGTGGCGCTTGACGGAAAAGCCTTCAACACAAAGAACTACTGGCTGCCCATTCCACGCTCAGAAATTCTGGCGTCGGGTAATCAGTTGCAACAGAATACAGGATATTAGCAGTGCGAAGCGTGTCCACGGTGTTCTCATCGCAGTTGGCGGGATCCGTGGCACGCCTTTTAAAAATCAATAGTTATTGCAATAAGGTTCTATGTCCAGGTTATTCCATACAGCAGCATTTTCATTTTTAGTTTTCTGCGTAAGCCCTTTAATGGGCTTTTCGCAGCAAAAAGAAGCTATTGATGTTCGTATCGATCTTAATAAAACATACCAGACCATCAGCAATTTCGCTGCATCCGATGCATGGTCATGCCAATTCGTTGGCAACTGGCCCGATGCAGCAAAGAATACAATAGCCGACTGGTTGTTTAGTATGGATACACTGGCCAATGGCAACCCTAAAGGCATCGGCCTTTCTTTATGGCGTTTTAATATCGGCGCCGGAAGCGCACAACAGGGTAATAACAGCGGCATCCGCGACGAATGGCGCAGAGCAGCATCTTTTATTGAGAAAGACAGCGACAACCGCCAACAGGCACAACTATGGTTTTTAAAAGCAGCAAAGCAAAGAGGCGTACAACAATTCCTCGGATTTTTTAATAGTCCGCCCGTATCACTAACCGCTAACGGCAAAGCCTTTGCTGAACACGGTCAGTGTAACATCAGTAATGATCATTTTAATGATTTTGCACAGTACGCAGTAAACGTTTTAAAAAGTTTACAAACAACAGCCCGTATTAATCCAGAATACATTAGTCCTGTGAATGAACCACAATGGGATTGGAGCGATGGAGGACAAGAAGGTTGCCCTTACACCAATGTTCAAATAAGCGGCGTTGTGAAAGCATTCAACGCCGCTTTCTTAAAAAACAAAGTGGCAGCAAAGATCATCATGCCCGAATCGGGCAGTAATAAATACCTGCTTGAAGATGGCGACAAACCCGGCAGAGGCAATCAGGTAAATGCTTTTTTTAATCCGGCTTCGGCAGACTATGTCGGCAACCTGCCCAACGTACAGAAAGTAATAGCCTCACATAGTTATTTCACTACTTCACCATTTACAGAAGCAACAGCATTAAGAAAGAAATTAGCACAGGCCGTTGAAGCAGTAAACGGACTTATATGGTGGCAATCGGAATATTGCATTCTTGGCGACAATGCCGGTGAAATGAACGGTTCAGGAAGAGACCTGGGAATGAATGCTGCTTTATATCTCGCACGCTGTATTCATACCGATCTGGTAGCCGGTAATGCAGCAGCCTGGCAATGGTGGCTGGCCATTTCACCGTATAATTATAAAGACGGACTGATCTATATAGATAAAAACAAAACAGACGGCAAATATTACGACAGCAAAATGCTATGGGCTTTCGGCAATTACAGCCGGTTTGTTCGCCCCGGCATGAAAAGGGTAGAAGTGCCCGCAACGAACTCTGAAAAAGTGCTCGTTTCTGCCTTTAAAGATGAACACAAAAAGAAACTGGTAATAGTAGTAATAAACAATAGTACCGACGAACAGAAACTCGCAATAGCAGGGGCAGGCAATAATCGATGGAATGTATATACTACCAGCAGCACCGCCAACCTTCAAAAACAGATATGGCGCTCAAACCATTTGAAAATATCACCCCAAACAGTGGTTACGCTTGAAACAAATTACTAAATGAATACCTTCTTTTCACCACATAGATACAGTAGAAAACATAGGGTTCACATAGGATCTCGCTATTTGAAGTATCTATGTGAAAATCTATGTGCCCTATCTGCCTATGTGGTGCAAATGCAAATAAGCCTTCCTCTCATCATAATACTCTTTATTTTACAACTAACTGCCTGCAGCCCGTCGGGCCAGAAACAGTTCACCGACGTATCGGAAAACAGCGGCATTGAATTCTCCAACGTACTCACTGAATCGGAATCACAAAATATCTTCAACTACGAATACATGTACAATGGCGCAGGTGTTGCCATTGGCGATATAAATAACGACGGGTTACCCGACATTTTCTTTACTGCCAACCAGCAGCCCTGTAAATTATATCTCAACAAAGGCAATCTGCAGTTCACCGATATTACAACTGCCGCAGGCGTTGCCGGAAAAGACGTATGGAAAACCGGCGTTTCCATGGCAGACGTAAACGGCGATGGTTTACTCGATATTTACGTATGTTACTCAGGCAATGGCGATGCTGCACTAAGAGGCAATCAGCTGTTTATAAACAAAGGACTAAAAAACGGCACACCTTATTTTGAAGATGAAGCACGCGCCTATGGTGTAGAGGCGCCCGGCGCCAATTCAACACAGGCTGTTTTTTTTGATTACGACCGCGATGGCGATCTCGATATGTTTCTGCTCGACCACGCTACTACTTATTACGCTCCGTTCTTTAATACTTATAAGCTGCGTCATTTACGACATCCTTATTTCAGCAATTATTTGTTTAGAAATGATGGCGGTCATTTTACCGATGTATCAGTACAGGCACATATTCCCGGCGGCGGTAATATTTTCGGATTAGGCGTAGTCGCCAGTGATATCAATAACGATGGATGGCCCGATCTGTACATGACCAATGATTATGAAGAACAGGATTTTTTATTATTGAACAACCACGACGGCACCTTTACCGAAGCAACCAAACAGGCAGTTAAGCACATTTCAAAAAATGGAATGGGTTGCGATGTAGCTGATTATAATAACGACGGGCTCATGGACATAATTGTTGCCGACATGCTGCCCGAAGACAATAAACGGCAAAAACTATTACGCGGGCCCGACGAATACGACAAATACAACCTGTTAGTAGATAGCGGATATTTTCACCAGAATATGCGCAACATGCTTCAGTTGAACCGCGGTATAGATACCAGTGGTGTACCGCAATATTCCGAGATCGGTCAGCTGGCTGGTGTTTCCAATACCGACTGGAGCTGGAGCACACTCTTTGCCGATCTGGATGGTGATGGCAATAAAGACCTTTTTATCACCAATGGATTCTGGCGCGATTATACCAATATGGACTTTCAGGCTTTTGATGTGGCCACTTACCGGCAGCAAAACGGACAAAACGCTCCGCTCGCTGACCTGATAGCACAAATGCCGCAAACAAAGATCTCGAAATATGCCTTTCGCAATAAAGGCGATTGTTCCTTTGAGAATGTAACCAGCGCCTGGGGACTATCTGCTTTAAATGTATCACAGGGTGCGGCTTATGCCGATCTCGATAATGATGGCGATCTCGACCTGGTAGTAAACGTCACCGGCGGAGGAGCCTCCATTTATCGCAACAACAATCTGAATCATGCGAACCATCTCACCGTTAAATTAAAAGGAACAAAAGGCAATAGTTTGGCAATTGGCAGTAAGGTTACTATTCAAACAAACTCGGGTAACCGCCAGAATCTTGAACAGGAACCCGTTCGCGGTTATCTCTCCAGTATGGAACCTGTATTACATTTCGGACTGGGAAATGACAGTGTGATCACCTCTTTAACAGTTCAATGGCCTACAGGTGAATATTCACAATTAACCAATGTAAAAGCCAATACTACCGTTACCCTTGATGAAGCGAAATGTGAAAAGCTGACAATGCCGTCTTCTTCCATAGCGGCCACAAAACCGTTATTCGCTGACTATTCCGCAACAAGCGGTATTGATTTTATTCAGAAAGAAAACCTCTATGTTGACTATAAACGGGAATTTCTGTTGCCCTGGGAATTATCGAAGCAAGGCCCAAAAATGAGCAAGGCTGATGTAAATAACGACGGACTGGAAGACATATTTATAGGCGCACCATCAGGGCAACGATCCTGTTTATATCTGCAAATAAAAGACGGCAGGTTTCAAAAAGCGCCTTCACAGCCATGGAGCAAAGACAGTTTGTACGAAGCGGTGCAAAGCGTTTTTTTTGATATGGATGGCGATGGCGATAAAGACCTGTACATAGTAAGCGGCGGTAATGAAAATACCGGCAACCTGCTGCAGGACCGCATGTATATCAACGATGGCAAAGGCAACTTTACTGCCGTGTATGATGCACTGCCTGCAATGACCACATCAAAAAGTTGTGCTGCCGTTGCCGATTTTGATGGAGATGGCCGCGCTGATATTTTTGTTGGCGGTCGCGCTGTACCCGGCAAATATGGCATAGCCCCCCAGAGCTATTTATTAAGAAATATTTCAACGCGTGGTAAAATTCAATTCGAGGACGTTACTGCCCGTGTGGCTCCGGCCCTTCAATCTGCGGGTATGGTTACGAGTGCTGTTTGGACCTATGCCACTAAAAATAAACTGCCCGATCTGCTCGTAGCCGGCGAATGGATGCCGGTAAAAATTTTTGCAAATATTAAGGGTAGCCTGCAGGATCAATCGACACAGCGTGGGCTGAACGGTACGAATGGTTTATGGACCTGTATTATTCCCGGCGATCTGGATAATGATGGTGATGAAGATTTTCTGTTGGGCAACCTGGCCCCGAATACACAGTTTAAAGCATCGCCCGACCGTCCCATGATGCTTTGCGTGAATGATTTCTTTTCAACAGGCGCCAGCAAACCTATCCTGTGCTATTATATACAGGATAAAAGTTATCCGTATGCGTCAAGGGATGAGTTGGCCGAAGTGATGCCGCAGATAAAAAAGCAATTCATCCGCTATCATGACTACGCGCTGGCGCAGTTTGATAATCTTTTTTCTGCCGAACAACAAAAAGGTATGCTGCAACTGCAGGTAAATGAATTAAAAAACGTCTGGTTAGAGAATTCAGGCAATGGAAAATTTATATTGCATGAATTACCGATAGCTGCCCAGTTTACTGCCATTCAGGGTGCCGTTATTAAAGATTTTGATGGAGACGGAAAGAACGAGATCTTATGTGCAGGAAATTTTTATCCTTTCCGTGTACAGCTCGGCAGAGAAGATGCCGGCAAAGGATTGTTGCTGAAATGGAACAAGCAGCAGGGCTTTATTTCCAAAGGGTATGAAACAACCGGTGTATGGATCGACGGAGATGTAAGAGATATGCTGCCTGTTAACGACGGCTCAATTGTAATCTCTAAAAATAGCGGCGCTGTACAAGTAATCAAAAGCATCAAATAAGTTGTATTCTCTGCGCCCTTTGCGTCTTCTTAGCGTCCTTTGCGTTACTAAAATCATCGCAAAAAGAGCACCGCAAAGAACACAAAGGATACGCAAAGAACGCTAAGAAAAAACGATAAATAAATATCAGGAATGAAAAGAAGTCTATTAGTAGCGTTAAGCTGGATTTGTTCGATATTTTTTGTTCAGGCACAGCAACACACCTTTACCTTTAACGACTCTGCTTTTTTACTCGATGGAAAACCTTTTCAGATGATCTCGGGCGAAATGCATTATCCCCGCATTCCGCGTGAGGCATGGAGACAAAGAATGAAAATGGCAAAGGCCATGGGCATAAACACCATCGGTACCTATGTATTCTGGAACCTGCACGAACCCCAAAAAGGCAAATTTGATTTCTCCGGCAATAACGACATTGCCGCTTTTGTGAAAACAGCCAAAGAGGAAGGGTTATGGGTAGTGTTACGTCCGAGTCCATATGTATGCGCCGAATGGGAATTTGGCGGTTATCCCTACTGGCTTGAGAAAGAAAAAGGACTTACCGTTCGCAGTCTGGAACCCCAATACATAAAAGAATACGAAACATACATTAATCAGGTAGGCAAGCAACTCGCGCCATTGCTCGTTACACACGGCGGCAATATCATTATGGTGCAGGTAGAAAATGAATATGGATCTTATGGCAGTGATAAAGCCTACCTCGACATGAACCGGAAAATATTTATCAATGCCGGGTTCAATGGTATTCTTTATACCTGTGATCCCTCGCAGGATGTAGCCAAAGGATGCTTACCCGGATTGTTTCCTGCCGTAAATGGCGTAAGTGACCCAACAGCTATGAAAGCCATCGTTCGAAAGAACAACAATGGCAAAGGGCCTTTTTATATGGCTGAATGGTATCCGGCCTGGTTCGACTGGTGGGGTGAAAAACACCACACCGTACCGGCTGCAGAGTATGTAACGCAGTTAGATAATACATTGGCCGCCGGTATTTCCATCAATATGTATATGTTTCATGGAGGCACTACCCGTGGTTTTATGAATGGCGCCAATTGTTATGATTCGTCTTATTATCAGCCGCAGATCAGCAGCTATGATTATGATGCACCGCTTGATGAAGCAGGTAATGCAACTGATAAATTCATGCAGTTCAGGTCGGTGATCAGCAAACACCTGCCTGCAGGAGTAACATTGCCTGATGTGCCTGCTGCTAAAAAAACAATTGCCATTGCATCCATACCATTGAAACAGGTAACCAGCATTTTCAATATACTTCCTCAGGCCAAATCATCTGTAAAACCATTGACCTTCGAAGACCTTAGCCAGGATTATGGTTATGTGTTGTACCGCACTACCGTTAATGGAAATCAATCCGGACTGCTCAAAATAAAAGAGCTGCGCGATTACGGGATTGTATTTGTAAATGGTAAAAGACAAGGCATTACTGACCGCATGGTGAAAAAAGACAGTCTGTTCATCACCCTTCCGGCCGGAAAAGCAACTATTGATATTCTGGTAGAAAATCTGGGCCGCATCAACTTTGGCCCTAATCTCTTAAAAAACAAAAAGGGTATTACCGAACAGGTAACTTTTAATGGTCAGGAGTTAAAGGGATGGCAGCAGTATTCATTACCATTTGAAAATATAAAGGCTGTTTCCTTTGCTAAAAATCAAACAACAGCCGATGCGCCGGTTTTAAAGAAAGGTAGTTTTGAATTGAAAGAAACCGGCGATACTTATCTCGATATGAGTAACTGGGGTAAAGGTTGTGTATGGATCAACGGTCATAACCTTGGTCGTTATTGGGAAATTGGTCCGCAGCAAACCCTGTATGTTCCTGTTGAATGGCTGAAAAAAGGAACCAATGAAGTGGTGGTGCTTGAATTGATCAAACCCGAACAAACTGAACTGCACAGTTTGGAAAAGCCGATCCTTGACGTGCTGCGTAAATAAGAGGTCGGAAGTCAGAAGTCAGAAGTCGGAAGTTACTGAATTTTCAGACCTCCGACTTCTGACCTCCGGCTTCAGGTATTCACATCAATAAACCAGCCCAAAACTCTTCAGCTTCTCCCTCGTACTCTCAAAATCCTTATGGCAAATACCGGTGATTCCCTGTTCTTCGGCAGTTGTTATAAACATGGGGCGGTCTTCTATATATAATACTTCACCGGGTTGCACCAATGCGATATCCAACGCCACTCTGAAAATATCGGCATCCGGTTTTCTAAAATGTACAAAGCAGGAGGAAATAAAGAAATCGACGAAGCTATTCAATCCGAATTTTTTAATGCGGTACTCATTCAGTTCGCGCCCTTCGTTATTTACCACAGCCACTTTTAACTGGTACGTTTTTTTCAATGTCTTGATCATCTCGATCATCTCGGGGAAAGCCTCCGTTTGCGAATAAACAAATTCCATAAAGTCGTCTTTCGTAAAATGGCGGTCTTCATAAAAAACGATACGATTCAGATATTGATCGAGGGTAAGTTTGCCTACTTCATATGTATCGAATGTGAGGTGATGGCGTTCTTCCAGTTCGGGCAGATCGAGAGAAAAAGCAGTAGCCGCTCTTTTTCTGGCCGAACGATCCCAGCCATTGGTTAACAGTACGCCGCCGATATCAAGGAATAAAGTGGTAAATGGAGTTTTGTTTTGCATGGAATGAAAGTAAAGCAGATGTGCCACACTTCCAAAGTGTGGCACATCTTTTTAAGAGTAGGCGTTTCAAACCTTATTATGAAAAAAGCAACTTCGCATTGTTGATTGTGAATACAAAATTACAACAGCCGGGGACCTTTTTTATCTGATTGGTGTCATATTTTATTATGATCTTAGTTACGGTAAAGAGCTGATAAGTGCTGAGTAAAGTGGAAGAATGCGGCTTTATGAGAAATTTGAGGTTGCACGCTTATTCGTCAAAAATGCACAGTTATTGTGCAAATTAACACGCTTATAAAGTAGTTGGCAGGATGCTAAAATGTTTTTATAGATTAGCATTTTTCAGCACTATTATGTACTACAATAATCACATGAGAAAAATTGCATCAACCCGAATATTCCATCCCTATGCCCAAAACAGTTAAACGCGTTACAGTCATTATTCAGCGGTTTATTCGGTTAGTGAATTTTAGAACTTTTAAAGCTGAACAAAAAGAACCGGAAACAGATCAGAATAAACCGAACGATAATGACATTGTAAACAGCCAATTATATGACATACATAATGTACTGCCCTTTTTGATAAGGGCCGATCTGAACGACTATGCCACCGGATCTTATATCTATAATCCTGTTGGCAGTGAAAAGTTATTGAACAAGATCGCAGAAGATCTGGCTGCTACATTTATATTTACAGATGATGCCGGTTTGCCGGTGATCGCCGATAAAGCACTTATGGCTGCAAGCGGCATTTCTGCCGATGAGCTGGCTGTTATCGCCGAACAGAATATTTATAAGCTTTTTCAGGAGCGCAGGTTAGTAACCAAAAAGCTCGATAATAACAACGTTTTATATACCATTCTCCTCAACAGTAGAAATGAAGCATCGTGTATGTTCTCAAAAAAGATCTGGGCTTCTGTGAGCGCAAGGCATAAAGATCACATCTTTGTATCGGCTCCGCGGTTTAATGAATTACACTATTGCACCTTAAAAGGCAATGCAGTGCCTGATCTTATTTCGTATACAGTGCGCCGGTTTAATAATGCAGGCAATCAGGCGCTTTCTCCCAATATTTATCTCTATCATAATGCAGAGTGGGTCATGTTTTCCCATGGGCCCGACCAGGTACGCGATTATTGTCTGAAGCATGGATTGATAAAATGAGGTCTGAAGTCCGAAGTCGGATGTCAGAGGTCTGAAGTCGGAAGTCAGAAATTGCTGTATTTTCAGACGTCAGACATCCGACTTCTGACTTCCGGTATTGCTGTATTTTCAAACGTCAGACATCCGACTTCTGACTTCAAGTATTTTAAACTACTTTTAGCCCCATTTTTATGAACTGATAAAATGAAGCCAGAAGTCAGATGTCAGAAATTGAATTTTCAGACCTCAGGCTTCCGGCTTCCGACTTCCGTTATGTTGGAAATAAGAACCGTAAACGTAACCCGCTACGTTACGCCATTGCGCGAAGGTGGTTCGCTGCCGGCTATTGCCGAAGCAGATGACGGCTTTATGTATGTGCTTAAATTTCGCGGGGCAGGGCAGGGGATAAAAGCATTAATCGCAGAACTGATCGGTGGCGAAGTTGCCCGCACACTGGGTTTAAAAGTACC
>Ga0207667_10009149_pt1 | contig 11698 bp, 10 predicted proteins | sample KBSCornC52_FD_184301 | JGI IMG/M metagenome (GOLD analysis project Ga0207667, IMG submission 184301) | Corn rhizosphere microbial communities from Kellogg Biological Station, Michigan, USA - KBS Corn C5-2 (SPAdes) (version 2) | ecosystem: Host-associated > Plants > Roots > Rhizosphere > Soil ...
TGCGCTCCAAACCGCTTTTGCGGGCTGGCCTTAGCTGAGCGTCTTCTGCCCTGCAGCAGGCGGCTCGGCGCGTGGTCGGCCTCCCCGCTGGCTGTCAATTTATAGGTCGCTGCGCTCCAAACCGCTTTTGCAGGCTGGTCTTGGCTGAGCGTCTTCTGCCCTGAAGCAGGCGGCTCGGCGCGTGGTCGCCCTCGCCGCTGGCTGTCTATTTATAGGTCGCTGCGCTCCAAACCGCTTTTGCAGGCTGGTCTTAGCTGAGCGCCCTCTGCCCTCAAGCAGGCGACTCGGCGCGTGGTCGGCCTCCCCGCTGGCTGTCTATTTTATAAGTCGCTGCGCTCCAAACCGCTTTTGCAGCCCTGATGTGGCTGCACACTCCGCCCTGCAACAGGCGGCTCGGCGCGTGGTCGGCCTCGTCTCTGGCTATCTATTGCTGCGTGACGCTCACGTCGAAAAAAACTGAACATAAGGTCCCTCGACCTAGTCGCACAATGAAAAAAGCTTGTGCGCGCCTCACGGTCCCACGGGATGACGGGTTAGGAAGAGATGGCAGTGCATGAAAACTACTGGTTATTCGTGACGCTCTCTTACTCGTTCTGAGTCGAATTCTGGTTGGCCAGCCACTTCAAAAAGAGCTGTTCAATTGGCTTGTCTTTGGCGCGGATCAGATGGCGAATGGTGTGGCCAGTGGCCAGGTGGCAGAGTTCCTCGGCCATATTCTTGATGTGGTCTCCGGCCCGTTCCAGCGAATTGGCCATGGCCAATACGTGCAGGCTCTCCGGCCCTTTGAGCCCTTCAGCGTTTTCCGTGTGGCGCACCACAATCAGATTACGCAGGCGGTCGATTTCAGAATCGGTACGCAGGACATGGAGCGCCTGTTCAATATTGCGGCCGGCGAAGGCCTGGACCATGGTGCTGAGCATGTTTTCCAGCAGGCAGCCCATCCTGGTGAGCTGCTCAATATCATCCATATCAATGCGGTTGCGCACAATAGCGGAGCGCTCACTGAAGCTGGCCACCAGATCGCCGACCCGTTCTAGATCAAGTACCAGCTTCATGCACGCCAGCAGCTCACGGGCCTGCGGTGGCGTTACCTGCGTGATCACCATGGCAAGCTCTTCATCCATCTCGCGGTCCATGCTGTCCAGCCGCTCTTCGCATTTGCGGACAGCCAGCAGCGCCACCTGTGAGCCATTGATCAGGCCATCAATGGCGTGTGTGACTTCATCTTTCGCCTCGGAACATGCGCTCAACGTGAGATCAACCAGATGGGATTGCATGGTGGATTCCCGCGGAAGGAGAGTTGCTGGAGTAGTCATGACTGCACGTACCTTGTCCGCCGCGCTTCACTTGGGGTAAGAGCGGCTCAATGCGACATTCGTCCCTCGTCGTCCGTCTACGGCAAGTTATAAAGGGCTATTGTGAATGCAAGGTTAAAGCGCCATGAATCCTGTGCAAATTTGCGTTGAAAGCAGGCGGGTTTTCAGGAAGCCATGCTCTCGCGGTTTTCCTGCTCATGATGAGCTTCGAGGAAGGTGACCAGGTTCCCTGCCAGATGTATCGCGTTGTCGGCCAGCTGCTCCAGACAGCGCGAAGCAAAGATCAGGTGTAGGTCCTGCTCGTCTTTAACCTGCGATTCTGGAACGTGCGGCTCGGGTTTGCTCAGGCCGCGCAAAACATAGTCACGATAGGCGTCCACGGAAGCTCCGCCATGCGCGGCGTTGCGGGCCAGCACCGGATCAAGACGCACCAGCGAGCGCAGCGTTTGCCGGCAGAGATGAGAGACTGCGATGGCCAGCGGCTGAAGCCGGGAAAAATCCTCATGCTCATGATGTTTTCCCACTTCACTCACCTTGCGTCCCAGATTCGCAGCCAAAATGCCGAGTTGAGCGAGATCTTTGCTGATGTTTACGGCCGCGGTGAGACGCATGGCTTTGGAATCCGCCAGCGACCCGCGTTCGAGCGCTGAAAAGACCGCTTGATCGAAGGCGAATTCCAGATCCTGAATGACTATCGAAGTTTCCAGCACGCCCGCCACCACGTGTGAGTCCGTGCGGAGAAGCGCTGCAATCGCGCGGCCCACGGCTTCATCCACTTTGATGCCCATGCTGATAAGCAAGCTGTTGACGTTGGCTTCCGCTGTTTGCGCCTTTACTGCCTGAAATGCCATTACAACATCCTTTTCTGATAGTTACTTTATTAGACGAAATTACCAGTGGCCGGTTAACGCGCAATGAAAACTAAAAGCAATTTGCGTGAATCTGCGCAAAGCACTTGTTTTGAGCTATATAGATGAACAGGGACTAAGGAGGATTCACTTTTTCGGCGATTCAAAACGATATCCCGCGCCACGCACGGTTCGGAGATAACGGGGCTGTTCTGGATCAACTTCAATCTTTGACCTCAACTTTCTCACGTAGACGTCCACGGAGCGCGGGCTGACGAAAGCGGTATCTTTCCAGACCGCGTCAAGAATCTGGTCGCGACTAAAAACGCGACCTGCGTGGCGGGAGAATGAAAAATGCCGGGTAGCGGCGAGGGTTTAGTTGTTCAGGTGCATCCGCGCGAGCAATTCCTGGAAGCGCTGGTCTTTGCGAAGATTGTCATACCGAGGATCTACTTTGATGCTTGTGAGCGCCGGGGAGTGCTCCTTATAAGCCTCCTCCAGAAGCGATATGGCTTTCTCCTGCTGGATTGGCTGGGATGATCCGGTGTAAGCGACCAGACGGGCCAGAATGGCATCAGAGCGCAACCTTGGTGACAACGCTTCGAATTTCGCCAGTGCATGCTGCGCCTGGGCCACATTACCCGAATGATTATAGATGTAGGCTGTGAATGCCCAGTGCCACTGGGGTTTTTCTGCATCTGCCATCAGCTCATTTTCCTTCAGCGCCTCCGCAAATTTTCCTTGCTGCACGTATGCAGAGGCGAGGAAAGAACGTGTGTTGGTGAAACCCGGATTCATGTCCAGCACGGCGCGGAATTGGTCAATGGCGCGGTCGTACTTCCTTGCATAAAAAAGGATGGCACCGCGGTCGGTAGCGATGATCAGCGACATGGGATCGAGCTGGCGAGCCCGTTCGCTTTCAGCCAGGGCTTCATCGAAACGCCCTTGCCAGGCGAGGTACTCTGCATACCACTGATGGGCAGTCGCGTAGTCAGGATTCAACTGAATGGCACGCCGGAACTCCTTTTCGGCAGTTTGCCAATCGTAGTCATAGTTTTCAGCCACCAGGGCCAGCGAAGCATGCGCTTCGGCCAGAGAATCGTCCAGGGCGAGCGCGTTCAGGGCCGCCGCTTTGGCTTTCGGCATAAACTCCTGTTGCGGCGCCGCGTACCAGGTACTCATCAATCCGAACGTATCCGCCAGACCCGCGTAAGCACTTGCATAGCCTGGGTCCTTCGCGATCGCCTGCTGGAAATAGTTCGCGGCTTGCAGGAACCCGGCAGTGGTCCTCTTATTCCAGAAGTACCGGCCCTTGAGATAAAGATCGTAGGCTTCATAGGAAGCCGTGGAGTGACTTGAGGCAAGATGATTCGCCGCTTTCACCCCGTTGCTGTCACCCAGGCTGATCTGGATCTCGTCACCGATCTCCTGGGCTATTTCGCTCTGCAATGCCAGTGAATTGTTCAGTTCGCGGTCATACTCCCGCGCCCAAAGGTGCGTCTGGTCCTTTACCTGGATGAGTTCCGCGGTGATTCGTACCCGGCTTGAATCGCGCCGTACACTGCCTTCCATCACATACTGCACTCCCAATTCACGCCCAATCTGGTCCAGTGGCTTAGGCCTCTGCTTATAGACCATGATGGATGTTCTGGCAATGACTCCCAGATGGTCCTGGTTCAGGCGAGTCAGTTCGGCGATCATCTCTTCTGTCAGCCCGTCGCTGAAGTAGTCCTGTGCGGGGTCTCCCGTGAGGTTCTGGAAAGGCAAAACGGCCACCATGACGCGCGCGACCGGAGCACTACTTTTCGATGTTCTGCGCGCCCATTGAAAGTAACCGGCCACGAGGAGAGACAACAGCAGCGCTGTCCCGGCAACTACCTTCCACAGCCCTTGATACCGCGAGCCTGCACTTTCCACGATTTTAGGAACTTCCGCTGTTCGCTGCTTTGGCGCTTGAGAAGAAGCTGGATCAGAGGATATCCGTTTCACATCGGCCAGGAAGCGATAGCCACGGCTGCCCACAGTTTCTATAAAACGGGGATTGCTCGCCACGTCGTTCAGGACAGTGCGCAGTTTGTTGATGGCGCTGCTGATATTGTGGTCAAAATCAACGAAGGTGCCATCCGGCCATAACCTCTGGCGCAGCTCATCTCGGCTTATGATTTCGCCTGGCCTCTCCAGCAAACAAACCAGCAGTTGGAACGGCCTTTCCTGAACCTTGAGCCGCACGCCGTGTTTGCGGAGTTCACCCTCGGGGAGCTCAACTGTGAAGACTCCAAATTCATAGCTCCGGGTCGGTTCGGCCGCGATCACCATTGTTTTCCTTCTGAGCTGGACGCTGCTAAGGGGGTGATTGCGTCAAGTCTAGCACACGTGAGGCTGATGATTCCGGCTGATAAACGCCATTATTTGAGCAGCTTGCGTGATGATTCACAAATGGACGAAGGATGAACCCCGAACTATTGACGTTACCTAACCGGCGGCTCCAAATTAACTACCGGCAAGTATGCGACACCCCCTGAAAGGTCGCTATGAAATTGATCTCCAAGTCCTATTGGTTCACGCTATTGTTGCTGATGATGTCTGCGGTTCCAGCGTTTGCGCAGTTTGAAATCAGTCCCGATCACTTTGATGACAATCCGTCCAGCAGTCCGAAGGCTGCTCATTCCAATCCCGCGACAGATCTTAAGCAGCAGAACCTCAAAATGAAGATCGGGGAACAGAAGAAGCTGCTGGCCAGCTACCAAGGCCAGCTCCTACAGAAAACCGCCCTGATGGAAAAATCGCGGCAATCTCTCCGAAATTCGGGCAATGCCGCTGCGCGGAACGACTTCCTCAGGCAGCAGAGGGAACTACGGGAGCTGCGTCAATCCCTTGCAGGCCCTGTTCGCGAAGCCAAGCTTGCTTTAGCCCGGCTTGAACGACAACAGCAGACTTTACACCCTGTGGCTGAGCGCCGCCGCAAGGGCAGCACTACCGCGATACTTTCGGCTTCGAAATGAGATTTTTCGCATGACACGGTTTCCGCACATTTTCAAGATGGCGGGATCATGCAATACATGGGATTTGTGCGAGAAGAATGGAAGGCTTCCAAGATGAATGCGCGGATGAAGTTGGTGGCACGGGGCTCTGCCGCCTTGTTTGTCGTTTCTGCTGACTCGGCTGGCAGTCGCCGATGCCAGCAGACAGGGAAATGGACGGCGTTGCAAAAGAAGCTTAAACGAATGCTGCTGTTCTTAGGATCGCCCCTAGCTTCTTTTCGGTGGGCGCGGGCCAAACACAAAGCACTCGCGAAACTGAAACAGAATGCCGTTTTCGATTGGCAGGGCCGCCGGAGCAACAGCTTTGCTGAATGTGAGCGGGACGGAATTCTGATGGGCTTCTGATGCATCACAGCGGATCAACCATGGTTCGACGATCCAGACAAGAGATCCGGACCCGTGGAGCTGGCCCCCACCGCGATATCTTCGGCTTCCGAAATGACGCTTTCCAGATGAAACGTTTTGCGCACGTTTTCACTATAAGCACTGACACAAGGAGTTGGTATGAAGCAGTTTTACAGAAAGGCGATGCAGAGAACAACAAAGCCACGACACGGAGCCCTGGTTGCCGCAATACTGGGTGCAGTATTTGTTACAACGCTGGTTTCAGCCGATAGTCACTTCAACAATCTAAGGCCATTCGACGACCCCACAGGCCGAGTGCGCACCTTCAGCACGAGTGGCGAAGCCGAAGTTAACAATGCTTTCTTTCAGAGCCTGGGCACCAACGGCCGCAACTGTGCAACCTGCCATCAGGCAAGCGACGCATGGACGGTTACGCCTGAGCATATCCGCGCACGGTTCAATGCATCGAACGGAACCGATCCCATTTTCCGAACCGTGGACGGAGCCAACTGTCCCAGTGCCGACGTGAGCACACTGAATGCCCGGCGCGCGTCTTACAGTATGCTGCTGAATAAGGGGCTGATCCGCGTCTCGATAGGTGTGCCCGCGAATGCGGAATTTGCCGTAACTGGAATCGATGATCCGCACAACTGCGCGGAGACAACTCCGGCGGGACTGGCACTATTCCGGCGTCCGCTGCCTTCTACCAATCTGCCCTTTCTCACCACAGTGATGTGGGACGGACGCGAATCTTTCAAAGGCCAGACACTTAACTTCAATCTGAGTGACCAAGTGGTCGGTGCGACGCTCGGCCACGCGCAGGCCAGCCAGGCACCAACCAGCCAACAGGTTGCCGAGATCGTGAGCTTTGAACTATCGAATTTCACTGCCCAGATTGATGACGATAGGGCGGGCGAGCTGCACGCTGACGGCGCGCAAGGCGGACCGAAAGCCCTAATCGTCCAGCCTTTCTCGGTTGGAATCAACGACCCGCTCGGCGGAACGCCCCCTGGCGTTGATTTCAACCCCGAGGCGATGACACTGTTCTCAAAATGGGCAAGCTTGAAGGATGACGGCCGAAATTCGGCGCGCGCAGCGGTGGCTCGCGGAGAAGCGCTGTTCAATACCTTCCCCATCCTCATCTCAGGCGTGAGCGGCCTGAATGATCTTCCCGGAGTGCCTGCTTCATTTGTGGGAAGTTGCACAACGTGCCATAACACACCGAACGTGGGCAATCATTCCGTTCCGCTGGCCATTAACATTGGCGTAACGGAATATCCGCCGGTCCCGGCGCTCGATATCACCGGCCTGCCGGTTTATACCATTCATTGCGACGCGGGCGCGCCGACGCCGATCAACCACGATTCGACGATCCAGACGACAGATCCGGCCCGGGCGCTGATCACCGGGAAATGCGCCGACATAGGCAAAACGAAAGGGCCGATTCTGCGCGGACTGGCGGCAAGAGCACCGTATTTTCACAACGGCTCGGCAGCCACCCTGAGAGACGTGATCAGTTTTTACGAGCAACGTTTCCAGCTTAGCTTTACGGAAGAGCAAAAGAGCGATCTCGAGGCGTTTCTAAGGAGCTTGTAAAGAAGCTTGCCGGGCGAGCCTGCCTCTCACTCAGGCAAGGAGAAAAGGCGGATGTTCAGCCGCGGGTAAGAGGGGCTCTTACCCGCTTTCTTGCTTGGGCTCGCGCAGGGCCGAGTGGAAGCGGTACACGATTATTGTCGATTTCTTCAGCAGCTTTAACCGCCCTGCAAAAAGCGAAATCCGTTATCCGCATCTCAAATTGGAGGAAAAAACGTGTTCAGACTTAAAATCTCGTTACAAATGGTCATGTTTGCAATTATGGCCGTGAGCTTCAGAGGTATCGTGAATGCACAAGATTGCCAAATCTGCACCGCGACGTGCAACGAACTGAAAAAAGAGAATCCGAAACTCTATCCAGGGTGCATGAGTGGTTGTGAAAAAAAATGTAAGGCAGTACCAACGCCGACTCCAGAACCGGCTCCAACCCCATTAGTCGTCGCTCCCAAGTATGTGGTTATGGCACTGGTCTACGCACCCCCAGGATGCAGCAGTACCACAACGAACCAGTGCGCCTCTGCTACGAGTTTAGTTGACTATTCAAGCGGAAGTACGCTGGGAAGCAATGTGTCGCTCAAAGATTCCTTTAAGGTTGGAGTCAGCTATAGCGTCGATCTAGGGCCTAAATCGGTCGTTAGCGCGAGTGCAGGATTTACAGGCACACAGACAAATAGTTCCTCAATAACAATAAATAAAACTGGATCGCATGACATCCAAGTACAAGGAAATGGTGACGGGATAGACCATGGTCAGGACCAATTTATCTTAATGTTGCAGCCGACTGTTGCCCTCACCAAACAAGGTCTGAATATTTTTTGGGACCCAGGGTTAGAAGGACAGTGGGCTTTTCCCTACGAAGTATACGTTTCAGAACTGCAAAGGCCCTGGACCATGCGGCCCGGTGTGGCTCGGCAGCTGCAAGCGCTGGGATTTACTACCGAGGATTATCAAAACATTCTCTCGCTCGACCCGTATGGCGGAAAAGTTTGCACTCAGGGCAGATTGGGAGAAATTGACCAGTGCGGAACCGTAAATGCTCCCCCTAATGGCGGAAGTCCTGGCTCACCGTTGGATCCTGGTCGCTTTTCGCCTACCACATGGAGCTTTCCATATGAGCCTCAGTTAGCGTCACCAACCTGCAATAATGGCATCTGTAAATGCACGGTCCTTTCAAGCACCATAAAGAATGAGTTGGCCTCATCAAAATCCACAGAAACAGACTCGGAGTATACAGTCGATTTGAAGACCAGTGTGGGTGTTCCAGATGTATGGGGTCTAAAAAGCGATACGAGTCTGACCTGGACAAATAGCAATTCAACAACAAATTCTACAGATTCAGCACAGTCCGCAACTGCAACCATTTCTTGTCCATCGCCGAGTTATACCGGTCCCGAGCATATTCTTGTTTATTGGGATGAGCTCTGGCGAACCTTTCTGTTTGTGCCCACTGATATTTCATCATCAGTGGCAGTTCATCGGGGCAAGGTATTGAACAAATTGGGCAAGCCTATGCAAGGCCAATTAGTAAATCTCTCCTACGGTGGAAAGACCTATCACACAGTCACGGGCATCGACGGAAGTTATGATTTTTTCGCGGCACCGGGGACAAAAGTTACCACAAAAACCGGCCAGCTCAAGATTGGCATCGTTGCAAAGACGGTATCCTTGGGAACCAAAGCTATAGTGACAACCCGTACACAATAGAAATAAGGCGTGGGGGCGGTCAATGGCCGCCTTTCCCGCATGTTTCCGGCCCAGACCGCCTTATCATGCTTCCATTATGAGCTTCAGAAGGGTTCACTTTTTTGGCGCTTCAAAACGATATCCGGCCCCGCGTACTGTCCGCAGATAGCGGGGCTGTTCCGGATCAACTTCAATCTTTGACCGCAGCTTTCTCACGTAGACGTCCACGGAGCGCGGGCTGACGAAAGCGGTATCTTTCCAGACCGCGTCAAGAATCTGGTCGCGGCTAAAAACGCGCCCTGCGTGGCGTGCAAGATAATGCAACAATCGAAATTCTGTCGACGTGGCGGTGATTACCGCGCCACGCACGGTGAGCACCATGGCGAGCGCGTCAATTTCCAGGTCGCCCGCACGGATCACCGTGGGAGCCGGGGGCGCCTCGCAGCGACGCAAGACCGCCTTTACACGCGCTACCAGTTCGCGCGGACTGAACGGCTTGGTGATGTAGTCGTCCGCGCCGATTTCCAGGCCACGTATACGATCGGCTTCGCCGGTCCGAGCCGTCATAAAAATAATGGGAGTGCCCCGGAGCGCTTCTCCCGACTGGCGTATCTGGCGGCAGAGTTCGATTCCATCTCCGCCGGGAACCATGATATCCAGCAGCAGCAATGCAGGCCGCTCTTTCAGCGCGTCTGCCAGTACGGCATGGGTGGTGGCGTAAACACGCACTCGATACCCCGCAGCCTCAAGATGATGACGCACGAGCCGCGCAATGTCAGCATCGTCTTCAACGACATAAATTTTTTGTTTGTCGTTTGCGGCGATGGCGGTTTCTTCGTTTGGTGCCTGGTCTATCTGAGGAAGCGTTCTGTTAAGGCCGCCCATACAAGCCAGCGTACAGGGCGAATGTTAATGGAGTATGAAAACTGGCATGGGAATAAATGCTGCTGGCCACCATCCTGGGCGGGATTCTTTGATGGATGGCCAGCGGCTTGTCGTTGGGTTACGGATGCTCGTTTATTGGTCGTCGTCGCGCGTTGCGCCCAGTGGAACAAATTGCACCCGTGGTAGGGGCGATACTTGTCTTTGTTGTAAAACGCTCGCGGGTGTGCACGTTGTCATGCCGGCAGGCACAGGCGCGTTGCCATCCTGCCGGCGGAAGAAATAGCTGCGCATGGTGTAACAGGTGTTGCGCCGGCTCTGATCTATCACCCTGGGAGGGAGTGTGTAATCAGGCTGCCGGTGCTGCATTATGGGCAGTTTCAACTGAGAAAAATTTTGGAGCATGTCGGGCGGCTTTTGCTGTGGAGCAGCCGTCGCAACAAATAAGAAAACGCTTAGAGGCCACATGCCGAGTCCTCCTGCGGAAATTATAGCCGTTCAGAGGTTGGAGCAATCTCAAAATCCAAAGTGGGAAAAGTTGTTGATCGCTACAAAGAAAAACGTGGCTATGTCATTTGCATCTTGTCACCCTCAGGCGTAGGCTTATGGGGTTCAACAGGCGCGAATGGCAGGTTAGATGATTGTCATTCGTTCAAAATTAGCAATCGAATGATCGCCCGTAGCTAGGCGCCTGCACTCCAGTAAAGAAGGATCGCATGAAGAATATCTATGTAGGCAATCTGGATTTTAACGTCAGTGAAGATGAGCTTCGGCAGGCTTTTGCAGCTTACGGGCAGGTCGAAAACGTTACTGTTTTGAAAGACCGCGATACAGGACAGCCACGCGGATTTGGTTTTGTGGAAATGGCAAATGACGAAGAAGCCGAAAAAGCCATCAGCGCGATGAACGGATATCAACTGGGATCGCGCGCGTTGAACGTGAATGAAGCTCGACCAAAAACCGGCGGCGGCGGTGGCGGCTTTAGTCGCGGTGGAGGCGGCGGCTTTGGCCGTGGCGGTGGTGGCGGTTATGGCCGTGGCGGTGGTGGGGGAGGAAGAGGCGGCAATCGCGGTGGCGGCGGCGGTCGCAGATACTAAAGATATTGCAAACGTAAAAAGACGCAGGTCCCAGCCTGCGTCTTTTCTTTTTTGTGGCGTAGAAGCTTACACAAACTCCACTTGCGGCTTGTGCGGAATGATCCCGGCTTTGTATCCCATATCCAGGAGTTTCACCACGGCGCGTTTGCCGTCTTCACCATAATCCAGCGTCCGATTGTTCACATACATTCCCACAAAGCGGTCTGCCATCTGCGGATCCAGATCGCGCGCAAACTGCATTGCATACGCCAGCGCCGGCTCGCGATGATCAAGCGCATACTGAATACTGTCTCGCAGTGCTTTTGTCACTTGCGCGATCAACTCCGGCCCCAGTTCGCGACGAATCGCATTTCCGCCCAGCGGTAGCGGCAATCCGGTTTGTTCATGCCACCATTTTCCCAGGTCTAGAATGCGCTTCAGTCCTGATCGCTCATAGGTAAGCTGCCCTTCATGGATGATCAATCCCGCTTCATACTTCCCGGACAAAACTTCAGGAATGATGCGGTCAAACGGCACAACGGCCGTTTCGATTTTCGGCGCAAACAGCTTGAGCGCAAGATACGCCGTCGTCATCGTGCCAGGGACAGCAATCTTCATGGTCTTAAGTTCTTCCAGGCCAACCATGCGCGGTGAAATTACCATCGGGCCGTATTGTTCGCCCACGCTTCCACCGCACGGCATGAGCGCGTATTTATCCTGGACGTACGGATAGGCGTGGAAGGAGATGGCGCTCACGTCATAAAAACCTTCCATGGCTTTGCGGTTCAGGGTCTCGATGTCCGTAAGCGTGTGGGAAAATTTCAGGCCCGGCACGCGGACTTTATTTGTGGCAAGGGCGTAGAACATGAAAGCGTCGTCAGAGTCAGGGCTATGAGCGACGCTAATTTCGCGAA
>Ga0207667_10009150_pt1 | contig 11698 bp, 11 predicted proteins | sample KBSCornC52_FD_184301 | JGI IMG/M metagenome (GOLD analysis project Ga0207667, IMG submission 184301) | Corn rhizosphere microbial communities from Kellogg Biological Station, Michigan, USA - KBS Corn C5-2 (SPAdes) (version 2) | ecosystem: Host-associated > Plants > Roots > Rhizosphere > Soil ...
TCCTCGCCGTGCTCGATGCGGCGGGCGTCGACCGGACGGCGGTCATCGGCATCTCCGCCACCGCGATGACGGCGCTGCGCATCGCGGCCGAGCATCCGGAGCGCGTCACGCACGTGATCACCGCGGGGGGCTTCGCCGACATGCGCGTCGCGAGCGAGCGCATGGCCGAGTACGCGCGCGCCGAGCTCGTCCAGATGACCGAGGACTGGCCCGCCCATCTCGAGTACTTCTTCAATCTCGTCTTCCCCGAGCCGCACTCCACCAAGCAGATCGAGGACGGCGTGCGCTACGCGTGGGCGAGCACCGGCGCGGTCGTGGCCCGTGCGCGCGAAGGCTGGGTGGGAAACCACGTGACCGATCTCGCGGGACGGATCCGCTGCCCCGCGCTCGTGATCCACGGCGACGACGACCGGCGCGTCTCGCATTCCCGCGGCGAGCAGATCCGCGACCTCGTGCCCGGCGCACGCATGCTCACGATCGAGGGCGGCGGCCACGTCACCGCGGCGCGCGACCCGGTGGTCTTCAACCATGCGGTGCGCGACTTCGTCGCCGGAACGCCGCGTGCGTCGAGATGGACGCGCGCCATGAGCCGCAGGAGGAGGGCGCTCTTCCTCTCGAGCCCCATCGGCCTGGGCCACGTGCAGCGCGACGTCGCCATCGCGCGCGAGCTGAGGAAGCTCCACCCCGACCTCGCCATCGACTGGTTCACCGTGGACCCCGCCGCCGCCTACCTCGAGCGCGAGGGCGAGCACGTGCACCCGATCACCGCGCGCCTCGCCAACGAGAGCCGGCATTTCGAGCACGTGGCGGGCGAGCACGACCTGCACGCGTTCTTCGCGCTGCGCACCATGGACGAAATCATGGTCAACAACTTCATGACCTTCTCGGACCTCATGGACGAGTCGCACTACGACCTCGTGATCGGCGACGAGTCCTGGGAGGTCGACTACTACTACCACGAGAATCCCGAGCTCAAGCGCCAGCCGTTCGTGTTCCTCACCGATTTCGTCGGCTGCCTTCCGATGAACCAGGGCGACGAGCGCGAGGCGTTCCTGTGCGCCGACCGCAACGCCGAGGACATCGAGCACGTCGAGCGCTTCCCCTATGTGCGCGACGCCGCGATCTTCGTCGGCAACCGCGACGACGTCACCGAGGATCCGTTCGGTCCGTCGCTGCCGCGCATCCGCGAATGGACCGACCGCAACTTCTCCTACGCGGGCTACGCGTTGCCGTTCGATCCCGCCGAGTTCGCCGACGTGGAGAAGCTGCGCGCGCGCCACGGCTATGGAGCGCGCGAGAAGATCGCCATCGCAGCGGTGGGCGGCACGGGCGTGGGCCGTCATCTCCTCGCGCGCATCGCCGAGGCTTTCCCGCGCATGAAGCGCGAGGTGCCGGGGCTGCGCATGGTGCTCGTCGCCGGTCCGCGCATCGCGCCGGATTCCTTCCCGCGCCTGGAAGGGCTCGAGGTGAGGAGTTACGTGCACAACCTCTTCGAGCACCTCGCGTGCTGCGACCTCGCGCTGGTGCAGGGCGGGCTCAGCACCTGCATGGAGCTGGTCGCCACGCGCCGGCCGTTCCTGAGCTTTCCCCTGCGCGGGCACTTCGAGCAGTGCGTGCACGTGAGGAAGCGCCTCGCGAACTACGGCGCCGATCGCTCGCTCGCCTACGCGGAGCTCACGCCGCAACGACTTGCAGAGCACGCCCTCGCGGCGATGCATGAGCCGGTGCGCTACAAGCCGGTCGAGACGGACGGCGCCGCCCGGGCGGCGCGGCGCATCGCGGAGGTGCTCGACAACCGCTGGTGGGCGCGGCGCTAACCAACTTCAACGCACGGAGGTCCCATGGGTTCGCTCTTTTCTCTGGTCTACGCCGTCCTCGTCTACGCGTTCTTCGCGGGGACGTTCCTGTACGCGATCGGCTTCGTCGGCGACCTCGGCGTGCCGAAGACCATCGATTCGGGCGCGGCGGCGCCGCTTGCCGAAACGCTCGCGGTGGACTTCGCGCTCCTCGGCCTGTTCGCCGTGCAGCACAGCGTGATGGCACGCCGCTCGTTCAAGCGCTGGTGGACGCGCATCGTCCCCGAGCACCTGGAGCGCAGCACCTTCTGCCTCGCCGCGACGCTCGCGCTCGCCCTCCTGCTGTGGCAATGGCGGCCGATCGCCCAGCCCGTGATCTGGAACGTCACCAATCCGCTGGCGGTCCTCGCGCTGCGGCACGTCTTCTTCCTCGGGTGGGCGGTGCTCTTCCTCGCGACGTTCCTCATCAACCACTTCGAGCTCTTCGGCCTGCGCCAGGCGTGGACGCACGCGCGCGGCACCGAGATTCCCGCGCCGCAGTTCCGCACGCCGCTTCTCTACCGCTACGTGCGCCACCCGATCTACCTGGGTTTCGTGCTCGCGTTCTGGGCCGCGCCGGTGATGACCGCCGGGCACCTGCTCTTCTCGATCGCGTGCACCGGGTACATCCTGGTGGGCATCTGGTTCGAGGAGCGCGACCTCATCACGCAGTTCGGCGATCGCTACCGGCGCTATCGCAGGCAGGTCGGCATGCTGATCCCGATGCGGCGCGAGGGTGCATAATCCCGGCCCATGCCGCCCGACGCCAACCTCGCCGTCCTTCCGCGCGTCCGGCTTCGCCGCTTCGACGAGGCCGACGTTCCCGCGCTCTTCGCGCTCTATTCGAACGAGGAAGTGACGCGCTTCCTCGCGCGCCCGCGCATGAAGGAGATCGGCGAGGCGCGCGAGATGTGGGGCCGCATCGAGGCGGCATATGCCGACGGATCGAGCGTGCAGCTCGCGATCGAGAGGAGATCCGACGGCGCGTTCCTCGGGGCGTGCCTGCTCTTCAACATCGTCGTGGGGCGCGCGGCTCGCGCCGAGATCGGCTATAGCCTCGCCCCCGAGCATTGGCGCCAGGGCTACCTCGCCGAGGCGCTTCCCGCGTTGATCGACCACGCCTTCGACGCGATGCAGCTGAACCGCCTCGAGGCCGACATCGATCCGGAGAACGCCGCTTCCGCGCGCGTGCTGGAGCGCCTGGGCTTCCGGCGCGAAGGGCTGCTGCGCGAGCGCTGGATCGTGCGCGGGAAACCTTCGGACTCCGCGATGTACGGGCTGCTGCGCTCGGAGTGGCGGTCGAGGTAGGGGGAAAAAGGGATCTGACCCCTTTTCGATCTACTCGCGGTCGAAGATCAGGCACGTCGTCGTGCCGTGCGCGTAGAGCTTGCCGTCGGGACCGAGGAGCCGCGCCTCGGCCGTCGCGACCGTCCTTCCCGCGTGCAGGAGCTTCCCCTCCGCGCGCACGAGCGGCACCGCCTCGGTGAGCGGGCGCACGAGGTTCACCTTGAACTCCATCGTGGTGTACGCCTTCCCGGCGGGAAGCGCGGTCTGCACGGCGCAGCCGAGCGCCGAATCGAGCAGCGTCGCGAACCAGCCGCCGTGCACCGTGCCGAGCGGATTGTAGTGCTTGAGCTGCGGACGTCCCTGGAAGATCGCGAGCCCCGGCTCGACGCGGATGAGGAGGAAATCGAGCGTCTCCGACATCGGCGGGCGCGGGATCTCGCCCGCGAGCATCGCCTGCAGCATCTCGAGGCCGCTGCGGCCCGCGAGCTGATCCGGCCGCGCGAAGCCCGTGCCGCGCGCGATGCGGGAGCGCACCGCTTCCTCTTCCGAGAGCCAGCGGATCGAGGTGTCCTCGGCGTTCATGCGGACGCGGGCTGCGCTGCGGGTACCACGCGCGCCTCGCGGATCGGCAGGTTCACGATCGCCGCCATCGCCGCGAGCGCCATGTCCCCGTACCACATCCACTGGTAGTTGCCGGTCTTCGCGAGCGCGAGCCCGCCCAGGTACGCGCCGAAGAACGCGCCCACCTGGTGCGAGAGGAGCGCGAGGCCGAAGAGCGTCGCGAGGTAGCGCACGCCGAAGAGCTTGCCCACGATGGTCGCCGTGGGCGGCACGGTGGCGAGCCACGTGATGCCGAGCCCGACCGCGAAGAGATAGAACGTCCACTGCGTCTTCGGCGCGGCGACGTAGCACGCGATGAGCACCGCCCGCGAGCCGTACATGAGAGCGAGGATGTGCTTGCTGCGATAGCGCGCGGTGCCGGCGCCCGCGAGGAGGCTGCCCACGATGTTCGAGAGCCCGATGAGGGCGAGGGAGACGCTCGCGACCGAAGCCGGCAATCCGCACAGGCCTACCTCGCCGGGCAGGTGCGTCACGAGGAACGCGATGTGGAAGCCGCAGGTGAAGAAGCCGGCATGCAGCAAGAGGTAGCTGCGGTCCTTCACCGCGTCCTGCACGGCGCGCCACGGCTGCGCGGGTGCGAGCGCCGCGGCCGACATTCCCGGCGGCATCGCGGCCGGCGCATCGACGATGCGAACCAGCGGCAGCGTCGCGAGCGTGATGCCGGCGAGCGACCACATCGCGCCCATCCAGCCGATGCCCTGGATGAGCGCCTGGGTGATCGGCGCGAACACGAACTGCCCGAACGAGGCGCCGGCGTTGATCACGCCCGAGGACTTGCCGCGGCTCTCGCTGGTGAGGTGCTTCGAGGCGGCGCCGATGAGCACCGAGAAGCTCCCGGCGCCCGCGCCGATCGCGGCGAGGATGCCCAACGCGAACACGAGGCCGAGGCCGGTCTTCATGAACGGGATGAGCGCCATGCCGATGGCGAGGACCACCATGCCGCCGATGAGCACCTTCGACGGCCCGTGGCGATCGGCGATGCCGCCCGCGAAGGGTTGCGCCACGCCCCACATGAGCTGCGCCACCGCGTAGGCGAAGCTGATGGTCGTGATGCCGAGCCCGGTCGCCGTGTTGAGCGGCGAAACGAAGAGCCCGAGCGACTGCCGCGCGCCCATCGTCACCATGAGGATCGCCGCCGCCGCGAAGGTGACCGTTGCCGCCCGCCTGCCCATGCGCTCCCTTTCGCGATTCGAGGGTTGAATTATAGGATGACCATCATTTAACATGTCAACTGGCCGGACATCAATGGCCAGAGGAGGAGGAAATCATGAAGGTCAGCCGCGAACAGGCCGCGCAGAACCACGACCGGATCGTCGAGACGGCGGCGCGGCTCTTCCGCGCGCGCGGCTTCGAGGGCGTGGGCGTCGCGGAGTTGATGCAAGCCGCGGGACTCACGCACGGCGGCTTCTACGGGCACTTCGAGTCGAAGGAAGAGCTGATGGAACGGGCGTGCGAGCGCGCGCTGCAAGGATCCACCGAGCGCTGGAAGGCGCGGGTGGAAGGCGCGCGCGGCGGGGATGCGCTGCACGCGCTCGCGAAGGGCTACCTCACCGAGCGCCATCGCGACGATCCGGGCAACGGATGCCTCCTCGCGTCCCTCGGGCCGGACGCCGCGCGCCATGGTGCCGGTGTGCGCCGCGCGATCACGCGCTGGCTGGGTTCCGCGTTCGATTTCCTCGCGGCCCACGTGCCGGGCCGCACGGCGGGCGCGCGCCGTGCGAGGTCGATCGCCACGCTCTCGAGCTGGGTCGGCGCGATGGTGCTCGCGCGCGCGGTGGACGACGAGCGGCTCTCGCGCGAGATCCTCGCCGCGGCGCTTTCGGAAACGCGCGGGAGGTGAGCGCGCGCCCCACCCGCATGTCGTTGCGCGACGTGGGGCTCGCGTTCGCCGTGGTGGCGGTGTGGGGCACCAACTTCGTGGTGATCAAATGGGGATTGCGCGCGATCCCGCCGTTCCTCTTCGCGCTGCTGCGCTTCTTCTTCTCCGCGTTTCCCTTCGTGCTGTTCCTGCCGCGGCCGCGCACGCCGTGGCGCTGGCTCGTGCTCTATGGCGTGTTCCTCGGCGCGGGCCAGTTCGGGCTGCTCTATTTCGCGCTGCGCGCCGACATCTCCCCGGGCCTCGCTTCGCTCGTGATCCAGGCGCAGGTGTTCTTCACCATCGGGCTGTCGGCCTGGATCTTCGGTGAGCGCGTCACCGCGGTCACGATGGCGGGCTCCGCGCTCGCCGTCGCGGGGCTCGCGCTCATCGCCTCGCACGTCGACGGCTCCTCCACGCCGATCGGCATCGCGATCGTGCTCTGCGCGGCGCTCTCCTGGGCCTGCGCGAACGTCGTGGCGAAGAAGGCGGCGGCGCAGTCGAGCGCTTCGTTCCCGATGCTCGCGTTCGTCGCATGGGCGAGCATCTTCGCGGTGCCGCCGCTCCTCGCGCTCACGCTCGCCATCGAGGGAGTCGCGGCGTGGGGAGCGCTGCGCTCCGCGGGCGCCGCCGCATGGGCCGCGGCCGCATGGCAGGTGATCGGCAACACGCTCTTCGGCTTCGCGGCATGGAGCTTCCTGCTCTCCCGTTACGACGCGGCGGTCGTGTCGCCCTGGGCGCTGCTGATTCCCGTGTTCGGCATGGGCGCCTCGGCCTTCTTCCTCGGCGAGGCGCTGCCCGCGTGGAAGCTGGGCGGCGGCGCGCTGGTCCTCGCGGGCATCGCCACCATCGTCTTCTTCGGCACGCGGCGGGCCCGAAGGTAAGATCGCGGTTTCCGCACCTGGGCCGCGCGAGCATGAACGCAACCGTCACCGATCCACGCCCGACGCTCGAGGAGGTCCGCGCGCAGATGGGCATCGCGTCCGCGGGGGACGTGCGCGGGCAGCGCGACGCCGTGGGTTATGCGACGACCGCGCGCGGGATGGCGAAAGTCTGGGAGCTTTCGGCCGCGGGTCCGCGCCCCGAATCGTTCGGCGAGCGCACGAAGCCCGGCGCGATCGCCGTCCTCGGGCCGCACGACGACTACATCTACACCGGACGCGTCTATCGCGAGGTCTTCCCGCTCGTCACGGCGAAGACGGTGATCGTGATCGGCGTCTTCCACCGCTATCGCAGGTTCGGCGAGCACGATCGCCTCGTGTTCGATCCGTATCGCGCGTGGCGCTCGCCCGATGGCGAGATCGCGGTCTCGGCGCTGCGCGACGAGCTCTTCGCGGCGCTTCCCGAAGGCATGGCGGTGCAGGACGCGGCGGCGCACGACAGCGAGCACAGCGTCGAGGGCATCGCGTATTTCCTCAAGCACGCGCGGCGCGATGTCGAGATCGTCCCGATCCTCGTTCCCGCGGCGTCGTTCGAGCGCCTTTCGGAGATCGCCTCGCATCTCGCCGACGCGCTCGCGGGCTCGTTGCGCCGGCGCGGAGCGAAGCTCGGCGAGGACGTGGCGATCGTGATCTCCACCGACGGCACGCACTACGGCGACGATTTCCGCTACTCGCCCTACGGCGCGGGCGGATGCGACGCCTTCGAGCGCGCACGCGAGCACGACCGCAAGCTCCTGCGCGACACGCTCGCCGGCGGGCTCGCGGCCGAGCGCGCGCGCGCGTTCTACTCGACGGTGGTGGACCCGGCGAATCCCGACCAATATCGCGTGACGTGGTGCGGGCGATTCTCGGTCACCTTCGGGATGCTCTTTCTCGAGCAGGCCGCGAAGCTCGCGCGGCTCCCCACGCTCACCGGCGTCCCGCTCGCGCTCGGCGTGAGCGTCGATACGCCCGAGCTCGCGATTCGCGACGAGGGCATGGCCCCGACCGCGCCCGCGAACCTCTACCACTTCGTCACGCACCCGGCGCTCGCCTGGCGCTAGCCGGCTAGAGCAGCCAGTCGATCGGGAGCATCTCGAGGAACTCGAGCCACGCGCGCCGCACCGCGCTCGATTCGGGCTCGGTCCGGTGGCGGACCTCGCCCGTCGGCGTGCGCTCGATCCACTCGAGGCATGGTTCTGCCTCCAGCGCGCGCACCTCGTAGGCGTTCGGCGGCACGATCTCGTCGAACATGGCGCCGAGGCGGCCGGCCAGCGGCGGGCTTTCGATCACGAGGCCCATCTCGGTGTTGAGCAGCGCCGAGCGCAGGTCGAAGTTGAACGAGCCGACGAAGATGCGCTCGCCGTCGGCGGCGAAGGTCTTCGCGTGCAGCCGCGCGGCCGAGGAGCCCGATGCCGCCGCTTTGCGCTTTTCCTTCGTCCCGTCGGCGGCGACCTGCGGCTTCATCTCGTAGAGGATGACGCCGGCTCGCGCGAGCCCGCAGCGCCGCTTCGCATAGCCGGAATGGACGATCGCGACGTCGGTTGCGGCGAGCGAGTTGGTGAGCACGCGAACGCGCACGCCGCGGCGCGCGAGCGCCTCGAGCGCGGCCGTTCCCTTCTCGCCCGGCACGAAGTAGGGCGACACCAGGTCGAACGATCGGCGCGGTCCGGTTCCCTCGAGGAGCTCGCCGAGGAGGAGCTGGCCTTCGGAGGGCTCGGGCTCGAGCGTCTTCGCCGGATCGTCGGCCACCAGGCGCGCGCCGGCCCATTCGATGTCCAGCCGCCGCTCGAGGATCCGCCCGAGGAGCTCGGTGCCGCGCACGGCATCGAGGTACTTCTTCGATTCGGGATCGGCGCGCGCCGCGGCGAAGCGCTCCTCCAGGCGCTGCACCGCGTCCGGCGGCGCTTCGCCCAGCAGGCGCCGCACCGGGTACGCGGAAGCGCTGTTCCAGTAGCGGTCGAACTCCGCGGAGACCTCGGGGACCGCGGCGCCTGCGACGAGGACGTCGAGGTCCTTGAACGGGATCTCGCTTCCCGCGCCGAAGTACTCGTTGCCGATGTTGCGGCCGCCGACGATCGCGAGCCGGTTGTCGGCGATGAACGCCTTGTTGTGCATGCGGCGGTTCACCCGCTCGAACTCGTTCAGATACGAGAGGAAACGCGCGCCGCGCGTCGCGAACGGGTTGTACAGCCGCACCTCGAAATTGCGGCGCGCGCCGAGCGCCGCGAGCATGTCGTCGAAGCCCCTGGTGTTCTGGTCGTCGAGCAGGATGCGCACGCGCACGCCGCGGCCCGCGGCATTCCATAGCGATTCGAGGAGCAGCATGCCGGTCTGGTCGGGATGCCAGATGTAGTACTGCGCATCGATCGAGCGCTCGGCGGCGGAGGCGAGCAGCACGCGCGCGGCGAAGGCGTCGGTCGCGAGCACGAGCGGGTAGATGCCACTCTTGCCCGGATGCACGGCGGCGAGCGGATCGATCGCCGCGGCGAGACGGGTCCCCGCGGTGTCCTGCAGCACGAACGACTCGGGGCGTCCTTCCTGCGAGGGCAGCCCCGCGCAGCCGGCGAGCAAGACGGCGGCTGCCGCGACGACGCCGCCGAGGCCTCGCGCGGCGCGAGCGGGTCGATGCAGGCGCGCATTCATGGACCGCCCCATTGTTGCAGCGAGTCCGCCGCGCGCCCATGGAACCTTGGGGCCATGCCGGCGCGGGACGCGAAAAAGCCCGCGCGCCTCGCGGCCGCGCGGGCTTCGGGTGAGCGACGAGCGTCAGCCCGCGGGCTTCAATTCGTCGCGCACGTCCACCACGCCGGAAACGTTCTTCGCGATGTCGATGGCGCGATTCCTCTCGGCGTCGTCCTTCACGTTGCCTTTGAGGGAGACCACGCCGCGATAGGTGTCGACGTCGATGTTCGCGGCCGAGACGTTCTTGTCGGCCGCCATCGCGGTCTTCACCTTGGCCGTGATCGCCGCGTCCGACGCGGTCTGCGTCAGGCCGCGATGCGCGTGGGCCTCGTCGGAGGCGGTGTTCATGTGGTTCGCGCGCCAGGATGCGCAGCCGGAAACGCCCAGGGCGAGCAGCGCGCCGACCAGGAGGGCGCGCGTAGCATTGTGTTCGACGGTCATGACGTTGCTCCTTCGATGCGAGCCGACGTCCGGCTCTTCCGTTGGAGCCGCATGCGCCCCCCGATGTTCGGGCCGGGCGTGGTCCGATCAGGGTAGGACATCGCGCCGCGATACAATTGCCGCTTCGCCTCGCCGCGCATCCGCTTGAACCCGCCACGTTCCGCGGGCGCCCTCGCCGCGCTCGTCCTCGTCCTGTGCTTCGCGTGCAACCTGATCGGCCGCGGCACCGGCGACACGTTCATCGTCTTCCTCCTGCCGCTCTCGGAAACGTTCCACTGGAGCCGCGCCGAGGTCTCGAGCGTCTACTCGATCTACCTCGTGCTCACGGGACTCGCGGCGCCCCTCACCGGCTTCCTCGTGGACCGGCTGGGACCGCGCTTCGTCTATCCCGTGGGCCTCGCGCTGCTCGGCGGCGGATGCCTCCTCGCCGGCCACCTCGACCGGCTGTGGCAGTTCCAGGCGTGCATCGGGATCCTCAACGGCGTCGGCATCGCGATGCTGGGAATGGTGCCGGCGTCGATGCTCATCACCCGGTGGTTCCGCAACCGCATGAGCACCGCGATGGGCATCGCCTACGCCGGCTTCGGCACCGGCACGCTCCTCATCGTGCCGCTCACGCAGTGGCTGATCGAGCGACACGGATGGCGCGCGGCCTACGAGTTCCTCGGCATCGCGCTCCTCGCGCTGCTGCCGCTCCTGCTGGCGCTGCCGTGGCGCGCGCTCGCCGCCGCGCCCGCCGCGCCGGCGCGAAAGAAGGGCGATGCCCTGGACGAGACGCGCGCATGGCACGTGGGAAGCGCGATGAGGACGCGTGCCTACTGGCAGCTCGTGCAGGTGTTCGCGTTCACGGCGATCGCGATGTACGCGATGCTCGCGCAGATCGTGGCCTACCTCGTGCAGGTCGGATTGAAGCCGCTCGAGGCCGCGACCGCCTTCGGCACGCAGGGACTGCTCTCGGTCGTGGGGATGATGGCGTCGGGCTGGTCGTCGGACCGCTTCGGCTTCCGCGCCACCGCGACGGCGAGCTTCGTGTCGACCTTCATCGGCATCGGCTTCCTGCTGCTCCTCTCGGTCCATCCCGCGGCCTGGCTGGTGGTGCCGTTCGTGCTCTTCTTCGGGTTCTCGCAGGGCGCCCGCGGCCCGATCGTCGCGAGCCTCACGGCGCGCATCTTCCGCGGCTCCGGCTTCGCCACGATCAACGGCACCATCTTCGCGTGCATGTCGGTCGGCGCCGCGCTCGGCTCGTGGATCTCGGGCGTGCTCTACGACTGGACCGGCGGCTACCGCGCGAGCTTCGTCTTCTCGATGGCGTGCATCGTCGTGGCGGCGCTGCCCTTCTGGAGCTCGCGGCCCCTCGGCGCGCGCGGCTGAATGGGCTACGATCGGGCGATGCGGCGGCCGGCGGGATTCACCTGGATCGAGATGCTGTTCGTGCTCGGCGTGATCGCGCTGCTCTCGCTCATGGCGATCCCGGCGCTGCGCGACCGTGCGCTGCGCAAGCAGGTCGAGGAGGGCCTCGCCCTCGCCGACGTCGCCAAGCCCGGGGTGCAGGCGGTATGGGCGGCCACCGGCGAGCTGCCGGCGGACAACAACGCGGCCGGCGTCCCGCCGCGCGAGAAGATCGTCGGCAGCCTGGTGAAGGACGTGAACGTGGACCACGGCGCGATCACCGTCACCTTCGGCAACAACGCCAGCAAGGCGCTCGAAGGCAAGCGCGTCACCTTGCGTCCGGCGCTGGTGCCCGACGAGCGCATGGTGCCGATCGCGTGGTTGTGCCACGGGATCGGCGTGCCCGGCGGGATGCAGGTGCGCGGCAACGACGAGACCGACGTTGCGCCGCAGTGGCTTCCGGTCGATTGCCGCGGCGCGCCCGCGAAATAGCGCCGCGATATAGTACGGAGATGGACACGCCGCGAGCGCTGCAGCAATTCGTCGATGCGATGGACGCTCTCCTCGGGGAGGGCGCGGACGAGCCGCGCGTGCTCGCGGGCTGCCGTGAAGCGATGAAGCGGCTCGTGGCGAAGGACGACTGGCTTTCCGAGGCGATGGCGCGG
>Ga0207667_10009156_pt1 | contig 11695 bp, 14 predicted proteins | sample KBSCornC52_FD_184301 | JGI IMG/M metagenome (GOLD analysis project Ga0207667, IMG submission 184301) | Corn rhizosphere microbial communities from Kellogg Biological Station, Michigan, USA - KBS Corn C5-2 (SPAdes) (version 2) | ecosystem: Host-associated > Plants > Roots > Rhizosphere > Soil ...
GCCGCGGAAGCGATCGTAGGGTGCACGGCCGGCATCCTCGGGCTGGATGGCCAGTCCCGCCTCGACGATCTTGTCGATCGTCGCGCCCTCGCGCTTCAGCGCCGAGATCACGCCGTCGCGGCTGTCAGGCGAGAAGCCCAGACGAAAGTCGTCGATCGTCTGGTCGCTGAGGCCGCGGCCGCGGAAATAGTCGAGGCCGTTGCGGCCGACGGGAAGACGAAGCTGCTTCTGGAACCAGCGCGCGGCCTCCTCGACGACCTGCTGCAGGGTCGAGGCCTCCTGGGCGCGTTCGCGCTCCTGCGGCGTGGATTGCGGCACTGGCAGGCCGACCTCACGCGCCAGCTTCTCGACCGCCTCGGGGAACGACAGGCCCTCGGTCTTCATGACGAAGCCCACGGCGTCGCCTTTCTCGTGGCAGCCGAAGCAATAGAAGAAGCTCTTCTTGTCGTTGACCGTGAACGACGGCGTCTTCTCGTTGTGGAACGGGCAGAGGCCGGCATACTCCGAGCCCGAGCGCCGTTTCAGCGCGACCTTGCGTCCGACCACGTCGGACAGGCTCACGCGCGCCTTGAGTTCGTCGAGGAAGCCGGGAGGGAAGGCCATTCCTTAAGATGGCCCCGCCGATGCCGACGCGCTAGGCGCGGCAAAGAGGATAGCGGGGATCATGTATTTTGACGGTCGCACTTTATTTTCCGGGAGAGAGGGCCGGTCGGCGGGAGGTCAGGGCCGCCCCGTTTAACAAACGGAAATTAAACGGGAGAAGGGCTTGTCATGGGACCGATTGGCATTGCGATTATTGCGTATTTAGCAAGTCTTGTCAAGAGGCCGTCGTCCTCATGGTCGTTCGCAAAGGATGGGACTATATAATGGGTATTATATAATTGAGAGCCACGCATGCTGACCTTCAAGATCACAACAGTTGGAGCTTCCGCCGGTCTCATCCTGACCAAGGAGGCCATGGCGCATCTCAAGGTGAAGAAGGGCGACACGCTCTATCTGACCGAAGCGCCGGACGGCAGCTATCGCCTCACGCCGTACAATCCCGAGTTCGAGCGGCAGATGGCCTTGGCCGAAGACATCATGCACGAGGATCGTGAGGTCCTGCGCGCGCTCGCCAAATGACTGACTGGCGTTGGGTGCGTGCCGACGTGGTTGCGGCCGTCCACGATCGCCAGATCGCCGAACATGGCGGGCCGGAGGGCGCGCGCGATCCCGGCGCTATCGCGTCGGCGTTGGCGAGGCCGGAGAATCTCGCGGTGTATGGATCGCCGGACGCCGCCGATCTTGCCGCGGCCTACGCCTTTGGGCTCGTTCGCAATCACGGCTTCGCCGACGGCAACAAACGCACGGCCTGGATCGTCGCGCGCCTGTTCTTGGGGGATAACGGATGCCGTCTGCGATTCGAGAGGGCCGACGCCGTTCGCGCGATCGAGGCGCTCGCCGGCGGGACGCTCGAAGAGGCGCAGTTCGCCGATTGGATCAGGCAGCGGTTGATCGAATATTAGAAGTTAGACTTGCCAGTTTAGCTGTTAATAGATATTCGAGGCTCATGCGAGCCTCCCTCTCTCCGGCCGCTTCGATGGAAACGGCCGTCACCGAACTGACGCTGGCGATCGGCCAGCTTGTGCGCCGGCTTCGGGCCGAAGCGAACACCGGCGAGTTGAGCTGGTCGCAGGCCGCCATTCTGGCCCGGCTGGAAAAACGCGGACCCCTGACCACGGCCGATCTGGCACGGGCGGAAGCGGTGAAGCCGCAGTCGATGGGCACCACGCTGGCCGACCTGGAAGAGCAGGGCCTGGTCGAGCGGCGGCCTCATCCGACCGATGGGCGGCAGGTCCTGTTCGCGCTGACCGCCACCGGCGTCGAGGCCCGACGCAAGCGCCGCATCGCCAAGCAAGAATGGCTTCTGGCGGCGACGGCGAAGCTCGATCCGGCCGAACGAAAGACCCTTGTCGCGGCGACCGCCCTGATCAAGCGGCTGGGAGAATCGTGATGGCCGTGGCCGAACTCGACGCGAGGACCGCGCTCGTCCTGGTCGACCTGCAGAAGGGCATCGTCGGCATGCCGACCGTGCACGCGATGGACGGCGTCGTGAAGAACGCCCGCGCCCTGGCCGCGGCCTTCCGCCGTCGCGGCCTGCCGGTCGTGCTGGTCAATGTCGCCGGCGGCGCGCCGGGCCGGGCGGAACAGACCCGCGGTCTCGGCGCGCTTCCCGACGGCTGGACCGACCTCGTGCCCGAACTCGACCGGCAGCCGTCGGATCATGTGGTGACCAAACGCACCTGGGGTGCTTTCACGAACACCGACCTCGATGAGCATCTGAAGGGGCGGGGCGTCACGCAAATCGCCCTCGCCGGCGTCTCGACCAGCGCCGGCGTCGAGTCGACGGCACGTCATGCCGTCGAGCTCGGCTTCAACGTCACGCTCGCCAGCGATGCCATGACCGACATGAATCTCGACGCCCACACCAACAGCCTCATGCGGATCTTCCCGCGGCTGGGCGAGACCGGCACGACCCGCGAGATCATCGATCTCCTCGAACACACCCGCGCATAGGGGAGCATGTGACGATGGACTGGAGTCATTATGCGTCCTGGTTCTTCGGCGGCGCTTTCCTCGCCAACGCCGTTCCGCATTTTGTCAGCGGCGTGATGGGACGTCCCTTTCAAAGCCCGTTCGCCAAACCGCGCGGCCAAGGGCTTTCATCCTCGACCGTGAACGTACTGTGGGGATTCTTGAATTCGGCCGTCGGTTACGCTCTCGTCTGCCGTGTCGGGCACTTCGATTTGCGGTCCACCGATCATGTCGTCGCTTTGGGGTCGGGCGTTCTCCTCATGGGCATGATCACGGCGCGGCTGTTCGGGCGGTTTCACGGTGGCAATTCGCCGGGGGGCTCGTGAGCAGACCGCTGAAAAGCACCTTCCGGTCGCTGGCCAACTACAATTACCGGCTGTGGGCCGGCGGCGCGGTCGTCTCCAACGTGGGGACGTGGATGCAGCGCGTCGCCCAGGATTGGCTGGTGCTCACCCAGCTCACCCACAACAACGCCAGCGCGCTGGGCGTCGTGATGGCGCTGCAGTTCGGGCCACAGATGCTCATGCTGCCGTTCAGCGGATTTGCCGCCGACTTCTTCGACCGGCGCAAGCTGCTGATGGCCACGCAGGCGGCGATGGGCCTGTGTGCCCTGGGTCTGGGCCTGCTCACCGTCACCGGATACGTCGAGCTCTGGCATGTGTACGTGTTCGCCTTCCTGCATGGCTGTGCGGCGGCCCTCGACGCGCCGGCGCGGCAGACCTTCGTGTCGGATCTGGTGGGCGAAGCCGATCTGCCCAACGCGGTGGCGCTCAACTCGACCTCGTTCAACGCTGCGCGCATGGTCGGCCCCGCCCTTGCTGGATTGCTGATCGCCGGCGTGGGCACGGGCTGGGCCTTCCTGGTAAACGCCTTGTCGTTCGGCGGCGTGCTGTGCTCGCTCACGTTCCTGCGGGTGGGCGACCTCTATCCCAGCCGCCGGGCCGTGCGTGCCCCGGGCGGCTTCGTCGCCGGCTTCCGCTATGTCTGGAACCGCCCCGACCTGCGCGCGATCCTTCTCATGCTCTTCCTGATCGGCACGTTCGGCCTCAATTTCCCGATCTTCATCTCGACCATGGCGGTCACGGTCTTCCACGCCGGCGCCGGCCAATACGGACTGCTGACGTCGATGATGGCGATCGGAACGGTGACGGGCGCGCTGCTCGCCGCCGGACGCGAGCGTCCGCGCATCGAGCTTCTGTTCGCGGGCGCCGCAGTCTTCGCGTTCGGCTGCGCGCTGGCGGCGGTCATGCCCAATTACTGGTTGTTCGGCGGGGCGCTCGTCATCATCGGGGTGTCGGCGCTCACCATCACCAACTCGACCAACAGCCTGATGCAGCTGTCGACCGAACCCGCCATGCGAGGCCGGGTGATGGCGATCCGCCTGGCCATTGCGCTCGGCGGCACGCCGATCGGCGCGCCGATCGCAGGCTGGGTCGCCGACCGGTTCGGCCCGCGCTGGGCCCTCGGCATCGGCGTCGCAGCGGGTCTCTCCGCGGCAATCGTCATGATCCACTATCTGGCGAAGTATCGGCACCTGCGCGTGCACCTTGCCGGCGGGCGCATCCGCTTCAGCATGGACGCGGGCGAGGCGTTTCCGCTGGTCCGGTAGCGATAGCGGACGCTCCGGAAGCTTCTTGTCTTTTCTGCGCCGCGCGGGCTCTCGCGCCTCAGAAAGCGCTCCCGCTCGCCAGCCCTCGACGCGATTACGCGCTAAGGGCTTTCTTCACGGCAGCCGATGCCTTGGCGAAGTCCATCTGACCCGCGTACTTGCCCTTCAGCGCGGCCATGACGCCACCCATGTCCTTGATCGACGTGGCGCCGGCCGACTTGATCGCCTCGGCGACCGCGGCGGCCACGGCGGCCTCGTCCATTTGCGTGGGCAGGAAGCGCTCGATGACGGCGATCTCGGCCTTTTCCTTGTCGGCCAGATCCTGGCGCGCGCCCTTCTCGTAGAGCACGATCGATTCGTTGCGCTGCTTGATCATGCCCTGCAGCATCGAGAGGATCTTGTCCTCGGCCACACCCTCGCGGCTGGCCTCGGTGCGGGCGGCAATATCGGTGTCCTTGAGCTTGGCCAGGATGAGGCGAATCGTGCCCAGCGCGGCCTGGTCGCGGGCCTTCATCGCCTGCTTCATCGCCTCGTTCAGCTTTTCGCGCAGCATTGGAGCCATCCCAAGGAGTGAAGGGCGGAAACTAATCGCCTGCGACGCTGTTGGCAAAGCAAATAAGTTATTGAAAACGCTTAATAATTATCCCCCTACGGCACCTTGACCCTATGCGACCGCTTGGTTACAAACCGCGCGGTTCGCAGGCCGCCACTCCGGGCGCGACCGGACGGGCCGCAGAACGGACCAGACCATCATGACTTCACCGAAGACCGCCGGCGCCGACAACGCCGCGCCGCGTTGGGCCACGGCCGCGCTGGTGCTGGGCGACGGGACGGTCTTTTGGGGCAAGGGCATCGGGGCGGCCCGCGCCGCCGTGGGCGAAGTCTGCTTCAACACCTCGATGACCGGCTACCAGGAGATCATCACCGATCCGTCCTATGCCGGGCAGATCATCACCTTCACCTTCCCGCACATCGGCAACGTCGGCACCAATCCCGAGGACATCGAGAGCATCAACCCGGCCGCGCGCGGCATCGTGCTGCGCGGCGACATCACCGAGCCGGCCAACTGGCGCAACGCCCGCCCGCTCGACGATTGGTTGAAAGGCCATGGCTTGCCGGGCATCTGCGGCGTCGACACGCGCGAGATCACGCGCCGCGTGCGCGACGGCGGCGCGCCCAACGGCGTGGTCGTGCATGCGCCCGACGGCAAGTTCGACGTGCCGAAGCTGGTGAAGATGGCGACCGACTGGGCCGGCCTCGAAGGCATGGACCTGGCCATCGAGGTCTCGACCAAGCAGAACTACAGCTGGAACGAGACCACGTGGGCGCTCGGCAAGGGCTACGGCAAGCTCGACAAGGCCAAGTACCACGTGGTCGCCGTCGACTACGGCGCCAAGCGCAACATCCTGCGTTGCCTGGCCAACACCGGCTGCAAGGTGACGGTCGTGCCGGCGACGGCGACGGCGGAAGACATCCTGCGCCACAAGCCCGACGGCGTGTTCCTGTCGAACGGGCCGGGCGATCCGGCGGCCACCGCGAGCTACGCGGTGCCGGCGATCCAGGGCGTGCTCGACAGGAAGGTGCCGCTGTTCGGCATCTGCCTCGGCCATCAGCTTCTGGCACTCACCCTGGGCGGCAAGACCAGGAAGATGGAGCGCGGCCATCGCGGCGCCAATCAGCCGGTGAAGGATCTCACCACCGGCAAGGTCGAGATCACGTCGCAGAACCACGGCTTCTGCGTGGTGCCCGAGTCGCTGCCGAAGAATGTCGAGGTGACGCACGTGTCGCTGTTCGACGGCACCAACGAGGGCATTCGCGCGACCGACAGGCAGGCCTTCTCGGTGCAATACCATCCCGAGGCCTCGCCCGGGCCGACCGACAGCCATTACCTCTTCGATCGCTTCGTCGAGATGATCGACAGGAGCAAGAAATGATGTTCCGTCGTCCTGAGCGCAGCGAGGGACCTAGCGCCAACAACAACGACCCTCTCTGGGGCGAATGCGAGGTCCTTCGCTTCGCTCAGGACGACAGGTAAATGCCCAAGCGCACAGACATCAAATCGATCCTGATCATCGGCGCCGGCCCGATCGTCATCGGCCAGGCCTGCGAGTTCGACTATTCGGGCGTGCAGGCCTGCAAGGCATTGAAGGACGAGGGCTATCGCGTCGTCCTGATCAACTCGAACCCGGCCACGATCATGACCGATCCGGGCCTGGTCGACGCGACCTACATCGAGCCGATCACGCCCGACATGGTGGCGAAGATCATCGAGAAGGAAAAGCCCGACGCCATCCTGCCGACGATGGGCGGGCAGACCGCGCTCAACACCGCGATGGCGCTGCACCGCGACGGACGCCTCAAGAAATACGGCGTCGAGCTGATCGGCGCCAACGCCGAGGCGATCGACAAGGCCGAGGACCGCCTGCTGTTCCGCGACGCCATGACCAAGATCGGGCTGGAGTCGCCCAAGAGCGAGGTCGTGCACAATCGCGAGGAGGCCACGGCTGCGCTCGACAAGATCGGCCTGCCCGCGATCATCCGCCCGTCGTTCACCCTGGGCGGCACCGGCGGCGGCATCGCCTACAATCGCGACGAGTTCTTCGACATCGTGCAGGGCGGCCTCGAGGCGTCGCCCACGACAGAGGTGCTGGTCGAGGAGTCCGTGCTCGGCTGGAAAGAGTACGAGATGGAGGTCGTGCGCGACCGCAAGGACAACTGCATCATCATCTGCTCGATCGAGAACGTCGACCCGATGGGTGTGCACACCGGCGACTCGGTGACCGTGGCGCCGGCGCTCACGCTCACCGACAAGGAATACCAGATCATGCGCGACGCCTCGATCGCGTGCCTGCGCGAGATCGGCGTCGACACCGGCGGTTCGAACGTGCAGTTCGCCGTCGATCCCGCGACCGGCCGCATGGTCGTGATCGAGATGAACCCGCGTGTCTCGCGTTCCTCGGCGCTGGCGTCGAAGGCCACCGGCTTCCCGATCGCCAAGGTGGCCGCGCGCCTGGCCGTCGGCTACACGCTCGACGAGCTGCTGAACGACATCACCGGCAGCACGCCCGCTGCGTTCGAGCCCACGATCGACTACGTCGTCACCAAGATGCCGCGCTTTGCCTTCGAGAAGTTCCCCGGGGCCGAGGCGCTGCTCACGACCTCGATGAAGAGCGTGGGCGAGGCGATGTCGATCGGCCGCACGTTCCAGGAGTCGCTGCAGAAGGCGCTGCGCTCGATGGAGACCGGCTTGACCGGCCTCAACGAGATCGAGATCCAGGGCGCACCCGACAAGTCGGCGATCATGGGCGCGCTGGCGCGGCCGACGCCGGACCGTATCCTCACCATCGCCCAGGCGTTCCGTCACGGCCTCACGGTCGAGGAGATCGCGCAGGCGTCGAAGTACGAGCCGTGGTTCCTGCGCCAGATCGAGGAGCTCGTGACCGTCGAGGCATCCCTTCGCAAGAGCGGATTGCCGAAGGACACCAAGGCGCTGCTCGAGATCAAGAAGAAGGGCTTTTCCGACGACCGGCTGGGCGAGCTCACCAGGCTCAGTGCCGCCGAGGTGGCCAAGCGCCGCCGCGCGGTGGGCGTGCGGCCGGTATTCAAGCGCATCGACACCTGCGCCGCCGAGTTCGAGTCGCGCACGCCGTATTTCTACTCGTGCTACGAGGGCGACGGGCATCGGCCGGCGGAGTGCGAAGCCAATCCGACGGCTGCGAAGAAAATCATCATCCTGGGGGGTGGTCCGAACCGCATCGGCCAGGGCATCGAGTTCGACTATTGCTGCGTCCACGCCGTCTATGCGCTGAGCGAGGCCGGCTACGAGACCATCATGGTCAACTGCAACCCCGAGACCGTGTCGACCGACTACGACACCGCCGATCGCCTGTACTTCGAGCCGCTGACGGCCGAGGACGTGATCGAGCTGGTCGAGGTCGAGCGCCGCAACGGCGAAGTGCTGGGGCTGATCGTGCAGTTCGGCGGGCAGACGCCGCTGAAGCTCGCCAAGCCGCTCGAGGCCGCCGGAATCCCCATCCTGGGCACGTCGCCCGACGCCATCGACCTGGCCGAGGACCGCGACCGCTTCCAGAAGCTGATCCAGAAGCTGAAGCTGCGCCAGCCGGAGAACGGCACGGCGACCAGCCAGCCGCAGGCCGTCGCCATTGCCGAGAAGATCGGCTACCCGGTCGTCATCCGCCCGTCCTACGTGCTGGGCGGCCGCGCCATGCAGATCGTCTACGACCGCGACGCGCTCGACCGCTATATGCGCGACGCGGTGAAGGTCTCGGGCTCGAACCCGGTGCTGATCGACTCCTACTTGCGCGACGCCATCGAGGTCGATGTCGATGCGCTGGCCGACAAGGACCAGAACGTCTTCGTCGCCGGCATCATGGAGCACATCGAGGAGGCGGGCATTCACTCGGGCGACTCGGCCTGCTCGCTGCCGCCGTATTCGCTGCCGGCCAAGATCATCGCCGAGATCGAGCGCCAGACCGAGGCGATGGCCAGGGCGCTGCAGGTCGTCGGCCTGATGAACGTGCAGTACGCGGTGAAGGACGGCGAGGTCTATGTCCTCGAGGTCAATCCGCGCGCCAGCCGCACGGTGCCGTTCGTCGCCAAGGCCACCGGCCAGCCGATCGCCAAGTTCGCGGCCCGCCTGATGGCCGGCGAGGCGCTGAAGTCGCTCGCCATCAAGAAGAACAAGGGCAAGCACGTCGCAGTCAAGGAAGCGGTGTTCCCGTTCGCGCGCTTCCCCGGCGTCGACGTCATCCTGGGACCGGAGATGCGCTCGACCGGCGAGGTCATGGGCCTCGATCGCGACTTCGGCCGCGCCTTCGCCAAGTCGCAGCTCGGCGCCGGCCTCAAGGTGCCGGTCGACGGCGCAGTGTTCGTGTCGGTGAAGGATCCGGACAAGCAGGCGATGGTCAAGCCGGTGAAGCGGCTGGTCGAGCTCGGCTTCGCCGTCGTGGCCACCGGCGGCACGGCGGAGTTCCTGGCCAGGCACGGCATCGTCTCGCAGCGGGTGAACAAGGTCCTCGAGGGCCGGCCGCACATCGTCGACCTGATGAAGGACGGCAAGATCCAGCTCGTGTTCAACACGGTGGACGGTGCGGTGGCACTGACCGACAGCTTCACGCTGCGGCGCGCGGCACTCATGAACAAGATCGCCTATTACACGACGGTCGCCGGCGCCAAGGCCTCGGTCGAGGGAATCGCCGCCGTGCTGGCGGGCGAGCTCGACGTCGCGCCGCTGCAATCATACTTCAAGGGCACTTTCTAGAGCCTATTTCGGACAAACCGGCCGGCGCCCCGCATCCATCGTGCGGCGTGGCCGGAACCCGGCGCATTGTTGGCCGTTGACGCCGTTCGAATCATTAAGGACGATCACGTCATGGAAAAGGTTCCGACGACGGCCGAGGGGCTGAAGAGCCTCGAGGACGAACTGAAGCAGCTGAAGAGCATCGAGCGGCCCGCCATCATCAAGGCGATCGCCGCGGCGCGTGAGCATGGCGATCTATCGGAGAACGCCGAATACACGTCCGCGCGCGAGAAGCAGGGCTTCATCGAGGGCCGCATCATCGAGGTCGAGAGCATCATCTCGCGCGCCGAGGTGATCGACTTCTCGAAATTCTCGGGCAAGGTCGTGAAGTTCGGCGCCACCGTGCGGCTGGCCGACGAGGACACCGACGAGAAGATGAAATACCAGATCATCGGCCCCTACGAGGCCGATCTCGCCAAGGGCAGCATCTCGGTGACCTCGCCGATCGGCCGGGCGCTGATCGGCAAGACCGTGGGCGACACCGTCGAGGTGCAGACGCCGCGCGGCGCCAAGTCCTACGAGATCGTGGGCGTAGCGTTCAAGTAGCCGCCTTCAGGTAGCGGCGGGAGTGGCTGCTGCGGCCCGTGCCCGGCGGCGCTTGCCGACCGCCGTCATCGCCGCGTACTGGACCAGGAACAGGCCGATCTTGCTGGCCGGTCCCCACAACGACATCGCTGCCGCCCAGGTCCTGGCGTCCAGGGTCAGCGCCAGCGCGATGTTGAGGACGGCCGAGAAGAACATCAGTCCCGCCCAGACGTAACCGAAGGTCGTGGCCACGTCCTGCACCGGCGCCGCGCGCGGCGGCAGGTAGCGGTTCATCCAGCCGCGCTTCAGCATGACGATGCCGACGACGGCGTAGATGACGCTGGGCTTCAGCATCACGAAGCGCGGATCGTGGGTGAGGAACGTCGCCGCGCCGGAGGCCAGCACCAGCACGACGCTCAGCCACTGCAGGGCGCCGACCGGCAGGCCGCGCACGAGGTGCCAGGCGATCTGGGCGATCCCGAGGGCCATGCCGAGGCCGACGGCGAGGAACAGGTTGTCGGTGGCGAGGTAGACCGCGAGGAAGAAAAGCGTCGAGGCCAGATCGAGCAGCAGGACACGGCCGGCGTCGAAGAGGTTTTTCATGGCACCCTCATAGCGGTAACGCTGTGTAGTTCTGCCAATCTATCAATACACGCTGTTCCCTACAAGAGGGTCAGGTCACGACCTTGATGTAGGTGTCCTTCATCACGATCAGGCCACGGCGGAAGGTGTAGAGGTCGCAGCCCAGCCAGGACTGGCGCTCGCCGGTCCGCAGGGTGGCGGTGCGGTGCCATTCGGTGACGGCGCGGTTGCCGGCGATGAATTCGCTGGTATGCCTCCAGGCGACGTCGCCGGAGGCTGCGAACAGCGGCTCGAAATAGCGCCGAATGGCGGCGCGGCCCTTGAAGCTCTCACCCCAGTGATGCGGCCCGCGGGCGTTGCGGAACTCGCCGTCCTCCTCGAAGGAATTGACGATGCCGTCGACGTCGCGGCGGGCGAAGGCGTCGGCGATCTCGTGCAGGCGCTCGAACGTGACGTCGTCGGTCATCGGCCGGCGATTACTCGACCGGGATCGGCACGCCGGGCGTGGCCTTGGCGGTGCGGAACACCATCATCGACTTCACGTGGCTGACGTTGGGCGCCGAGGTCAGCCGCGTCGTCAGGAACTTCTGATATTCGTCCCAGGTCTCGGCCACGATCTTCAGCAGGAAGTCGGCCTCGCCGGCCAGCATGTGGCACTCGCGCACCTCGTCCCACTTGTCGATCAGCTCCTCGAACGACTTGAGGTCGGCCTCGGCCTGGCTGTTGAGGCCGACCAGGGCGAACACCGACACGCTGTAGCCCAGCGCCTCGGGACTGAGCTCGGCGTGGTAGCCCTTGATGATGTCCGCCCGCTCCAGCGCACGCACGCGGCGCAGGCAGGGTGGGGCGGAGATGCCGGCGCGCTCGGCCAACTCCACGTTGGTCATGCGGCCGTTCGCCTGCAGATCGCTTAGAATGCGCCGGTCGATTCGATCGAGCTTTGCGCGAGCCATCGGGTCTCCTCCATTGGTCGCGGTCTATGCCAGAACCATGCCATCCGCGCAATAAAGTTGCGAGGCAGGGCCCCGACCCTGTGAACAATTGCGCCCTGTGCGGTTATCACCCGTGCAAAACGGCAAGGTTTG
>Ga0207667_10009161_pt1 | contig 11692 bp, 11 predicted proteins | sample KBSCornC52_FD_184301 | JGI IMG/M metagenome (GOLD analysis project Ga0207667, IMG submission 184301) | Corn rhizosphere microbial communities from Kellogg Biological Station, Michigan, USA - KBS Corn C5-2 (SPAdes) (version 2) | ecosystem: Host-associated > Plants > Roots > Rhizosphere > Soil ...
ACCCGCCGCCAAGTGCCGGGGGCCGGACATCCCCATCGTTGCATTGTCATTTGCTTTGCGCGCGCTCCGCCTTTACCTGAGTATCGATAACATCGGGAAACAGCGTCACCGATTGAAATTCGGGCCCGTCCGGGCCACATCGAGACGCAGAACAACGGACCGCGGAGAGAAAAGGCGATGCCTGAGCATCAGACACCGCTGATTGCGATGATTGCGGGCGGCTTGATGCTGGCCTACGTGTTCGGACTGGTGGCGCACCGCCTCCGCATCCAGCCTCTCGTGGGTTATCTCGTGGCGGGCGTGGTCGTCGGCCCCTTCACTCCCGGCTTCATCGCCGACGCCGGCATGGCGACCGAGCTGGCCGAGATCGGCGTCATCCTGCTGATGTTCGGCGTTGGCCTGCACTTCTCCCTCAAGGACCTGATGTCGGTCGCCCGCATCGCGGTGCCCGGGGCCATCATCCAGATCGTCATCGCCACGCTGATGGGGGCCGGCCTCGCCCGGCTCATGGGCTGGCCGTGGCAGGCCGGCATGGTGTTCGGCCTCGCGCTGTCGGTCGCCAGCACGGTCGTGATGATCCGCGCCTTCCAGGACCGCCGGATACTCGAGACCGAACGCGGCCGCCTCGCGGTCGGCTGGCTGATCGTCGAGGACCTGATCGTCGTCCTGGCGCTGGTGCTGCTGCCCACGGCCGCCATGTTCGCCTCGAACGACGGCATGCCACTCAGCCGGATGGTCTTCCAGCTCATCATCACGCTGGTCAAGGTGGGCATCTTCGTGGCCGTGATGCTCGTGGTCGGCCGGCGCGTGATCCCCTGGCTCATGCACTACACCGCGCACACCGGATCGCGCGAACTGTTCCGGCTCGCCGTCTACGCGATCGCCATCGGCGTGGCCTTCGGTGCGGCCCGGTTGTTCGGCGTGTCGTTCGCGCTCGGCGCCTTCTTCGCCGGCATGGTGATGGGTGAAAGCAACCTCAGCCAGCAGGCCACCGAGGAGGCGCTGCCCCTGCGCGACGCCTTCGCGGTGCTGTTCTTCGTTTCGGTCGGCATGCTGTTCAACCCGCATGTCTTCGTCGAGGCGCCGATTGCCCTCGCCGCCACCGTGGCGATCATCGTGGTCGGCAAGTCGGCGCTCGCGTGGCTCATCCTGCGGGCGTTCAAGCTGTCGAACAGTACCGCCCTCGCGGTCGCGGCGGGCCGGGCACAGATCGGCGAGTTCTCCTTCATCCTGATCGGCCTCGGCATCGAGATCGACATCATCCCGCCGTTGGCACGCGACCTGATCCTGGGCGGCGCCATTATTTCGATCGTCCTCAATCCGCTGCTTTTTGCCCTGCTGGTGCGCCGGCCGCATCCCGAGAGCGCCGCCGCGGGCTCCCCCGAGCCGGCGGCGGTCCTGATGCCGACCACCCTGTCGGACCACAACGTGCTCGTCGGCTACGGCCGCGTGGGCTCTCTGGTCGGTGCGACGCTGGCGCGTGACGGCGCCGGCATGGTGGTGATCGAGACCAGCGAGGACAGTCTCGAGAAGGCACGACGCGACGGTGCGGAAATCTTCACCGGCAACGCCGCCGACCCCGAGATACTGGCCGCGGCCAACCTCAGCCAGGCGCGCCGGCTGTTCGTCACCATTCCCGAGGCATTCGAGGCGGGCCAGGTCGTGCAGCAGGCGCGACTCGCGAATCCGACCCTCGACATCGTGGCTCGTGCCCATTCCGATGCCGCGGTCGAGCATCTCCAGGGTCTCGGTGCCACGCGCGTGATCTCCGGCGAACGCGAGATCGCCGATCGCATGCTCGATTTCAGCCGCGAATCGCCGCGTTAGAGTCTTTCCGATCGGAACAGGCTTCATGTTCCTCCCCATCTCGCCAGAGCGCGAAGCGCGGAGCGGAGAGACCCTCTCTCAACGATAAGCGGCCATCGTGGAGAGAAGGTCTCTCCACGCGGCCCTTCGGGCCTTGGTCGAGACGACGGGAGGAAGCCACAGGCGATAGCCCACCGTCTCGGGAGAGGGATTACAATCGGATGAATGCACCGTCGCCGGAGAGACTCTAGAGATAGACGGCCTTCATCTGCGCATCGGCGTAACGGCCGCCGGCGGCAGCGCCCGGCGGCAGCGCGTTCGACAGGCGCGCGACCTCGTCGGCCGACAGCGCCACGTCCAGCGCCGCCAGGTTCTGGTCGACACGGTCGGTTCGCTTGGTGCCGGGGATCGGCACGACGTCGGTGCCCTGCGCCAGCAGCCAGGCGAGCGCCACCTGGCCGGACGTGCAGCCCCGGGCCTTCGCCACCGCCTCGATCGCGGCCACCAGCGAGAGGTTGCGCGCGAGATTGTCGGCCGAGAAGCGCGGATGGCGGCCGCGACCGTCGCCGTCGGGAATGTCCGAGACCTGCTTGACCGCGCCGGTCAGCAGGCTGCGGCCGAGCGGCGAGTACGCAACGAAGGAAATCCCCAGCGCCCGCGTCGTCGCCAGGGTCTCCTCGGCGTCCTGGCGATAGAGCAGCGAGTACTCGCTTTGCACGGCGGCGATGGGATGGGTCTTGTGGGCGCGGCGGATCGTTTCCGGCTTGGCTTCGCTCAGCCCCAGCGCCCTCACCTTGCCCGCCTTCACCAACTCGGCCATGGCGCCCACCGTCTCCTCGATCGCCACGTCGGGATCGACCCGGTGCTGGTAGTAGAGATCGATCACGTCGACTCCCAGCCGCTTCAGGCTGGCCTCGCAGGCGGCCTTCACATGGGCCGGCGTGCCGTCGACGCCGTTGGCGCCGCCCGGCCGCTGGACCTGGCCGAACTTGGTCGCCAACACGACCTTCCTGCGCACGGGACCGGCCAGGGCCTTGCCCAGCAGGGTCTCGTTGTGGCCCCAGCCGTACATGTCGGAGCTGTCGAGCAGGGTCACGCCGCGGTCGACGGCGTGATGGATGATGCGAATGCCCTCGGCATCCTCGCTCTTGCCGTAGGCGCCCGAGAGCGACATCAGGCCGAGCCCGATCGGGAAGACGCTGAGCGCGCTGCCGCCCAGCTTGCGCGGCGATTTCGTGACGGTGACGGCCATTGGGATCCTCGCTTTCGCCGGCACGCTAGCACAACCACAGCCGACGGCGCCGACAGGACCGCCGCGCGGGGCGGAAAGCCCGCCCGGACCGGCGTTGACTTGGCCGGTCGCGGTCGGCCAAGGTCGCTCGAATGAACGACCGTTTACCTAGAGGAATTGCCATGACTCGCATCACGCTCGGCCGCCGCCATTTCACGACGTCCGTTGCCGCCGGAGCGGCATCGCTGGCCGTCCCGGCCTGGGCCCAGGGCGAGCCGATCAAGGTCGGCGTGATCGTGCCCCTATCGGGACCGGCAGGGCCCAATGGCCAGGGCGTGCTGCACGCCGTCCAGGTCGCCGCGGACCTGGTCAACGCCAAGGGCGGCGTCATGGGCCGCAAGCTGGTGGTCGTGTCCAAGGACGACGAGAGCACGCCGGCGGTGGGCGTCACGCGCGCCAACGAAATGGTGGCCGAGAAGGTCGCCGTCGTGATCGAGGGCTGGAACAGCCCGGTGACCCTGGCCATGCAGCCGGTCCTGGCGCGCGCCGACGTGCTCGACATCACCGCGGTCTCGAAGGCCGACCCGATCCTCGCCGGCACGGCCAATCCCTACGCCATCCGCCTCAACAGCTCGAACGGCCAGGACGGCGCGGTCATCGCCGACATCCTGCTCAATCACCTCCACGCCAAGCGCATCGGTTTCCTGAGCCAGAACGACGCCTACGGCAACGGCGCGCAGGCCGTGATCGAGGCCGAACTGAAGAAGATCGGCAAGCCGTGGGAGAAGGTCGTCGTCGAGCAGTTTCCCTTCAAGCAGACCGACTTCCGGGTCAGCCTCGCCAACGTGAAGCAGGCCAAGCCGGACGCGGTCGTCGCCATCAACGCAGCGGAATCCTCGGGCATGCCGGCGCTGATCCAGCAATATCGCCAGGCCGCCATCGACGGCACCTTCGTGGGCGCCGTCGGCACGATCCTGCCGACCGTGTTCAAGATCGCGGGCGAGGCGGCGACCGGCGTCGTCTCGGCCGACGTCTACTTCCCCGACCTGCCGCCGTTCGACGGCATCAAGGAGAACCTGGATTTCATCGCCGCCTTCAAGAAGGCGCACAACGAAGTGCCCGACAAGGGCGCCGCGCTCGGCGCCGCGGCGCTGCAGGTGTGGGCCGCAGCCGCCAACTCCACCAGGAGCCTCGACCGCAAGACCGTCGCGACCGCGATCCGCGGCCAGACGATCAAGGGCACGATCTTCGGCGACCTGGCTTTCGAGGCCAATGGCCAGGCCAGGCACAAGCACACGCTCTTCAAGGTGACCGACGGCAAGGCGCCGAAGACCGAGGTCTTGAAGTAGCTTGCCCGAGGCTGCCGCGCCGCTTCTTCGGGTCGAGAACCTGACGGTCCGCTACGGCGCCCTCACGGCGCTGAGCGGCATGTCGTGGCAGGTCGCCGCCGGCGAGATCCTGGGCATCATCGGCCCCAACGGCGCGGGCAAGAGTTCGTGCTTCGCCGCCGTCACGCACGCCGTCCACCGCGACGGCGAGGTGTGGCTGGGCGGCGAGCGCGTGACCTCCCTGCCGACGCACCAGGTCGCCCGCCTCGGCCTGCGCCGCACCTTCCAGCAGAACGCCTTCTTCGGCGAGCTCACGCTGCTGGAGAACGCGATGGCGGCGATGCTGCGCGAGCATTCAACCTCGCTCGCCCGCTCGATCGTCCTGCCGTGGAAGGAGAGCCGCACGCGCCGCAACGCCGAGGCCGCAGCCGCGGAGCTGCTCTCGTCTTTCGGCATTCCACCCGCCGATCACGGCAAGCGGCCGGGCGACATCGCCTACGGCACGCAGCGCCTGCTCTCGGTCGTGCTGGCCTACGGCGCCGGCGCCCGCGCACTGCTGATCGACGAACCTGCCGCGGGCACCGGCGGCGCCGACATGCAGCGCCTGGCCGACCTGCTGGTCGACCTGCGCCGGCGCGGCGTCGCGGTAGTCGTGATCGAACACCATATGGATCTCATCATGGCGATCGCCGATCGCATCGTCGTGATCGACCAGGGCCACAAGCTGGCCGAGGGCACGCCGGCCGAGATCCAGCGCAACGACGCCGTGCTCGAAGCCTATCTCGGACGGGCGGCGTGATGGGCAGCATGACGGGCGGCATCACCGGCGCCGCGCTCGAGGCCGGCGGCCTCTCCGTGCGCTACGGCGGCAATCTCGCCGTCGACGGCGTCGAGGTCGTGGTTCCGGCCGGCCGGATGGTCGGCATGGTGGGGGCCAACGGCGCCGGAAAGAGCACGCTGATCAACGCCCTGGCCGGCTGGTCGCGCGGCACGCCGGTCGTGCGCGGCACGGTGCGGCTCGACGGACAATCGATGGACGGTTTGCCGCCGCATCGCCGGGCCGAACGCGGGCTGGTCCTGGTCCCCGAGGGCAAGGGCATCTTCGCCGACCTCACGGTGACCGAGAACCTCGCCCTGGTGAGGCCGCCGTCCGATACGCGCGGCCGCCACGTCTTCTCGATGGACGACATCTACGGCCTGTTCCCCCGCCTGGCCGAGCGGCGCGGCCACAAGGGCGGCATGCTCTCGGGCGGCGAACGGCAGATGGTGGCGGTAAGCCGGGCGCTGCGGGCGGCGCCCAAGGTGCTGCTGCTGGACGAGCCGTCGGCGGGCCTGGCGCCGCGCCTGGTCTACGAACTGCTCGCCACGATGCGCAAGCTGGTCGACGGCGGCCTGTCGCTGCTGCTGGTCGAGCAGAACGTGCGCGCCACCCTCGAACTGGTCGACGAGCTGTATCTCCTGGAACGCGGCAAGGTCGTGGCCAAGGGCACCGCGAGCGCCATGAAGGACGATCCGCGCATCCTCGAAGCCTATCTCGGGGCGCTCACGGCATGAACATCACCCAGCAGGTCATCAACGGGCTGATCCTGGGATCGGGCTATGCGCTGATCGCGATCGGCTGGACGGTGCTGCTGGGCGCCGCCCGGCTGGTGAACTTCGCGCACGGCCAGCTCTACATGCTGGCCGCCTTCGTCGCCTGGGCGGCCATGGACAGGCTGGGCGTTTCGTATTTCATCGCTGTGCCGATCGCGGTGGTGGTCCTGGGCCTGGTGGGCGTGCTCCTGCAGATCATGATGCTGCGGCCCGTCATGCAGCAGAACCTCACCAGCCTGATGATCGTGACCCTGGGCTTCGGCTACGTCTTCCAGGGCGGCGCGGCGCGGATCTTTGGCGGCAATCCCGAATCGTTCAAGAGCCCGTTGCAGAGCGCCGAAATCCGCTTCGGCGACATCTGGTTCACCTGGCAGGATGTCGTCACCCTGGCCGGCACCCTGGTGCTGTTCGCCGCGCTGTGGCTGGTGGTGAACCGCACGCGGTTGGGCGCCCTGGTGCGTGCCGTCGCCGAGGATCCCAGGCTCGCCCAGCTCTTCGGCATCGATGCCGCCCGGATCTACATCGGCGTCTTCGTCTTCGAATGCGCGGCCGTCGCCCTGGGCGCCGGCCTGGTGGCGCCGCGCAGTCCGATTCTCGCCAGCATGGGCTTCGACGAGGTGATCCTGACTTTCGTCGTCGTCGTGCTGGGCGGCATCGGCAGCGTCGGCGGCAGCCTGCTGGCAGGCTTCGGCCTCGGCATGTTCACCGCGCTCTTCGGCGCGCTGGTGTCGCCGGCCTACACCACGGCGGCGGCGTTCGCGCTGCTGGTCGCGGTGCTGGTCATGCGGCCGCGCGGGCTCGGTGCACGATGAGGGGCGCGCGATGAGGAACTTCGCCACGCCCGCCGCCTTCCTCCTGGCCGCGCTCGCCTATTTCGTGCCGGCCGTGTCGGGCGGTGCGCCGGTGATCTATGCCGCCTGCACCACGATCGCGCTCCTGGCGGTGATGTCCTACGGCGCCGACCTGATCCTCTCCTATCTCGGCGAGGTGAGCCTGGGACACACGATCTTCTGGGCGACGGGCGGCTACGCGGCCTCGCTGCTCGCGGTCAACGCGGGCTGGAACGGCTGGCAGACCGCGGCCGCGGCCGTCGCCGTGTCGGTCGTGCTGGCCGCTGCGCTGGGGCTCGCCACCCTGCGCACGCGCGAGTTCGTCTTCTCGCTGGTGACCTATGCCGCCGCGGTGGTGGCGATGGAGGTCGCGTTCAACTGGTCGTTCCTCGGCGGCTCCGACGGCGTCGTCGGCGTGCCGCCGCTGCAGCTCACGCTGTTCGGTGTCGGCATCACCGGCTCGAGCAACGCCGATCTGTGGCCGGTCGCCTGGGGCCTGCTGATGCTGACCCTGCTGTTCATCCATCGCTTCCGCCGCTCGCGGCTCGGCACCAGCGCGCTGATGGTGCAGATGAACCCCGATCTCGCCCAGGCGCTGGGGGTCGACCAGCGCGCCGTGCGCTTCCTGGTCTTCGTCGCCTCGGCACCGATCTCCGCGCTGGCCGGCTGGCTCTATGCCTACCAGCGCGCCTACGTCGGGCCGGACATGTTCGAGAGCTATTTCCTCGTGCTGATGCTGACGGCCATCGTCATCGTCGGCCGCCGCCTGCTGCTCGGGCCGCTGATCGGCACGGCGCTGATCATCGTCCAGCAGACCTTCTTCTCGATCGGCGGCGACGGCGACAAGATCGTGCTCGGCGCGGTGCTGGCGGGAATCCTGCTGCTGTGGCCCAAGGGGCTGATCGGCGTGTGGGACGCCCTTGCCGTCAGGCGGCGTTCCAGCCGCCCTCGACCATCAGCACAGATCCCGTCGTAAAGGACGAGTCGTCGCTCGCGAGGAAGAGCGCGGCCCTCGCAACCTCGTCCGCCGTGCCGAAACGGCCCATCGGATGGCGGTCGAGCGACCGCTGCTTCGCCGCCGCCGGATCGGGCGCGCGCGTGAACGAGCGGTGCAGGAACGGCGTGTCGATCGCGCCCGGCGCGATGGCGTTGGCCCGCACCTTGTCGGCGGCATAGTCGAGCGCCACCGAGCGGGTCATGGCGATCACCGCACCCTTCGACGAGGCGTAGCTCGCGCTGCCGCGGCCGCCGCTCAACGGGATCTGCGAGGCAATCGTGACCACCGATCCACCGCCGCCGGCGATCATCGGCCCCAGCGCCGCCCGCACCCACAGGAAGGTGCCCCGGGCGTTGACGGCGAAAACGCGCTCCCACTCTTCCTCGGTGGTATCGAGCAGCTTCTTGCCGATCGACATGCCGGCTGCTGTGACAACGCTGTCGACCCGGCCCCACAGCCTGGTCATCTCACCCACGACCCGCTCGGCCAACGCCGCGTCGGCGACGTCGCCCTCGAAGCAGAGCGCACCGTCCGGCGGGGACGACACCTTGTCGCGATCGACCAAGGCCACCTTCGCGCCCTCGGCCGCGAACAGCCGGGCAATGCCGGCGCCGATGCCCGATGCCGCGCCGGTGATCAGCGCCGTCCGGCCGGCAAGCTTGCCGCTCATGCCACCACCCGCTCGAGAAAGCGCTTGAGGCGATCCGACTTAGGCGCGCCGAAGATCTCGTCGGGCGTACCCTCCTCGACCACCCGTCCCTGGTCCATGAAGACGACGCGGTCGGCGACGCGGCGGGCGAAGCCCATCTCGTGCGTCGCCACCACCATGGTCATGCCGTCGGCCGCGACGGCTTCCATCACGGCCAACACCTCGCCCACCAGTTCGGGATCGAGGGCCGAGGTCGGCTCGTCGAACAGCATCACCTTGGGGTTCATGGCCAGCGCGCGGGCGATCGCCACGCGCTGGCGCTGGCCGCCCGACAGATGTTCGGGAAAGGCATCCATCTTGTGCACGAGGTCGACCTTGCGCATCAACTCGTGGCCGATCTTCGCGGCCTCCGTCGTCGACAGGCCGCGCACCTCGACGAGACCGAGGATCACGTTCTCCAGTGCGCTGAGATGCGGCCACAGATGGAAGAGCTGGAACACCATGCCGATCTCGGCACGTTGCGCGGCGAGCTCCCGCCCGCCGAGGCGGCGCACCTGCCCGCCCTTCTCGACGAAGCCGACGCGGCGGCCGGCCACCCTGACCACGCCCTCGGTCGGCACCTCGAGGAAGTTGAGGCAGCGCAGCAGCGTGCTCTTGCCCGAGCCGCTGGGCCCGATCAGGCACACGACCTCACCTGGCTGCACGGTGAGATCGATGCCGTTCAGCGCCTTCACCGAGTCGCCGTAGGTCTTGGCGAGGCCCGCGACCTCGATCATGGGAGGATCAGCCATTGCCGCCCGCCGGCAGCAGGAGCTGCCGGCGGCGCCGGCGGCTGAGGCCGCGTTCGTCGTAGCGCAGGTACTTCTCGAGCCAGAGCTGGAGCAGGGTCAGGCTGCTGGTCAGCAGGAGATAGATCGCGCCCGCCGCGGTCAGGATCTCGATCGCACGGTAGGTGCTGGAATAGATCATCTGCGCGGTCAGCATCAGCTCAGGTACCGTGATGACCGAGGCGAGCGACGATCCCTTGGTGTGCGAGATGAAGTTCGTCATGTAGGGCACGATCGCCACGCGCATCGCCTGCGGGATCACGACCCGGCGCAGGATACGCGGCCAACTCATGCCGACCGCCTGCGCCGCCTCGATCTGGCCCGGATGCACAGACTGCAGACCAGCGCGCAGGATCTCGCAATTGTAGGCCGTGGTGCTGAGCGACATGGCCACGATCGCGGCCGGGAACGGCTCGAGCGTGACGCCGAAGGCCGGCGCGGCGTAATAGACGAAGAACAGGTGGAGCAGCATCGGCGTGCCGCGGAAGATCAGCACGTAGGTCCAGACGATGCCGCGCACGACCGGGAAGCGCGACATCCGGCCGAGCGCCAGGAAGAAGCCCAGCACCGTGCCGATCGCCTGGCTGAGCAGCGTGATCACGATGGTCACCCCCGCCGCCTGGAACAGGATCGGCAGGTAGGGGATGACCATGCTGAAGTCGATATTCATGCCGCTCTCGCGGAAGGACCGGACGTGACGATCAGGGGTCGCGGTCGACGAGCTGGGCGCTATAGGCGTCGATACCGAAGTACTGTTTGCCCCACTTGTCGAGCAGGCCTTCCTTCTTCATGTCGCGGATCGCCTGGTCGAACGCGGCCTTCAGTTCCTTCGAGCCCTTTTGCATTGGCACGCCGACATAGCGCACCACGAAGGGCTCGCCGGTGATCTTGGCAACGCCGGGATGGGTCTTGAGGAATGCCGCCGCCGCCGTATCGGGCGAGATTGCCACGTCGATGCGGCCCGCCGCCAGATCGGAGAACAGCTCGGTATTGCCCGGATAGCCCTTGAACGAGTTGAACGCGCCATACTGTTTTTCAATCTCGCGCGCCGGCAGTTCGCCGTCCGCGCCACCCGAGATGCCGCCCACGTTCTTTCCCTTGAGATCCTTGTAGCCTTTCACGCCGGTCACGCCGGTCCGCACGACGGCCACGATCGCCGAACGCGAATACGGGATCGAATAGTCGAAGATCTTCCTGCGCTCCTCGGTGATGTTCACATTGGAGAACACCGCGTCGAAGCGGCCCGTCTGCAGACCGGGCATGATGCCCTTGAAATCGAGACGAGCGATGTCGAACGGCACGCCGATCTTCTTCTCGATATAGTGTGCGACATCGATGTCGTAGCCGACGAGCTCGTTCTTCTCGTTCACGTAGGAGACCGGCAGCAGGTTGCCGCTGGTGGCCGCCAGCAGCTTGCCACGCTTCTTGATCTCCGGCAGATCGGCCGCCAGAGCGGCGTTCGCCAGACCGGCGAGCGCGGACAGAATTCCCACAAACAGCATCGTCTTGCGCATGACGGCTCCCTCTTCCCCAATCGAAACCGGCGGCAGCTTGCCTCCGGGCGGGGCGAGAGTCATCTTTTCGATGTCGGACGCGCGCAATGCGGGATCGCACGGCGAGAGCGATCCTCGTACCGGTTGGTCGAACGGCCTGCACCAAACGGGGCAAAAACAAGGGCGCCGCCGGCCTCGCAAATTTCGAGACACCGGCCGACGGCAGGCGTAGACTCCTCCCAGTCAGTGGCGGCTCGCGGCTTTTCGTGACCGGCTCTTGGACGTGATTTCCGGTTCCGACTGGTCCGCGACCTTCGAACTTCGTTCAGGAGGAGACGACCATGGCAACAGGCACCCACATCCGAAATCCCATCGAATGGGGATGGGATCAATTGAAGCTCTCGACGCATGCCATGGGCTCGGCGGCCCATGCCCTGGACGAGGCGCTGGAGATGCGCGAAGCCGCGCCGCCCGACGTGCGGCGCATCGGCCTCGCCGATCTGCGCGACGCGCTGGCCAAAGGCTTCGCCGACTTCGCCGCCTTCCGCAGCGACGTGATCTTCCTCTGCCTGCTCTATCCGATCATCGGCCTCGTCCTGTCGCGCGCCGCGTTCGGCCACGGCATGTTGCCGCTGATCTTCCCGCTCGCCTCGGGATTTGCCCTGCTCGGGCCGGCGGTGGCGGTCGGCCTCTACGAGATGAGCCGCGAACGCGAGAACGGCCAGGACACCGACTGGCGCCACGCCTTCGGCGTCGTCCGCTCGCCCGCGTTCGGCGGCATGCTCATGCTCGGCCTCTTCCTGCTCGCGATCTTCGCGCTGTGGCAGGTCGCGGCCTTCGCCGTCTACAACGTGACCTTCGGGCCGCAGATGCCGGTGTCTCTCGAGGCCTTCGTCCGCGACGTCTTCACCACGGCCGACGGCTGGACGATGATCGTC
>Ga0207667_10009163_pt1 | contig 11689 bp, 12 predicted proteins | sample KBSCornC52_FD_184301 | JGI IMG/M metagenome (GOLD analysis project Ga0207667, IMG submission 184301) | Corn rhizosphere microbial communities from Kellogg Biological Station, Michigan, USA - KBS Corn C5-2 (SPAdes) (version 2) | ecosystem: Host-associated > Plants > Roots > Rhizosphere > Soil ...
CGAGCTCTTTCCTCGCCAGAGTCGCATGAGGTGGGTTCTGTTCGACGAGGACGTGCCGCGGCCGCTTCGGCGGAATCTGCCGGGATTCGACATCCAGACTGTTGTCGAAGCGGGTTGGGCCGGAACAAAGAATGGCGAGCTGCTCCGCCTCGCGCAAACGCGCTTCGACGTCTTCCTAACGGCCGACCGCAACCTCCCCTTCCAACAGAACATCGCGCAGTTGACCCTCGGCGTTGTCGTACTCGCGCTCGGGACCACGAAGCTGGACGAACTCATCCCGCACGCGGCGAGTATTATCGCAGCCATCGACTCCGTTCAGCCTGGCTCGGTCGAGCTGATAGAAGTCTTCCAGCCGGATTCCGACTGACCGCCAAACAATGCCTGCCGCAAATCATGTCAAGGTAAAAGTCGTTTTGACCGTGAAACACGCGAAAGGGATTCCTGAATCTCCCGCCCTTCCCAGTGTTCCCCGTGGTTAAATTGACTTAGACGTTCTTCGCGCTCTTTGCGGCTTCGCGGTGAATATCTCCCCCTTTTTTGAAAGTGTGTTGAATGGCGAGCTGGTCGCAGTTGAACGAGAGCCAGAGGACGGCGGCGCTCCACGATGACGGGCCGACGGAATCATCACGCGTCGGGGCAGCGGCATTCGACGGTGCATATCTGCGCGGCGGCAACTTGTCCCGGACGGACCTCTTCCAATCTCACCGAAGCCTGCCTCGCGGCGGCGACCCTGAACGGGGCAGTCGTTGATGATGCAGGCTTTGCCGACGAACACGGACTTCCACGACGTATTCCCACGGCGAGCAGCCGTGCCTCCACAGTCCTGAAGCGACCTGCCAATTCACAAACGGTGAAGCGAGATGCATGGTGGCGTCTGCATTTTCGGGCGCATGTTATAATGGAACAGTCACAGGCGGATGGTCGCGCCTGACAGAGAGAATTCAATTGGTCAGGGGGTGATTGGAATGGCGGGACAAGGCATACTGATAGCACAACCCTCGGTGGAGGACAATGACGCCGCCCCCGCGTCCGCGGAACTGGACAATGTATTGGCGCAATACCCGTGCCGAGGTTATTCATCGGTTCGGGCGTTCCTGTCAAGACAACCTTACCTGCTCGAAACACTGGCCCAAACGCGAACGGCCATCGAGACCTGGTTTGGGCCTGATACGCCGATCATCCTCGAGGCAACGAACGATCCTGACGGCAGCGAAACGAGCAACGAGCTCTTCGTCTTTATTCGCACCAGCGCCGACCCGGAGGCAGCTCTCTCGACCCTCGATCGATTCGACCGCGAGTATTGGATTGGCGCCTCACGTGCATCACGACATAAGATGAACGTTACGCTGGAGTTCGTATGAATGGCATTCGAATGGGTGAGATACCTCAATCTTGCCAGGGAGCTCGCGAAACGAACCGACGAAGAATCACTCCGATCCTCCATTAGCCGCGCGTACTACGCGGCGTTTAACACGGCTGCCGATCACTTGAGGTCAGAAGGAATAGTGGTCCCAAAGGCGGATGCACACACCTTTGTTTGGAACACGTTCCGGAGCTCAACAGATATGGAACGCGGAATGATCGGTGAAAACGGCGACCGTCTTCGTATTTGGCGGAATTATGCCGATTACAGCGGCGTCTTTCCCAACTTGGATCGCTACGTCAAGACGGCTCTGCCGTTGGCCGAAAAGATACTCAGGAACCTTGCTGATCTCAGTACGCCGGATTCTCCCGGATAGTCAGTTGGATGCCAGCCACGGGGCTGCTGTTTCCTCCCTTTCCAATCTCGAAATGAGTACGGAGCGAGTAACCTCTGTGCCCTTAAGCCCGTCCCGGAGCGCTTGCTCGGTTAGCAGGAGCGCGGTATCGTCGGCGCGCTGGAAGGCGCCAAACCCCGCGAAATCCTCGTATCAAAGGACGAGATCGACCAGATGTTCCGCACCGGCCTCACCCCGGACTTCCGTGACCGCGACGAGCTCTGACCCCGGAAGTGATTCTCACCGCGAAGCCAATGACCCACCGGGTGGGTCTGAATGCGAAATAACTCTCGCAGGCGCGACTTACTTAGAAGCCACTGACCCACCGGGTGGGTCTGAATGCAAAATAACTCGCGCAGGCGCGACTTACTTAGAAGACGCAAAGAGCGCGAAGAACGGCAACGCCAAAGTCGTTTTGACCGTGAAACACGCGAAAGGAATTCCTGAATCTCCCGCCCTTCCCGGTGTTCCCCGTGGCTAAATTGACTTTGACGTTCTTCGCGCTCTTTGCGGCTTCGCGGTGAATATCTCCCCCTCTTTTGAAAGTTGTTGAATGGCGAGCTGGTCGCAGTTGAACGAGAGCCAGAGGGCGGCGGCGCTCCACGATGACGGTCCGGCGGCGGTACACGCGGGGCCGGGCAGCGGCAAGACGCGGGTGGTGGCGCTCCGGGCGGCGCGGCTGGCCGAGCGGGGCTGCCGCGTGCTGGTCACCACGTTCACCAACGACGCCACCGACGAGATGCGGACGCGAATCGCACCGCTCGTGCCGAAAGGCAGCGTCGGCTCGACTCACATCACCACGCTCCACGCGCTCTGCCTCGCCATTCTGCGGGGGCAGGGGCTCAAGTTCCAGATCCTCACGGACGAGGGCCAGCGGAAGGGGTTGGCGGAGGCGGCGCACGCGCTGGAGCTGGAGGGCGGCGTCAACGGGTTTCTGTCGCGCGTCGGCTATCTGAAGAACACCGGCGAAACGGCTGCGGCGTATAAGCACGACGGCTCGTATGAGGACCGCGAGTTCGCCTCGGCATGGAAAACCTACGAGAAGCTGAAGGCGGAGCGGGGGCTGAAGGAGTTCGACGACTTCCTCACCGACGTGGTCGAGCTGTTCCGGAAGGACGCGGTGGCGCTGGAGAAGTGGTCGACGCGGTTCACGCACATACTGGTCGACGAGACGCAGGACATGAACCGCCCGCAGTACGCGCTCGCGCTGACGCTCGGCCAGCGGCACCACAACGTCATGCTCGTGGGCGACCCTGACCAGTCGCTCTACGGCTTCCGGGGGGCCGACCGCGAGAGTTACACGCAGTTCGCGAGCCACCGTTCCACCCGCGTCTACGAGCTTCGCGAGAACTACCGCTCCACGCGCTCCATCATCGCGTTCGCCGACAGCCTCATTCGGCAGGACGAGAGCCGCCGCCCGATTCAGTTCGTGCCTACGCGGCCGGAGGGCGGACCAGTCCGATGGAACCGGTATGCCGACGCGGACACCGAGGCGCTCGCCATCGGGGACGAGATTCTGCGGCTGGCGGAAAAGGGCGCGAAATTCCGGGACATCGCCGTCCTCTACCGTCTCAATGCGCAGTCCGAAGCGTTCGAGCGGAACTTTGCGGGTCTCGGCATCCCCTTCGTTACGCGGCAGCAGGGCGACTTCTATGGACGCAGAGAGATCGCCGGCATGCTCGCCTATCTCGAGTTCTTCACGAGCTTTGGCGACGAGTGGCTGCTGGCTCTCCTCAACGTCCCGAATCGGAAGCTCTCCCGGAGCGTCGGCTCGGAGCTGCGGCGCGTAGCCCAGATTCGCGGCAGGTCAGCGTGGGAAGCGCTGCCCGACTTCACCGCGCCCGACCTGAACGCGCACCGCGCCATCCGCCAGCTCCAGCGCGAGCTTCAGCACATCGAGGAGCGGCTGCCACGTGAAGTGAGCGCGGGCGGCGCGGGCGAGGCGGTCCGGCTCATCCGGCAGACCTGCGAGTTCGACGCGTGGCTCCGAATCGACGCGGTGGATTCGCGCGACAACGACCGCATCCAGAACCTCCAGCGGATGCAGGACGCCGCGGCGCACTATAAAACTATCGGCGATTACCTCGGTGCGGTCCGAAAGGTGCGCGAGAACAACGAACGGGTGAAGGCGGAGATGAAGAAGAAGCGGCAGGAGGAGAACGCGGTCACTCTCTGCACGGGCCACGCCGCGAAGGGACTTGAATGGCGGCATGTCTTCGCTGCCGGCTGGAGCGAGGAAATTCTGCCGCACCGCAAGGCCGAGGACATTGACGAGGAGCGCCGAATCGCCTATGTGATGGCGACGCGCGCCCGCGATTCGCTGGCCATCTCCTCGCTCCAGAGCTGGAACAGCGCGACCGTCTCGCCCACCCGGTTCCTGAGCGGCCTCAATCTCGCGTCGTCAGCTTCCGAGCCGACCGATTCGCTCGCCGAAGTGCCCTCGGAAGAGGCGTTCGGCGGCCTCTTCATCGGATGATTGGTTAACGCGGCTTCTTCGCCGTCTTCTTCTCCTTTGGCGGGAGTGTCCTCGCGTACTCCGCCGCCTTCTCCATCCAGCCGCTCAGCGTCTCGTCGTCCACGATGGCGGGCGTCAGAGCCACGTACTCCTTCATCGGCCTGCCAGGCATCGGCTCGAACGTCCGCGCGCCCTCCGTTTTCAGCAGCTCCTCCCGCTCCGTCGGCCCCAGCCGCACGGTCAGCGAGTCCTCGAACAGCCCGGTGAAGAGGTGGCCATTGATGACGCACGACGGGTATCCAAACATCAGCCGGTGCTCGACATCGGGCTCCGTGGGCGCGAGTCGCTTGAACCTCTCGACCAATTCCGGCGGCGACTTCTGCACCTTCATGGCGCTTCCTCCTCTCAGAGAATTGATTCGCCGCCCGGCGGCTGGCTCCCTGCGAATGCGCTGCGGGGAACGGGGGTCTCATGTAAAGCCGCAAAGTACGGCGGTCGCATCCCAGAGCCGCGGGGCGCGGCCCGACGCCGCCTGGCGGCCCAACGGCCCCTCATTCAGCACGACTCGCCTCCGCAACGCACAAACTCCCTCCTTATGCAGGAGAGGGTTCGGGATGTGCCGATAACCCCTCCGTTGCAAAGGAGGGCCTGGGGATGCGTTCCGCATCTCCCGTCCCTGCGAAGGAGGACTCCCCCATAATTGGGGCGGGGCCCAGGGGGTTCCCTGCCGTTAAGCCCCCTCTCCTGTTTTTGGGAGAGGGGGTTGGGGGTGAGGGCCGCCGTCTCACCCCAGCGGCTTCGCCTTGATTCGGGAGGCGTCGCGCGGATAGGCCGGGGCCGACGGCCGCACCTTCTCGATGACCACGAGCCTTCGCTCGATATCGGTGGCTGGCAGCGTCAGCGCGACAACGCGCGGACGGGCGCCGCCCAGCGTTCGGATGGCAACCGAGGCTTCCCGAATCTCCTCGTCCGCGGACGCGCTCTTCATCGCGATTGCGCACCCGCCGACCCGCGTCAGCGGCAGCAGCAGCTCGGCCAGGGAATTCAGCCGGGACACTGCCCTCGCAACCGCAATGTCGTACCGCTCCCGGTGCGCGGGATCGCGGCCGGCGCCCTCGGCCCGCGCATGGAGCGTGCGAACCTCGCTGAGCGACAAGTCGGCGATCACCGCGTCGAGGAAGGCGAGCCGCTTGCGAGTCGAATCGAGGAGGGTTACGTCGAGAACGGGGAACGCAATCTTGAGCACGAGACCAGGAAACCCCGCCCCCGATCCAACATCGACAAGGCGCGCCGGGCGTGCGAGATTCACGGCCTGAGCTACCGAGAGCGAATCGAGGAAGTGGAGAGGAACGACTTCCTCGGGCGGGACGCGCGTGAGATTCATCACGCGGTTCCACTGCTCCAGAAGCTCCGCATACCGGGCAAGCTGGGCAACCTGCGCTTCGGACAGCTCTACTCCGAGCCCAGCCGCGCCAACCGACAAGTCAATTTCGATTTTCGATTTTGGATTTTCGATTGCCAGGCGCCCCCGCTCCACATACTACCATTCCGAGCAGCGCCAGCCAATGACGTTCAAATCGAAAACCGAAAATCGAAAATCCCTAAGCCTTGATGTCGAGCCTGCTGCCTGGGGAGCCGGGCGGGGGCAGAAGCGTTGACACCATGTCTTCCTCCGCCTGCATCGACTTCTTGAGCAGCTTCACCGACTTGTCCGTGTCGGTCTCCGCCGCGCTCGCCAGCATCGCGTCGGTCGAGCCGACAGATCCAATACCATCCATGCTATTTTCTCTCCTGGAGGCTAACCGTCAGCTCGATATCGCCCTGCTCGGTGCAAATCGGAATCACGAGCGCTGGTATCGAGAGGGTGGACAGCTTTACATTCGTGCCGCGGATGATGGTCGGCGGCGTGATGTCGCACACGAACCCTGCGCTCGAGAGGTGCGACATCGCGTTGCCCGTAATCATGTTGCCCAGCTCGGCTATAGCGCTCGCGGCAACCTGGTCGAAGGTGTGAATCGTTTCGCCGATCATCTTCGAAGCCACCTTATCGGCGGTAATGAGGCTCATGCCATAGATGACCTGGCCCTCGATCATCCCCGTCACGCCCGTGATGATGTTGCACTGGTGTGACGTGAACACCGATGGCCGCATGGAAAGCTGGCCCTTGGTCGGAACCTCGCCGAGGCAGCTTTCGAGCACGCTGAACGAGGCCGCGACGAACGGGTTGACATATTCGACCTTCATGGGATCCTCGGTCTCTCTATCCAATCAGCTTCTGAACGGACTCGAGAACTGTTTCGGGCTGAAAGGGCTTTGCAATATAATCGCGGGCGCCGGCCTGTACGGCTCCCATTACGAGGTACTTCTGCCCCATAGCCGTGCACATATGACCCTTGCATTCACATCGATCTGCCGGATTTAGCGAACCGCGCTGATGCCTTCCACCTCGGCACGGCGGTGCACATCGTCACAAGGTCCGGATTCAGCGAATTGTAGAGCTCAACGGACTCGCGCCGAACGAGCATCCCGCGCTCCATAGCCGCAGCCGCCTCCTCTGTGACTTGCTCGCTCACGGAGTTATTCCACACTCCCTCGGAATCGTAACGCTCGCGCTTGTGCAGTTATGGCGCTGAACACGGCGTTATCGATTCAACCCGCCCGCTCATAATTCGTGCCACATCCTCCAGCGCTTCAAACTGGTTCACGTTGCCGACTTCGATAGCCGAATCGGGCATGCCGCGGACGACGCAGCTCTACTCGTCCCGGGCGCCGCACCAGCCGCCGCGTCGCCGAACGAAAGGAGTTGTGCTCACCCGACAAACGCAATTTTCATTCGGGCCGACGGTGCGCCCGGTCACCCATCTCGTCGACGGCCCCGACGCGGCATGGGATGTGGGGCGATGCGGCAGGGACGGGCTCATCAGCGAGATGGCCGCCGATGAGCCCACCCTCCATGCAGGTTAGGCCGTCGCCTATCCCGCGTTTACGACCACCTGGCCTCTGCTGCCCTCCGCGTTGCCGGTGTACTTGACGGCGGTGCCGATGGCGGTTACCTCCATCCATTCGTTGCTGTGCATGTACTCGATGTTCAGCTTCACCGCGACGACGCCGTCCGCGCCGAGCGCTTCGGCCTCGGCCTGCATTCGGCTAAGCGCAAGCTCCCGCGCTTCGTACATCAGGCGGCTGTACTGCTCCACCTCGCCGCGGATGATCCCCTTCAGGCCGGCAAGGAACCCGCCGACCGCGCCCATGGAGTAGACGCAGTTGCCGAGCACGAGACCGAGCGGCTGGTACCCCTTATCGACGACGAGCCAGAACTCCTGGCCCGACAGGTCCGACGTAAACGCTCTTCCGGAAGGCATGAGACTCTCCCTTGACCTCAGTTAATAGGTGCGACCCAGAAGTTGCGGAACTGCTGGGGGTCGTGATTGCCCTGGAGGACCATCGGGCCGCGGGCGGGCTGGCCCTTGAAGTCGCCATACTGGATGCCGGTCGGCCCCTTGAACGCCTCGTTGTTCTGCACGATCACGCCGTTCAGGAAGACCGTCGCGCGCGGCTGCTCGACCACCACGCCGGCGTTGTCCGATCGAGGCGCGCGGAACACGATGTCATAGGTCTGCCACTGTCCGGCCGGCTTCGACGGGTTCGAGAGCGGGGCCGTCTGGCTGTACAGCGCGCCGACTCCGCCGACTCCGGGGTCCTTACCGTACGAATCGAACATCTGAATCTCGTAGCGGCCCTGAAGCCCAATCCCACTGTTGCCGCTGTTGTGCATCTTGCCGTCCTCGCCCGGCACGCAGCGGAACTCGATGTGGATGAAGCAGTCGCCGAATTCCTCCCTGGTGGTAATGTCTTTCCCGCCCGTGGAAGCCACCCCGTCAGCGCTCACCGGCCACGTTGGCGCGTCCTGCGTTCCCCGCGTGACCCACTTCGCCGCCATCTCGCCCGGCGCCCCGGTAATGAGCGGCACCGCGCCCTCCGGCATCTTCGGCGACAGCGAAATGGCAATCATCGGCAGCTTGTCGGGGCCGCGATGGCCCGCATAGCTCACCCCGGCTGCCGCCATCCCGATCACGCCGGCCGCAGCCAGCGCAACTGCCGCATGGTATCTTGTCCGTCCAAACATCGATGTTCTCCCGCAAGCAGGCGCCGCACAAGCGCTGCGCCTCCAGCACGTATTACGACCGATGGGCCGCAAATCCCTCGCCAAGTACTCGAACCGCCGCCTGCTGCTCGGGGTATAGGCGTACTGCTGGGCGAATGCTGCGAAGGCGGGCCTTCGCCTCTTCCACGCCGGAACACAATCCCTTCCGAATCAGGAGCGCCGCAGCAAACGTCGATGAACGCCCGGAACCGTTTGCGCAGTGAACGAACACCCCACCCCGCCATGCCGCCGCGCGCTCGACCGCGTCGCGAAGGAGAGCGATGTCGGGGGCGCGGGAGTCGAGGGTGGGAACGCAGAGGTATTCGCGCCCCGTTCGAATGGCGCCCGATTCCGCAAACTCCGCGGTGAGGTCGACAATCAGTGAGACGTCCGCGGGAATCTCACCGCGCCGAGGGCGGCGGCCGAGCCAAAGGTTAGGAGCGATCTCGTGGGCCGCCGGGCCGCGCTCCAGCAGAACCTGGACGTGCCAGACCAGCCAGGTGAAGAGGAGGAATGGCAGCAGCACGACGAGACTTGCGGGCGACAAACTCCCATCCGCGCGCTTGCCAAACACGCGGGGGCCGACGCCCGCATAGGCCAGCCCGATTGTTGTGAAGCTCAGCCCGGACCACGCGAGCATCCACGCGATTCCGCCATAGTATCCCGCCAGCCCCATCTGCGCGAGCCCGAGAACAAGAAAGAGCGCCGCATACGCCATCTATTTCAGCCAGACGCTTTCCTCGAATCACCTTGAGGCTGCTTCAATACCACGTGTTCATCGCCCCACTCCGATGGGTGGACATCGCGCATGGTCTGCGAGAACGTCCAGCGATGGCCGCCAATATCTCGCATGACATATTGGCGCTCGCCGAACATATGCTCTACCGGCGGCTGGAGGATCTCGGCGCCGCGCGCCACCGCGTGTTCGTAGTGCCGCTGCACATCCTCGACCCGCACCATGATCTGGTGGCTCACGTAATCTGCGCCCTCGGTCGGCCGCCGCTCGCGGTCGATATACTCCGCCACGATCATCGCGCCCCCTCCAATGACGAGCTGCGCGCGATGTTCGGCTATCTGGAGTCGCTCGGTGAACCCAAACGTCTCGCGGAGCCAGTCCACGGCCTTCCGAACGTCGGGATAGGCGAGAATCGGCACGACCGTCGCATGCGGAACGGATCGATTCATTGGAAGGCTGTCAGCGGTATGAAACATCGTCATCCCCTTCTTCAACTAATTGCACGGCAGATTGATTCATAAGGTCCTGACAGATGATCGCAGCGGCATGTGGGAAAGTGACCCTTGCTCGGACGGGCCGCTAAATCACTTCCAGCCCATCCCGATCCGGCAGGGCGGGGAAGGGCGCGTGCGGCTCCGCCTGGTACCAGAAGGCCGTGGAGGAGATGTCGTCCTGGAGCGGCAAATAGCGGCCTCCGCTCCGCCACCCCAGGGCCTGAATCGTCACCTTCAGGTCCTGCTCGAATCGAATCGGGTCGGGGACGTGCCAGCGATAGAGCCCGAACCGCTGCTGGCTCTTGTACATCCCCTCCGTGCCCGCGCTCAGGACCTGCGGGAGGCCGAGGTAAGCCGTACTGAAAACGCCATACTCGCCCTGCGGATGCTCGAAGTTCCACGCTCCCCCAAAGTAGTCCTCGGTGCCGGTACCGCAGATGGTCGGAAACTCCCCGTCGCCATCGAGAAAGAACTTGATCTCGCCCTCGCCCCACCATCCGGTGTTGTTCACCTGCCACGCCAGATAGGTTCCGACATACTGCCCCTGCCCCCGCACGCCCTCCAGGAGCGTGTGGACGTCTTTGTATGGAAGCGGATTGCTGCGGCGGAACTGGGCATGGAGGTAGGCGCAGTCGTCGGGCACGTCGGTCAGCGCGTACGTAATCTGGTAGTAGTAGCCCCGGCACTCCTCGTCCCAAAGGTTCTCGAGTGTGATTCGCGCGGACTTTCGGAACGGCATCTCCCAGTACGCATTGAATCCGCCGGCCGGGTTCACCGCGACCGGCAGCGAGCTGATGTTGCACCGCTTGCACCAGCCGTTGCAGAAGAGGTCGCCGAGCGGCGTCTCGATGCTGGGAGTTGTCTCGCCGTCCCAGTAGAAGCGAATCACCAGCCGCCGCCACCAGTCCGGGTGGACCGTATTCCAGAGATGCTGAATTGCGCCCGGCCCCTGGATGTCCGCGAGGGTGACGGTCGTCCGCGCGGGCACGTGGATCGAGGGCGAGACCTTCCATCCCTGCCCCAGGTCGCGGGCGCAATTTGCCCCGGTCCCCTCGGTCGCTAGCCCGGCCCTGCCCTTCTCGCCGGTGAAGTTCTCCGCGCTTATCGACCGCGTCTTCGCGCTCGACAGACGTGAAACATTGTGCAGCCCCATGCCCAATCCGTTGAACGCCATTGCGCCCTCCTCAATTGATTCGCTTTCCGGACACCCATTTGCGGAGCGCAGTAAGAATTCCTCTCGCGTGACGTTTCAGAAGTTCCTCTGCCGGTCTCATCAGCAATTCGTCAACATGCTCGCCTGCCCCCGCCGCGGGCCGCACGAGTCGCTCCGGACTCGGCGGCTTGTAACCGGACCGACGCGCTTCCGCTCTGCCTTCATGCGCTCGATGGCTCATCGGATGCCCTGATACCTAAGCCCGGCATCGATTCACCACGATTCGAAGCCTGGCCCGTTATGTTGGCTCGCAGAACAGGTGTCTCTTACCTGCCACAACCGCCGGATCCTTCAGCTCGCTCAGGCTCGCTTCAGAATGACGGCAACGGCGGTTGGCTGCGAGGAGCGACGCCGGCGCAGTGCGAGTCACCTCGGCCCGCACATTGCCCTCGCCGGCGGGGAACTGGCCGCAGGCATGGCAGCCGCGGGATGCAGCCCGAGGACCCTACTGCGACCAACCTCCCATCCAGCCCGATTCGCTCCCGTCACGCACATAAAGCCCCCTCTCCCGTTCCTGGAAGAGGGGGTTGGGGGTGAGGGGCCGTTGGGGGCGAGGGCCCTGCCGCTAACGCGCGATAAAGAGGAGCATGAGGACGTAGTGGCAGGCGCTGCCGGCCATTACGAAGAGGTGCCAGAGGTCGTGGCCGTCGAACCTGCCCGGCCAGCAGTGCGGCCATTCGGTGGCGTAGAAGATGACGCCCACGCTGTAGGTGATGCCGCCCGCGAAGAGCCACGACATCGCGGCGGGCGGCAGAGCGGCGCGAAGAGGGGCCAGCGCGATGACCGCAAGCCATCCCATTCCCAGATAGAGAATCACCCGGAGCACGGCTGGCATCTTCTTCAGCAGCACGATTCCGGCGATCCCCAGCCCAGCCATGACCCACTCCGCC
>Ga0207667_10009164_pt1 | contig 11689 bp, 5 predicted proteins | sample KBSCornC52_FD_184301 | JGI IMG/M metagenome (GOLD analysis project Ga0207667, IMG submission 184301) | Corn rhizosphere microbial communities from Kellogg Biological Station, Michigan, USA - KBS Corn C5-2 (SPAdes) (version 2) | ecosystem: Host-associated > Plants > Roots > Rhizosphere > Soil ...
GGCCGACCGGCGGATAAAGCCGCATGGATTCTTCCAGGACCTGCTGAATAAAGGGCATCGCCGGCAGATCGCCGGCCTCAGCAACCCTTCCATGGAGTTGCGCGCTGACTTCGGCCCGCGCCCGCTCCTGATGGTCTGGCGAATTGGCCAGAAGATAAAGCGCCCAGGACAGCGCCAGCGCCGTGGTCTCGTGGCCCGCGACAATGAAGAACTGCATATTGTGGATCAGGTCCCGCGGACTCATGCGCTGGCTGGTTTCGGGATCCTGTGCCGCCAGCATATGATCGAGCAGATCGTCGGCCAGGCCCGTTGCGTGCTTGCGGCGCGCATCGATGGCGGCGGCGACCATCGAATGCATGGTGCGGACTGAAGATCCGGCCAGCAATTCACCGGGGCGGGGAAACCATTCGGGAAAACCCAGAAAGTCCAGCAGCGAGGCACGGCCCGCCGTCTGGAAATACTGGGTGATGGCTTTGGCGAAGGTCTCGCTGTCGAAATGCTCCCGCCCCGACAGCGCCACATCGCAGATCACATCGAAAGTCGAGGTGAGCATTTCCTTGACCAGCTCGGCCCGGCCACCGCTCTTTGCCAGCCGCGCGATGGCGCGCTCGGCGGTGGCGCTCATGGCGGGCGCGAGTGCCACCACATTGCGATGGGTGAAAACGGGCGCCACCGCCTGGCGCTGCCATTTCCAGTCGGCGCCATCGGCGTTGAACAAGCTTTCGCCGATGGCGGGCCGAAGCATGCGGCGCATGATCTCCGACTTGGGATAATTGCCGAGATTGTCCAGCATCACCCGTTTCATGCCGGCAGGATCGGCCATCATGTGCCAGCGCACCAGAATGTCGCCGGATACGATGGGCTGGCGATAGGCGAAGCTGGGAATGATCTCCAGCACATTGCGCCGCGCGATCAGAGCCGTCTCCAGCCGGCTGAGACGGCGCCGGTGCACCGGCGCGCTGACGGGAATGAAGGGCGTGTTCAGCACGATGATTCAGCCGCTCCGGCGCGGTGTGAAAAGTGACAATCTGTTCTACCGAAAAACGCTCGCATATGCAGCATCGGAAATACTTTTCTTCGCTGCACAAAAAGGCATGATGGCCGAAGGGGGAACCACTATGAAAATCAATAAAAAGCAATCCTTGATCGCGGGCGCGGGTCTTTTCGCCCTGCTGACCGGCAGCGCGATGGCCCAGACCGGCGCCAATGTGGAATGGCGCCACTATGGCGCCGATCTGGCCGCCAGCCATTTTCTGCCGCTGGATCAGATCAATGCGTCCAATTTTTCCAAGCTGGAAGTGGTGTGGCGCTTCAAGACCGACAACATCGGCAACCGCCCCGAATTCAAGCTGGAAGGCACGCCGCTGGAAATCGGCGGGGTGATCTATACCACCGCCGGTTCGCGGCGCGGCGTGGTGGCGCTGGATGCAGTCACGGGCGAGCTTCTCTGGGTCCATGGCGAGAAGGAAGGCGCGCGCGGCGGCGCGGCACCTCGCCAGCTGTCCGGGCGCGGCCTGTCCTATTGGACCGATGGAACCGAAGCGCGCATTCTTTATGTGACGCCGGGCTATCGCCTGGTGGCGCTGGACGCCAAGACCGGCCAGCCGGTTCCGGGTTTCGGCGAGCATGGTATCGTCGATCTGAAAAAGGATTTCGACCAGGAGATCCGCCCTGACCTTGAAACGGGCGAAGTGGGCCTGCATGCCGCCCCCACCGTGGCGGGCAATATCGTGCTGGTGGGCGCGGCCTTCCGCGAAGGCTTCACGCCCGCCACCTATCGCAACAACAAGGGCTATGTCCGCGCTTATGATGCGCACACCGGCAAGCGTCTCTGGACTTTCCACACCATCCCGAAAAAAGGCGAGTTCGGCTACGACACCTGGTTCGACGGCAGCGCCGACAATACCGGCAATACCGGCGTATGGAATCAGATCACCGTCGACCGCGAACTCAACACCGCCTATCTGCCGGTGGAATCGCCCACCGGCGATTTCTATGGCGGCTATCGTCCGGGCCCCGACCTGTTCGGCGAAAGCGTGGTGGCGGTCGATCTCGATACCGGCAAGCTCAAATGGCATTACCAGATGGTCCATCATCCCTTGTGGGACATGGACGCGTCCGCCGCGCCCATGCTGATGGACATCAATGTGGGCGGCAAGCCGATTAAAGCGGTGGCGCAGCCCTCCAAGCAGGGCTGGCTCTACGTGCTGGACCGCACCACCGGAAAACCGGTCTGGCCGATCCCGGAAAAGAAAGTCGAGAAAGGCGATGTGCCCGGCGAATGGTATGCGCCCACCCAGCCTTTCCCCACCAAGCCGAAAGCCTATTCGCGCAATGGCGTGTCGAATGACGACCTGATCGATTTCACCCCCGCCTTGAAAGCCAAGGCGCTGGAGATGGTGAAGGATTACAAGATGGGGCCGGTCTTCTCGCCGCCGGTGTTGTCCAGATTGCCCGGGCCAAGGGGGATTCTCACTTTAGGGGGCGGCAATGGCGGCACCAACTGGCCGGGCGGCTCCTTCAATCCGGAAACGCATACGGCGTTTCTCTTCGCCTGCAATTCCTGCTTCGAACCCATCGGCGTGGTGCCGCCGCCGCAAGGCCTGTCGGACATGCGCTATATCGAAGGCATCGCGGGCAATCGAATCGAAATGGTGGGCACCGGCGGCGCAGGCTCCGGCGCCGATGCGCCTTTGGTGAAGAAGCCCGCACGCCCCGTCGGCGATGGCAACAGCCAGAGCTGGACGGTGGAGAGCATGAACATCATCAAGCCGCCTTACGCCACCATCACGGCCATCAATCTGGATACGGGCGATTTCAAATGGCAGATCCCGCATGGCGAAACGCCGGACGTGGTGCGCAACAATCCCGCGCTGAAGGGCATGACGATCCCGCGCACGGGCCAGACCACCTATAATATCGGCACTTTGGTGACCAAGACTCTGGTGATCGCGGGCGAGGGAGTGCTCACCAATGGTCCCGATCATCCGCGCGGGGCGATGCTGCGCGCCTATGACCAGAAGGATGGCAAGGAAGTGGGCGCGGTCTGGATGCCCGCACCGCAATCCGGCACGCCCATGACCTATATGGTCAATGGCAAGCAATACATCATCGTCGCCATCAGTGGCGGCAATTATTCGGGCGAGTATGTTTGCTATGCGTTACCTGACAACAGCTGAGAGAGCCGTAACGACATGAGGAAGCTCTGCTCCGCCGCGTCGGCCACCGCTCTTTTTCTGATGTGCGGCTCTCTCAGTCACGCGGCGCCCGCCGCTAGTGCGCAGTATGCCGCGATCGACGGCAAGCATCTTTGGCAATATGTGGTGGAGCAGTCGGATATCGCGCGGCGTTACCGGGATAGTGGGCATCCCCAATTCTGGGGCCGCCTTGCGGGCACCTCCGCAGATGTGGAGGACGCGGAGTGGCTGCTCAATAAATACAAGCGGATCGGGCTGGAAACCCGCCTGCAGACGGTCAATTTCTTTCAGCCGCAATGGACGGCCGAAAGCTGGTCGGTTGCGGCGGTGTCAGGCGGCAAATCCGTCCCGATTTCGTCGGCGGAGCCGGCCTATGCCAGTCCCGGCACGGACGGCAAGGAGCTGGACCTCGAAATCGCTTATGTCGGGCTTGGCAGCGAGGCCGATTTCGCGAACCGCGATGTGCGGGGCAAAGCCATCCTTCTGGTCAAGGCGCCCTCCAGCTATCAGGCCGGTCCGGCCGATCTTATCAAGCGTGCCGAAGATCGCGGAGCCGCTGCCATCCTGTCGATGGATTTGCGGGGCGGCAATTTCAACACGCAATCCTACCGTGCCTATACCAAGGTGCCGACCTTCAATCTGGGCACCAAGGATGGCGAAGCGATCCGCGATATGATCGCGGCTTCGGCATCCGGCGCGCCGCATATCAAGATCCGCCTCGATGCCAAATGGATGCCGGATCAGAAATCCACCCTGGTGTGGGGCACCTTGCCCGGGATGACGGATGAGACGATCTATGTCATCGCCCATCGCGACGGCTTCTTCGACGCGGCGGGCGACAATGCCAGCGGTGTCGCCACCATGCTGGGCCTGGCGGAACATTTCGCCAGGATCCCCAAAAGCCAGCGCCGCCGCACCATGGTCTTTCTCGGAACCGACGGCCATCACCAGATCAAGCCCGGCGGCTTCGGCCGCGAATGGCTGGTCGCCAACCGCGATAAGTTTTTCTCCAAGACCGCGCTGATGATCAATGCGGAGCATCCCGCCGAAGTGATGACCCATGGTGGCACGGCGGGATCGACCACCGCGGGTGTTCCGCTGGAATGGTATGCGGGCGGGCGGCCCCAGCTTCAGAAAATCGCCGCCGACGCGTTCCGGGAATTCGGCGTGCCGGTCTGGGCCGAACCCGGCGTCCGGCCGCCGGGCGGCGACCTGGGCCGCTTCTATTGGTTCGTTCCGGGCGTGGTGGCGCAGTCCAATGACTTTGCCAACATGCACACGGCAAATGATTCACCGGAGGTGGTGTCGCCGTCAGGCCTTGCGGCGATCACGCGCGCCTATGCCAAGATCATCGATGACGTGAACCGGATTGCGCTGAAGGATTTGCAGCTGCCCGTAACCGCCGATCCCAACGCGCCGGGCACGCCGCAGGGCTATATCAGCCTGGATCATTGCGAAGCCTGGATCGGCGATTCGACCAAGGCTTGCGTGCAGCCTTAAAAAATCAGGGCCGCAACTGAGTTGCGGCCCCGTTTGTTTGGTCGCGCGTCCGGGCGGAAAACCGCTCCGCGCGTTGCGGCGCTTCGCACTTTTCCTGGCCGTCGCTCCTATGCCTGCAGCACCCGCTTATGCAGTCGCTCGATGGCATCCAGCGCCGACAGAACCGCGCCTTCCTGCCAGGCGGGCAGGCGCGAGGCATGTTCGCCCGCCAGCACGATGCGGCCGTCGACAGCGCAGAGATTGGCGTAGTTCTTGGCGCGATTTTCCTCGGTCCAGCGGCCCGAGCAGCCCAGGGTCCAAGGCACGCGATGCCAGGAAATGCCCACGCCGCTCTTATATTCCTTCATATATTGCGGATGGATCTTGGCGCCCTGTTCCAGCGCCGCCTTCACTTGTTCCGGCGCCGACAAGGCTTCGAATTCATAGGTTCGCGGACTGTCGGAGAAGATATAGCCGCCCAAGAGCACGCCGCCGCCCTTGCGGTGATAATCCGTCGAAGGATAGCTGATGTTGGAGATCGGCAGGTCGGTATAGGTGATGCCGCCATAGATGCCGTCATCCTCTTCCCAGAAGCGGCGCTTGAACTCCAGGCCGACCTTGTAAGCTGCGTCATAGGCCAATGATGAAATCGCGTTCTTCATGGGCGCGCCCACATTCATAGGAATCTGACCCAGCACGGTGGCGGGAATGGTGCAGACGCACCATTTGGCGGTGGCCTTCTGCGGCGCGCCGCCGGTCTTGGAATCGATATAGGTGACGGTGACGCCGTTGCCGTCCTGCTGGATGCCGGTGACTTTGCAATTGTATTTGATCGCGCCAGTCAGCTGCTTGCCGAAGGCCTGGCCGATCATGCCCATGCCGCCTACCGGCTGGAACAGTGGGGTCTGGAATTCATAGATCTTGCCCGCGATCACCGAGAACCACATGCCCGCGTTGAATAGTTCTTTCATCGGGATGGGATCGGAATCGACCGGCAATGGCGCAAGCCCGCCGCCGGGATCGGTCTTGAAGCCGCGCATATTGCTGGCCATTTCGCTTTTCTTGTATTCGTAATTCTTGTCCAGCGCGCCCCAGAAGCGCAGCACCTGAAGCAGACCGTCTTTCTCATCCTTGGTCATGGGCGCGTTCAGCTTGTCCGAGGCTGTGGCCTTGGCGAGAAGCTCGCCCACATAGCCGTCGAAATCCGCTGCGATCTCGCGATGGCGCTTCGGCTTGCCGCCGAACGCCTTGGTCGAATGCACATAGGCGTTGTAGTTGACCATGTTGAAGGATTCGAGCTGCACGCCGAATTCCTTGCAGTAATGCAGCAAGCCGCGATGGTGATAGGGAATGCGCCAGGGGCCCGGATTGAAATAAAGGCCTTTGTCGAACGTGATCTTCTGGGTGACGCCGCCCATTTCGGTATAGGTGTCGCCGCCATGCAGCGACCAGTTCCGCCCGCCGGGGCGGTCGTTATATTCCAGTATCTGCACCTTGTAGCCGGCCTTGCGCAGTTCATAGGCCGCGGTCATTCCCGCCAGGCCCGCGCCCAACACCAGCACCGTGGCGCCTTTCACATCGCCGGACAATTTGATCGGATTGTTGAAATCCGAGGTTCCCGCGTAACCCATCGCCACCATGGTTTCGTACATCATGGCGCTGCCGGCAGTGGTGCCGATCAGTTTCAATAGCGAGCGGCGGCTGACGGGATTTTCATTCTTATTCTGCACGGATCATTCTCCCTCACGACGCGGCGATACTATGCTGCCACCAGCAATTTCGGGAAGCTGCAGCGCCGCACCACTTGACCGCAATCCAGTGGAGCACGCCCCTCTGCGGCGCTTTCTCGCAAGCAAGCATGGCAAGTCGGTCACCTAAATTTATTCCAGCGAATTCAAAGGCTTGATGCAAGAAGGGCGACGCCGGGAAAACTTCTGCCCTTCCAACCGAATTGGTGCACCGCAATAACGCGGCTGATCGCCTTTACAGAGGCCCTCTTCGCAATGAGATTGCCCGCGATTTGGTGGAGGCGCGTTGCTCAGGAGGGTGAGAACGCAAACTCAAGCGTAAGCAGCCGTGAAGGGGCGAAAACGAATGTTGAAGAAGAGTTTGATTGCCGGTGCAGGCCTGACGGCGCTGCTGATCGGCGGGTCTGTGGCCTTTGCCCAGACCGGACAGAATGTGGATTGGACGAGTTACAACGCCGACATCACCGGCAGCCGCTTCAAGCCGCTGGATCAGATCAACGCCTCCAACTTCTCCAAGCTGGAAGTGGCCTGGCGCTTCAAGACCGACCACATCGGCAACCGTCCGGAATTCAAGCTGGAAGGCACGCCGCTGGAAATTGGCGGCGTGGTCTATGCCACCGCCGGCTCGCGGCGTGGCGTGATCGCGCTGGACGCGGTGACGGGCGAGCTTCTGTGGGTCCATGGCGAGAAGGAAGGCGCGCGCGGTGCCGCTGCGCCTCGCCAGCTTTCGGGCCGCGGCCTCTCCTATTGGAGCGATGGCAAGGAAGCCCGCATTCTCTATGTCACGCCGGGCTATCAGCTGATCGCGCTGGATGCCAAAACCGGTCAGCGCATTCCCAGCTTTGGCACCAATGGTGCAGTCGATCTGAAAGCCGATGACGACCAGAAGATCGAACCCGACCTGACCACGGGTGAAATCGGTCTGCATGCCGCGCCCATCGTGGTCGGCAACAAGGTCTTGCTGGGTTCGGCTTTCCGCGAAGGCTTCACCCCCACCAGCTTCAAGAACAACAAAGGCTCGGCCCGCGCTTTCGATGTGCGCACCGGCAAGCGCATCTGGCAGTTCCGCACCATTCCGCAGAAGGGTGAGCCGGGCGCCGAGACCTGGTTGGACGGCTCCAACGAATATACCGGCAACACCGGTGTTTGGGCGCAAATCACCGCCGACCCGGTGGCCAATCTCGCCTATCTGCCGGTCGAACAACCGACTTCGGACTTCTATGGCGGCAAGCGTCCGGGCAATGGCCTTTACGGCAACAGCCTGGTCGCGGTCGACCTGGATACCGGCAAGCCCAAATGGCATTTCCAGTTCATCCATCACGAAGTCTGGGATTACGACATGTCGTCGGCGCCCTTGCTGATGGACATCAATGTCGATGGCAAGGCGATCAAGGCGGTCGCAAACCCGTCCAAGATGGGCTTCCTCTATGTCTTCGACCGCATCACCGGCAAGCCGGTGTGGCCGATCCCGGAGAAGAAGGTGGAGAAGGGCACTGTGCCGGGCGAATGGTATTCGCCGACCCAGCCCATTCCGTCCAAGCCGAAAGCCTATGCCCGTACCGGCACGTCGGTGGACGAGCTGATCGACTTCACGCCCGCCTTGCGCGCCGAAGCGGTTGAGGCGGTGAAGAAGTACAAGATGGGTCCGATCTATACCCCGCCCGTCTTGTCCAATCTCAATGGCCCCATCGCCACCATCATGGTGGGCGCGGCCAATGGCGGCACCAACTGGCCGGGCGGTTCGTTCAATCCGGAAAATCACACCGTCTACACCTACGCCTGCAACAATTGCATGTCGTTGACGGCGCTGGTTCCTCCGCCTCCCGGCATGACCGATCTGCCGTATGTGGAAGGCCTGGCGGGCCAGAAGATCGTGATGGTCAATGCGGCGGGCACGGATTCGGGCGCCGACGCGGCGCCCGCGCCCAAAAAGCCGGCGACGCCTCCGGCTGCCGGTGGTGGCGGCGGCGGTTTCCGCACCCTCACCGTCCAAGGCCTGCCTTTGCTGAAGCCGCCATATGCGACCATCAGCGCCATCAATCTGGACAAGGGTGAGATCGTCTGGCAGGTCGCGCATGGCGACACGCCCGACAACATCCGCAGCAATCCGGCGCTCAAAGGCATCGATGTGCCGCGCACCGGTCAAGCGGGCTTCAACATCGGCACCCTGGTCACCAAGCATCTGGTGATCGCGGGCGACGGTCAGGTGACCACCACGCCGGAACATCCGCGCGGTGCGCCGCTGCGTGCCTATGACCAGGCGACCGGCAAGGAAGTGGGCAATGTGCTGTTGCCTGCGCCGCAATCCGGCTCGCCCATGACCTATATGGTCAATGGCAAGCAATACATCATCGTCGCGGTTTCGGGCGGCAATTATTCGGGCGAATATATCGCCTATACGCTGCCCGATAATTCCTGATCGGCGACGACTTGAAACGGAGACGGCCTCGCCCAAAGCGGGGCCGTTTTCTTTTGTGCCATGCCCTGGAACCGGAAAGGGTCCAGGCCTATTTCAGGCGTGGTCACTTCCGGGATATTGCCATGGTCAACGCAGCGAAATCGGGCACATTCACCATTGGCGGCCGGGCGAAAGTCCACCGGCTGGGCTTTGGCGCCATGCGGATCGTGGGCGATGGCGTCTGGGGCCCGCCGGCCGACAAACATGAAGCCATCGCCACGTTGAAGCGCCTGCCCGGACTGGGCGTGGATTTCATCGATACCGCCGATGCCTATGGCCCGGAGATTTCCGAAAATCTGCTGTGCGAGGCGCTTTATCCCTATGACGGACTTCTGATCGCGACCAAGGGCGGCCTCACCCGTTCGGGCCCCAATCAATGGACGCCCAATGGCGATCCCGATTATCTGATCGGCGCCGCCAAAAGAAGCCGCGACAGGCTGAAGGTCGAAAAGATCGCCTTATGGCAATTGCACCGCATCGATCCCGGCGTGCCGCGGGACGAGCAATTCGCTGCCATCAAGTCGCTGCTGGATGACGGCGTGATCGCGCAAGCGGGCTTAAGCGGGGTCTCGGTGCAAGAGATCGAGGCCGCCCGCAAAGTGTTTCCCGTCGCCACGGTACAGAACCGGTACAATCTCATCACGCGCGACAGCGAGGATGTGCTGGATCATTGCACGCGCCATGGCATCGGCTTCATTCCCTGGTATCCCCTGGCGGCGGGCGATCTGGCAAAGCCGGGCTCGTTGCTGGACGGGATCGCCAAAAAACACAAGGCGACACCCGCGCAGATCGCGCTCGCCTGGATTTTGAAGCGCAGCCCCGTGATGCTGCCCATTCCCGGCACCGGCAAGGTCAAGCATCTGGAAGAGAATGTCGCGGCGGCGGACATCGTGCTCGGCGACGAGGATTTTGCCGCGCTGGATAAGGAAGGGCGCCGGCAGTAATGCGTTCAGGCGCCGGGAACGGGCCTGGGGAAATCGGCTTCTCCCGCGCGCGGCGCAGCCAGCGGGAATATCGCTGCCCCTTCGATATTGTGCGGTGGCTGGAAAGGCGTGCCCGCCAATTGGGCGATGCTCTCTGAATCCGACAGCAGCGCGGCCCAATCCTGCCGGGTGAAGGCTTTGGTGCCGCCCTGATGAGCGGCATCGACCAATGCCGTCAGTTTCTCGCGGGACATCTCGGCCGGCGGCGGGACATCCTCCAAAAGTTTCAGATGCAGCGCGCGGGTCTGGGGATCGTCCAATACCAGTTGCCGGAAATCCACTTTCTGCGCCGCCGCTTCGCGTTTGGCCAGAAGTTGATGCGCGCGCTTGAGGACCGGGATCACGCCGGTCTCGCTGGGCACCAGGAAAAGCTTGTCGCGCGCCAGCAGCGCCCCCAATTTCGGGCTTGAGGTGACCTGAACCACAGGAATGCTGAGGATCAGTCCCAGGAGCAGCGGCACAAACCATTCCAGGCTGTCGGGCGCGAAGCGGTAGAGCAGGGCGGCTGCACCGATGCCGATCACGGTGTGCGGCCAATATTCCCGGAAGACCAGCCAGAAGGGCAAGGCGCGGTCGTCGCGCGTCTGGGTGCCCCAGCCGGTGGCCCGCCCGATCACGATGTTGAAGATGAACCAGCTATGCACCAGCATCACCACCGGCGCGAACAAGGTGGCGAAGATGCTTTCCAGCACCGCCGAGCGCAGGATGCCGGCCACTCCGCCATGCGCCTTCACCTGGGCAGGCTCCGCCAGAAGTACCACCAACGCCAGCAATTTCGGGGCATACAGCAGAACCAGGGTGGCGGTGACCAGCTGCAGCAACGGCACCGATTGAGACACCGACAGCGCCAACTCCGGATGGCGGCCGGCAAAGGCGAAAGGCTCGATGGCTTTGGGAATGAACATTTCCAGGGTCGATACCACCAGCAACAGCAGCCACAGCGGCGATGCCAGATAGGACATGATGCCCATCGCCAGATGCAGGCGAGACGGCAGCTTCAATCCCTGGGCCAGGATGATGCGCGCATGCTGCAGATTGCCCTGTGCCCAGCGGCGGTCGCGTTTGAGATGATCAAAGGCGGTGGGCGGCGGCTCTTCATAGCTGCCGGTGAGATCCGGCGCCATCCAGACCTCCCATCCGGCACGCTGCAGGAAGGCGGCTTCAACGAAATCATGACTCATGATCTCGCCGCCGAAAGGCGGGCGTCCCGGAAGCTTGGGCAATCCGCCATGCTGCTGGAACGCGCGCACGCGGATGATGGCGTTATGGCCCCAGTAATTGCCTTGCCCGCCCTGCAGCCAGGCCAGCCCGGCATTGTAGGTAGGGCCATAAGCGCTGGAGCCGAATTGCTGGATGCGCGCGAACAGCGTGCTGCGCCCCACCAGGGTCGCGGGCGCCTGGATCAAGGCGGCGCTGGGATTGGCATCCATCAGCCGGACCAGCGACGCCAACGTCTCGCCGCTCATCAAACTGTCGGCGTCCAGCACCACCATGTAATCGTAATGCGATCCCCAGTTTTCGCAGAAGTCCTGGATGTTGCCGCTCTTGCGGCCGATGTTGCGGTGACGGTGGCGGTAGAAGACGCGCGCATCCGGTTCCAGGCTGGCGCGCAGTTTCTGCCAGGCCACTTCCTCGGCGATCCAGTTTGCCGGCTCGGTGGAATCGCTGAGGATGAAGAAATCGAAACCGCCGGTTGCTGCCACCGAATCGAAAATGGCCTGTACGCCGGAAAAAACCCGGTCCACATCCTCGTTATAGACCGGCATCAGGATCGCGGTGCGCGAGGAAGAAGGGCCGGTTCCTTCCTCCAAAGGCAGAAGCTTG
>Ga0207667_10009166_pt1 | contig 11687 bp, 8 predicted proteins | sample KBSCornC52_FD_184301 | JGI IMG/M metagenome (GOLD analysis project Ga0207667, IMG submission 184301) | Corn rhizosphere microbial communities from Kellogg Biological Station, Michigan, USA - KBS Corn C5-2 (SPAdes) (version 2) | ecosystem: Host-associated > Plants > Roots > Rhizosphere > Soil ...
CCCGGTTGTCGTGCTCGGGTTGTCCGGCGCTCCCAATGCAGGCGAAGAAATGCTTGCGGTCGAGAGCGAGCGCAAGGCACGCGAAGTGGCGTTGTATCGCCAGGGTAAATTCCGCGATACCAAGCTCGCCAAGCAAGGACCGCAGAAACTCGAAGACATGCTGTCGCAGATGGGCGAGGCCGGCAAAGCGGCTTCGATCCAGCTCGTCATCAAAGCGGACGTGCAGGGTAGTGCCGAAGCATTGCGCGATGCGCTCAATAAACTCTCCACGGATGAAGTGTCGGTCAAGGTGGTTTCGAGCGGCGTCGGCGGCATCACGGAGTCCGACGTTACGTTGGCTGCAGCGTCCAATGGCCGCATCATCGGCTTCAACGTGCGTGCAGACAGTGCCGCCCGCAATGCCATCAAAGAGAGCGGCATCGATGTGCGCTACTACAGCATCATCTATGAAGCCATCGATGATGTGAGACAGGCGCTCTCCGGTATGCTCGCGCCCGAGGTCAAAGAGACCATCGTCGGTCTGGCCGAAGTGCGTGACGTGTTCCGCTCGAGCAAATTCGGCACGGTGGCCGGCTGCATCGTGGTCGACGGCTACGTACGCCGCAACAATCCGATTCGTGTGCTGCGCGAGAACGTCGTCATTTTCCAAGGCGGCTTGGAGTCGTTGCGCCGTTTCAAAGACGACGTCAACGAAGTTCGCGCCGGCACCGAGTGCGGTATCGGCGTGAAAAACTACAACGACGTCCGCGTCGGCGATCAGATCGAATGCTACTCGCGCGTGGAAGTGGCTAGAAGCATCTAACGACTGTGCCTAAATCCTATCCACGCAGCCGTCGCGTCGCAGAGCAAATTCAGCGCAATCTGAGCGAATTGTTGCGCCGTGAAGTTCGCGATCCGCGGCTCGGTCCCGTGACATTGACCGACGTTCGCATGTCGAATGATCTGGGATATGCGACTGTGTACTACTCGGTGTTGGGCGGCACGAAGGACCCCGCACTCACGCAGTCGATACTCGATGAGGCAGCGGATTTCTTACGCGGACCGCTCGGACGTTCCCTGGGCTTGAGGCACAGCCCCGAGATTCGCTTCGTCGCGGATGAGCTTCTCGAACAAGGAGCCAAGCTGGACGCGTTGATTCGCAAAGCGGTGAACGAGGATCGAGAGAAGCACGTGGAAGAAGGTGAGGAAGGCGAGGAAGGCACTAGGCGCTAGCCAGAGTCGGACACACCACTTACGGCGTCATGCATGCTGCTCTGAATCTTCTTACTAGCGCCTAGCGCCTTCTTCACCTTATCCATGCCTTTCCGCCCCCTCGACGGTATTCTGCTTCTCGATAAGCCTGTCGGACTCTCGTCCAACGCGGCGCTCCAGCGTGCGCGCAAATTATTCCGTGCTGAAAAAGCAGGGCATGCGGGCAGTCTCGATCCGCTCGCTTCTGGAATGCTGCCCGTTTGTTTTGGTCAAGCGACCAAGGTGTGTGGCTGGCTGCTCGATTCGCGCAAGACTTATCAGGTTACGGCCAAGCTCGGTATTCGCACCTCGACGGGCGATGCGGAAGGAGAGGTGATCGAAGAAAAAGCCGTTCCGGTGCTCGATGACGTGAATGAAGTGCTGAAGCGATTCTTGGGCGAGCAACTCCAGGTGCCGCCCATGCATTCCGCACTCAAGCATCATGGTAAACGGCTGTATGAGCTTGCTCGCAAGGGCGAAGTCGTCGACCGCGAGCCGCGCAGCATCATTATCGAGCGACTCGAGCTTCAGCATCGCAGCACGACGGAACTCGGCCTCGAAGTGCGTTGTTCCAAGGGAACGTATATCAGGACATTGGTCGAGGATATTGCCGAACAGCTCGGCACGCTCGGACACGTGAGTGCACTGCGCCGGTTGCAGGTGGACCCGTTTGAATATGCGGGCATGGTTGCCTTCGATGAGATCGAGTCCATGACGGCCGACGACTTGGATGCGTTGCTGCTGGCTCCGGACGTGGCGTTGGTTCAAATGCCGCGGGTGGAGCTTACCGATGCGCAGCAAACGGCGCTTTTACACGGCCGAGTGGTTGCCGCGACAACCACCGACAGCGGCACCGCTCGTGCCTACGGACCCAGCGGCCGTTTTCTCGGCATCGTCGAGATCGGACCGGGCGCCATGGCCAAGCCGCAACGCCTCTTCGTATAACCCGTTGTATAACTTCTTCATTTACAAGGCCCTGCTTTCTTGCGTTTCGGCTTGAGATAGCAACTGGCACACGAGTAGAATGCGCGGCCTCTTTAAGGACCCCAAGTTTTGAGGATTGAGCAGATGCCATTGTCGAGTGAGCAAAAGAGCGGAATTGTGAGCGATTACAAGCGCAATCCCCGCGATACCGGATCGCCCGAAGTACAGATTGCGTTGCTGTCGGCGCGCATCAACGATCTGGGCGGACATTTCACCGCACACAAGCGCGATCATGCTTCTCGCCGCGGCTTGCTGAAAATGGTGAATCAGCGCCGCAAGCTGCTCGATTACCTCAAATCCACGGCGCCTGAGCGTTATCAGGAAGTCGTCAGCCGCCTCGGTCTCAGGCGCTAATTTTTCTGCCTTTGTCCGGTCGGGCATCCCGCCCGCACATGTCTTCAGTCCGGCACTCCGGTAGGAATAATTCGTGAGCCCAAGCAAGAAAACGTTTCAGTACGGCAGCCAGCAAGTCACATTGGAAACAGGTGAGCTGGCACGGCAAGCCGATGGTGCGGTGATCGTCACCATGGGAGAAACTGTGGTGCTGGTCACCGCAGTGGCACGCAAAGAGGCGGATCCAAAGAAGGATTTCTTTCCCCTCACTGTTAATTACATTGAAAAGACGTATGCAGCCGGCCGAATTCCGGGCGGCTTTTTCAAGCGCGAAGGTCGCCCCACCGAAAAAGAAACGCTGACCTCGCGCCTCATCGATCGCCCCATCCGGCCGCTCTTCCCCGAACACTTCTTCAATGAAGTGCAAGTGGTGGCGACCGTACTGTCGCTCAATCCCGAGATCGATGCCGATATTCCTTCGATGCTGGGGGCTTCTGCGGCCCTCGCTTTGTCGGGCGTACCGTTCCAAGGTCCGATCGGTGCCGCTCGTGTGGGTTACAAGGATGGTCAATATTTGCTCAATCCGACGAACACGCAATTGCAAGGCTCGCAGCTCGATCTCGTCGTGGCCGGTACGGCGCAAGGCGTGTTGATGGTCGAGTCCGAGGCCGAAGCATTGCCCGAAGACGTCATGCTCGGCGCGGTCGTCTTTGGTCATCAGCAGTTGCAAGCCGCGATCAATGCGATCAACGAGCTCAAGGCAGAAGCTGGCAAGCCCGCTTGGAATTGGCAGCCTCCCGCTGCAAATACCGCGCTTGAAAATGCTGTCGCTCAGCAAGCGGAAGCCGGGCTGTCCGACGCGTATAAGGTCACTGAGAAGCAGGCACGTCATGCACGCGTCGGTGAAGTGAAGCAGACGGCGTTAGCCGCACTGACCGCTGGCGAGGTTCCGCAGTGGTCGAGCGATGAGGTCGGCAAAGAGTTGGCCAACCTCGAATACAAAATCGTTCGCCATCGCGTTCTAGCGAACGAGCCGCGTATCGACGGCCGCGATACCAAGACGGTTCGTCCCATCTCGATTCGCACGGGCGTATTGCCGCGTACCCACGGTTCTGCGCTTTTCACACGCGGCGAGACGCAAGCGCTCGTCGTTACGACGCTCGGCACAGGCCGTGATGCGCAGATCATCGATGCACTGGCCGGTGAGCGCAAAGAGCCTTTCATGCTCCATTACAACTTCCCGCCGTTCAGTGTGGGCGAGACGGGCATGATGGGTTCGCCCAAGCGTCGCGAAATCGGTCACGGCAATCTCGCGCGTCGCGGCATCAGCGCCGTGATGCCCGACATGGCTAAGTTTCCCTACGTCATCCGCGTGGTTTCGGAAATTCTCGAATCCAACGGCTCGAGCTCCATGGCGAGTGTCTGCGGCACGAGTCTCGCGCTGATGGACGCCGGCGTGCCGATCAAATCATCGGTGGCGGGCGTTGCCATGGGATTGGTGAAGGAGGGCGATCGCTTCTCCGTGCTCACCGATATTCTCGGCGACGAAGATCATTTGGGCGATATGGATTTCAAAGTCGCCGGTACGCGCACGGGTGTGACTGCGTTGCAGATGGACATCAAGATCACCAGCATCACCAAAGAGATCATGGAAGTCGCGCTCGCTCAGGCTCGCGAAGGACGTCTGCACATTCTCGAACAGATGGATAAGGTGCTTTCCACACCGCGCTCCACGATGTCGGAATGGGCGCCGTCCATCATCACGCTCAAGATCGATCCCGAGAAGATTCGCGAAGTCATCGGCAAGGGGGGGGCGGTCATTCGCGCCATCACCGAAGAAACCGGCACGACCATCGATATCGAAAACGACGGCACGGTGAAGATCGCGTCGGTCGACGGTGCCTCCGGTCGCGAAGCGCAACGTCGCATCGAGTTGATCACCGCGGAAGTGGAAGTCGGCCGTATTTACGAAGGCCGAGTTGCACGGCTTATGGACTTCGGTGCGTTCGTCACCATCCTGCCGGGCAAAGACGGCTTGGTGCACATCTCGCAAATTTCCGATGAACGCGTCGAGCGCGTCAGTGACAAGCTCAAAGAGGGCGACGTCATTCGCGTGAAAGTGCTCGAAGTAGATCGCCAAGGGCGTATTCGCTTGAGCATGCGCAATGTCGACGCGTAGCGTCGACATTGGATAGGCGTTAGGGGTTAGCAGTTAGTCAGAACGACCTTCGGTCGATCGTTCTGGTTCTGGCCGCGGGCCCCTAGCCGCTGACCGCGGACTTTACTTCTTCTCTTCATCCTCCGGCGGTTCCGTCTCGTCCTCTTCCGGGTCCTCTTCTTTGGCGTGCGCAGGTTGCGGGTTGCCTCCCGTGAACGCTCGCAAGAATTGGTCTTGCATGGCGCGCCAATTTTCCAGATTTCGTTGGGTGAGATTGGCGATCAGCGTGAACGGGTCGTTGCCCGGAGCATCGCGCATGCGCTCGCGCACTTGTTGTTGTTGGTTGGCAAAGAGCTTGAGGCTCTGGTCCAAATAGCTGCCGACGAAGTTCTGCATCGCGCCGCCGTAGGAGCGGATGATTTGCGCCAGGAAATCCTGGCTCATCAGCGGCTCCCCTTGTTCCTGTTCCGCAATGACTTGCAACAGGATGATGCGAGTGATGTCTTCTTGGCTCTTTTTATCGATGACGACGAATTCGGTCTTATCGACGACCAGTCTGCGAATATCGGCAAGGGTGATATACCGACTCTCGACCGTATCGTACAAACGGCGGTTCGGATATTTTTTAATGATTCGAGGCTCGTTCATGGGCGCTCCTCGCCTTAATTTCAGCTGCTCTCTGATTCCGTCATGGGCGCACTGAATATTTTGGGTCTCACAGACATAACCCCCAACGTCTGTGCGAATGCCCCATAGTAATGCATCTGTAGCACAATGCCCAATCGCTGCCGACCCTATGTTTGAGCGGTCGCCGGTGCCTGTTTTGCCGCGATTCCGGCCATGCTGTCGACATTCCAATGAGATTTCGCCCAGCGCCATACGTCTACCACGCTTTCTCGATCAAGGGCAGCGGGGGGCGATTGATTGAGGAAGGCGAGAACCTGTCTAAGCGTCGATGCCGGTTTTTTTAAGTCAACTGCCGTCGCCTCAGTGGCCTTGGACAGCTTGCGGCCGCTCTCGTCGGTGGCAATGGGCAGATGGACGTATGCCGGGGACCCGAACCCCAGTGCGGACTGCAGGGCCATTTGGCGCGGGGTGTTGTAGAGAAGATCGGCACCGCGCACGACGTGAGTGATGCCTTGATCGCGGTCGTCGACCGTTACAGCAAGTTGATATGCGAACAGTCCGTCGCGGCGCTTCACCACGAAATCACCGATCGAACCCGGCAGATCGACCGTTACCGTCCCCTGCAGCCGGTCGGTAAATGCGATGGGAAGCTCGGGAACGCGGAATCGCACCGCCATTGCTCGATCTGGATGGAGCGGTCCGTGGCGACACAGTCCGGGATAACGAAGCTCGCCTTCCTCATCGAGATTGCGCGGAGCATACGCCTCGATTTCGGCTCGGCTGCAAGAACAGAGATACGTCAACCCACCCCGGGTCAACGAGTGGAGGGCCTGCTCGTACAGAGCGCCGCGCGCGCTTTGGTAAACGATTTCCCCGTCCCACTCGAATCCGTATCGCTCGAGTGTTCGTAGAATGCCGTCGGCTGCACCCGGGAGGGCCCGCTGCGCATCCACATCTTCGATGCGTACAAGCCATTCGCCTTGAGACACTTTCGCGTCCAAGTAACTGCCGACGGCCGCAACCAGCGACCCGAAATGGAGAGGGCCGGTGGGGGAGGGAGCGAAGCGGCCGCGGTATATCGAAGCCCGAGGGTTGTTGGGCGTTGGGCCTTGGGCTTTGGTCGGAAAGGACACGAATCTCGCCCAGCAAGGAGAGTGCAACTAGTGCAATAGTTCTGCTCTGGCCAAGACCCAACCACCCAAAGCCCAATTCCTATCTATATCTATCGTCCCTATCCCCGTACTGCTTCTCACGGCGTTCGCGTCTCTCTTGGGCTTCGACGCTCAAGGTCGCGACGGGGCGGGCTTCCAACCGCTTGATGCCGATTTCCTCGCCGGTTTCGCTGCAGTAGCCGTAGCTGCCGTCCTCGATGCGCTTGAGCGCCTCGTCGATCTTGCGGATCAACTTGCGTTCGCGATCGCGGGTGCGCAGTTCGAGACTGAACTCGGATTCCTGCGTGGCGCGGTCGTTCGGATCGGGAAAGTTGGCGGCCTCGTCTTTCATGTGGAGCACGGTGCGGTCGACTTCCTCCATCAGATCCTTTTTCCAGGTACTCAAGATCTGACGGAAGTGTTCGAGCTGCTCCTTGCTCATGTACTGCTCGCCACGCTTCGGTTGATACGGCGTGACGTTGCGCGGGCCGGCTAGGAGGTTGGTGTTTGGAACGTCAGATGCGTCCGCATCTTCGGCGTCCGTTGCGGGATTCTGTGCTTCGATGTCTTCGAATTTCGTCACGGGTGTCGGTTTCGGTTCAGGGGCCGGCGCAACCGCCTTGGGGGCAGGTTTCGCGGCAGGTTTCGGGACAGCAGCGACAGCCGCCACAGGAGCGGGCGCGGGTTTCGGCCGCTTGGCGGGCGCTGCGGACTTTGCAGCCGGTTTCGCTGCGACGGGCTTGGCCGCGACGTGTTTGCCTGCTGGTGGTTTTTTCGCGCTCTGACTTGAGTGCCGCGCGGGTGCTGCGGCTTTCTTGGGTGGAGCGGACTTTTTGGAAACAGTCTTTTTGGCTGTTTTCGCCTTGGCAGACGGTTTCTTCGCGGGCATTTACGCCTCCGATGCTGCGATCGATTTCATGTAGGCCCAATTTGACGAGGGCGCGATTATACAGACGGCGTACAAGGCGTAAAGCTGAAGGCAAATGCGTAGAGACCGGGGAGAAAACTCGAGCTGGAATTAGAGAGTTCCAAGCACTCAAAAACCTTGCAGACGCCCGAAATTTTTCCCGTACACTACTGCCGCCTTTTTTACCCATTGCCAGCGACCATCAATGCGACTCAGCAAAATTAAGCTCGCCGGGTTCAAGTCTTTCGTCGATCCAACCACCGTCAATTTCCCGAGCAACCTCGTTGGTGTCGTCGGCCCGAACGGGTGCGGCAAGTCGAACATCATCGACGCCGTGCGCTGGGTGATGGGGGAAATTTCAGCGAAACATTTACGCGGCGATTCCATGGCCGACGTCGTCTTCAACGGTTCGGCGTCGCGCAAGCCCGTGGGCACTGCGTCCGTGGAGCTCGTATTCGACAACAGCGACGGTCAATTGGCCGGCCAGTTCGCGGGTTATGCCGAAGTCGCGTTGAAGCGCATTGTTTCGCGCGACGGCACCTCTGCTTATTTTCTGAACGGCGCGCGCTGTCGCCGCAAAGACATCACTCAGCTTTTCTTGGGAACGGGTCTGGGCTCGCGCAGCTACGCCATCATCGAGCAAGGCATGATTTCGCGCGTGATCGAGGCACGGCCGGAAGATTTGCGCGGCTTCCTGGAGGAAGCGGCCGGTATCTCCAAGTACAAAGAGCGCCGCCGCGAGACCGAGAATCGCATCTCTCATACGAAAGAGAACCTCGAGCGTTTGAATGACCTGCGCGAGGAGGTCGACAAGCAGCTGCGCCATCTGCAGCGCCAGGCTGCGACCGCTCGTCGCTATCAAGCCCTCAAACAAGACGAACGCAAATACAACGCCGAGCTTTTGGCGTTGAAGCTGCGCGAGCTCGATGCGGATGCCGTCAATAAAGAACGGATGCTGGGCGAGCGTGAGACTGCGCTGCAAGGCGCCATCGCCGAGTTGCGCGAGGTCGAATCGGCGATTGAGTCGGCGCGCGTCGAATTCACGGACCGCTCGGAAGCCGTGAACGAAGTGCAGGCGCGTTATTACCAAATGGGCAGCGAGATTTCGCGCATCGAACAGTCGATTCAGCACGGCCGCGATCTGCGTCACCGGCAGCGTACGGATCTCGAGCAAGTAGAGCGTAATTTGTCCGAAGTCGGGCAGCACCTCGAGCGAGATCAGGCGCACATCGATGAGCTGCAAAGCGAACTTACGCGGCTGGCGCCGGAATTCGAGCTGGCGCGCGAACGCGAACAAGTCTCCAGCGCCAAGCTGGAAGCCGCCGAAGAGGCGATGCAGACGTGGCAGGAAGAGTGGGAGGAGTTCAATCGCGAGGCACGCGATGCCAGCGAAAAGACGCAGGTGGAACGTGCTCGCATCGAGCAGCTCGATAATCAGCTACGTCGCTCGACTGCTCAAGGCGAACGCATCGCGCTCGAACTCGACGGCTTGATGGACTCGGACCTGCAAGGCCAGATCGGCGATTTGCACGAACAAGTCGTGCAAGCGCAGGAGAGCGGTGCCGCCGCCGCGCAACAACTCAATACTTTCAACTCTGAAGTACAAGCAGCGCGCGAGCATGAGCGTACGCTGGTTACGCGAGTCGACCAAAGTCGTCGCGAGCTGCAGGAACTCCAGGGCCGTTTAGTTTCGTTAGAAGCGCTGCAACAAGCTGCCCTAGGTCGTGCCCAGGGCAAAGTGACTGAATGGCTCGCAGCGAATGAGCTCAAAGATAGACCGCGCCTCGCGCAGCAGATCACGGTCGATGCGGGTTGGGATCGAGCGGTGGAAACGGTGCTAGGGTCCTACCTCGAAGCCGTTTGCGTCGAGCAACTCGACTCGGTCGCGGGCCTGCTCGACTCCTTGAGCGTGGGCAGCGTGACCTTCTTCTCGACCTCGGGCGTGAACGCAGGCGGATTTTCCGCAGGCGACGCACTCATCGATCATGTGCGCGGACCGGCGGGTGTCGCGACGCTGCTGTCGGGAATCATCGCTGTCGAGACCTTGCCCGAAGCGCTTGCGATGCGCTCGCGTCTCGAACGCGGTCAATCCATCATTACGCGTGATGGTCTCTGGCTCGGACAGGATTGGCTGCGAGTCAGTCGTGATAAAGATGTGCACGCAGGCGTGCTGGCGCGCGAGCAAGAGATGCGTACGCTGCGTGAGCAGGTGAGTGCAAGCGAGTCGCAGCACAGTGCCGCCAATGCGGAACTCGATGCCACGCGCGCCCGCTTGAAGCAACTCGAAGAATCTCGCGACAACGCTCAACGAGATGCAAACCAGCTACATCGCAGCCACAGCGATCTCAATGCACAGCTCGCGAGTTTGCGATCCCGTGCCGAGCAACATGCAGAGCGCATCCACAAGCTGGAGGCGGATCGCGATGAACTGCAACAGGAAATCGAAAGCACGGCCGAGCAAGTTGCGGTCGCACGCGAGCGTCTCCAAGAAGGCATGGACGAAATGGAGCGGCTCGAGTCCTCACGCATGGAGTTGGAGCAGCGGCGCGATCATTTGCGGCAGGAGTTGGGTCTTGCGCGCTCGCAGGCGCAAACGGATCGCAACTACACCCAAGAAACTGCACTCGCCGTGGAATCGAAACGGTCCGCACACGTTTCAGTGCTCGCCGGCCTCGAACGCATGCGCGCGCAAATAGGACAACTGCAGACGCGCCGCGAAGAATTGCAGCGCCAAGTGGCGGAAGGCGAAGGACCTCTCGAAGAGTTGGGGCGGCAACTGGAAGTCAAACTCGAAGAGCGACTCGTCATCGAACGCGAACTCACTGCGGTTCGCGAACAGCTCTCGAGCGTCGAAGGCAGGATGCGCGAGCTCGATCAACGTCACGTCACCAACGAAGAGACCGTCGAAGCGGCTCGTCAATTGCTCGACGAAGTGCGTCTTGCGGTGCAAGAAAGCAAAGTGCGTCGCGAGAATCTGGTGGAGCGGTTCCGTGCAACTCAGTTCGAACTCGATGCCGTGTATGCCGCAATGCCGCCCGAAGCGACCATCGTGTCGTGGGAAGAGGCGCTCAGCGAAGTCACACAGAAGATCGAGCGATTGGGTCAGGTCAACCTGGCGGCCATCGACGAATTCAAAGAGCAGTCGGAGCGCAAGGAATATCTAGACCGCCAATTCAAAGACCTCACCGATGCGCTCGAGACCTTGGAAACGGCTATTCGCAAAATCGATCGCGAGACGCGTGCGCGGTTCCAAGATACGTTCGATCGCGTCAACGCCGGATTGAAAGAGCGTTTCCCGCGACTCTTCGGCGGCGGACATGCTTATCTCGAACTCGCGGGCGAAGATGTGTTGGATGCGGGCGTCGCCATCATGGCTCGTCCTCCCGGCAAGCGGAACAGCACCATCAATCAACTGTCGGGCGGCGAAAAAGCGCTCACCGCAGTGGCGCTCGTGTTTTCGATTTTCGAATTGAATCCCGCGCCGTTCTGTCTGTTGGACGAAGTGGACGCACCGCTCGACGACAACAACGTCGGCCGTTTCTGCGAGACCGTGCGCGAGATGTCGGAGCGTGTGCAATTCCTGTTCATTACGCACAACAAGACCACCATGGAGCTTGCCCACCAGCTCATGGGGGTCACCATGCACGAACCCGGCGTTTCGCGCTTGGTTGCCGTGGACGTGGAAGAGGCCGTGCGCATGGCTGCCATGTAAATGGACATCGGTGCCGAACTTCGCTGGATTCTGATTGCCTGCGGCGTGGCGTTGCTCGTGGGAATTTATCTATGGGGACGCCGCCATCGGGGCCGCGATTTCGGCGATGAAACCATCGTCACGTCTCGCTCGGAACCTCTGATCGATGCGCCGGAGTTCGAAGAACCGATCGAAGAGCCCGAAATAGCACCGGAGGCGCTGGAGCCCATCGAGCATGTGCCGCTCGAAGTGCGCCCGACATATGAAGACGTAGTCACGCCGGCTGTGAGCCCGGCGCGACGCGATCCTGTTATCAGTGAAGTCGATGTGAGTCTTACTGCACCACTGCACGTAGAGCATGCGGTGATCGAGCCTCCACCACCGCCGCCGCGACGAGAAGCGCCCGTAGTAACGACGACAGTCAGTGATCCCGTGCCGGAACCTGAGCCCGCACCTCGCCCGGCAAGCAAACCGGGTGAGCGCAAGATCGTGGCGCTGCGCTTGCCGGCTGGGACCATTCGATTTTCCGGTGCCGAACTCGGCAAGCTCTTCGCCGAGAACTCGCTCACTCACGGCAAATACAGTATCTATCATCGACTGCAGCAC
>Ga0207667_10009170_pt1 | contig 11683 bp, 18 predicted proteins | sample KBSCornC52_FD_184301 | JGI IMG/M metagenome (GOLD analysis project Ga0207667, IMG submission 184301) | Corn rhizosphere microbial communities from Kellogg Biological Station, Michigan, USA - KBS Corn C5-2 (SPAdes) (version 2) | ecosystem: Host-associated > Plants > Roots > Rhizosphere > Soil ...
ATCGAGAGCTAATTAGGATGAAAGGGGTCCCGGTGTTGAGCCGGGACTTTTTGTTTCATTTTCGGTGATCGGGATTTGATTAAAGAAAGTTCCCGAATGCAAGAGCATCTTTCTACTAGTGTTGGGGGAGATGGGATCGAACCATCGACCTTGAGCTTATGAAACTCACGAGCTACCGCTGCTCTATCCCCCGATTATTTAATTTTAAAAACCCATTATCAAATTCCCAATGACAATTGGGACATAATCCGATCAAATTGGAAGGATCATTTATTACAGTTATTAAAATATCATCTGAGAAATCAGATACAGCTTTGATATGTGCTATTTCAATATGTTTTTCATAACCACAATTGAAACATGTTTTCTGTTTTACATTTTGTTTATATATGTAACAAGCATGTTTTCTTATATCGGATCTGGCATGTTGCCAGGATTTTCTAATAGTAAATAGATCACCCTTTGTTATTCCTATTAAAGGATTAAATTTGACAACTTTAGGTTTTTTAACTCGTTCTTTTTTCTTTCGTTTACTATTGTTAAATATAGCAGCACAATTATGATTACAAAACTTTTTTAATCTAACTTGAGCTATTTTTATATTTTCCGGAACATTAATAACAGATTGACATTGAAGACAAATTTTAGGATTTTCATAATATCTTTCTAGTGCAATTTGCCTGCTATTATAATTATTTATAATGATTTTGGAGATAGGATTCGAACTAGTTTTCATGTATATAAATATCATCATACACGAATTCGAATCACATATGCACAAAAATAAATTAAAAAAAGGTACACTTCTGACCAACTGATGAAGGCTCCGTCATGTACCTCCTTTGTTTAGCTGCACCTTTCTGTTATCCTACTTTACAGCCATATTTTCGGTAACACCAGAACTCAAGATCCTGGACTACGAGAAACCTAAGATAGATAATCTTAACGTCGTAGTAGATTTACTAAGTTTAATTACCGGCAAGGCCCTCTGGAAACAGACTAGAGCCTTAATCTAATCACATCTCCAGAGGCCGGTAAAAAGAGATATAAAAAGAAATACAATGTCCAGAACCCCCTTCTGGTGTGACGGCAGAGCTTAGAATGGGACGAGGAAGCCTATTTCCGCTTGATTACATTGTATTTTTACTGACCGCAATCTCCGAGGCAATTCCGTGTCTTACACTGCGACCCTCTTTCGATTCGTCCAAGTACGGATGGCCCAATTTCTAACAACTCCGTTAACAGCTTTCTTAACGGACGTATTGAACCACTTATAAGTAATAACAGAGCTACACGGGAATCTGGTTTCTCTCATCAGAATCTATTCTGAATCGACTATCACTTCACACGGCATAAGAGAGAAGATCTAACCGTGTACCCTTACGAACCTCCAATTCCTGGGAATTGGTAACGCACTGCTCTCCCAGTGGTCTGTTATTAAAGAACTTTAAAAATCTAAATCTTCTTGAGATTTAACAAAAGCACCATTGATATTATGAAGTCTGACCGTAGAATGAAATTCTTCATTGAATTCATTAACACCATCCATATTAACTTCTACATCGTACCATATCTGAGATCCTGTATAAGCCACTTTAGTAACTCTGCAATTATAGACACGACCAGAATTTCCAAAATCTAAATACACTTTATCTCCATAAGTAAATTTTGATAAGTCAATCATTAATTCTACAAAATTTTCTTTCGATAGATCAACAGAAACTGTTGATGTAGGAGTTGATTTTGACTTTATAGAAAATCGTATTTGATCTTCACCGTTTTCTACAGAAAGAATTCCAGACCATAAATCTTTAGAAACACTTTTCATATATTTTGTTGTTCAGCTTACCCTGTCCCCGGTTAAATTAAAAGAAAAAAAACTTTAAAATAAGATAGCTGAGTGCCCCACCATTTAACCTCCGCTTTTGACAACACGGTAGGAAGCATTATCTTGTTGAATAACTTGGTATGTGTGATAGAGGCTTACGCCGATTATCAGTGGATCCCCTATAATGTCAATTCATCTGGGCGTACTTGGGATCATTCATCTATCTAATCTTTTACGCATATCACACAACCGTTGTTTTAAAATTGGTTTTCCCACCTTTCGATGGTACTTGCCTGGCTGTAGAAACCCGATTCGAACGAGTACGTGGAGATTAGGAATCAGACAGAATAAGTTTTACATGTTAGTGGTCAACCCGTTATCTGATCTTTGTTTCTTTGTCCACCCCTCCGAGACAAGGAGGGAGCGTCTGCCAATTTCGCCACTCTACAATTAATAGTCCTACACTATAGAGATAGTCATGGACTTTTTTTACAAGGGCATATTTGCAATTAGAAAATCTTATTTCTTTAAGCCAATTTTAGATTCGAGATCCTTGATCTTAGTATTAGCCTGGTCAAGTAATCCCTGAGCAGCGTCTTTTTCTTTTTTGGAAATATTGTTAATAACAACAAGAGTGATAATTGATCCGGCAATCGCACCCACGATAAATTCTCCGGAAAATACAAATGAAAGTATTGAAAGTAAATACATAGTATTGAATTTTAATTAGTTGCACGACGACCGGGATTCGAACCCGGATCCGAGGTTTTGGAGACCACCATTCTACCAGTTGAACTATCCCCGTGAATCAAAGGAAGTAGTCATTGGTCGCCATCGATTTGATATATTTGAGAATATAAACATTTGTATTAATAAATATCACTAAATTTGATCGAGAATAGATTTTTGTTCGAATTTCTCTAATATGTGAATGGATAGAGAAAGTTCATGTAAAACATGAACTGTTGATCTGCCAGAAACAACCATTCCAGGTTTAGAAGGAATGGTTGCAAGAAATTTATCTGGGAGATTAGGATCGTTGAATCTCTGTACTTTGATGATCAATTCGTCAATCATGATGCAAAGATACGGAACCTATATTAATCTACCAAATTTATTTTTGATGTTCGCTGGATTCGTTGATAAGTTTCCACATTTCTGTCGGATTCTTATTAGCTTTATTATACTTGGTAATCAATGCACTATTTGAATTGGCATTCTCTTGATTATCCCATTTCTTATTTGAAAAATTATTTCCTATGGTAGGATGCCACAGATGAAAGATATCTTCGTTAAGTGTCTTATATTTACCGAATAAGGTATTCATCGCTCTGAGGAAAGATACATCTTCTCCACCCCATCCGATGAAACGTTCATCGAATCCTTCCAATATATCATAAGCTACTCGAGGTATGATCATGATCATGGCTCCATAACGATAACCATATTTAACAGTCATGGATGTATCTGGGACAACAAATCTTTCGGGAACCGGATGCGGGATCCTGAAAGGATGTGAAGGAGGTGAATTTAATACATATCTACTGGCTCTACGAGTCAAACGATACAGACGGCGGTAAGGTACATACCAAACATTATTACCATGACGCAATTCACGTAATATCTTATCGGAACATTTATGAATGATATGTCCTGGCAAATAGGCATCCGCATCAAGTATAACTAATACTTCTCCGGAAGATCTTCTTACAGCATCATTCAAGGCATGACCTTTACAGAACACTTTACTATCCGTTTTACCAATGACTATTTCAGCTCCTGGCAATTCATGGCTCCAATATTTCAAAAGCCATTCAAAATTCTTTCTTCTTATAGGATTATCACTGGAGAACGGAATAATCAAACTTATTTTCGGACGTTTTCCAAAGAATACTTTAAGAAGATAGATTTTCAATTTGTTCAAAAAAATCGTATAATTCATGCTGTTTCTCTATAATTATATTTTCATCGGCATATTGCGCAATTCCGATTTGTAATTTCATTCCAATGCTCTGACAGTAATCATGCCATTTAAAAAGTCCGCCTTCCTGTTTTGGATTAGCCAATACCTTCGGAGATATCTCTATCCTACGTTCAATACCAAATGCATCTGCTATAATAATACCATGTAGAGATGAACTAACAATCTTTCTACATTGACCTATTTCCTGGATAACTTTTAAAGGATCATCACTTACACGAATTATTTTTGGATTATATTTTAAGAATATCGGATTATGCTCCAGTTCTGTATCAGTCCAATGAGGAACTAAGCCTAAGTTATATTTCTTATCTTGATATCCTACCAATTCATCAGCTATAAGTCCAGGATCAGCCATCAGAACATTACCTGTCAACTTTAAAGCTTTCGCCGTTAAAGGTCCTCTTACAGCCAATATCTTTGCATTGGGGAAGCTTGAAGGAATATTCTCATGAAGTTTTCCACATCCTGCAATAATGCCGCTATAATCCTTTGGAAGATGTTCTAAGATAGAACCTACCATCACTAGATCGGAGTCTTTAGCTTCCGACCAAGTTGTATTCAAATGAGAAAATTTTTGTATAAGTAAGGGAGTTAATAAATCACCAAAGTTCCTCTGACCCTTCCAGTAGTAGACACGCATTTATATAACAGTTTTAGCTGTATATAAATATCAAAGCGTCCTTTAATTAGGATTCTAATTTGGGAAATTTAATGTTAATGAGTAGAGATCACCCTATCCGACTCGAACGGATATTCCCAGGGTCGTAACCTGGAGTCCTAAGTCCATTGAACGAAGGGTGATTATTGGGTGTAGGGACGGTATTGATCCGTCTTATGTTCCTTCACAGGGAACCGCATCACCTTAATGCTTCAAACACCATTTTGCAGTTTGCAAATTGCGAACTGAAGCCCCTAGACGTACTGACCGTCTTCCTACGCTGTCAAAGAGCGTCGTACTACCTTTATACGAAGAGGCTTAATTGGGTGATAGGAAGAATCGAACTTCCATCCTCTTTCTGGATACTCCCTCCCATTTAAGGGTAAGCAGGAAGATTTTGAGATCCTGTTCCATTGGACGATATCACCTTTGTGGTACAGCTTGGTTACGATCCAAGTCCTCGGCTTTTTCAGAACCGCGCTTCTACCAAGTTAGCTTCTGCACCGTAGCTAGACATTAACCCTTGTACACTGGGAAAAGCTTTCAGCTTTTTACATTAGTCTAGCGTTCACTCCGAAATAAGGAGCTAGAGCCTCTTGATGGCATCGAACCACCTTCTCGATATTACAAGTATCGACATCATCCCTAAATGTTTAAGAGGCATATGTGAGGCCAGAGCCAGGATCAAACTGGCATTACACAAATTTTGCAGATTTGCCCCGCTATCAGTATTGGGTATCTGGCCTTATGTAGCACGAGCCGGATTCGAACCGGCGCTATCTCCGCCCCAAACGGAGGGGGAAAAACCTGACTTCCCTATCGCGCTATGTATAAAATGAAAAATCCCCCAGAACAAATCATGGGGGCAGTTTTAAAGGTAAATACTAGACAAATGTTAGCCTATGCACCCTCGCCCCCGGACGAATGTCGGTTGTTGTGGATGACAGGTAAATCGTACTATGTTAATGTTATTGATCATTGTATTAATAAATATCAGGAAATATTTCAAAAAGATGTTAAGCTGTGATTTAAACAGCCTAACATCGTTTCTTCCCAGGAAAACAAGAAATGAAAAATACTAGAAATCTCAACCCCTTGTTCGATAGAATGCAAAGATACGAAGATCATTTGAATCAAACAAATATTTTTTAAGATTTTTTTATTAGATGCTTATGTAAATTCTGAAATAATATTCTATCTCCCAAAACACCAATGAAATTATTATTGACATCATATACCATTCCGGCATTTTCCGATGGCTTCCATTGACCTGAAGTCATATAAATAGTTAATCCGTTTTGGCGTAATAAATGTCGAATTTCACTTTTGGATTTGAAAACGTGAGGAAAATGACGAAAGAACCAAGAAACTATCGGTTCAACTTTGATTTCATTGTACATAAATTATCATAAAATTAAAGGTGGGAGCTGATGGAGTCAAACCACCCGAGCCCGAAGACAACCGCTTTACAGGCGGTCCCGCTATCCCTACGGTATAAACTCCCATGAAAGATCCTTTTTTGCGGAAGACAATGGCCCTGATCCATAACCCTTTTACAAGGATCCAACACGTTAGCAATGTGTGTCTACGTCGCGTAGATTTATCTTCCAAAATAGCGGAAGGCAATGTATTCGAAACATGCCCAACTTAATGGGTCCTTGTTTTCCAAACAAGTAAGATCCACCTGACCTACTATACCTTCCAATTGCGGAGAGTTGAGGAACCGACCCCCACTCCTGGTTCTTCACCCGAGTTCATGTTTTCAAGACATGCCGCCGCTCCCTTGCAGCTGCTTAACTCTCCGTAATATGTTCCCGAAGCGAGATTCGAACTCGCACGTCCCTTTCAGGACAAGGGTTTTTAAGACCCTAGCGTCTACCAGTTCCGCCATCCGGGAGTAAAGTGTGTCGGATAAGAGAGTTGAACTCTTACACCTTTCGGTACTAGTTTTTGAAACTAACGTGGCTACCATTACACCAATCCGACAAAGGTCCTCCATACACGAGTCGAACGTGTACCCGATTTTCACGGACTAGTTCCTAAGACTAGCGCGTTCTTCCAGTTTCGCCAATGGAGGATATTAAAAACAAAAATCCCCGAATACATCTGAAGGGACATGTACCGGGGAATTACTACTAATAAAATATGATTAGATCATCACATAGTATCCCCAGGTGCCAGTAGATAACTGGACAAGAGCGATAAACTATATGATGATAATTGTTTCATGTGATAATAAATATATGCAAATGTACAACTAAAATTTGAAACTACCAAATATTTTTTATAATTTTATAAAAATTCTTTTTATGGAATCAATATTCAAATTTTTAAAGGGATGTCTTTATGCTTTCTTTGTAGGATGTATCTTCTATGCCGGAGGCTATGGATTTGCTGTGATATTCACCAGGAAGGAAGAAAAACGAGAAAATATCGCTAATTGGAATATCGCACTCTGTCTATTGGAGATCTTGATCATTGTAGTGTACTTCTTTTATTGGGTACTCAATGATGTATATGATCATCCATTCTTATTCAACTTAATTGACCTATTGATCTATCACTTTATCTTTTCCCTGGTGGGAAGTCTGATCTATCTGATATGGTGGGTTGGGACACTTTTCTCCAGACATTGATCTCCAAACTATAATTCCATTTATATCTTTCGTCATTTTATATGGATCGATACTTAATGTAATTTCTTCACATCCTTCTGGAACTATAATGTCTTCTAAAGCTTTCATAATATAACCATTCATAAAATTAATTTTGTAAAGACTCTTCTAAAAGATTTAAACTATCAATATATCGTTTTGCTTTGGCACAAAGTTCGTATTCCTCGTTTTTAATAAGAGCTTTCATATTCTTTTGAAGGGCATCCTTGTAATAAGATCTTGATGAGGTAATATCTATTTCTCTGTCATTAGGAGCTTTGATAATTGCTACCAGGATCTTAGGAACATCCAAATCGATGGCATCACATACACAGTTGATAATCTCCCTGGATAAAATAAGATCATGTTCTTTAAGAACTTCTTCGAAGGTTTTCTTTCCGCTGGATGCATCGATTATTAACATACATGCTCATTTACTATAAATATCAAACTTTATAGATCAAACTTTCTCCAGTATCATCTTCTTGGGAATGATTTGTGTCATAGTTTTTATACAAATCTTTCATAACTTCCAGGTGAGTAGGCTCAATCTGCAATTCCTTGGTAACATCTCCACCTCTGGTACGTACACTATCTTCGATATGTCTTTTCTGTGTTCTATTAAATATTTCTCCCACTTGAAGGAAATAACAATTGTAACAGAGCAATTCCAGGTTATCTATATGCCAGTTTTGTTTATTACCATCACGGAAGGTAAGTAACAGAGGAACCTTGTAATCATGTACCCGCTTCTCATGAAATCCACACGATGCACATTCTTCTTTGATAAGCATTTCTTTTATAAGACGGTCACGTAGTCTTTCGGCGGTGAAACTAGAAGGTATGACCTTACCAGCTAGGATATCCATCAATACAGTTTGTTCTTTCGCGGGATTATGCTTAAGACCTTTAGGTACGCCTATACCATGCGCATTCATATGCTTTTCATAAAGATTCATTCCAGTAGCATCATCATAGTACATCCTGGCATATTTTCGATAAGTAAGAATAGTAACTCCTAAATATCTTGCAGCCGCATTGTTGGAAGGCGTATGACGCATTGCGAGTTCTATCTGATCTTTTGTCAGACCTTGATTTTTAGTGTATCTATTAGCCATATTATTTTCTTTTTAGGATAGCTTCGTATAATTGTTCTGCATTATTCATAGGGATGGGTACTCCGTTATCATGTAGTTCTAACATAAATCCTTCTGGAGTAATTCGCTCATACAGATAAAAATTTATGAGACCAATTTGATTTTTAGTAAACAACATATCCAATAGTTCTTCTATAACAACAAAAAATGGCGTTTCATATGAAGTCATATCCATAGAATAATTGAAATGTAATTCCAAAGCTCTGTTATCTAATGCTTGCAATTGATTGATAATATTGATAAATAAAGATCGTCTCTGATCTTCAGCTGTCTTCTTAGTACGTTTAAGTGAAGTATTTGAACCTAAAATCTTATCAATAGATATTTTTATATTCTCTTCATGAGAATTTTTCTTGGAGAAATCGGACATAACAATATTTTATTTTAGAGATTTTCGAGGAGTTCTTTAAATTTTTGACACTGCTCATATTTTTCCTGAGCTGCGTAAAATTCGATAGCCTTACTAATAGAAGTCTTCCAATCATCTTTTTTGAGTATTACAGACGTATTAGAGCCTCTTAATTGAACAATGGGCACTTGATCCAGATTATTGGAAATACCGTCTCTAATAGCCGGTAATAGGTTTATAAACAAGAAATCTTTTGTTCTCGAATTATTGGTAATGGTTTGATAGTCTGAAAATCTTCGAATAGTATAATTAAGTTCTGGAAGCTTACGCTTCTTCTGATTCCTCCTCGTCTGGTTCATCTTTCTTAATTTCAGGTTTTTTAGCAGTCTTTAACGTTTCTTTCAAAGCTTTTTTGATAAACGTCTCAAACTGTTCAATAGTTAAATAAAATCCAATAATCTCTTCTCCCTGGTTAGGAACATCTGGATCACTATTAACACTCATACCATATGGAGATAGAGCTTTATTTAAAATCGTTTGTAGACCGGTGGTAAATGCATCTTTTTCATTTGAATCCAAATCACCTCCGCCAAAGGAGAATTGGATCCTGATACCCTGTTTTGTAGGATTGATATTAGGCTTAAGACGCATCCTAACTTTCTTTCCAGCATAATTGAGACTGGCATCTTCTTCAAGCGTCTCCTGTAATATTTTAATTAGTTTCATCTACTTCTTCTTTTATATGTAAATTTTTAAGACCTTTGACAATGCTTTTACCAGCTTTGGATAATAAGTTTCTAAGAACATTCAAAGCTCTTTTCATTTTAGAATCTCTGAACTCAGGTTTCTTTTCCAGTTCATCAAAATTAACTTGATCTCCTTCAGCATTCTTCTGAATAATATCAGCAGTTTTTTTAATCTCCGGTGAATAAATATCGATAGGTGCTTCCGGGCCTCCCTGGGTTTCACCATCATCTCCGCCAAATTTAACCTGCATGAAGATCTTAGTCATGTGTTTATCTCCATTCGGATTGTATTTCGGACGAGGTTTACTAAAAGTCGCTGAGGTTAATGGGGCTGTACTTGATATACGATCAAGGCGGAAAGTCTTCCAGCCCCATTCCGTTAAAGTTTTACCACGATATTGATAAGCTCTAAGAATATTGTTGTTAGTTTTGATACGAAGGCCCCAACAATATGGTTCGCACCATCTATATCCAGGTTCAGTTTCCTCATCACCTTCATAGTAAATATTTAATAACCAACGATTCTCAATAGAATTTTTAATGGCTTCCTTAGTTTGTGGTCGTATAGGTCCTTCTTTTCTACCTTTATGAAGTTTAGGTTTGGGAGGTTTGGCTTCCGTAAGAACATCTTTAAGTATATCTGTTAATCTGATCATTACCTATATAAATATCTGAAAATAATGGCCTAAGATTCGGGGAAGAAGGTTTTATATTCTTTCTCCAGAACTCTATAAAGACGACGGGGAATTTTTAAATAAGACTTCTTCAATCTGGAAGAGACTGCATTATATACAGGTTTGCGATTGTCGTAAGTAGGTAGCCATTTTTTCTTTTCAAAAGAATATAAATATGAATATAAATTCAAATTTGAAAGCTTTTGATAATTAGTTATATCTACGTTTAGTTTATATTTATTTATTTTTTTAATTACACGTCTTTCGCAATCTAATTCAAGTCGAATAATATCCTGGACAGCCTCTTCAAGTACTTCTCTTTTAACTATAGCTTTATTTGTCAACCATTTATCGAATAATTCTAATGCTGGAGTGCATTTTTGCCATAGAAAATTATCATTGATATATTGATCCATATGGCAACTTTCATGTATTAATGTAGGGAGCCATTCTTTCTCAGGTCCGGCGATACTTACGCATAATTCTTTATTACTTTCATCGAAATATCCCTTAGTTTCCAAAGTACAACCTGGTGGTATCAGAGTATTTTTCTTAGATAAAATAATCTTTATACCATTGATTTTGGCTGTGTTACGCATATCTCTCTTGAATTTGTCCAGACCAGTCATAGGGATATATATGTATATATTAGGAATTGGATTCTCAGATATAAATATGCTTGAAAAAAGGAAGCCAGGGCCTTTGTTCCCCGGCTTCGCATACGATGACTTTATGTTTGTGGTATTTATCAAAGCCCTACTGCAGGCATCCAACACTGTGGAAGTCATCAAAAACCCCGCTGCTTCTTTAATTATTTCTTGAATACATCATCTAAACTTATTCCGACCAACTCTGCCACTTTCTTTAGAAGAGCTACTTTCTCATCCATTTCACAATGAGGTTGATTATTATTCTTGTCGTATTCTACTGCTCTTTTAAGAAGTTCTTTCATTTCAAGCACTTCTTTCTTGAGAGCTTCAAATTCTGATCGAGTTACAAGATCAAAAGTATAAGTACCTGTAGTAGTGATAGGTTGAAAAGGATTAGGATTTACTAATTGATTATCTTTCCATTTATCATGGAAATGATCTCCAATCATACTTACGACACACATAGTTATATTGAATTTTGTTTTAAAAATGGGCACCAATTTGGTGTTATTAATCGATGTTCAAAATCTCGTTGAAGATTACCAAAAAGAAAATTACCTTTCATCGTTGCCAATGGATGATGACAATTATCAACATATACAGGATGCATACCAGATTTTACCATATTATGTTGATGGAACTTACATCCAGCACAAGTAGTATACGCTTCTATCTTTACAGTTCTTTCCGGTACGAAAGCAGGTCCTTCTCTGTTATAGTCTAACATCTTAATGCAAAGTTAAATCTTTTATCTTAGATTACCAAATTTATTTATGATTTTTTCTTTCAAACCTGGAACCCGATCATACTGATGGACAATGACATATTCCTGATCCTTCTGATTAAGAACCTCGCCGTCTACGATCTTAGGAGCTGGATCATACCAATATGGAGCATATTTGTCTCGTTTAGTAGGATCCCATGTCGTTCCAAGATTGGCGACCCAAGCATCCCCATCTTCACAAAAATATACATTATTTATG
>Ga0207667_10009171_pt1 | contig 11683 bp, 9 predicted proteins | sample KBSCornC52_FD_184301 | JGI IMG/M metagenome (GOLD analysis project Ga0207667, IMG submission 184301) | Corn rhizosphere microbial communities from Kellogg Biological Station, Michigan, USA - KBS Corn C5-2 (SPAdes) (version 2) | ecosystem: Host-associated > Plants > Roots > Rhizosphere > Soil ...
GTGCCGTTGCCGGTTGACCGCCAGCTCTCCGCACCAGAACGTGCGGCTGGTCAGCGGCCACGCGTCGTCCTCGTCGGGCAGCACGCCCGAGCCCCACGCCTCGTAGTTGCGGGTCGTCGCCGCGCTCACCCAGTGCAGCGCACCGAGCACGCCGAGCACGCCGAGCAGGGCGATCGCCAACCGCGGTCCGAAGTCGCGCCGGGCATACCAGCCCAGCCATGACGGCAGCGCGCCGCGGGTCGGGGCCTGCCAGGCGACCAGGTCGCCGAGCACGGTCACGGACGTCGTGATGAACGCGACCGTCAACGCCAGTCCGAGCACGCGCAACGCGGTGCCGCCGATCCGGTGCGTGAGGCCGCGGCCGCGCGCGGGCGGCAGCGCCCAGTGCGCGACGTTGACGAGCATGAAGCCGACCAGCATCAAGTAGAGCGCCCGGCTGCTGGCCCGGGTGTTCAGCCCGCCCCAGCAATACGCCTCGCGCCGCGGCTGCCCGGCCGCCGAGCCGCCAGGGAACCACGCGCGGTAGAAGCCGGCCGTGCTGTCGCCGGCCACCTGCACGGTTGCCGGGTTCTGCAGGTTGTCCGACGCCGGCGCGCCACCCACGCCGTGGATGCGCAGCTCGAGCACCGGGTCGGCCGTGAGCGTGCTGCCGTCGGCGGCCAGGTAGGGCACCTCACCGGCCAGTGTCGCCGTCCGCGGGTTGGTGAGGTCGTTGCCGGAGTACCCGTCGGCCGCGCCGACGCCCAGCGTGATCGGCCCCAGCCGCGGCGGCACCGTCGGCAGCTCGGTCATCGCGCCTCCCGTGGATCTCGTTCGCGCGGTCATACACCCTCCGACGAGGCTCTGGGAAGCTGGCGGGCGTGCGCATCGCCACCTGGAACGTGAACTCCGTCGTCGCCCGGCTGCCCCGGCTGGTCGAGTGGGTGGGGCTCGTCGAGCCGGACGTCCTCTGCCTGCAGGAGCTCAAGACCGGCGACTTCCCGGTGGACGAGGTCGCCGCGCTCGGCTACGAGGTGGCCACGCACGCGACCGGCCGGTGGAACGGCGTGGCGATCCTGTCCCGGGTCGGCATCGCCGACGAGCACCCCGGGCTGCGGGACGAGCCGGGGTTCCAACCCGAGGACGCGATGCTCGAGGCCACCGAGACCCGCGCGCTCGGGGCGACCTGTGGCGGGGTGCGGGTGTGGTCGGTCTACGTCCCCAACGGTCGCGAGGTCGGGCACGCCCACTACCTCTACAAGCTGAAGTGGCTGGCCGCGCTGCGCGCGACCGTCGCCGCCGAGCTGGCCGACCACCCGCGACTGGCCGTGCTCGGCGACTTCAACATCGCCCCGAGCGACGCCGACGTGTGGGATCCGGCCGCGTTCGTCGGCTCGACGCACGTCACCGACTCCGAGCGGGCGGCGCTGGCCGAGCTGCGCTCGCTCGGGCTGGTGGACGTCCTGCCCCGCGCCCTCAAGTACGACACGCCGTACACGTACTGGGACTACCGCGCCGGCATGTTCCACAAGAACATGGGTATGCGGATCGACCTCGTGTACGCGACCGCTGCCCTCGCCGGGGCGGTGCGCGACGCGTACGTGGACCGCGACGCCCGCAAGGGCAAGGGGCCCTCCGACCACGCCCCGGTCGTGGTCGACATCGAGGTTTGACCCGGTTCGTAACCGTTCTGCGCTTCCCCCGGACGGGCGCGAGGGTGTAGGCAAGATCGGCGACGACGAGGTCGAGGACGGGGGTAGGAGTGCTGTTCCTGCGCGGGCTGCGGTGGCGCCGCGGCTTCGCCGTCGCCGTCCTGCTCGTGGGGACCATCAGCGCGGCGGTCGCCACCCTCGGACCCCTGTATGCCCGGGCGGCCAGCGAGTCGACGCTCACCGACCAGCTGCGCGCCTCCAGCTACCACTCCGGCCTGTCGTTCCTGGCCAGCGCCCAGGGCAACTACGGGCAGACGATCGACTCGGCCCGGCGGCTGGTCCGGCAGCAGGCGCGGGTGCGCGGGTACGGGCAGCCGATCGCCGGCGCCTCGATGTCGGCCACCGTGCGGGCGACGAACGCCTACCACTCCACGATCGGCCTGCTCGCGACCCGGGACGGCGTCTGCGCGCACGTCGAGCTCACCAGTGGCCGGTGCCCGCGACGTACGGATGAGGTGATGGTGCCGGCCGAGACGGCCACCGCCGCCGGCCTGAACTGGCACGACGGCGAGCGGCTCGACCTGCACGAACTCGTGAGCACCACGCAGGGCATCGTGGACGGTCCGGTGTTCGCCACGCTGCACGTCGTCGGCGCGTACCGGCCGCGCGACACCGAGGAGGCCTACTGGTTCGGCCGGCCGTACTTCAACGGCCGCCTGGGGCCGGCCGTCACCAGCGCCGTCGACGTCGGAACCAGCGCGCTGTTCGTCGCCGAGTCGACCTTCGCCGCGATCTCCCAGCCCATCGAGGCCGACGTGGACGTGGGCGTCCCGATCGTGCCGGAACGGGTCCGGTTGGCCGACGTGGCGCCCCTGCGCCGCAACGTGGCCGCCGTCGAGCGCCGCTTCCCGCGCACGACGCCGCAGCCGGGCCCGCCGCAGATGCGCACCGACCTCGACGCCGTGCTCAACGCCGCCGCCCGTGACAAGCACGCGGTCGAGACCGCGACCCTGGTCGTCGTCTGCGAACTGGCCACCCTCGCGCTGCTGGTCCTGTTCCAGGTCGTCGGCCGCGCGGTCGATGCGCGCGGCGACGAGATCGCGCTGGCCAAACTGCGCGGCCTGCCACCGCGCCGCACCGTCACCTTCGCGTTGCGCGAGGCGCTGGCCCTGCTGCTGCTCGCGGCGCCGCTCGGGCTGGCCATCGGCTACGGCATCACCGTGCTGTTGCGCAACGCCGCGCTCGTGGCCGGCACGCCGGTGGTGTGGACGGCCGCCACCGGGTGGGCGCTGGCCGCCGCCGTCGCCGGCAGCGTGGCCGCCGCTGCCCTCGGGGCCGTGCGCACCCTGACCCGTCCCGTGCTCGAGCAGTGGCGCTTCACCTCCCCGCCGCGGCACTCGACCCGGCTGCTCATCGCGTTCGACGCGCTGGTGGCGGTGGCCGCCGTCGCCGCGCTCGTGCGGGTGCGCAACGACGGCAGCCAGCCGCGCGCGATCTACCTGCTCGCGCCGACCCTCCTGGTCATCGCGGTCGCCCTGCTCGGGGTCCGCGTGCTGCCCCGGCTGGCCCGGCTCGGCCTCCGGCCGACCCGGGCCAGCCGGCACCTCGCGACGTTCCTCGCCCTGCGCCAGACCGTCCGCCGGCCCGGCGGCATGCGGCTGGCCGCGCTGCTCGCCGTCGCGGTCGGGCTGGCCACGTTCGCGCTCAGCGGCGAGGCCGTCGCGCGGGCGAACCGGGCCGCGCGCTCCCAGACCGAGGTGGGCGCCCCGGTGCGGCTGCACGTGCAGTTCGCCCCCGATCACGACCCGGAGGCCGTGGTCGAGCAGGCCGACCCGAAGGGCCGGTGGGCGATGGCCGCCCCGACCTGGGCCGCCGACGGCGCGATCAACGGCTCGGGACCGTCGATCACCGGGCCCATCCTCGCCGTCGACCCGGCGCGCCTGCCGGCCGTCGGCTACGACGTGCGCGGGCAGCTCAGTGCCCGCCAGGTCGCCGACGGCGTCACCGAAGCCGGGGCCGCCCGCCCCGCAACGGTGACCGGACGGCGGATCCGCGTCACGATCACCGGGCTGGCGTTGCGCGGCCCGGCGCCGGCGGTGCAGATCGGCGTGCGGCAGCCGCACCGCACGAGCACCGCCTACGCCGCGGGGACGTTCCGGCTCGGCCGGCACGACTACGTCGCCACCGTGCCGTGCGCGGGCGGGTGCGCATTCACCGGCATCACGTTCAGTCCCAGCTTCGACGCGACGGCGGCGATGGACGCCACGGTCACCGTGAACGCGGTGGCGGCCGCGCCCGCAGCCGGTTCGGCGTTCACGGCCGTGCGGGCCGACCTCGACCGGGCGTCCGCATGGCGGGGCGAGGGGGTCGGGGACGGCACCTCGGTGCGGGTCGACGGGTCGGCCGGCGCGGTGCGGGTGGCCGTCCACAGCGACGATCGCGGCTCGCCGATCCTGGTCTACGCCGACGCCCCGGACCGCATCCCGGTGCTGGCCGCGCGCGCGTCGCTCAGCGCGCCCGAGCGGCCGGACGGCACCGTCGCCGACTACGGCAACCACGGCGCGCAGTACCTGGTCCGCCGGATCGTCCAGCCGCTGCCGGTCGTGCTCGACCACGGTGCGATCGCCGACCTCGACTACCTCCGCATCCGGGTGTTCGGCTTCGACCGCGAGGCCGAGTGGACGGTATGGCTCGGCCCGCAGGCGCCGACCGACGCGGTGGCCCGGCTGAAGCGGGCCGGGCTGCTGGTCGAGAGCCGCAGCACCGAGGCGGCGCGGCGGGCCGAGCTCGGCCGCCAGGGACCGGCCCTCGGGCTGCTGCTGCTGCTCGCCTGCGCCATCGCCGCCGCCGTGCTCGCCGTCGGCGGCACTGCTGTCGCGCTGCTGGCCGACGGCCGGCGCCGCTCGTTCGAGCTGGCCGCGCTGCGCGTCGTCGGGGTGCGGCGGCGGACGCTGCGGCGCAGCGCGGTGGCCGAGCAGTTGCTATTGCTGGGCGCGGCCGTCCTGCTGGGCCTGCCCAGTGGTTACGTCGCGGCCCGGCTCGTCCTGCCCGTCGTGCCGGAGTTCTCGGACGCGACGCCGGTGGCGCTGCGCTACACGCCGCCGGTGCTCATCGCGCTGGCCACCGCGGCCGCGCTCGCGGCGCTGCTGTGGGTCGCCGCGCTGGTCGCCGGCTGGGCCCTGGCCCGGGCGGCCGTCCCGGCCCGGCTGCGGGAGGCGGCGCGATGAGTTCCGTCGCCGTGCAGTGCATCGGCGTGACGCACCAGTACCCCGGCACGCCCGCGCCGGCGCTGGCCGACGTCTCGTTCACCGTCGAGCCGGGTGCGCGGCTGGCGATGCTGGGACGGTCGGGCTCGGGCAAGTCGACGCTGGTGACGTTGCTGGCCGGCCTGCACCGCCCCACCGCCGGGGAGCTGCTGGTCGGCGACGTCGACCTGGCCGAGGCGACCGAACGCGAGCTGCTGGCGCTGCGCGGCGCCGTCCTGTCGATGGTCGTGCAGAACCCCGGGCGCAACCTGCTGCTGTACGGCACGGCCGAGGACAACATCCGCTTCGCGCAGCGGTCGGCACCGCGGCGCGAGCGCGGTGCACTCCCCACGCCGGCGTCGCTGCTGGAGCGGCTCGGTCTCGATGCGCTGGCCGGACGCCCGGTGGCGCGGCTCTCCGGCGGCGAGCAGCAGCGGTTGTCGATCGCGGTCGGCCTCGCCCGCCAGCCCGGGCTCCTGCTGCTGGACGAGCCGACCAGCCAGCTCGACGCGACCAGCCGCGACCGCGTGCTCGACCTGCTCGCGACCGTGTGCGCGTCGACCGGCTGTACCGTCATCGCGGTGACGCACGATCCCGCGGTGGCCGAGGCGCTGGGCGCGTCCCGCACGCTGGTGGACGGGAGACTCGTAGCGTGAGCGGTGCTCTCATCGAGGTGCGGGACGTTGGTTACCGGCCGAACGACGTGCCGGTGCTCGACGGCGTGAGCCTCGCCGTCTACCCGGGCGAGGTGCTCGCGGTGACCGGGCCGAGCGGGTCGGGCAAGTCGTCGCTGCTGGCGCTGCTGGCCGGGCTGGCCACGCCCGATTCCGGAGCAGTGCTCTCGTCCGTGCCGCCGAACGGGGTCGGCGTGATCCTGCAGGCGTACGGGCTGGTCAACCTGCTCACCGCGGCCGAGAACGTCGAGGTCGCGCTGCAGGCCCGCGGTCACTCACCCGAGGACGTGCAGTCGGCCGCCGCCGCCGCGCTGGCCGCCGTGCGCCTCGACGAGGTGGCCGACCACCTGATCGAGGAGCTGTCCGGTGGCCAGCAGCAGCGGGTCGCGGTCGCCCGGGCGCTGGCGCTGCAGCCGGCGCTGCTGATCGCCGACGAGGTGACCGCCGAGCTCGACGCCGAGACGCGGGACGTGATCGTCGAGCTCGTCCTGGGCGCCGCCGCCACCGGGGCCGCTGTCGTCCTCGCCACGCACGACCTGGAACTCGCGGCCCGCGCCGACCGCCGCCTCGCGCTGGTGAACGGCCGCGTCGCGTCAGCCGCCTGACGGTTGAGCGCGTCAGCGGCTTAGCGCTTCGGCGACCGCGTCGGCGATCGGCTGCCGCAGCGCGGCGCCGTGCCCGGGCAGGATCAGCTCGGCGTCGAGGCCGGCGAGTCGCTGCACCGCCGCCCGGGTGTCGCCATGGCTGAAGAACGCCGGCAGCAGCGCCGGCCCGGTGCCGGGCAGCAGCGCATGGCCGGTGGCCAGCTCATCGCCGGTGACGACGGCCCGCGCGGCCGGCAGGTGGTACGCGGTGTGCCCGGACGTGTGCCCGCCGGTCAGCACCGGCACCGGCCCGCCCGGCAGCTCCAGCACGGTCGGGAACGCCTCGGCCGACGGGATCCCGGCCTTGCTCGCGGCGCCGGCCCGCATGACCCGGCGCAGCCACGGCAGCACGCCGGGCCGGGCGAGGTTCTTCACGATGTCCACCGGGCCGGCCTGCTCGAGGTACTCGCGGCGGGCGTGCCGGGCCTCGATCGCGCCGGTGTAGACCGGCGTGCCGTGCGTGCGGGCGAAGTAGCTCGCGCCGCCGATGTGATCGACGTGCGCGTGGGTGATGAGGACGGCCGCGACGTCCTCGGGTTCACGGCCGATGCGGGTCAGCGAGCGCAGCACCTCGTCGAGGTAGCCGGGGTAACCGGTGTCGATGAGCGTGACGTCCCGCCCGTCGCGCAGGAGCACCCAGTTCACGTCGGCGCCGCGGGCGAGGAACACGCCGTCGGCGAGTTCGTCCACGCCGGTGGCTCGCGTACTCATGCGCCCATCCTGCCGGGTGCCGGCGGCCGTCCGTCGCGGGAGTGAGTCCCGAGATCATCCTGGCGGCCGATGCGCGCTGACGGGCGCCGTCCATACCTTCGGTCGTATGACGAACAATCGTGCCTGCTCGGGGAGCCGGCCGTGATCGAAGCGCTCCGCCTGACGAAGCGATACGGCGAGCGGACCGCGGTCGACGACCTCTCCTTCACCGTCCGGCCCGGCGTGGTGACCGGCTTCCTCGGCCCCAACGGCGCCGGCAAGTCGACCACGATGCGGCTGCTGCTCGACCTCGACGAGCCGACCGGCGGCGCAGCCCGCGTCAACGGCCGCCGCTACCGCGACCACCGCGCCCCGCTGCGCGAGGTGGGTTCGCTGCTCGAGGCGCGCGCGATCCACACCGGCCGCTCGGCCCGCAACCACCTGCTCGCGTTGGCCGCGACCCACGGCATCCCGCGGCGGCGGGTGGACGAGATGCTCGACCTCGTCGGGCTGGCCGGCGTCGCCGGCAAGCGCGCCGGCGGCTTCTCCCTCGGCATGGGCCAACGCCTCGGCATTGCGTCGGCGCTGCTCGGCGATCCGCACACCCTGCTGCTGGACGAACCGGTCAACGGCCTCGACCCCGAGGGCGTGCTGTGGATCCGCAACCTGCTGAAGAGCCTCGCCGCCGAGGGGCGCACGGTCTTCGTGTCGTCCCATCTCATGAGCGAGATGGCGTTGACCGCCGAGCACCTGATCGTCGTCGGCCAGGGCCGGCTCATCGCCGACACCACGGTCGAGGAGCTGACGCGGCGGGCCTCGCCGGCCGCGGTGACGGTGCGCAGCGAGCAGGACGGCCGGCTGCGCGAGCTGCTGGGCCGGGACGGCGTGACGATCACGTCGGCCGACAACGAGCGGCTGGAGGTCGTCGGAATGACCAGCGCCGAGATCGGACGGGTTGCGGCCGCCGCCGGGATCGCCCTCGTCGAACTGACGCCGCACCAGGCGTCCCTGGAGGAGGCCTTCATGCAGGTGACCCGGGAGTCGCTCGAGTTCGTCGGAGCCACCCGATGAGCGCCGCGGTCGTCGAGCGGCCGTCCTCGGTCGCGGGTACGGACCTCGCGGTGACCCAGCGCCGGATCATCACCTCGGAGTGGATCAAGCTCCGCTCGCTGCGCTCGACGTGGTTCAGCCTGGGCGCCGCGATCCTGCTCGACATCGGCCTCGGCATCTTGTTCTCCGGGCTGCGCGGCAACGACGCCGCCACCCATCAGGTACCCGCGGCCGACTTCGACTCGATCGAGGTGAGCCTGCGCGGGATGTTCCTCGCCCAGCTGGCCGTCGGCGTCCTCGGGGTCCTGGTCATCACCGGCGAGTACGCGACCGGGATGATCCGCGCCTCCCTTTCGGCCGCACCGCGCCGCTTTCCCGTACTGGTCGGCAAGGTCGCGGTGTTCGGCGGCGTCACGTTCACGCTGTCCACGCTCATGGGCCTGATCGCCTTCCTCGGCGGCCAGGCCGTCCTGCACACCGACGGGTACGGGGTGTCCCTGAGCTCGCCCGGCGCGGCTCGCGCCGTCGTCGGCGTCGGGCTGTACCTCACCGTCGTCGGCCTGCTCGCGCTCGGCTGCGGCTTCGCCTTCCGCAGCACCGGCGGCGCGATCGCGGCGGTGTTCGGGTTGCTACTGGTGCTGCCGCTATTGGCCCAGGCGTTGCCCAACTCGGTGGCCGATCACGTGAACAAGTACCTGCCCATGGTGGCCGGATCGCAGATCATCGCGCCCCATCAGGCACCGAATGTCCTCGGGCCGTGGACGGGTATCGGGGTGAGCGCGCTGTACGCCGTCGTCGCGCTGGCGGTCGGCCTGTTCGTGCTGATGCGCCGGGACGCCTAGGTCGAGATGGCGGCGCCGATGGGTGAGACTGGCGACATGACGTCGGTGGTGGAACGAGGACGGCCGCGGGTCCGGGTTCGGGCGGTCGCGCTGGATCTCGGCATCGCGGTCGTCCTGCTCGTCGTCGGCCCGCGGTCGTTGTGGGAGTGGCGCGAGCACCAGTGGCTGGCGCCGATCCTCGCCTTCGGCCTCGTCGCCCCGCTGCTGCTGCGCCGGCGCTGGCCGCTGGTCACCTTCGGCGTCATCGCCGGCGTTGCGTTCGTGCAGTGGCTCGCCGGCCGGCCGCCAGTGGTCGCCGACGCGGCCCTGCTGGTTGCGCTGTACTCGGTCGCGGTCAGCCGGCCATGGCGCCGGACGCTGCTCGCGGTCGCCGTGCTCGAGCTGGGTTGCCTGCTCGCCGTGCTGAGGTACGGGCCGCCCGAACCGGGCGCCGGGTTCCTGCCGTTCGTGTTCCTCTCCGGACTCGTGACGGCCGCGAGCGTGCTCGGCGCCAACGTGCGCGTGCGGCGCGAGTACCTGCGCGAGGTGGAGCAGCGCGCCGTCCGGCTCGAGTTCGAGCGGGACCAGCAGGCCCAGCTGGCCGCGTCGGCCGAACGGGCGCGGGTGGCCCGCGAGATGCACGACATCGTCGCGCACAACCTGTCGGTGATGATCGCGCTCACCGACGGCGCCTCCTTGACGCTGGCGGCCGATCCGGCCCGGGCCGGCGAAGCGCTGGCCGAGGCGTCGCGGGCGGGACGGGCCGCGCTCACCGACATGCGGCGCGTGCTCGGACTGCTGCGCGACTCGGCTGATCCGGCCGCACTCACCCCGGCGCCCGGCATCGCCGAACTCGACGCGTTGATCACCGCGGTGCGCCGGACCGGGCTGCGCGTGCACTACCGCGCCGAGGGTGCGCTCAGCGCCTTCGAACCCGGCCTGCAACTGAGCGCCTACCGCATCGTCCAGGAAGCCATCACCAACACGATGAAGCACGCGCACGGCGCCGGCCAGATCGACATCCGGCTGCTCGCCCGCGCCGGCGGCCTCGAGGTCGTGGTCACCGACGACGGGCCCGAACCGGCCGGTGGCGTGGACACCGCGGCGGGCCACGGCATCGCCGGAATGCGGGAGCGGGCGGCCGTCCACCGCGGCGAGGTCACGGCCGGGCCGCTGCCGGCCGGCGGCTGGCTGGTGCGGGCGTGGCTGCCGGCGATGCCGGTGCCGGACGAGCCGGTCCGCTCCCTGGAACCGGCGTGATCCGGGTCCTGCTGGTCGACGACCAACCGCTGCTGCGCATGGGTTTTCGGATGGTCCTGGAGGCGCACGAGGGCATCGAGGTCGTCGGCGAGGTGGCGGACGGTGCGGCGGCGATCGAGCAGGTCGCGGCCCTCGCGCCCGACGTCGTCGTCATGGACGTCCGGATGGCCGGGATGAACGGCATCGAGGCGACCGGCCGGATCGTGGGTAGCGGCGCCGACGCCCGGGTACTGATCCTCACCACGTTCGATCTGGACGAGTACGCCGTGGCCGGGCTGCGCGCCGGCGCCAGCGGCTTCCTGCTGAAGGACGTCCCGCCGGACGAGCTGATCGCCGCGATCCGCACGGTCGCGGCCGGCGACGCCGTCGTCGCGCCGGCCGTCACCCGCCGGCTCCTGGACCGGTTCGTGCGCCCGCACGACGACGCGGACGCCGAACCGGTCGACACTGAGCGGCTGGGCCGGCTGACCGAACGCGAACGCGAGGTGCTGGGCCTCGTGGCGGCCGGGCGCACGAACCTGGAGATCGCCGGTGATCTGCAGCTCTCCGAGGCCACCGTGAAGACCCATGTCAGCCGGGTGCTGGCCAAGCTCGAGCTGCGCGACCGCGTGCAGGCGGTCATCTTCGCCTACGAGTCGCGACTCATCCGCCCGTCCTGAGCCGGCCGGTCAGAACACCACGACGGACGTCCCCGTCGGCGGCTGCGTGCCCATGCGAGCGAGCGCCCCGCCGGGGTCGGCGAGATCGTCGAGGGTGATCCGCGCGGTGACGAGCCGGCCGGGGTCGAGCCGGCCGGCGGCGATCTCGGCGAGCATCGCCGGGTACTCCCCCGCGCCCATGCCGTGGCTGCCGTAGAGCTCGAGCTCGCCGGCCAGCACCCGCGCCATCGGCACCGGCGGAACGGCGTCGTCCTCGACCAGCAACCCCACCTGGACGTGCCGGCCGCGCGGCCGCAGCGCCTCGACGCACGAGCGCAGCACGGCGGCCGAGCCGATCGCGTCGAGCGTGGCGTGCGGGCCCCCGCCGGTGGCGGCGATCATCGCCGCCGGGTCCGTGCTTGGCAGCGTGGCCGCGGCGCCGAACGCTGCGGCCAGCTCGAGCGCGGCCGGGGACGGGTCGACCGCGAGCACGCGGGCGCCGCGGGCGGTGGCGATCATGATCGCGGCCAGGCCGACGCCACCGCAGCCGACGACGGCCAGCCACTGTCCTGTCGCCGGCCGCGCGTGCGCGACGACGGCCCGGTAGGCGGTGGCGAAGCGGCAGCCGAGGCCGGCGGCGGTGACGAAGTCGAGCTCGTCCGGCAACGCGATGACGTTGACGTCGGCCCGCGGGACGGCGACCAGCTCGGCGAACGAGCCCCAGCCGGTGAAGCCGGGCTGGTACTGGTCCTCGCACACCTGCGGCGCACCGGCCCGGCAGGTGGCGCAGCGCCCGCAGGCGCAGGTGAACGGCACGGTGACCCGCTCGCCGGCGCGGACGCGCTGCACGTCCGTCCCGACTTCGCGCACGACGCCGGCGAACTCGTGACCCGGGACGTGCGGCAGGACGATGTCCGGATCGTGGCCGGCCCAGCCGTGCCAGTCGCTACGGCACAACCCGGTGGCCCGCACCTCGAGCACGATGCCGTCGGCGGGGCAGGCCGGGTCGGGGACGTCCCGCACCTCCGGC
>Ga0207667_10009176_pt1 | contig 11681 bp, 9 predicted proteins | sample KBSCornC52_FD_184301 | JGI IMG/M metagenome (GOLD analysis project Ga0207667, IMG submission 184301) | Corn rhizosphere microbial communities from Kellogg Biological Station, Michigan, USA - KBS Corn C5-2 (SPAdes) (version 2) | ecosystem: Host-associated > Plants > Roots > Rhizosphere > Soil ...
CAACACCGAGCTCAACAAGGGCGCGTTCACGATAAAGCAGCAGAAGGCCACCGCGACCAAGCTCGAGCAGCAGTCCGAGCAGATCCAGGAGTCGCTCAACAGCCTTGATGGACCGGGCGCGTTGGCTTCGGCGGCTTCGCAGATGGGCATGGTGCCGAACCCGAATCCGGCCTTCCTCGCGCCGAACGGCTCGGTCCTGGGTTCGCCGACACCCGCGCCGACACCCTCGCCGTCTGGGCCGAAGCCCAACGGTGCCGAGCCCGGTGCCGCGGTTCTGCCGACCACGCCCGCTGCGACCACGGCTGCTACGACCACGCCCGCTGCGACCACACCGACTCCCGCCGGCGCTCCCGCCAAGCCCGGTGCACAGGCCCCGCACACCTCAGCGCCGACACCGACTCCCAGACCGACACCGACTCCCACGCCACCTCCCACCCCGACCCCGACTCCGACCGGGGGCGGCCGATGAACCTCCCGCCAGCCAAAACGGGGAGCAGCTATGAGTGACCGCGACCGTCCCGAAGACCCCCGCCCCGGCCGCCCGCGCCGTCCTGCCGATGGCCGCGACGGTCTCAAGCCCCGCCGCCCCGGCAGTGCTCACCAGCCGGGTCCGTCAAGCGGTTCCGGCAGCGCCGACCAGCCGAACCAGCCCGCCCGGCCGACCCACCCCCGCCCCCGCAAAACGGCCGTCCGCCAACTCCCCCCGCGCCGTCCCATCGCCGGCGCCGGACCCGCGCCGGCGCGCCCGCGTCCGCCGGGCCCGCGCACCCCGACTCTGCGCATGGGCTCTCCGCGCCGCCGTCTGCGCGTCACCATGTTCGGCCTGCTCTTCGCCTTCTCCCTGTTCGCCGGCCGCCTTTTCCAGCTGCAGGCCGTCGATGCCGGCGGCTACGCCAAGGCCGCCGCGACCGGCCGCGAGGCCACCGCCGTCCTGCACGCCAGCCGCGGCGCGATACTGGCCGCCGACGGCTCGCCGCTCGCCGTCTCCGTCGAGGCCTACGACGTCACCGCCGACCCGACCCTGGTCGCGCGCTACCACGAGGACGTCGACGAGCTCGCCGCCAAGCTGGCCGGGCTCTTCTCGGCCGCGCCGGAGTACGCCCAGGGCGGCGCGCCCAGCGTCTCGGACCTGCAGGCCGCGCTCACCAAGGCGAACACCCGCTACGTCGTGCTGGCGCGCAAGGCCTCTCCGGCCACCTGTGCCAAGATCCGGCAGCTCGCGGTGTCCAACACCAGCAACCCCGGCAGCATCGTCGGGGTCTACGCCACCTCCCGCGACGACCGCCGCACCTATCCCGGCGGCACGCTGGCCGCGAACGTCATCGGCTTCACCGACTCCGACGGCGCCGGCAAGGCCGGGATCGAGCAGATGCTGAACGCGCGCCTGGCCGGCAAGGACGGCCAGGAGTCGTACCAGGCGGCCTCCGGCGTCGAGATCCCCACCACCGGCGTGAACCTGAAGCCGGCGGTGGACGGCCAGAGCGTGAAGACCACCATCGACCCCGACATCCAGTACGCCGCCGACCAGGCGCTGGCCCAGGAGGTGCAGAAGACCGGCTCGGTCTCCGGGACCGTGGTGGTCGAGGACGTGAAGACCGGCCAGCTGCTCGCGCTGTCGAACTACCCGACCTTCGACCCGCGCCACATCACCTCCGCGGACGTCCCCAACCTGGGCAACCGCGCGTTCACCGACCCCTTCGAACCCGGGTCGGTGGCCAAGGTCATCACCATGTCCGCGGCCATCGAGACCGGCGTCGGCCAGCCGGACACCCAGCTGCCGCCGTTCTCCTCGCCCAAGTTCGTCAACGGCATCTACTACCACGACGACGTGGACCACAGCCCGTGGAGCCTGACCATGACCGGGGTTCTGGCCGCCTCTTCCAACGTCGGCACCATGGAGGTCGCCGACCTGTTCCAGCCGCACGGCGTGGACCGCGACCAGACCATCGGCAAGTACCAGCGGCTGTTCGGCTTCGGCCAGAAGACCGGCATCGGCTTCCCCGGCGAGAGCGCCGGCATCCTGGACCCGCCGAACAAGTGGAGCGACTCCGAGCGCAACACCGTGCTCTACGGCCAGGGCGTGGCCGCCACGGCCGTCCAGGACGCCTCGGTCTACCAGACCATCGCCAACGGCGGCGTCCGCATCGCGCCGTCCCTGATCCAGGGCTACACCGACTCCTCCGGCAAGTACACGCCCGCTCCGGCGCCGCAGCAGACGCAGGTGGTCAGCGCCGCGACCGCGACGAAGGTCGCGAACATGCTGGAGGCGGTCACCACCTCCCAGCGCGGGACCGGCACCACGGCCAAGATCCCGGGCTACCGGGTCTCGGGCAAGACCGGCACCGCGAACCGCTATGACGCCAAGACCGGCGGCTATAACGGCTACACCGCGTCGTTCATCGGCTTCGCCCCTACGGACAAGCCGCAGATCGTCGTCGCGGTGTCGCTGCAGGCGCCGGTCGGCGCGCACTTCGGCGCCGAGATCGCCGCGCCGGTGTTCACGCAGGTCATGTCGTTCGCGTTGCAGAGCCGCGGGGTCGCGCCGACCGATACCCCGCCCGCCGATCTGCCGACGGCGTACGGCTCGGGTAACTGACCAGCCGGTTTGGTCCGGGAGCGCGGCGGACGCGAATATCAGCGAGGAGCTGAACGCACGACCGCGCTCTGCGAACCGGTAGCCTTCCGCACGTGCCCCATCTGACCGTCCCCGCCGATCCGACGACGTATCGGGATCCCATGACCTCCACACCGCGCCCGCATCACCTTCCGCAGCACAGCGTCCGCGCCTGTGCGGAGTACGTCGGCGCGTCCGTCGCCGCCACCGCGGCGGCGCCGGGCGTGAACACAGAGGCCCTGGACACGGCGGTCACCGGGCTCTCGCACGACGCGCAGGGCATCCGTCCCGGCGACCTGTACATCGCGTGGCCGGGCGCGTCGCGGCACGGGGCCGAGTTCGCCCCGGCAGCCGTGGAGCTCGGCGCGGTCGCGGTCGTGACCGACGCCGCGGGCGCCGCGCTGCTCGACGGCTTGGCCGTCCCGGTCCTCGTGGCCGAGGACGTGCGCGGCCTAGCCGGGCGGTTGTCGGCGTTCGTGTACGGCGAACCCGCCGCGCGCCTGGCGATGTACGGCGTCACCGGCACCAACGGCAAGACCACCACCAGCTATCTGGTCGACGGCGGCCTGCGCCGCGCCGGCCTGAAGACCGGGGTGATCGGCACCGTGCAGATCCTCATCGGCGACGAGGTCGTGCCCTCGGTGCGCACTACGCCGGAGGCCCCGGATCTGCAGGCGATCCTGGCGACGGCCGTGGAGAAGGACGTCGACGCGGTCGCGATGGAGGTCTCCAGCCATGCGCTGGCCTACGGCCGCACCGCCGGGATCCGGTTCAAGGCGGCCGCGTTCCTCAACCTGACCCAGGACCATCTGGACTTCCACGCCGACTTCGAGGACTACTTCGAGGCCAAGGCCAAGCTGTTCACGCCGGCATACACCGAGCGCGCGGTCGTCGACGTCGACGACGAGCACGGCCGCAGGATCGTCGAGCGCTGCCGGGCCGCCGGCGTGGAGGTGCACACCTTCTCCATCAAGGGCGCCGCCGACTGGAGCGCCGAGGACATCGTGCTGGACGCCGACGCCTCGACGTTCACCGTCGTCGGCCCCGACGGCCGCCGGCACAAGGCCTCCGCCGGACTGCCCGGCGCCTTCAACGTCGCCAACGCGCTGGCCGCGATCGTCCTGCTGGCGGTCACCGGGATCGACCTGGAGACGGCCATCGCCGGGGTCGCCGACGTGCACGGGGTCCCGGGCCGGATGGAGCGCGTGCAGGTCCCCGGCCAGCAGTTCCTCGCGGTCGTCGACTACGCCCACACCCCCGACGCGGTCCAGACCGCGCTGAGCGCGCTGCGGCCGGTGGCCGAGCGCGGCCACGGCCGGCTGCGCGTGGTGGTGGGCTGCGGCGGGGACCGCGACAAGACCAAACGGCCGCTGATGGGCGCCGCCGCGGTGCGGCTCGCCGACGAGGCCGTGTTCACCGATGACAATCCGCGTACGGAGAGTTCAGCCGACATTCTCGCGGCCGTCACCGCCGGCGCCGACGCCGAACTGGCCGGTGCCGACCAGAATTACCGCGTGGTCGCCGACCGGGCCGAGGCGATCGCGTACGCGGTCGCCGCCAGCGGCCCCGGCGACGTGCTGATCGTCGCCGGCAAGGGACATGAGCAGGGGCAGGAGATCGCAGGAGTGAAGAAGCCGTTCGACGACCGAGTGGTGCTGCGCGCCGCTTTGGAAGCGGCAGAAGCGGCCGGAAAGGACCGCGGCGAGCAGTGAGCCCCCATAATCTCGGCTGGATCGCGCGGACCGTGGGCGGGACCGTGAGCGGTCCCCCCGGCAGCGTGCCGGAGGAGCTCGCAGAGCTCGACGTCACCGGGCCCGTGGTGTTCGATTCGCGGGACGCCGCGCCCGGAGCGCTGTTCGTGGCCTTCCCCGGCGAGTCCGCCGACGGCCACGACTTCGTCAAGGCCGCCGTGGACAAGGGCGCCGTGGCGGTCCTGGCCGCGCCGGACGCCGCCTACCGCAAGCCGTGGGCCGGCCGGGGGAGCGTCCCGACCGTCACGGTCGAGGACGGCGACCTGCTGCGCGCGCTGTCCGCGCTGGCCACCGCGCACCTGGCGGGGCTGCCCCGGACCACGGTCGTCGGCCTGACCGGCTCGGCCGGCAAGACCACCACCAAGGACCTGATCGGCCGCCTGGCCCGCGAGCTCGGCCCGACGGTGGCGCCCAAGGGCAGCTTCAACAACGAGCTCGGATTCCCGATCACCGTCCTGCGGACCGACGAGGACACCCGGTACCTGGTCGCCGAGATGGGCGCGCGCGGCATCGGGCACATCAAGCACCTGACGACGATCGCGCCGCCCCGGATCGGCGTCGTGCTGAACGTCGGCAGCGCGCACCTCGGCGAGTTCGGCAGCGTCGAGGCCATCGCCGAGGCCAAGGGCGAGCTGGCCGCGGCCGTGCCCGAGGCCGGGAACTGCAACCCCGACCGGGACGGCGTGGCGATCCTCAACGCCGACGACCCGCGGGTGCGGGCCATGGCGGAGCGCACGAAGGGCCGCGTGGTGCTGTTCGGCGAGGCGCCGGACGCCGACGTGCGGGCCGAGAACGTCGCGGTCGGCCCGGACGGCCGCGCGAGCTTCACCCTGCTGTATCGCGACGGCGAGGGGCCGCACCGGTATCCCGTCACGCTGCGACTGGTCGGCGAACACCAGGTCTGCAACGCGCTGGCCGCCGCGGCGACCGGCCTGGAGCTGGGCCTGGCCGGCGAGAAGGTGGCCGAGGTGCTCTCCGCCGCCGAACCGGACAGCAAGTGGCGCATGGCGATCGGGGAGTCCGCCGACGGCGTGACCATCGTCAACGACGCCTACAACGCCAACCCCGAATCGATGCGCGCGGCGCTGAAGACGCTGGCCACCATGGCCCGCGCGCGTCCGGGTGCGCGCTCGTGGGCGGTGCTGGGCACGATGGCCGAACTCGGCGAGGACTCCGCGGTCGAGCACGACGCCGTCGGGCGCCTGGCGGTGCGGCTGAACATCGCGCAGACCGTGGCGGTCGGGGCCGGCGCGGCCGCGATCCACAGCGGCGCGTCGATGGAGGGGTCCTACGACGGGGAGTCCGTGGCGGTGCCGGACGCCGAGGCCGCGCTGGCCTTCGTGCGCGCCGGCGCGCGGCCCGGCGACGTGGTCCTGGTGAAGGCCTCGCGGGCGATCGGGCTGGAGGCTGTGGCCGCCGCGCTCCTGGAGCGGGCGACGTCGGGCGGGGCCGGTTCGGGGGACGGGGAAGGTTCGGGGAGCGGGGATTCCGACGGGGACTTCAGACATGGTGCCGGGGACGGCGACGCGCCGCAGGCGCGCGGTGCGGGAGGTGGCGTCCGGTGAGCATGATCTCGGCGGTCCGGGTCGGGGTGGGCGCGGTGGTGCCGCACGCCGGTTCCGAGGGCGGCCTGCAGATGCGCGGAGTGCTGTACGCGGCGGGGATCGCGCTGTTCTTCTCGCTGATCGGCACCCCGATGGCGATCAAGACCCTGGCGCGCTACGGCTTCGGCCAGCCGATCCGCGAGGACGGGCCGACCACGCACCAGTCCAAGCGCGGCACGCCGACGATGGGCGGCGTGGTGATCGTGCTGGCCACGGTCCTGGGCTACGGCTTCACCAAGCTGGCGACCATGAAGATGCCGACGGCGTCCGGGATGCTGGTGCTCTTCCTGATGGTCGGGATGGGGCTCGTGGGCTTCACCGACGACTTCCTGAAGGTGTTCCGGCAGCGCTCGCTGGGCCTGCGGGCCAAGGCGAAGATGATCGGCCAGTGGATCGTGGCGATCGCGTTCGCGGTGATGGCTCTGCACTTCCCGAACTCCCTCGGCTTCACGCCCGGTGACACGCACCTGTCGTTCGTGCGGAACATCTCGGCGATCGACCTCGGCGCGGTGCTGTTCGTGATCTGGGCCGGCCTGCTCATCGCCGGCACCTCCAACGGCGTGAACCTGACCGACGGCCTGGACGGCCTGGCCACCGGCTCGTGCTGATGGTGTTCGCCTCGTACGTGCTGATCGGCGTGTGGCAGCACGGCGAGTCGTGCGCGACGCTCGGGACCGGCGTGCAGGGCTGCTACCCGGTGCGCGATCCCCTGGATCTGGCGATCGTGGCGGCGGCCGTGATGGGAGCCTGTTTCGGCTTCCTGTGGTGGAACACGTCCCCGGCGAAGATCTACATGGGCGACACCGGCTCGCTGGCCCTCGGCGGCGCGCTGGCCGGCCTGGCGATCTGCTCGCAGACCGAGCTGCTGCTGGCGCTGCTCGGCGGGCTGTTCGTGATCATCACGCTGTCGGTGGTGATCCAGGTCGGCTACTTCAAGATCAGCGGCGGCAAACGCGTGTTCAAGATGGCCCCGTTGCACCACCACTTCGAGCTCGTCGGCTGGGCCGAGGTGACGGTGGTGGTGCGGTTCTGGATCATCTGCGGACTGTTCGTCGGACTGGGGCTGGGCGTGTTCTACGCCGGGTGGATCACGGTCAAGTGAGCTGACGCCCTTCACGGCCACGACAGGCCCCGCTGCTACGACGGCAGCGGGGCCTTCGTCGTTCCGGTGACGGTCCACTGGACGGAGTTGAGCGTTCGCAGGGCCGATTCGACATAGAGGCCGCACTGGTCGCGCGGGAGGTCGACGCGGACGGCGCTGCCGTGGGCGTCGACGAGCGCGATGGCCAGCGGGACGACACCGATGGCCGGACACATCAGTTTCGGGCCGACGGGTTCCAGGATGCGCGGGGCTCGGAGGGACGCCAGCACCGTTTCGACGTCGGGTTCGGTCACGGTCACGGACTGGATCACGATGAACCCGTCGGGCTCGTATCCCCTGTCGCACCTGACCGCGCGCACGGGGATGAAGCCCGGCGGTATGCGGCCTGCGGTCTGCGACTCGGCTGCCTGCATCGGCGGCGTTCCGGAGTCGGCCGGTGTGGCGCCGAGGGGACGGAACGCCGGTTGCGCGGTGGTCGCACACTGCGGTTGGACGTAGGCCGGGGGACCGGTCGGAACCGTGGCCAGGACCAGGCGCGTGGAGGAGGCGGCATCGGAGGAGTCGGGAGCGTGGCGCCAGCCGAGGCCGGCGCCGGCGGTCGCCGCAATCGTCGCGGCGCCGAGCGCCGCCAGAACCGCGAGTCTCATGGCTCTTCGACGTTAGGCGGCGCCGGATGGTTCCTGCCGTTTCCCAGCGCTCCCCACCTGCGCCTGCGCAGCTGCTCCTAGCTGTGCGACCAGCTCTTCGCCACGCGCTCGGCCAACGCCGTGAGGTGGAACCGCGCGCGAGCCATCGCCTCCTGCGCGGACCCGGCCTGCTCGGCCACCTCGTACGCGGCGGCGAATCCGGCGGCGGCCAGTTCGCGCTTGCCGACCTCGACCAGGCCGGCCAGCACCAGGCACGGGCGGCCGGACTTCAGCGCCGCCTCGGCCACGCCGGTGGGCACCTTGCCGCCGAGCGAGCTGTGGTCGAAGCGGCCCTCGCCGGTGATGACCAGGTCGGCGTGCGCGATGATGTCGGCCAGGCCGGTCTCGGTGATGACCGTGCCGATACCGGGCACGCGGCGGCCGCCGAGCAGCATCAGGCCGTAGCCGAGGCCGCCGCCGGCTCCGGCGCCCGGGGCGTCGAGGGTGCGGCGCAGGGCTCCGGCCTCCTGGCCGATCGCGCCGGCGAGCTCGGCGTAGTGCGTCAGAGCCGCGTCGAGGCGCTGGACGTCGTCGTCGGTGGCGCCCTTCTGCGGGCCGAAGACGGCCGCAGCGCCGCGCAGGCCGAGCAGGGGGTTGTCGACGTCGCTGGCGATGACGATCTCGACGCCTTCCAGGCGGCGGCGCGGCACGGTCAGATCCAGGGAGTGCAGGCTCTTCAGGGCCCCGCCTCCGGCGCGCAGGATCTCGGCGGGTTCGGCCCCGAGGGCGGCCAGGAGCCCGGCGCCGCCGTCGGTGGTGCACGTGCCGCCGAGCCCGATGACCAGGCGCTTGGCGCCGTCGTCCAGGGCCGCCGCGATGAGCTCGCCGACGCCGTAGGTGGTCGCGGCCTTCGCGTCGCGCTGCTCGGCCGGGACCAGGTGCAGCCCGCAGGCCTCCGCGACCTCGATGTAGGCGGTCGGATGCCCCGCGACGTCCACGTCGCCCGCCGGGCCGCCGCGCAGCTCGATCAGGTAGCGCCCGGTGACCTCGGTGCCCAGCGGGCCGGTGACCGTGGCCAGCCGCTCGCCGAAGCGCCGCCGGCCCTCGAAGGCGTCGGCCAGCGAGTCCAGGAAGCCCGGTCCGCCGTCCGACATCGGGACGCCGGTCACGGTGTCCTCCGGGGAGGTCCGGAGCCAGCCCTCGGTGACGGCCTGCACGGCTTCCGGCGCGGTGAGCGTGCCGGCGAACTTGTCCATGGCGATGACGATGTGCACGCTCCGGATGGTAATCGCTTTCCCCGGGCCGGAGCTGTGACGTCCACCACGGCGGACCGGCACCGCTTCTCGTCACCCTGACGCCAGGGTATGATCTCTTAACGTCAGATAGACGAAAAGGGGTTAGGGATGACCACCACCACCTTCCAGGAGCCGGCTCCCACACCGGTCAGCCTGCTTCTGCTCGGCCGCTCTGCCGACCCGCGCAGCGAGCGCGGCGTGGAGTGTCCGGGCGACCTGCCCCCGGCTTCCGACCCCGATCTGGTGGCCCGCGCCGAGGCCGCGAAGGCCAAACTCGGCGAGCGGCTCTTTGTCCTGGGCCACCACTACCAGCGTGACGAGGTCATCCAGTTCGCGGACGTGACTGGCGACAGCTTCAAGCTGGCGCAGCAGGCGGCGGCCCGGCCCGAGGCGGAGTACATCGTCTTCTGCGGCGTGCACTTCATGGCCGAGTCGGCGGACATCCTCACCTCGGACGCGCAGCAGGTGATCCTGCCGGACCTGGCCGCCGGCTGCTCGATGGCCGACATGGCCACCGCCGAGCAGGTCGAGCGCTGCTGGGAGCGGCTGGAGGACCTCGGCATCGCCGAGCGCGTGGTGCCGGTCTCGTACATGAACTCCTCGGCCGACATCAAGGCTTTCACCGGCCGGCACGGCGGCACGATCTGCACCTCGTCGAACGCCCAGCGCGCTCTGGAGTGGGCCTTCGCCAAGGGCGAGCAGGTGTTGTTCCTGCCGGACCAGCACCTCGGCCGCAACACCGCGGTCCGCGACATGGGCTTCTCGCTCGACGACTGCGTGGTCTACAACCCGCACCGCCCCGACGGCGGCCTCACCGACGAGCAGCTGCGCGACGCCAAGATGATCCTGTGGCGCGGCCACTGCTCGGTCCACGGCCGCTTCACGCCGGAGTGCGTGGACGAGGTGCGCGAGCGGGTCCCGGGCGTGAACGTGCTGGTGCACCCCGAGTGCCGCCACGAGGTCGTCGAGAAGGCGGACTATGTCGGCTCCACGGAGCGCATCATCACCCTGCTGAACGAGGCCGAGCCCGGCAGCGCGTGGGCGATCGGCACGGAGCTGAACCTGGTGAAGCGCCTCGCGGCGGAGCACCCGGACAAGCAGATCGTGTTCCTGGACAAGAGCGTCTGCTACTGCTCGACGATGAACCGCATCGACCTCCCGCACCTGGTGTGGACGCTGGAGGCACTGGCGGACGGCCGCGTGCCGAACGTGATCGAGGTCGACCAGGACACGGCGCACTTCGCGCGGGTGGCACTGGAGCAGATGCTGGCGCTGCCGTAGGGGTTGGCTTTTTCAAGCGTGGGGCCGGGCTTTCGAGGGTGAGCTCGGCCTCTCGGTTTTCTTAGGCCTTGTGTCGGTCTGCGGGTCTCGCGCTGTCGAGCGCCCCGAACATGACGCCGGCAGCCACGGCCACCTCCGCCCGCACCGCCGCGATCTCCTCGCCGGCCGCGAGCTTGCGCCGGATCTCGGCGACCACCGCGCGGAACGTGCCCGCGAGTGCTCCGGCCAGCAGATGGGGGAGCGGGTCGCCGGGCGCGGCTTCTTCCCCGAGCGCGGCGCCCAGGGCGGCTTCCGAGCGTTCCGCGATCTCGCGGGCGCGCGCCCGGAGCGACGGGCTTTCATCGACGATCTGCCAGAAGCCATCGGCTTGCGCGCTCAGACCCAAGGTCGGGTCGCCGTCGGCCAGCGCGCTCAGGAGCCCGTCACGGATCGCCGCCACCGGTGACGTGCCGCGCGGACGAGTACGCACCCACGCGGCCAGGCGCCCCTCGACCTCGGACTGGCGGTCGAAGAACAGGTCCTCCTTCGTCGGGAAGTAGTTGAAGGCCGTGTTCACCGACACGCCTGCCGCCGCCGCCACCTCGGCGACCGTCACCTGCTCGAAACCGTGCGCGGTGAACAGGGCCAGGGCGGCGTCGGCGAGAGCGGTGCGGGTCTGGTGCTTCTTCTGTTCGCGGAGTCCCACGGGGGAATCGTAGTGCGGCTCCAAGGTTGGTGTGGCTTAAAACTTTAAGTGACACCAAGATTTGGAGTAGGGTGCCGCCCATGTCCTTCACCTACGGCATCTATCCCGGTGGCGCGGTCGGCGGCGACCGGGGCCTGGTCGAGCCCGTCATCGCCGACGACCCCGTCCTGATCAGCCGCGCGCTCGACGAGTTGCAGGGCCCGGACCCCGGCCCGCGCGCCGGCTTCCTCGTCCGCGCCTACCTGCCCTTCCGTCCGCCGGCCGGCTCCGGCGAGCGGCTCGTTCCCGCCGAGCCCGAGCGCCTCCTCGGCCCCGACGGCCGGCGCCGTCTGGAACTCGTCCTGGGCTTCCGCGATCCCGCCGGCGACGTCGAAAGCTGGCTCGCCTTCATCCGCGAGGCCATCGACACCTACGCCGACCGCATAGCCCTCCTCCAGATCTGCGAGGAACCCACCGTCGACCAGCCCTTCCTCGACGGCGGCACCCCCGACGTCCTCGCCGCCCTCGTCCGAGGCGTCGTCGCCGCCCGGGACCATGCCCGGGCGAAGGGGCTCGACCTCGCCGTCGGCTTCAACGCGACTCCGGCGCTCGGCCCGGACCTGGCTTTCTGGCACGGCCTCGCGAACACCGCCGCGGCGGAAGCCCCCGGCTTCCACGAAGCCCTCGGCTACGCCGGCTTCGACTTCTTCCCCGACGTCTTCCGCCCGATCCCGCCGCCCGACC
>Ga0207667_10009183_pt1 | contig 11680 bp, 10 predicted proteins | sample KBSCornC52_FD_184301 | JGI IMG/M metagenome (GOLD analysis project Ga0207667, IMG submission 184301) | Corn rhizosphere microbial communities from Kellogg Biological Station, Michigan, USA - KBS Corn C5-2 (SPAdes) (version 2) | ecosystem: Host-associated > Plants > Roots > Rhizosphere > Soil ...
AACGGCTTCACCTGGGTCAGGCTGCTGGCGTTGATCAGCTCCCACAGCGTGCGCACGCTGGTCAGGAACACGCGATTCGCGGCGATCGACTTGGTGCCGTCGTAAATGGCCAGAATAAACGCTCCGGCAAGACAGATCAGGCCGAAGAACCGCAGCAGAAAACGGATCATCACTACCTTCCGCGCGCGGGCGCGGCCCCCGTGCATCGCTTAACCCGGGGCGGGCCTGGGTTCAACTCTCCACGGCGCGAGCTCAAATCGTCCTGCGCCCGGCGCGGGACCGCCCTGTCTGTCTTGCCTTGAGGGACGACGGCCGGTTCCGGTAGGGTCCGTCCTCGGCCCGACAGAAGGCCCGTCAGTTGGAGTGATCATGTCCGCCAAGCGTTCCGGCCCCGGCCGTCCGACCTTCACCGATCAGGAAGCTCTGCTGTTCCACTCCTCCGGACGGCCCGGCAAGCTGGAAGTCGTCGCCACCAAGCCGATGGCGACGCAGCGCGATCTGTCGCTCGCCTACTCGCCGGGCGTGGCCGTGCCGGTCCTGGCCATCGCCGAGGATCCGAGCAAGGCCTATGACTACACGGTCAAGGGCAATTTCGTCGCCGTCATCACCAACGGCACCGCCATTCTCGGCCTCGGCAATCGCGGCGCGCTGGCGGCCAAGCCGGTGATGGAAGGCAAGGCGGTGCTGTTCAAGCGCTTCGCCGACATCGATTCCATCGACCTCGAGGTGTCCTCCGAGGACCCCGACGAGATCATCAACTGCGTCAAGCTGCTCGGCGCCGGCTGGGGCGGCATCAATCTCGAGGACATCAAGGCCCCCGAGTGCTTCGTCATCGAGCAGCGCCTGCGCGAGCTGCTCGACATCCCCGTGTTCCACGATGACCAGCACGGCACCGCCATCATCGCCGCCGCCGGCCTCTTGAACGCGCTCGACCTCACCGGCCGCAAGATCGAGGAGACCAAGCTCGTCTGCAACGGCGCCGGCGCCGCCGGCATCGCCTCCCTCGAGCTGCTGCGCTCGATCGGCTTCCGTCCCGAGAACATGCTGCTCTGCGACACCAAGGGCGTCATCTACGAGGGTCGCAAGGACGGCATGAACCAGTGGAAGTCGGCCTACGCGGTCAAGACGTCGAAACGGACGCTGGCGGAAGCCTTCGAAGGCGCCGACGTGGCCTTCGGCCTGTCGGTGAAGGGCGCGTTCACGCCCGAGATGATCAAGTCGATGGCCGACAAGCCCATCATCTTCGCCATGGCCAATCCGGACGCCGAGATCACGCCGGAGGAGGTCGCGGCGGTGCGCGACGACGCCATCATGGCGACCGGACGCTCGGACTACCCGAACCAGATCAACAACGTCCTCGGCTTTCCCTATATTTTCCGCGGCGCGCTCGACGTGCGCGCCAAGACCATCAACATGGAGATGAAGATCGCGGCGGCCCGTGCCCTCGCCGATCTCGCCCGCGAGGACGTGCCGGACGACGTGGCGGCCGCTTATGGCGCGCGGCCGAAATTCGGGCCGGACTACATCATCCCCGTCCCGTTCGACCCGCGGCTGATCTGGTATGTGCCGCCGGCGGTCGCCAAGGCGGCCATGGATACCGGCGTCGCGCGCAAGCCGATCGTCGACATGGACGCCTACCGCCACCAGCTCTCTGCCCGGCGCGATCCGATCGCCGGTACGCTGGTGCAGGTCTATGCGCGGCTGCGCCGCAGCCCCAAACGGGTCGTCTTCGCCGAGGGCGAGGAGCAGCAGGTCATCCGCGCGGCAGCGAGCTTCGTGCATCAGGGCCTCGGCACCGCTTTGCTGGTCGGCCGCGAAGATCGCGTGCAGCAGGCGGCCAAGGAGGCCGGCATCGAGCTGGCCGACGGCATCGAGATCCACAATGCCCGGCTGTCGACGCGCAACGGCGTCTACACCAACTATCTCTACGAGCGGCTGCAGCGGCAGGGTTATCTGCTGCGCGACTGCCAGCGCCTGGTGAACACCGACCGCAACCATTTCGCCGCCTGCATGGTGGCGCTCGGCGACGCAGACGCCATGATCACCGGAGTGACCCGTAATTTCTCGGTGGCGCTCGAGGACGTGCAGCGGGTGATCGACCCCAAGCCCGGCCACCGTGTCATCGGTGTCTCGATGGTGGTCGCGCGCGGCCGCAACGTGCTGGTGGCGGATACCGCGGTGACGGAAATGCCGACCGCAGAAGAGCTTGCTGAAATCGCGATCGAGGCGGCGGGCGTGGCGCGACGCCTCGGTTACGAGCCGCGTATCGGCATGCTCGCCTTCTCCACCTTCGGGCATCCGCAGGGCGAGCGCGCGACGCGGGTCATCGAGGCCGTCAAACTGCTCGACCGCCGCCGCGTCGATTTCGAATATGACGGCGAGATGGCTGCCGACGTCGCGCTCAATCCGGAACTGATGACCGCCTATCCATTCTGCCGCCTGTCCGGACCCGCCAATGTGCTGGTAATGCCGGCGTTCCACTCGGCCTCGATCTCGACCAAGATGTTGCAGGAGCTCGGCGGTGCCACCGTCATCGGCCCGCTGCTGGTCGGCCTCGACCGGCCGGTACAGATCGTCCAGCTCGGCGCCAAAGACAGCCAGATCGTCAACATGGCGGCGCTGGCGGCCTTCAATGTGAGCGGCTAGAAGAAGGGCGCGAATGGCGACCGAGCGGGCCGTATTAGGCTCGCGTTCCATTCGCTGTTCGCTACTCACCACTTACCGTCACTGCGGGAAAAGCACGTATGTCCACCAAGACCATGTCCGGCGTCATCGCCGCCATCGCCACGCCGATCGACGAGACCGGCGCGCCCGATCTTGCCCGGGCGATAAAGCTCGCGCGCTTCCTGCTCGACAATGGCTGCAACGGCCTCAACGTCCTCGGCACCACCGGCGAGGCGACCTCGTTTTCGTTCGCCGAACGCAAGTCCGTGATGGACGCCTACAAGGCGAACGGGCTGCCGCTCGAGCGGCTGATGGTCGGCACAGGCGCCGCCGCGGTCAGCGACGCGGTGGCGCTGACGAAGCACGCCGCCGAACTGGGCTTCGCCGGCGCGCTGGTGCTGCCGCCCTTCTATTACAAGGGCGTACCGGACGACGGACTCGCAGCGTATATCGACACACTGGTGCAGGCGACGGCGTCGGCGCCAATTCCGATCTATCTCTACCACTACCCGGCGATGTCGGGCCTGCCGTGGCACGTCGCGCTCATCGACCGTCTGCTGAAGGCGCACCCGACCCGCATCGTGGGTCTCAAGGATTCCTCGGGCGACATGGCTTATGCGCGCGCCGCCGCGGCGGTGAAGCCGGGCTTCGCCGTATTCCCCTCGACTGAAGCGGCGCTCATCGAAGCGCGGCGCGGCGAATTCGCCGGCTGCATCTCGGCAACGGCGAACCTCAACGCCGATCTCTGCGCGCGCGCCTGGGCGACGGGCGACACGGTCGCGCTCGAGGCGGCGGTGGCGATCCGCAAACTGTTCGAGGGCAAGCCGCTCGTCCCCGGCGTGAAGGCGCTGCTGGCGCACATCCATGGCGATCCGGCCCTGGCGCGCACGAAGCCACCGCTGGCCATGTTCCCGGCGGCCGACCGCGCCGCCGTGATCGCCGGTTATGAGGGCGTCCGGGCCCGGAAAGTGGCCTAAGGCCCCTAGTGGCGGGCTGGCCGTTGACGCGCGGGCGGGGTCTCTCTATAAGCCTCGGCCTTGGCAGCGGATTTTTCGAGGTCCGCCGTCTTACCCTATTCAGATTGCGAGCGCTTTCTGCGCGGATTGCGTCCGCGGCGTCGAGCGCCAGCCCGTTGAACGAGAGATCAGATGGCCAATACCAAGTCCGCCCGCAAAGCCACGCGCGTGATCGCGCGCCGGACCGAAGTGAACAAGTCGCGCCGCACCGTGCTGCGCAGCTCCGTGCGTAAGGTCGAGGAGGCGATCGCCTCCGGCGACCAGACCGTCGCCACGGCGGCGCTGAAGGCGGCTGAGCCGGTGATCATGCGCGCCGCACAGCGCGGCGTGGTTCACAAGAACAACGCCAGCCGCAAGGTGTCACGCCTCGCGCACCAGATCGCCAAGCTCGCCAAGTAACCGCGGCGAGGGTGCGCTCGCGACCACGGTCGCGGAACCGCATTCGAGCGTTGCTTCCCTTTCCATCGCTGTGAGACAGTCAACGCCCGCCGGCCGTGAACGCGCCGCTCGCGGGCGTCTCCATCTGTGTCATAATTCGTTCTTAGTATTGTCAGATATCTCTGCCTGCTTCGATTTTACCGGCTGAAACCCGGCTGCACGGCCTGACAACCCTTATTCCATCGGGGTTTTCGCAAAACGGCTAGTCGCAAAATCGCGCAGAAAAATCGAAGGCGCTTAAACAGGTTATTGGCCACACCGCTCGGGGACCCGAAGAACGGAGGCCGCCGAAGGCGCCGCTTCGCCGTTACCGCGAAAATTTCCAAAACTCGCCGCAACGCAGGCGTTCAATCGCGCTCGCCAAAATCATTACGACTCGTCAAAGCGTTGAGGTTCGAAGCGCCGCAGCAAAAACGCAACACCGACAGAGCTTCGCGTCACACTCTGGATGGTGGCTTACGAAAACCGTTGATGACGATCATCGGACGTGTACATTCAACAGGCGCACGGCACTCGCCGCGCGCGATCAGAAACAAAGCTCAGGCTCGACGCTCATCGGCGGATGGGACAGGCTTTCTGTTGTCTGAGGGTACGTGACGACGGTCGGACGGTTCGCTGGAGCCAATACCGATCGCGTTGAATGCCAAGACGACGCGGCGCGGCGCGATTAAAAGTCGCCGACGCGTCAAGATCGGGAGCGCGGCGACGAGCCGCGCGCACGAGCAGAATAGGGGCCGATGGCCCGAAGCGACAGAGGGGGTCTACATGATGGATACCGGGAGATCTTCGGCGGTCGGCGCCGATCTCGCGTGGTGTGTTTCGCCCGCGTTGAGCCTGCCGAGCGCATTCTCTCGGTCTCTGTTGTGTACGTCGGCTGGCCTTGTCGGGCACCGCCTAGACGGCGTACCGAGAACCGCCTCTCCACCCGCAGGCTAACGCCCGCTCCGGCAAGCAAGCGGGTGTCGTAAAGCGCCGGACACTTAAGGCCGCCAATTCCAACGACATCATCGCGTGGTCGTGTTGCGTCTCGTTCCGGCGCGTAAGCGGCTGTCCGCTATTGCCAACAGCAACCCGTAGTCATTCACCGTTTTCAATAAGAGTAAAACACAATGTCGAATGCCGATCAGGAGAGCTGGTCCCGCGTCAAAGAGCGCTTGCGTGCGGACGTCGGTGACGACGTGTATTCGAGCTGGTTCGCGCGAATGGATCTCGAGGCGCTCGACGACAAGACCGTGCGCCTGTCGGTGCCGACGCGCTTCCTCAAGAGCTGGATCCAGTCGCATTACGCCGAGCGCGTGCTCGCCTGCTGGCAGGCGCACGACACCAATGTCGGCCGCATCGAACTGACCGTGCGGTCCGCCGTGCTCCGCAATGCCGTGCCGGTCAAGCCGCGCGAGGTCGCGCCGGTGGCGGTGCCCGGTCATGCCGATGGCAATCGCTTCAACGGCCATAGCCGGCCGTCGTCGGGCGATGCAGCCGGGCACGAGGCGCTCGGCGGCTCGCCGCTCGATCCGCGGCTCACCTTCGACACCTTCGTCGTCGGCCGCTCCAACACGCTGGCGCAGGCCGCGGCCAAGCAGGTCGCGATCGCCAAGCGCACCGACCCGGTGATGTTCAACCCGCTCTACATCCATGCCGGCGTCGGCCTCGGCAAGACGCACCTGTTGCAGGCGATCACCTGGGCCGGCAACGCCACCGGCGAGCGCAAGGTGCTGTATCTCACCGCCGAGAAGTTCATGTACGGCTTCGTATCGGCGCTGCGCACGCAGACGGCGCTCGCCTTCAAGGAGGCGCTGCGCGGCATCGGCGTGCTGGTGATCGACGATCTGCAGTTCCTGCAGGGCAAGTCGACGCAGGCCGAATTCTGCCACACGCTCAACGCGCTGATCGACGCCGGGCGTCAGGTGGTGATCGCCTCCGATCGCCCGCCGTCGGACCTCGAAAGCCTGGACGACCGCGTCCGCTCGCGGCTCGCCGGCGGTCTCGTCGTCGAGATGGGCGGACTCGGCGAGGAACTGCGCTTCGACATCCTCAAGGCCCGCGTCATGGCGGCGCGCGCGCATCACCCGACCTTCGACGTGCCGCTGCCGGTGTTGGCCTACATCGCCAAGACCGTCACCCATAACGGCCGCGATCTCGAAGGCGCGCTCAACCGCCTGCTGGCGCACAACAAGCTCACCGGCCACGCAGTGACCCTGGAGATGGCGGAGCGCGAAGTGCGCGACCTGATCCGCCCGCAGGAGCCCAAGCGCGTCAAGATTGAGGACATCCAGCGGATCGTGGCGCGGCAGTACAATGTCAGCCGCTCGGACCTCCTGTCCTCGCGCCGCACTGCCAATGTCGTGCGCCCGCGCCAGGTGGCGATGTATCTCGCCAAGACCCTGACGCTGCGCTCGCTGCCGGAGATCGGGCGGCGCTTCGGCGGTCGCGACCACACGACCGTCCTGCATGCGGTTCGCAAGATCGAAGGCCTGGTCGGCGCCGACGTCACGCTGGCGGAGGAGATCGAGGGCCTGAAGCGGCAGCTGCAGGAATAGGCGCTTCTTCACCTCTCCCCGTTCGCGGGGAGAGGGTTTCCCCCTGTGGACGCCCTGGGGATAGCAGCGGGGAGCAAAAACCCGCCCTTGCGCAATCGCGTCCAGCTTGTCACCTTTGGTCCCCGGCCCCGCATTCCGCGCCAGGCCGGCACGGCGTCGCCCGGATTTCCGGGCTTTTTCAACGCCGAAGCGGGTCTTTTCATGAAGGTGACTGTCGAACGCGCAGAGTTGCTGAAGTCGCTGGGCCACGTGTATCGCGTGGTTGAGCGGCGGAACACGATTCCGATCCTCGCCAACGTGCTGATCAAGGCCGACAAGGGCAATCTCAGCCTGAAAGCGACCGACCTCGATCTCGAGGTCACCGACACGACCCCCGCCGACGTCTCGCCCGGCGGCGCCACCACGGTGCCGGCGCACATGTTCTACGACATCGTGCGCAAGCTGCCGGACGGCTCGCAGATCGTGCTCGAAGGCTCCGGCGACCGCGCGGTGGTGACGCTGCGCGCCGGCCGCTCGCGCTTCACGCTGCAGACGCTGCCGGAAAGCGACTTCCCCGATCTCGCCGCCGGCGAGATGACGCATTCGTTCACGCTGCCCGCCGGCGACCTGAAGCGCCTGATCGACAAGACGCAGTTCGCGATCTCGACCGAAGAGACGCGCTATTATCTCAACGGCATCTACCTGCACACCGCCGGCACCGCCAAGACCGCGACATTGCGGGCGGTGGCGACCGACGGCCATCGTCTGGCCCAGGTCGAGTTGCCGCTGCCCGACGGTGCCGCCGGCATGCCGGGCGTCATCATCCCGCGCAAGACGGTCAACGAGGTGCAGCGGCTGATCGAGACCGGCGAAGGTGAGGTCCGACTCGAGCTCTCCGCCGGCAAGATCCGCTTCACCATCGGCAATGTGGTGCTGACCTCGAAGCTGATCGACGGCACCTTCCCCGATTACGGGCGCGTCATTCCGCTCAACAACGACAAGAACCTCGTCGTCGACAAGAAGGACTTCGAGGCCGCCGTCGACCGCGTCTCGACCGTGTCGAGCGAGCGCGGCCGCGCCGTGAAGCTGTCGATCGCTCCCGGCAAGCTGACACTGTCGGTGACCAATCCCGACTCCGGCAGCGCCACCGAAGAGCTCGAGGTCGACTACGAGGCCGAGCCGCTCGATATCGGCTTCAACTCGCGCTACCTCCTCGATATCGCCGCCCAGATCGAGGGCGAGGTCGCGGTGCTCAAGCTCGCCGATCCGGGTTCGCCAACCCTGGTCCAGGACAAGGACGCCAAGGGCGCGCTCTACGTGCTGATGCCGATGCGGGTCTAAAGGCCCGCGCGGCGGCGCGGAGCGGCGCCTGTCCCATCACGCGAATTGCCGGGGTCGCCAGATGCAGATCGGTGTGATCGGGCTCGGGCGCATGGGCGCGAACATCGCGCTGCGGCTCATGCGCCGCGGCCACGACGTCGTCGCTTACGACCGGGACCCGGCCGCCGGGGAGGCGCTGGCGCGCGACGGCGCGACCGCCGGCCGCGACATCGACGATCTCATCACGCGCCTCGATCCGCCGCGCACTGTCTGGGTCATGCTGCCGGCGGGCGAGGCGACGGAAGCGACGATCGCACGGCTCGGCGAGCGGCTCGCCCCCGGCGACGCCGTCATCGACGGCGGCAACACGTTCTGGCGCGACGACCTGCGCCGCGCCGAAGCGCTGAACGCACGCGGCATCCATCATCTCGACGTCGGCACCAGCGGCGGCATTCTCGGCCGCGAGCGCGGCTACTGCCTGATGATCGGCGGCGAGCCAGCGCCGGTCGCCCGCCTCGCGCCGGTGTTCGCGGCACTGTCGCCCGGCGGAGGCGAAGCCGCGCCGACCGCGCCGCAGGGCTGGCTGCATGTCGGGCCGAACGGCGCCGGCCATTTCGTCAAGATGGTGCACAATGGCATCGAATACGCGCTGATGCAGGCTTATGCCGAAGGCTTCCAGATCCTGCAGGAGACCGATTCCGATGCCCTGCCCGCCGACGAGCGCTTCGCGCTCGACACCGCTGCCATCGCCGAGGTGTGGCGCCACGGCAGCATCGTTTCCTCGCAGCTGCTCGATGTGATTGCCAAGGCGCTCGACGTGGACGCCGCGCTCGACGACTTTTCCGGCGTCGTCGCCGACACCGGCGAGGGCCGCTGGACCGTGCAGACCGCAATCGAGCGCGCGATTCCGGCCATGGCGCTGACCACGGCGCTCAACGCGCGCTTCCGCTCGCGCAAGCAGCCGAACTTCGCCGACAAGCTCATTTCGGCGATGCGCCGCGGCTTCGGCGGCCACGCCGAGCCGAAGGGCAAGGCGTGATGGCGCGCAATACAGCCATCGTGCTGATGGGCGTCTCCGGCGCCGGCAAGAGCACGATCGGGGTTCGCCTGGCGCAACAGCTCGGCCGCGCGTTCCTCGAAGGGGACGCGTTTCACCCGCCGGCCAATGTGGAGAAGATGAGACAAGGCATTCCGCTCGACGACGACGATCGGCTGCCGTGGCTCACGGCAATCGCGGCCGCGATCGAAGCCGCGCGGCGCGAGCATCGTCAGGTCGTCGTCACATGCTCGGCGCTCAAGCGCGCCTACCGGACGATCCTGTCGGCCGGCCACGACGATGTCGCCTTCGTCTATCTCAAAGGCGACAAGGATCTGATCGGCGAGCGGCTGGGCGTGCGCGCCGGCCACTTCATGCCGCCGAAGCTCCTGGACAGCCAGTTTGCCACGCTCGAGGAGCCAGACTCGGACGAGCATTCGGTGACGATGCCGGTCGACGACACGCCCGACCGCATCGTCAGCGCGCTTGGCGCAATGTTCGCCTCCAGCGCGCGGACCTAGACCTTGAGCGCCGCAATGACGATCCGCGCGGCACGACCGGCCGATGCGCCGCGGCTCGAGGCGATCGCGCGCGCGGCATACGCGACATACGTCCCGCGGATCGGCCGCGAGCCGGCCCCGATGTCGGCTGACTATGCGGCCGAAATCGCCGCCGGCCACGCGATCGTCATTTCGCACGGGCAGGATGTCGCCGGCTATCTGATCGGCTGTCCTCACGCCGACGGCTATTTCATCGAGAACATCGCCGTCGATCCGGCCTCTCAGGGCCGCGGCCTTGGCGGAGCGATGCTGCGGCACGCCATGACCGAGGCCAAGCGGCTGAAACTCCCGGCATTGTGGCTCTTCACCAATAAGCTGATGACAGAGAACCTGGCGCTCTATGCGCATATCGGCTTTGTCGAAACCCACCGCACGGTCGAACATGGCTACGATCGGGTCTATATGCGGCTCTCGATCTGAACGATAAGAGACCGATGACCGCCGCCTTCATCCGCCGCCTGACGCTGACGAACTTCCGCAGCTATCACGCCGCGCAGATGACGCTCGACCGCGCCGGGCCCGTGGTGCTGACGGGCGCCAATGGCGCCGGCAAGACCAACCTGATCGAGGCGATTTCGCTGCTGGCTCCGGGGCGAGGCCTGCGCCGCGCCACGATGGAGGAAATGGCTTTCACCGAGGGTGACGGCGGCTGGGCGATCTCCGCCGAGATCGAGGGCATGCTCGGTCTGGCCACGCTCGGCACGGGCATCGATCCGCCAGCCGGAGAGGAGTCGGCGTCGCCGCGACGCTACCGCATCGATCGCGAGCCGGTATCGTCGGCCGCGGCCTTCGCCGATCACTTGCGCGTCGTCTGGCTGACGCCGGCAATGGACCCGCTATTCAATGGCCCGGCGGCCGAGCGCCGGCGCTTTCTCGACCGTCTCGTGCTCGCCGTCGACGCGCAGCATGCGAGCCGTGTCTCGGCGCTCGAGCGGTCCTTGCGCTCACGCAACCGCCTGCTCGAGGATCAGCGCAGCGATCCGCATTGGCTCGACGCCGTCGAGCACGAGACCGCCGAAGTCGCCGTGGCGGTCGCGGCGGCGCGCGCCGAAACGGTGGCGCGGCTCGCCGCGGCGCTCGACACCGCGCGCGGCGACGCATCGGAATTTCCGTCCGCCGAGATCTCGCTGCAGGGTTGGATGGAACAATTGCTGCCGCAGCACAGCGCCGTCGAGATCGAGGACCGCTATCGCGCGCTGCTCAAGGAGAACCGCGCGCGCGACGCCGCGGCCGGCCGCACGCTCGATGGCCCGCATCTGTCCGATCTCTCGGTGATCCATGCGGGCAAGGGCATGCCGGCGTCGAATTGCTCGACCGGAGAACAGAAGGCGCTGCTGATCCGCCTCATTCTCGCGCATGCCCGATTGACCAAGGACATGACGGGCTCGGCGCCGCTTCTGCTGCTCGATGAAGTGGTCGCGCATCTCGATCCCGGCCGGCGCGCGTCGCTCTACGACGCCTTATCGGGCTTGGGTGCGCAGGTTTTCATGACCGGCGCCGATCCCGCCGCTTTCGGGGATATCGTCACCCGCGCTCAAATCATGCTGATCAAGCCCGGCATCGTGGAACTATTTGCTTAAGTTCCTCTCCACCGTCGCATGCGGGCCATTCATCGGAGCCGTCGCAGGAACTATTGCCCCTCCCTGCCGTTTTTCAATTCTACGGTTGGCGCCTTCACATGAGGATAGTGACGAGGATCGCATGGGCTCGGACAACGCAACAGACCAGATGCAGCGCGAGCTTGGCCGCGCGGTCGAGGCCTTGCGCGTCGACCTCGATCGCGTCGAATTGCTGACCGCGGCGCTGGTCGCCTTCAGCCGTCCTGTTCTTGAGTACGAACCCACGTTCTGCCACGTCGGCCGCACAGGGCTGGTGGCGCATGAACTCGGCAACTCGACGTCCGACTGAAGCCGCCCGCGGCCGGGCCGGTTCCATTCATTTCAGAAGTCGCGGAGCATTTCCCGGCGCTGGCGCTCGGACGCCTCGGAATAGCGCCTCAACGCATGAGCTTCGCTCAGCAAACCGATGACCTGCCGCCGTTCCACGGAATCCACGACCGGCAGCGCCTCCGCCTCGAAGCGATCGAACGCCGACACCGCCTCCTGCGCCGTCATCTGCGGCAGCAGCATG
>Ga0207667_10009184_pt1 | contig 11678 bp, 11 predicted proteins | sample KBSCornC52_FD_184301 | JGI IMG/M metagenome (GOLD analysis project Ga0207667, IMG submission 184301) | Corn rhizosphere microbial communities from Kellogg Biological Station, Michigan, USA - KBS Corn C5-2 (SPAdes) (version 2) | ecosystem: Host-associated > Plants > Roots > Rhizosphere > Soil ...
GGCTTCGTCACGATGGCGAAGGACTTCCTGACGGAAGATATCCCGGGCGGCGCGAGCTACTGGTACGTCTTCGGATCCGCGACGATCTTCGCGATGATCCTGCAGATCGTGACCGGCATCTTCCTGACGTTCTTCTACGCTCCGTCGGCGAGCACGGCGTGGGAGTCGACGCAGGCCATCTACAACAACCCGTTCCAGCACTTCGTGCTCTCGATGCACTACTGGGGCGCGTCGGCGATGATCTCGCTGGTCTTCCTGCACCTGCTGCAAGTGGTGGTGTGGGGCGCGTACAAGTCGCCGCGCGAGATCCAATGGATCGTCGGCGTGCTGCTGCTGCTGGTCACCATGGTGCTCGGCCTGACCGGCTACCTGCTGCCGTGGGACATGAACGCGTACTTCGCGTCGCAGGTCGCGATCAATCTGACGCTGACGATGCCGGTGGTCGGCAACTTCATCCAGACGTTCGCGCAGGACGGCACGACCATGGGCACGCTCACGATCAACCGCTTCTTCGGCCTGCACGTCTGGCTGATGCCGGCGGCGTTGGTCGCGCTGGTCGGCGCGCACCTCGCGATCTTCCGCCACAACGGCCCGGCCGGACCGCCGGTCGAGGATCCGCGTCCGCTCAAGCCCGGACGCTTCTGGCCGGATCAGATGTTCATGGACACGGTCGCGTCGTTCGTGATCTTCCTGATCATCATCGGGCTCTCGTTCATCGCGCCGCCGGGTCTCGACGCGAAGGCGGATCCGACGCAATCGCAGTTCGTGCCGTATCCGGCGTGGTACTTCCTCGACCTCTTCGGCCTGCTCAACCTCGTGCCGGGCAGCCTGGAGATCGTCGGCGCGATCATCATCCCGGGTATCGCGACCACCATCTTGGTGCTGCTGCCGTGGATCGACCGCAGCACGACCCGCACGTTCGGATCGCGCAAGCCGATCCTCTGGATGCTCGCGATCTCGATGGCGATCATCCTGGGTCTGACGTTCTGGAGCCAGGCCGGCATCGCCGCGAAGGAAGCCGCCTCGAGCTACAAGCCGGTCGACGGGTCGAAGATCGTGGCGCCCGCTTCGACGACGACGGCCGCCACCACGGCCGCCGCGCCGAGCGCGGTCGACGGTTCGAAGGTCTACGCGGCCAACTGTTCGTCGTGCCACGGCGCCACCGGCGCGGGCTCGCCGGGCGCGTTCCCGCCGCTGGCCGGCAATCCGGTCGTCCAAGGTCCGGTCGCCAAGGTGACCGACATCGTGACCAACGGCCTGCACGGCGCGATCGTCGTCAACGGCACGAAGTACGACGGCATGATGCCCGCCTGGAAGGGCACCCTCAAGCCGGCCGAGATCGACGCCGTCGTCGGCTACATCCGCACGCTCAAGTAAGCCGAACAGGCGACCGCGCGTCGGCGGATAAAGCAAGCGAGGACCGGCTTCTGCCGGTCCTCGTCGCTTTTTGTAGGAGGGAGTCCATGACGCGTACCCTTGCCACGGGTTTCGCCCTCGCGTGTTCGCTCGCGTTCCTCGGCGCAGGCGCCCGAGCCGCCGCGCCGCCGCCGCTGCCGCCCCAGCCGAAGATCGTTCCGGCCGGCATCCCGGCCGGATACGTTCTCGTGTCGCCGTGCGTCCGTCAGATGGGCGAGCATTGGGCGAATCTCAAAGCGCCGTTCGACGGCACCGTGCTCTACGGGACGTATCAGGGCCAGGTCATCTTCAGCGAAGTCATGCTGACGCCGAAGGATTTCGCCATCGGGAAGAGCTTCCTGGATCTCAAACCGCTGCCAGGACACACGATCGATCACGTCGACATCCAGCACACCAGCGGCCATCCCGGGATGGAGTTCTCGCACTACGACATCCACGCGTACTACATCCCCGCGGCCGCGGTCGCGAAGATCTGTCCGACCGCGCCGATGTAGGGACGGCTAGGTGCAGCGCGGGCCGTCGTAGAGGAACAGGACGGCCCGCCCCGACTCGGCGATGATGCGGCGGCTGCGGCCGTAGGTCGGATCGAACGCCGGCCGCTTCTTCGGCGCGATGACGAACGCGCGCGGCGCCGCGCAGATGATGCTGCGGGCGGATTCGCCGAGGTCGTTGGCCGGCGCGTCGGGGGCGGCCAGCACCGCGACCGTCGGCTGGGTGTAGAACACGAGGGCGTTGCCGCCGGCCACGCTCTGGATCGCGACCACGTCGCCGTCGCGGCGCTGGGCCTGGATCGTCTGCGCGAGCGCGGGCACCGGCTTGAACGCCTCGGCGTGCGGCAGCGCGACCAGCGCCATCACGTCGACCATCACCAGCATCGCGACGCCCAGCGCGTACGGCGCGTACGCGAGCGTTCGGCGGCGCGCCACGAAGACCAGCGTCAGGAGCGCGCCGGCCGCGAGCGTCGCGCCCATCGCGATCAGATCCGGGATCAGTTCGTGGACGTCGGCCGTCAACCGGTTGTCGCGCGCGAAGATCGCGATCGCGATCGCCATCAGGCCGATGAAGACCGGCACCGTCGCGGCCGAGACGATCAGGCCAAGGCGGCGACGGCCGTCGGTCGCCATCGCGTCGAAGTACAAGCCCGCCAGCAGCGCCGTCGCCGGGAACTCGAGCGCGATGTAGTTCGGCAGTTTGGTCTTCGCCAGGCTGAAGAAGGCCAGCGGCACGACCGTCCAGACGATCGCCAAGCGCACCAGTCGCGCGGTCTCGGGCGAGGTCTGCGCGGATCGCAGGCGCGCGATGCCCCACGCGAGCGCGACCGGAAGGAAGGCGATCCAGGGGAAGAACCCGATCACCATCACCGGCAGGTAGTACCAGATCGGCCCGGCCTGGTTCTCGATCACGCCCGTGAACCGGCCCACGGTGTATTTCATGATCTGGATCTGCACCGCCGCGATGCCGTCGCGCGAGACCAGCAAGACGTACCACGGCGCCACGATCGCGACGAACACCAGCGCCGAGACGATCCACGCGCGCGCGCTCGGGAGCCGGGTCGCTTCGGCCCGAGCGTTCCAGATCGCGTACGGCACGATCACGAGCAGCGCCAGGACCGGCGCGACCGGGCCCTTGACCAGGAATCCGAGGGCGGCCGCGATCCACCCGAAGATGACGTAGCGGTCGCGCCCGGTCTGCAGCGCCCGGAACCACCAGAAGATCGCGAACGCCACCGCCAGATCGAGCAGCGCATCCATGATCGCCATCCGCCCGACCACCGCCTGCATCAGGCACGTCGACAAGATGACGCTCGCGAAGAGACCGGCCCGGGTGCCGACCTGGCGGGCGACCGCATACCCCGTCATCGCGCCCATCGCGACCGTCGCGAGCGCCGCCGGCAGCCGCAGCGCGAACGACGTGACGCCGAACAGCTTGGCGCAGATGGCCGCGATCCAGAAGTAGAGCGGCGGCTGGATGTACCACGGATGCCCGTTGAGGTGCATCACCAGCCAGTCGTGCGTCAGAAGGATCTCGCGCGCGACCTCGCCATAGGCGGTCTCGCTGTTGTCCCAGAGCGATCCGGCGCCGAGACCCGGCAGGGTGATGAGGGCGGCGACGACGGCACCCGCGACGGCGGCACGCGCGGGACGTTCGGTGCCGGTTCGCTGTAGCACAAAGCAGTTGTTTGCGGCCGGATTGCGAAATCATGCGCGGTCATCACAACCACAGCACTGCTCGCCTCACTTCGCGTCGCCGGTCGTCGCGTCGCCGTCATCGGCGACGGCATCGACGCGCTCGCCGCTGCCCACGCCCTGGCCGAGGCCGGCGCGGACGTCTGCGATACCCTCGACGGAGCGTTCCTCGCCGTGGTCGTCACCGGCGATCCGTCCTCGGACGCCGAGGCCTCGGCCGAAGCGCTCGCGGCCGGCGTCCCGGTCGTCGACCTGGTCGCGACCGCGAGCCTGGGCGAGTTGCAGGTCGGCATCGATCCCGGCGGAAGCCCGAAGGCCTTCGCGGCGCGCATCGCGCGCGATCTCCACGAACGCTTCGACGGATACGATCGCGCGGCGCGCGTCCTGGCGCACGCCAACACCTATCTCGGCGCCATCGTCTCGGCGGACGAGGCCGCCCCGATCCTGCAGCAGCTCAGCGAACTGCCGATCGCCGAACTCGCCGCGATGGACGCGATCCAGATGGAGCACCTGGCCGAAGACCTGGTCGAGCGTCACAAGACCGGCGCGCCCGATCCCGACGTCACCCACGCGGCCGTCTGCGCCTCGCGCGCGAGCGCGCTCGCGCTGACCCAGACGCGCTCCGTCGCGGCGCGCCTCGCCGAACGCGGCATCGCGACCACCATCCTCACCGTCACCACCACCGGCGATCGCGTGACCGACCGGCCGCTCAACACGATCGGGGCGGAGAACGTGTTCGTCACCGAGCTCGAGGTCGCGCTGCGCGAGAAGCGCGCCGACTACGCCGTGCACTCGTGCAAGGATCTGCCGAGCCGGCTGGCGGCCGACATGACGCTGGTCGCGATCTCCAAACGCGAGGATCCGCGCGACGCGTTTTGCAGCGAGCGCTATCCGACCTTCGCCGACCTTCCGGCGGGCGCGCGCGTCGGCACGTCGAGCCCGCGCCGGCGCGCGCAGCTGCACGCGCTGCGCGACGATCTGGAGTATCACGACGTGCGCGGCAACGTCGATACCCGCCTGCGCAAGCTGCGGGACGGACAGTACGATGCGATCGTGCTGGCGATGGCCGGGCTCAACCGTCTCAAATCGCGCGCCGCCCATACGGTGCCGTTCGCGATCGAGGAGTTGGTGCCGGCGGCCGCCCAAGGCGCGCTCGCGATCGAGATGCGCGCCGAAGCGAGCGCGCTCGCGGACGAGCTGCGGGCCGCCGTCAACGACGACGCGACCGAACGCTGCATCGCCGCCGAGCGGGCCGCCCTGCGGACGCTGCGCGCCGGCTGCAACGCGCCGATCGGCATCCACGCGCATTACGACGGCGACCGCATGCACCTCGCCGTCCGTTCGTTCGCCGGCGACCGCCTCCAGGTCGCGCTCGAGAGTGCGGTCGTCACGACGGTCGCCGAGGCCGAGGCGCTGGGCGCGAGGGCCGCTCGCGGTATCCGCGAAGAGGATATGCCGTGATCCACCGTCCCCGCCGGCTCCGCCGGACCGCCGCGCTTCGCGCCGCCGTGCGCGAGCACCGCGTCCATCTCGACCAGCTCGTCCAGCCGCTCTTCGTCGTCGAACGCGACGACGACGCCGGACCGATCGCGTCGATGCCGGGCATCTCGCGCCGGACCGTCGACGGGACGGTGGCGGAGTGCCGCGAGCTCGCCGGCCTCGGCATCAACGCCGTGCTCCTGTTCGGCATCCCCGCCCACAAGGACGCCGTCGGCAGTTCCAACTACGCGCCGGACGGCGTCGTGCAGCGGGCGATCCGCGCGATCAAGGCCGCGGTCCCGGGGACGACCGTGATCGCCGACCTGTGCAACTGCGAATACACGGACCACGGCCACTGCGGCATCGTCGACCAGGACGGCGACGTGAAGAACGACGAGACGGTCGCGCTGCTGGTGAAGACCGCGCTCACCTACGCGGCGTGCGGGGTCGACGTGATCGCGCCGTCGGACATGATGGACGGACGCATCGAGGCCCTGCGCTCGGCGCTCGACGCGCACGGTCACGAGCACGTCGCCTTGATGGCCTACAGCGCCAAGTACGCTTCGGCCTATTACGGCCCGTTCCGCGAAGCGGCCGGCTCCGCGCCGGCATTCGGCGACCGGCGCACCTATCAGATGGACCCGCCCAACGCGCGCGAGGCCCTGCGCGAGATGGCCCTCGACATCGAAGAAGGCGCCGACGTCGTGATGGTCAAGCCGGGCCTTCCGTATCTCGATATCGTGCGCGCGGCGCGAGACGCGTTCGACGTGCCGGTCGCGGTCTACAACGTGAGCGGAGAATACTCGATGTTGATGGCCGCCGCCGCCAACGGCTGGATCGACGGCGATCGCGCGATCGACGAGACGCTGGCGTGCTTCGTGCGCGCCGGCGCCGACGTCGTGATCACGTACTTCGCGAAAGCCTATGCCGAGCGGCATCGCTGACGCCGACGTCACCGTCGTCCTGCTGGCGGGCGGCGAAGCGACGCGGCTGCCCGGGAAGCTCGAACGCGCCGATGCCGGCGATCCGTTGATCGTCCGCGCGTACGAGCGGTTCGCGCCGTTCTATCCGGTCGTCGTCTCGGCGAGCGCGACGTTCGCGCGCGCGATCGACGACCGCCTCGCCTGCCCGATCGTGGTCGATCGCTGGAGCCGCCGCGGCCCGCTGGCCGGCATCCTCTCGACGCTCGCGGCCGTCCGCACCCGGCTGGTCTGCGTCGTCGCCGCGGATCTGCCCGAGGTCGCCGCGGACCTGGTGCGCGCGCTGCGCCAAGCCTACCGTCCGGACGTCGACGCCGTCGTGCCCGTCCACGAAGGCGGCGTCGAGCCGCTCTGCGCGCTCTACGATCGCGCGGCCTTCGAGCGCGCCGGCCTTCCCGTCCTGACCCGCGGCACGGGCGCCGTCCGGGACGCGCTCGGGGGCCTGCGCGTCGCGACCCTGGCACTTCCGTCCCGCCGTTTCGCCAACATCAACACGCACGCCGACTGGGCGCGCGCGTTCGCCTAAGGAGTCCCGCACACGCCGATGAGCACCGAACGCTCGATCTCCGCTTTCGCGCGCGCGCGCAACGTCATCGCGGGCGGCGTCAACTCGCCGGTCCGCGCGTTCCGCGCCGTCGGCGGCTCGCCCGTCTTCATGAAGAGCGGCGCCGGCGCGCGCATGCGCTCGCTCGACGATCGCGAGTATCTCGACTACGTGCTCTCGTGGGGTCCGCTGATCCTCGGGCACGCGCATCCCGACGTCGTCAAGGCGATCGCCGTCGCGGCCGCGCGCGGGAGTTCGTTCGGGGCGCCGACCGAAGCGGAAAGCGAACTGGCGGAGCTGATCGCCGCGATGGTGCCGTCGATCGAGCGCGTCCGCTTCACCTCGAGCGGCACCGAAGCGACCATGAGCGCGGTCCGGCTCGCGCGCGGGTTCACCGGGCGCGACGCGATCGTCAAGTTCGCGGGCTGCTACCACGGTCACGGCGACGCGTTCCTGATCGCCGCCGGTTCGGGCGCGCTGACCAACGGCGTGCCCAACTCGCCCGGCGTGACCGAGGGCGTGGCTCGCGACACGATCGTGCTGCCGTACAACGACGCGGACGCCGTCCGCGGCGCGTTCGAGGCGAACCCCGACCGGATCGCCGCCGTCATCGTCGAGCCGTACGCCGGCAACATGGGGCTGGTGTTGCCGGAGGCCGGCTACCTCCAGGCGCTCCGCGAGCTGTGCACCCGGCACGGCGCCCTGCTGATCTTCGATGAGGTGATGACCGGCTTCCGGGTCGGGCGCGGCGGCGTGCAAGAGCGCGAGGGCGTATTGCCCGATCTGACCACCCTGGGCAAGGTGATCGGCGGCGGGCTGCCGGTCGGCGCCTTCGGCGGACGAGCCGAGGTGATGGATCTGCTCTCGCCGGCCGGCCCGGTCTATCAAGCCGGCACCCTGTCCGGCAATCCGCTGGCGATGGCGGCCGGGATCGCCACCCTCAAGGCGATCCGCGACGACGCGACCCTGTACGAGCGGCTCGAAGTCCTGACCAAGCTGCTGACCGAGGGCCTGGCCGCCGTCTTCGACAAGCACGGCATCGCCCAGACCACGGCCTATGCCGGCTCGATGTTCGGCCTGTTCTTCACGGCCGGGCCGGTCCGCGACCTGACCGGCGCCATGACCTCGGATACCGAGCGCTACGGGAAGTACTTCCACGGCATGCTCGACCGAGGGATCTACCTGGCGCCGGCCCAGTTCGAGGCGGGCTTCGTCTCCACGGCCCACACCGTCAAGGACGTCGAGCAGACAATTGAGGCCGCCGACGAAGTACTAGCGACGCTATGATAAGCTCGCCGTGCCGTTAGTCTGTCTCGGGCTCTCCCACCACACCGCGCCGGTCGACGTCCGCGAACGCCATGCGTTCCCGCCTTCGCGCATGGGCGAGTCGCTGGCGGCCCTACGCGACTACCCGACCGTCCGCGAAGCCGCGATGCTCGCGACCTGCGGCCGCCTCGAGATCTACGCGGAGCTCGAGGATTACGAGAGCGGCGTCGCCCAGCTCAAATCGTTCCTGAACAATTTCCGTCACGGGTCGGTCGACTACCAGCTCGACGACTATCTCTACACCCTGCTCGGCAATCAGGCCATCGAGCACCTGTTCCGCGTCAGCACCGGGCTCGACTCGATGCTGATCGGCGAGGCCGAGATCCTCGGCCAGGTCAAAGATGCCTACGTGCAGGCGCAGAACGCCGGCGCGCTCGGCAAGACGCTGCACCGCCTCTTCCGCGAAGCGCTCAACGCCGGCAAGGCCGCCCGCTCGCAGACCGCGATCGGCGACGAATCCACCTCGATCTCGACCGCCGCGGTCGAACTCGCGAAGGCCCGTTTGGGCACGCTCGACGGCAAGTCGGTCGTGGTGGTCGGCGCGGGCAAGATGGGCCGCACCGCCGTCAAGCGCCTGCGCGGCGAGGGCGCGAGCGATCTGATCGTCACCAACCGCACGATGGCGCGCGCGCAGGAGCTGATCGCCGACGTCGGCTTCGGCCATGCGATCGACATGCCGGGGCTCACCGACGCGCTCGCGGCGGCCGACATCGCGATCACCTCGACCGGCGCGTCGCACTTCGTGCTCGACGCGCGGAACGTGGGCGAAGCGATGCGCGCGCGTCCCGACCGCCCGCTCTTCGTGATCGACATCGCCGTCCCGCGGGATGCCGATCCCGCCATCGCCGAGATCCCCAACGTCGCGCTCGTCGACATCGACGGCCTGCGCGACGTCGTCGACGAGAAGATCGAGGGCCGGCGGGCCGCGATCCCGCAGGTCGAAGAGATCATCGCCGAGCTCGTCGAGCGCTTCGGACATTGGTACCGCTCGCGTCTGGCCGTGCCGGTCATCGCCTCGCTCACCCAGAAGGCCGAGGCGATCCGCGGCGCCGAGATCGAACGGCTGCTCAATCGCTGTCCGGACTTGAGCGAGCGCGAGAAGATGCTGATCGTCGGGATGTCGATGACGATCGTCTCGCGGCTGCTGCACTCGACCGTCACGCGGATCAGGGAGAAAGCCGTCCACAACCACGCCGAAGCCCTCTCGCACGCGCGCGTCCTCGACGAACTCTTCGAACTCAACATCGCGGACGCGGTAGCGGGCCTGGTGCCCCAGCTCGCCGGTCTCGACGTTGAAGAGTAAACCGCAGGGCGACCTTCCCCTCGCCGGCATATCCGTGCTGATCACGCGCCCGCGACATCTCGCACGCGCGTTGGCCGACGCGCTCGCCGCGCGCGGCGCCGATCCGATCGTGGTGCCGACCATCGAGATCGTGCCGGTCATCGACGTCGGCATCGCCCGCGACCTCTCGCGCCACGCCTGGATCGCGCTGACCTCCGCCAACGCGGTCGAGAGCCTGCTCGCGTCGCTGGCCGCCAGCGGGCGCGACGCCCGCGACATCGGCGAGTGCAAGATCGCGACCATCGGGCCGGCTACCGCGGCCGCCGTGCGCAAGCGCGGCCTCGAACCGGACCTGGTCTGCGATCGCGCGACGTCGGAAGACTTCGCGAAAGCGCTGCTCGAGCAGACCGCCGACGGCGACCGCATCCTGCTCTATCAGGCCAAGGACGCGCGCAAGGCGCTGCGCGAGGCGCTCGAGGCGACCCACGACGTGACCGTGCGCTCGGCCTACGAGACGCGCCTGCGGGTCGCGCCGGAACTCCGTTCGGCGATCGACCGCGCCGATGCGATCGCGTTCGCATCGTCGTCCGCGATCCGCGGCTTCGTGAAGAACGGCGGCACCGCCGACGGCAAGGTCGTCGCGTGCCTGGGGCCGATCGTCGCCAAAGGCGCGGCCGAGGCCGGCATCCACGTCGATACGGTCGCGACAGATTTCACGTCCGACGGCCTGGCGGAGGCGCTCGCGGAGTTCTACGCATCCGCGCGATCCTGACGCCGGGCGGCATCCTCGCCGCGCTCGTCGTCGGCATCGCGACGCTGCTGTGCGGCGGATGGCCGGCCGCCTTCGTCCTGTTCGCGTTCTTCATCCCGGCGGTCGCGCTCTCGCGGCTCGGCCGCGCGCGCAAGCGCGGCCTGGTCGACGTCGGCAAGCACGGCGCGCGCGACGCCTGGCAAGTGCTGGCCAACGGCGGCGTCGCCGCGGTCTGCGCGATCCTCGCCTGGCGCCTCGGCGGAGCGTGGCCGACCGCGTTCGCCGGCGCCTTCGCGGCGGCCGGCGCCGACACGTGGGGCACCGAGATCGGCACGCTCGCGCGCCAAGCGCCGCGCTCGATCCTGTCGTTCCGGCCGCTCGGGACCGGACTCTCCGGCGGCGTGACGATCGCGGGGACGCTCGCCGAGATCGCCGGCGCGGCCGTCGTCGCGGGCGTCGCCGCGATCTTGGGCGTCGCCGCTTTCGCGCCGGTCGCGATCGGCGGCCTCGCGGGCGCGCTGGCGGACTCGATTCTCGGCGCGAGCGTGCAGTCGTTGCGCCACTGCCCGGCGTGCGCGCGCGACTGCGAGACGGATCCGCACGCGTGCGGTACTCCGACGGTCGCGCGCCGCGGTCTCGCCTGGTTCGGCAACGACGCCGTCAATCTGGCCGCCACCCTGACCGGCGCGTTCGTCGCAGGACTGCTGGCGTCGTACGCGCCAACTCTGCGACCGTGAAGCGTCGCCTCGCCGAAGCCCACGGCTCGCCGCCCGCGTTTCCGACCGCGCGCTACGATATCGCCTACGTCGATCCGCCGTGGCATTACTACGGGAGCGGCGTCAAGGATGCGGCGGCCGCGAAGCATTACCCGCTGATGACGCAGGCGCAGTTGGCGGACCTGGACGTCAAGAGCATCCTGAGCAAACGCGCCGCCGTCTTCATGTGGGCGACCGGCCCGCGCCTGCACTACGCGATCGACCTGATCGCGAAGTGGGGGCTGCACTATCGCGGCGTCGCCTACGTCTGGGTGAAGACGAACAGACGCGGCGGGATCATCGCCGGGCAAGGCGTGCCGCCGACCTTCACCAAGCCGACCAGCGAATTGCTCCTGGTCGCGACCACCAACCGCACCGGCCGGCCCTTCCCGATCCAGGATCTCGCGCAGGCGCAGGTCGTCCTGCACGGTCGCGGCGAGCACAGCGAGAAGCCCGAGATCTTCCGCCGGATGATCGAAGCCTTGTGCGGCGATCGCCCGCGCATCGAACTCTTCGCCCGCAAGCGCGTGCCCGGCTGGGACGCCTGGGGCGCCGAAGTCGGTAAGCTTAACGCCTAGGCGTTGGCGTAGGTCTTCTCGAGATAGGCGATGATCGCGTCGTCGTCGTCGGCGATGATGGTATCGCCGTCGACCATGACCGGGATGCCGGTCTGACCGGAGACCTGTTTGACGACGTGGCGGTCGGCGTGGCTCTGGGGCACGTTGACCGTCTTGTAACTGAGCAGCAGGTCCGTCAGTTTGGCCCGGACGTGGGCGCAGTACGGGCACCACTCGGCCTGGTAGAGAACGATGTTCGTGTCTTTCATATCGATGGTTTGAACGTACCCCCGGGTAGAGCGGTTGCAGCAGTCACGACCGCCGGCCCCGAAACGCTATCACGCCACTGAGGAACGAATGGGCAATCTGACCGCGCGGAACCTGCTCGGGGCCGCCCTGCTG
>Ga0207667_10009185_pt1 | contig 11678 bp, 13 predicted proteins | sample KBSCornC52_FD_184301 | JGI IMG/M metagenome (GOLD analysis project Ga0207667, IMG submission 184301) | Corn rhizosphere microbial communities from Kellogg Biological Station, Michigan, USA - KBS Corn C5-2 (SPAdes) (version 2) | ecosystem: Host-associated > Plants > Roots > Rhizosphere > Soil ...
GGCGCCGCGACCGTGCAGAAACCGTCACGCGCCGCGCTGCTGCAATCAGCCAAGCAGTGGACGACGGCAGCCCGCGAGCGCGCGCATGACGCGGTTGCCGCGGGCACGACGGAAGGCGCCGACATGACCTACATCATCGGGTGCTTGGGCCATGTGCTGCGCATTCTCGAGGAGGCGCAAGCCAATGGCTGACCAGCTCGAGTTACGAAGGCTCGGTGATGACGAGTTCCCAGCCACCGGTGAAGGTGAGCTGCTCTGCAAGGTCGCCAGCAAGGAAGAGGCTCATCTTCTCGTGGCCGCATTCCCTGGCTCCGGCCGGTGCTGCGTATGGGACCCGGAGCGGGGGCGCTCAATAAGCATCATGTCTTGGCAAAACGGAAGGAGCGCGAACTGATGACCCGATTCATCTGCTGGCTAATCACGCTCACGTACCTGATGGGCGCGTTGGGTATCGCCGCAGGCTCGGTGGGACAATGAGCCGCTTCACCCGTCCCGAGCTGCTCAATCAGCTCACGTCTGCCAATGAAGAGATCGCCAGCGGCCTAGCGCGGACATCGCCCGATGACCGCCCCGCATTCTCGCAGATGGCGGAAGCCCTGCGCGAGATGGCGTATGCCGCCGAGGTGCTTGCGGCTGATGACTACACGGGTCCGGTGACGGAGCCGCATGTCGTCGACTTGAAGCATGGGCTCGATGTGGACCGGTCGCCGTTTTTCTTGCCTGAGGCGATGCTGGGCTACTCGCGCGGGCGTGAGTACGAGGCGCGCAGTCGGGGCGAGTTCGAGCAGGCGGTGTTGTGGCAGCAGTTGGCCGACCACTGCGAGGAGGTGGCCAGTGTCTGACGCAAAAGTCGGCCCCGCGTGGCCCGATCGCCCGAAGTCTTTGGCCGAGCAGCTTGCCGCGAGCCTGCTGATTCGCCCGCCGCGTGAGCTGCCGACCGAGTCCGACCTGGACCGAGTTCACGGCGAACTCGAGGCGCTTTTACTTGGAGCTGCGCCGGATGTTTGGCGCGAAGGAGATGATGAGCCATGAACGACCGCGCCCTAGCCAAAGTCGACACCGCGCACCTCGCCGCCGTGCCCGACCGCCCGATCTCGATGCTGCAATTCACCGACGAGCAGTCGCAGATCATTCGCGACATGTGCGCGAGCGGCGCTAGCGAAAGCGAGTTCGCGTTCCTGATGGAGATTGCGCGGCAGACGGGGCTCAATCCGCTGCTGAAGCAGATCCATTTCGTCAAACGCTGGGACAAGGAAAAGAATCGCTTCGTTTGGGCCGCTCAGGTCGGTATCGATGGCTTTCGCTCTAAGGCAAACAAGACGGGTCTCTACGACGGGCAAGACGAGCCGGAATTCGGGGCGCTCAACGACAAGGGTTTCCCGCAGTGGGCCAGAGTCAGAGTCTGGCGCAAGGGCGTATCGCGGCCGTTCGTCGGGTTGGCGTACTGGGCTGAGTACGTGCAGACCACGAAGGACGGAAACCCCACGCGGTTCTGGCGAGAAATGCCAATGAATCAGCTGGCCAAATGCGCTGAGGCGCTCGGGCTTCGCAAAGCATTCCCCGACGAACTCGGTGGGCTCTACACGCCGGACGAGATGGGGCAAGCCGACAATGCCGCGCGCGGCCCGCACAGCCCACACGATGACGGCTATCCGCCATCGGACTCGCTCGACCCCGACGTAGCAACCGACCTGCTCCGCCGCATGGAAGCCGCGAAGGCGTTCCTGCAAGTCGTCGACAGTTACGACAAGGCGCTACAGCTGCGCGAAATACTGGGCAGCGCCGGCAAGCAAAGCCAGCTGACGCGCGACGTGCAGGCCGCGAAGGAAGCGCGCGCCATCACGCCGGAGCAACACAAGGAGCTGAGCAAGCTCTGGCAGCATTGCAATCGCCAATGCGCGAAGCTCGAGAAGGAGCTGGCGCCGAGTGCGGAGTCGTCGTTCGCAGATGAGCCCGAATCAGACATGGTTGACCACCGGCACGACCCGGCGGAGAACTTCGACCGATGACCGACCAAGCTCTCGCGATGCAGCTGCTGCAGACGCTCGGCCTGTCGACGTGGAATGACGAGACGCAATCCGACGACGTGGATTCATCGCAGGTCACTGAGGTGCTCGCTGCGTTCGATGCCATCATAGCCAACGGGAACAGGTCAGCGTGGCTTCACGGCGCACAGCAGGGCTGGGACGCGGCGATTGGAGACCAGGGCGACGAGGAGAGCTTGGGATTCGATGACGTGGCGGCGATGTGCCCGTATGCGACCCATGCATCTGAGCAGGCCAAGCCCGAGCCCCAGCAGCCGAGCACGCGGGAGCTGGAGCAAGCCAGGGACGCCGTCATTGCAGCCGCTCGCCTGGTCGACTCGCCACCTTACGGCGGGATGACGGAGGCCCGCGTGAAACTGCGCGAGGCCCTCACCGAACTCGAGAAGCGGATCGGAGGCGAGTGATGCAAACAGCAAACTGCATCGTTTGCGGAACGGCACCGACGCGCATCACGACCGGGCATCTGTTGCACCAGCGGAGAATGATTGTGGCCGGATTTTGCTCTGATGCATGCCTTGCCAGGAGTCCGGTTAGCCACCGGGGATGCTTTGGTGAGTGGGCGCCCGCGATGGGCGTCACGCATTCCGGGAAGCGTGCCACGCTTACAGCATGCGATTGCGGTGAAAGCTGCGAAGTATGGCGATTGGATCACCCGGCAGAGAATCGGATTGGAGGCGAGTGATGGCTGACCACGTAACGTGCGAGAATTGCGGAAAGCTCGGCCCGCGCCGACTGATGCGCAGGTGCCCCGAAGGGTGGCTATTCTTCGAGGCGAAGCTCGAGGGGACAGCCGACACGCTCATCGTGACGACGTGCTCACGCGAGTGCGCTGACGCGCTCTGGAAGCAGGGTCCTGGAGAACGATGGACACCGGAGGAGATGACCCTCGCCGCAGCCCCACAGCCCGTGAAGGCGGAGCAAGACGAGCGGGAGCATCTGCAATTTGGCGCCACGGTGCTTCGCGTAATACTGCAAGACGCATTGGAGCGCGGCGGAGAGGCTGCGCTGGTTCCCGAATGCCGGAAATGGCTCGAAGCCGAGCGCGCACGCCTCTCCGCTGCCACCGAGCCCAAGACCGAAGGTGGCGCCATCATCCGCGCAGCTGAGGGCGTGGTGCTGGAGCCGGGGGAGTATGAGGTGGTCGAGGTTCACGCGAACGACGACTCTGCGGTTTTGCGCATCGGTGAAAAGTTCACGGTGAATTACACGCATCAACCCACTGAGTATCGGCTCGGCCAGCGTGGCCACTATTGGCAGATACTCAGCTACGACGAAGCCGCGAAGCACGCCGAGAGCACGTGGGTCACCGCCGTTCGCCGCGTCGAGCCCGCTACTGACGCCGATTCTCGATCGTAGAGACGCGCTCGCGAACCCGGTCTTGCGAATCCTGCAAGCGGTCAACCTTCGTCTCGATGCCATCGATTCGATGCGTCAGCGCCTCCTCGAGCTTGCGAATCTCCTCGGTCTGACGCGCCAGCTGCTCGCGAACATCGTGCGCGATGCCGGTCGGATCCTCGGGTTGCCGCCGGCTCGCGAAGTATATGTTGCCACCAATCAGCGCGGCGACGAGCACGGCAACGAATGCCCACGCCGGCCCCGAGAATCTGGCCTTGCCGTAACTGGCGTGCACGCCATCACCCAGGGAATCCGCGAGCTCGCGCGGCGGCGGGTTCGACACCGGCGGCCGATGCTCGCGAGGGGGGAGCCGCATGCCGGGGATGCCGGGAACAGCCATCACCCGAGCCGGAACGCCACCCAGAGCGCGGTAACGAAGGAGATGCCGAGCGCGGCGCCCGCAATCGCGAGCGGTAGCAGCTGCCGGCTCCGCTCGAGTGCGGTGACGCGGGTCGCGAGGCTGCGCACCTCGGTCAGCACGGAGAGCTGATTGGTCGCAACGTCGCGTACGGCTGCCAACACCTGGTCGAGTTTGCGGTCGACCGCGTGAAGGCTCAGCGGGCTATCGAGCGGCGTGCGCTCCTCGTTGGTCAAGAATCGCTCCATTTGGCTCCTAATGCGTCGATGAGTTCGCCCGTGACCTCGGCGCCCGTCAGGTCCGGCGGCTTCTTGGCGAGGCGTATAGCGTCGGCAAGGCGCACGATGCGCTGAACCTTGCGGTGCCCCAGAATCCAACCGGCAGCCTGGAACGTGAGCGAGCTATCCGCGACCTTCGCGCCCGGCGTCGCCGCCGCCGACATGCCGCCCGCGCCGTAGTTGCCGGTGCGCAGCCGGCCAGGCAGCGAGCCGTCGAGCGCCACGCAGACGTGCGCATCGGAGCCCGTGGCCGCGTTCCAAATTTCGATGATGTCACCGGGCTCCGGTTGCCAGTCCGCGCCGCCCGGCAGCGAATGAATGGGGCAGCCGGCGAGGGAAGCGACGTTCGCGCCAATTCGGTAATGCCCGAGTCTCGCGCGGTTCACCCAAGGCTCGTCGAGGCCCAGGCGCTCGAGCAGCCAATGCGCGAGGTCGCCGCAGCTCGAGTAATGCGCGCGCCACGGGGGAACGTCGCGATGCTCGACGACGGCGAGGTACACGGGGTCGTCCTTGCTGCGCCCGGCAGACCAGCCGCATGCGTATTCGATCAGCGCCACCGCGGCGTCTTGCCAGAGGTAGAGCGCGGGTTCGGTCTTGATGTTGTCGGGCATTGCGTTTACCTTCGTGGGACCTTCGGGTAGCTCAACCTGTTAGAGCGCTCTCGTTGCCCTCAGGGGTCGAGAGAGATGCGCGTTAAAATCGTCGCCCCGTCGGCCAAGTTTGCTGAACAATAGCGGCTAGAGGCGTCTGGATGGTCCGGGCGCCTTTGGCTTATTTGCTGCCCGCTTCGCCGCCGTCGGGAGCCGGCGCGACCGGGTTGAGTCCGTATTCGTTCTCCAGCTCTCGCGCCCGCGCTACCGCTCGGCAGAACTTGTCTTCTTCCGCCTCGATGCTCGCGCGCGTTGGGACCGCGCCGCCGCAATGAGCCAGACCGCCAAGGCAGCTCGCCAGTACCAGGGCGCGGATGACATGGCGCCTCACGGTGTTCCCCGCTTGTTGACGCTGAACTTCGCCGTGGCGAGCCCGACGCGCGCGAAGAACTCGGACAGGCGAGCGGGCAGCGGCAGGTGCGAGAGCGCCGTGCTGAGCAGCGACACCGCGCCGAGTAGAGCCGCGCCGTCTTGTGCGATTTGCTTGATGGTTTCGATGGTCATGGGTCTCCGTTTTTTCAAACACCCCAATAGGCGGTGAGGTACGCGCGTTCCTGAGCAAGCTCCAGGTCGGTCAGTGTGCTGCGCGGGTAGATGATGATTTCGCCGATGTCACCAACGAAGCCATTCGATATGGCCAGTCCGCTCGATAGGCGGCCACCGATCGCCCCGAGATTGCCCGCCACCGGAACGTTGCTACCAGAGGCGGCCACTGCTTGCGAAACGCCGTCCACTGTGAGGCTGTACGATGCCGGCTGATTCGGTACCTGTAGCGACTTTCCATACTGAATCGCGTAGTCGTGCGCGCTCGTGTCGAGCACCGGATTGTATCCTGACGACGCAAGCGCAGAGGCCGGCGAATCGAAGATGAATGAAACCGTCTTATAGCCAGAGAAGTTGATGAATTGAAATTCGCTGAAGGTGCCCGCTGTATCCTTCAGCGAGAATGGCATCACTTCGACGAGCGCGGGGCTTGCGTTTTTGCACACGATGACGATGCGCTTCGGCCCGAGCAGAGCGAACGTCGGTACCTGCAATGCCTGGGTTCCGTCGAAGGATATGCACTGTTTTCCGTTGATGTTCGTCGATAGCGTCGGGCGGAGCGCGCCGCTCGCTGCCGCCTGAATTGCTGCGGGCGATTGGTCAGCCCAGGCCGAAACCAGTCCGCTGCTAGATGTGACCCCGGTGTCGCCGCGCAGCCTCAGAATCGGCGAAGCGTCCATCACGTCCCATGCTCGGACAGTGAGCCCGGTGAACGAGAGCGACACGCCGAGGTTGGCCGCGCGCAGCTCGTGCACGCCGTCCGACGTATACCCGGGGGCCTTCCACTTTCCGGGCGTGGCGGACTCCATGAACGAGTTGATATCGATCGCTGGCGTCGTGTACCCGGTTTCTCCCGCGAGCACGGCCGCATTGACGGTCTGCCGAACACCGTTGTTTACGTCCACCGTCTGGTTAGCAACGGTCGCGAAACTGTCAGAGCTGGTCGACTTCGGAGAAATCGTGCAGCCGAAAAAGGTCCGAAGCGGAGCGAGGTTGCGCAACGTTTGGCGGTCGGCCAGCAGCTGCGCAGCCGTGCGGCCGGCAGAAATGTCGTTGATTGAGCCCTGGACGATGATGTGGGAACAGAGCCGAGCGAGCGCCATGCGCCGCGAGCTGTTGTTGATGAATTGGGTAACACGGTCGCCGGGGATCGCCACGTTGATGTAGGCGTAGCCAAGCGCCGCTAGCGCGCGTTCTAGCTCGCCCGTTCCGCCCGTCGCGTCGCCCGTGTCGTAGACGCCCGCTGCCTTGCTATCTCCGGTGATCGCAAACGTCGGCTTGGTCGTCATGCCAACGATGGCCGCGTGCCAAAGGATCACGCCGGTTCCGTCATCGACGACGGTCCCGCCCATGGTCTGGTCGGTGCCGTTCGAGTGGCAAGCGTCGCCGCCAGCAACGTACTGCGGCGCTCCGGAGTACGGGACGACCGTGCCCGTGCCGACCGGCATCTTGACGGTATTCGATGCGAACCAGCGCAGGTAAGCCGTCGCGCCGTTCGGGATCATCGTGCCGAGCGTTACGAGGTCGGACCACAATGTGTCGCCGCTGGCCGCGGTGCCCGTCGTGGCGCCGCCGAACGTCAATTGAGTGAACGTGCCGACCGGGTATTCGATCGACGCCGCAACCGAAAGCACGCCACCGCTGGGCGTCTCGACGAAGCCGCCGTTGTTTGACCAGTTGGGAAACGCCACCTGCAGCGCCGTAATGTCGTCCGTGGCCACGAAAAACTTTCGCGACATGTACGGCGTCGTCACCGCGGTGAGCACGGTGTTGAGGTTCGAGCGCGCTGCGACGGGCCCCGGGTACGAGATCGCCGGCGGGGTGGGCGTCCCGAAAGAAAGCGCGTCGAGCGCGGCGGGGTTCCCGGCAAGCGCAAGCAGCAGGGTATCCATGTTCGCGCGCTGCGCCGTGGATAGCGGCGGCGTGATGCCATCCGACGTGCTGAATAGGTTATTGAGCGACGACTGGTCGCCGGCTAGCGACCGCAACAGGTCATACATTCTCTGGCGCTGGTTCACCCCAAGCGGCGGCGTCGTCCCGTCACTGAGCGTAAATAGCGCATTGAGTGCAGCCTGATCGCCCGCAAGCGAGCGGAGCAGGTTGTAATACGTCGCCTGTTCTGCGGTCGTCAGTGCCATCAGGTCCCCGTCTTGCCAATATCCACGAAGCCCATCGCGTAAATCCGCAGCTTCGGCGTGCCGCTCGCCGCCTTGGTGAGCAGGAACGTGTAGCCCTTTGCGATCTGAATTCGCTTCGCGACGTTGGCGACCAACTTGTAGCAGCTCGTCGCTCCGCTCGCTGCTGTATCGTCGATGGTTCCCGAGTTCGCGTTGTTGAATGCGATGTAGATGTCGAGCCCATCGGCCATGAACTCGAGAATTGTTCCGTCAGCAACATGCGCGCTGATGCGCGGGTCCGCTGTCAGGTCAGTGATAGCGCTCGTGGTGCTCGTGGCGATGGCGGCGCACTTGCCGAGCACGGGCGGCGCGAAGTGATTTGCTGCAATGAGGGCGGTGGACGACATTTTCATGCTCCTTCGAGTGATTGGCTGAGGGTTGCGCGCGATTTGGCCATGTTGACCGGCGGGCGCGGGGAGGGTGGCGACTTCGCGTCTTGCTGGTCGGCTTGGTTCAACGCGGCGATGCGCGAGAGGAAACCGGGTTCGACGCTCGGCTCGCCCGCGCCATTGAGACCGAGCAGCAGGTCAGCTTGCATGGCCGCCTGATGCCGCATGGGCTTTCGCAGCTGCGTCATGCGCTCGAGAAATTCGGTCGCGATTTCGGCGAACAATTCCGGGTGCGCGACGCGCGCGGCGGTGACCTTGTCGATGGACAGGGCGCCGCGGTTCAGGTCGCGCAGCACGCTCATCGGATCCATGACACCCTCCCACTGTTCCGCGAACTTTTCGATATCCTGCTGAGGCGTGAACGCCGGGCGCATCGGCCCGCCGCCGAAGATGCCGCGGCTCGGGGTGGCCGGCGGCGCCATCTGCTGCAACAGGCTCAGGTTGCGCACGGTGTCCAGCGCCAGCGAGCTAGCGAGCTGCGGAGCGATGCCAGGTAGCGCGCCGAAAACACGCTGAGTTTGGTGCGCTAGCAGCACCGGGTTTGAGGTCAGCTGCGCCAGCTGTTCACGGCGCTCCGCGTACGCGGTCGACTTGTCCCTCGCACCGAAGAACCTGGAGCCGTATTCCGAGGCGCTGGCCGTGGCGGTCTTCCCGGCGACGCTCTCTGAATGGGCCTCGTCTGCCGATTCGGCTGCCGTCTCGAGCGCCGCTTCGACGTGCTGCTCGCCGATCGTGTGCGTCGTGTGCTCGGCGACGTGCCCGAGCTTTTTCAGCACGCCCTTGGTGACGCCGGCCGCTTCCGCCGCCTCTTTAGCCGCGTACTCGCCCGTGGCGCGCGTCGCGGTGTCATAGAGCTCGTCCCAGGCGTAATCGGTGGCCGCGCCCTTGGCGACTGATTTCGCCGTCGCCGACGCTGCGCCCTTCGCGGCTGATTCTTTCCCGCTGACCTGCACAGCCTTCTCGAAAAACTGATTGATGAGCTTCGACTTTGCGCCATCGACGGAGCTAACAAGGCCCTGAATGGCCATCGCCGTTCGCAGTAGCCGCCCCGGGTTCGCGATGGCGCCGATCGCCGTACCGAGCGCTCCCCCGAGCGGGCCGCCCGCCGCGAGCCCGACGGCGCCGCCCGCGATCTGCGCGCCGAGACTGCCTTGCGCGGTCAAAATCGAGTTGATTTGGTTCGAAACCGCGACCGTGCGATTCGCCGCCTCGAGGCTCGCCTTGATGCTCGTCGCGGCGTCCTTCACTGCTTGCACCGACTCGGCGACCTTGCCGGTGTCGACGTATTTGCCGATCGAATTGGCGAGCTGCTCAGTCGCGTCGAGGTGCGCGCGGATGTACTGGTCGTTCAGCTTCCCGCGGCCAGTGCCGAATTTATCGATCCAGCTGCCGACCTTGTCCGGGTCGATTTCGTAGCGCTGACCGGCCTTGAACCCGAGGATCTCACCCGACTCGCGCTCGCCCGTGGAGCGCATCAGCGCGCCGGAGTACATGCGGCGCGAATCTAGCCAGTTTTCCCAGCCCTGGTTTATTTCGCGCTGAGCGTCGGCGGCTTTGCCCCATGTGTCCGTGTCCATGAGCAGCTGCCGCACGTGCTCATAATGGTCGGAGAATTCTTTCGCGGTGTTGTAGACGGAGTCGGCTGCGAAATCGCCGGTTTGCCGCAGTGACGAGAGCTTCTTCGCACTGCCGCGGGTGAGCTTACCGAGGTTGCGCTTGAATTCGTCGAGCGCGATGGCGGCGTCCTCGCCTTGGATGCCGTCGCTGTTCAGGAGCTTTTCGGCGCGCTTGGCGTGCGCGAGCGCCGACTTGATGCGCGCGGCGTCGCCGTAGAGCGGTACGGCGTCTGTTTCTGCGCCAGACTCCGCTGCCGCCACTGCGCGTTCTTGCTTCGCCCAGATGTGCTGAACGCCATCGATTATCTCGCTCTTCTGGATCAGAAAATCGCGACCCGGCGGAATAATTGCCTCTTTCTCCGCTGCTACCTTGGAGAACTTGCCCACTGGCACGGCGTCCGCGTCGCTCAAGTGAAGCTGAACGTTCCCGCGAAGCTTTCCCTCTGTCGTTTTCGCCATCTCCTCAGGCGCGGAGGTGGTACTTAAGAAACTACCATCGTTTTCGATCTTGCCGTTCGCGATCCAGTCGTCGGCAACCCCGTCCGCTAGTTTCAGCGTTCGGGTCACTTCGCCGCGGTAGACGTTTCCTGCCTCGACCTGCTTCTCGAGGATGTCTTGTAGCTTCTTCCCTTTGGCAAGGTTCTCCTGCAGATATCCAGTGTCCCACTTCTTCGCGAAGCGTTCCGGGTCGCGCAGGGCCTTATTGATGCTCTGGTAACTGGAAACCGTATAGTTATAGATCGCCTCCTCATCGGATTTCGGAATAGCAATTCGGCTCTCAATATCTGCGTAAGCGGATGGCTCGGCTGCGCCTGGCTCTGGCGCCGCATTGATCATGCCCTCGAGGCGTCCGCGGATCTCGCTCATCGCGCCGCGCGCGGCGTCGATTTGGGTCCCGGCTTTTTCCGGGTCGAGCAACTTCGACCAAGCTTCGCGCTTCATGCCGAGGTCTCGGACCTGCTGAAACACGTCGCCGCCCGCGCGCTGCTCGAGCGTGGCCATGTTCGCGGAAACGTCTTTCGTCGCCTGCTCGATGATCTCCGGCCGGTTGCGCGCCAACGTCCAGCCGTCGAGAGCTTCGCCGCGGCGCGCGCGGTCGAGAATCGCGGTCGGGCCGTACTTCTCGAAGGCCGACTTCTCGCCGTCGCTCATCTTCGATTGCACGTCGCTCAGGAGCTCGTGTAGCGCGTGCCCGACGCCCGGCGCCGGGGGCACCCCTTCAGCCTCCAGCGCCTTTTCGGCGACCGCCTGCGCGTGCTCCGCGTCGGGTTCTGCGCCGCCCAGCGCCTTGCTTAGCGCGCTTTCCTCGCCTTCCTTTGCGACCTGCCCCTCGACGATGTCCGCGAGTTTGGGCCCCGGCTTGAGCACCTTGCCAAGGGCCCCGAGGCCACCGCCGATGCCAGCCCCGAGAGCGCCGCCAATGAATGCCCCCGTCCAGAGCTTCTGGCGCGTTAGCGGCGTGTTCTCGATGTAGGCCTCTTCGGCTGCCGAGTTCGCGCCGAACCCGACGCCTTGAAGCCCGGCTTCTGTGAACCCGGTCAGCGCCTTCGCGGCGACCTGTCCGGCTTTGTGCTCGATGGCTTCGCCCGCGCGCTCGCCGACCGTGCCGGCAAGGCCTTCGCCCTCGGCAAGGCCGCCCATGAGGATGCTCGGGGCGATGTCACCCGCGATGCCACCGACGAAGCGGGTTTTCGGGTTGGCCTCGAATTGTGCTTGCGTCGCCTCGCGGTATTTTCGAGCCGCGACTTCGGCATTCTGGTTCGACTCATCAAGCGAATTGATGATGTAGTCGATGTTCTCCATCACCTTTTGGCCGGTGAGGTTTTGGAGATCCGCAAGCGCCTTGTCGTCGCCGACCGCGGAGGCGGCAAGCTGGGCGGGGACGCGGATGAGCGCGGTCGATGCGTCGAAGGCATGACCCGCGAGCGATTTCACGCCGGCCTTGATTTGCCCGGCCGTCGTATCCTGCGCCTTCAGCTCTTGCCGGTGCTGAATCTCTGCGGGCGAAGCTAGTATCGCGTTCGGATCGTGGCTGAGGCCGGCCTCGACCGATGGCGCACTGAAAAACCGTTCGCCGCTCCGGAACCAAACGCGCCCATCGACGCTCGATGCCTTGAGCCCGGTAGCCGGGTCGACCGCAACGACGGGCGCGGCTTCGCCCGCGGGCCCTTCGCGCGACTCTACCGGCTCGGTCGGCTCGGCAGCGGCGGCGGCAGGTTGTTCGGTG
>Ga0207667_10009186_pt1 | contig 11678 bp, 9 predicted proteins | sample KBSCornC52_FD_184301 | JGI IMG/M metagenome (GOLD analysis project Ga0207667, IMG submission 184301) | Corn rhizosphere microbial communities from Kellogg Biological Station, Michigan, USA - KBS Corn C5-2 (SPAdes) (version 2) | ecosystem: Host-associated > Plants > Roots > Rhizosphere > Soil ...
AGGTTCGATAGATGTTTTCTTGGTGTCCCAAGGGAGCTTTTCAGGCTCCTCCGCCACGAACCTGACCCAACCGACGAAGCCGTTGTATTCCGGATGCCAGCTGGTCTTCCATCCGAGATCGACGTCACGGCTGGCTATTTTCACGATCCTGTCGTTGCATACGAAGTACCACCCATACTGGTCGGTCAATGACGAGCTGTTCGGCTTCGCGGCGTCGTAGTCGGCCTCGTTCGTCAACCGATACGCCGCATGCATGCCGGAATCTATGAATACTCGAACCCCATCTTTGGCAGGGAAATTCGTAGACATCTTCTTGACCGGTCCGCGTCCACGAATCGCTGGGCCAAAGCTCGATACTTGCTTCCCGTTGACGGTTAGGGAAAGTCCCTTGGCAATGAAGATCCCGTAACGCCTTGCAAGACTTTTTCGAACGGTTTCCGTCCATTCCTCCGCGCTTAACTCATGCTGGACGCCATCACGCAAAGCCGTGACGCGTATGAGCGTCTGCGACTTTCCTTTGCTCGCAAGACGCCGCCCCTCCAGCGGCTCTTCGGCGCGGTCGAGCACGTCGCTTTCTTCGAATTCGATCTCCGAAGACGTTTTCCCGTCGTCGGTATGAAGAAGGTATTTCGTTCCCAGCCGGATCAGCGAACGCTTGAGACCAATCCCAAACCAGCCCAAACCAAATTTGTGACGGGTGTGCGAACCGATGACAAAGGCGCGATTGGCAAGGGTCTTCTCTGCGATCCCGGAACCGTTGTCCGTCAAAGTAATGCTATCGCGCGCGAATCGGAGCGATACCCGCAGACCCGCATAACTAGACGGCAAACCGTATTCGTCAGTGCGCGATTTCTTCAGGCCAAGTAGACGATCACGCGCTGCGTCGATAGAGTTGTCTATCAGATCGTAAATTCCCTCCAATACCGTCACGTCCTTGGTCAGGATACTTTGCAGGTAGCGGGGGTCGATTCCTTGCTTAACCGGAAACGTGCCTGTCTTCGCCATAGTGACAATCATCCCTGAGAAAGGTTGTGATGGACTTTATGCTACTGCCAGACGTACCGGTCGCGCACTCGTCTAACTGGCCGACTTCCGAGGCTGGATATTTCACAACCTTCGATTCCGACCCGAGACCGGGTGGCTTTGGATAGCGCAATACCATGACAGACCGTCTTTCGCCATCGCAACGTAGCCGTCTCATGTCACGGATACGGAGCAAAGACAGCCAAATCGAACTCACCTTACGCTCCGGACTTCACCGCCGCGGATTTCGCTTTCGGAAGCATGTCCGCACACTCGCCGGTTCCCCCGATATCGTGTTTACAAAAGAGCGCATCGTAGTGTTCGTCGATGGCGATTTCTGGCACGGGTACGGCTTCGCGCGCTGGCGGCACACCTTGGCGCCTTTCTGGCAGCAGAAGATCGAAAACAACCGGAAAAGGGACCGTCGCAATTTTGCGAAGCTACGGCGTGCCGGTTGGAAAGTGATCCGAGTCTGGGGACACGACCTTATTCGACGTCCCGACGCATGCATCGAGCAAGTTATCGGCATCATCCTGGAGCGGCGCGAAACGACCTCATAGCTTCGCAAAAATACGCCCCAGCAGGCTTTCGGCAAGAAGCGGGCTTACGCTATTCCCGATTTGTCGAAACGAATGCCACTTCGTCCCGTGAAACTGGAACCAGTCGGGGAAGCCTTGAAGCCTCGCAGCTTCGCGAGGCGTGATCACCCGGGGCGATACCGCGTGTATAGGGCGAACCGCCTGAAAACTGCCTCGCTCGGGACCGGTTCCCGCCCTTAAGGTCGGACAAAAACCCTCCGGGTCGAGTCGCGTAGCACGAGAGATAGGATCGCATTCGCCAGGACCGAGGCGATCGAACCGCCTAACCGTTGCGAGTGTATGACGAGTACCTAGGCAACCAGATATTTCATTGCGCTTATCTAATCGATCCAGCGCAAAAGTGGAGCCCACACCCGGCGGGCAAGCGTCGATCAGCCGTTGATAAAATTCACCGGCCGGAAGGTTTCCCACACGTCTCCAACCCTGCTCTTCTCTTTGCCAGTCGCACCGGATCCTGGGGAGTCCGATCAGCGCTTCTCCTACCGTTGGAGCCCTCCGCTGCAGCCCACGGAAAAGGGATTTCGCTTCAAGCGCGTCCATTCTCGAGGGGTCGTACCCGACAAAAAATACGCGCGCACGTTTGGTCGGCGCTCCGTGGTCACTGGCCGCAACGGGGGTGGGCTCAAACTTCACATATCGCGACGGCACGAGGGCTAACGCGGTTTCGACGATTTTCGCATTGCGCTCGTTAAGGATGCCGGGTACGTTTTCGGCCACGTAGAATCGCGGTAACGTCTCGGCTACGAGCCGAAAAAAATGGCCGAAGAGCGCATTGCGCGGATCCGAAGCCGATTTCTTGCCGATCTCGCTGAAGCCTTGGCACGGTGGGCCTCCGATAAGGCCGTCGAGCTGCCCAAGCTTGACTCCCGCACTCTCGAGCAATGCGTCACCAGCAGTGGCGCCAATATCCCAGCCGAGATGTTGCGCGTTGGGAAAATTGATCTGATGTGTGGCTAGGGCAATCCGATCGAGTTCGACGGAAGCCTTTACATCGAAACCGGCCCTGGCAGCCCCCAAACTCATGCCGCCGACGCCCGCGAATAGATCGATAATAATAGGGCGTTCGTTGGTGATCATGGGGCGATCGTAGCCCATTTTTTCAAAAAACGCGATCGGGCACCGCGAAGGCCTTACCTTGACCTTCCAGTATCTCACAGAGCGCGACCAGGCTGCGGGGATTCGTGGCGGGGCCGGCTGGACAGCGCACGGGCGATTCATGCTACGTCTCAGCAAATTGCCCCCGCCAGCTGGCAGGATGTTTGCAAAGAAACGGCTACGGTGGCACCGTTCCGAGACGGGACTTTCAAAGGTTGGGGGGTGAACATGGAGCAGTACACGGCGAGAGCAGCGGCCTTTCCCGCGAAGCGATTTTTCGTGGAAATGCTGACGAGGGACATCGAGCTGACCGATGCGATTTTGGATCTTTTGGACAACTGCGTTGACGGCGCGATGCGTCGACGCGCGGCAAGCGAGTCAATGGCTGACGCCGGGCGGCCCTACGAGGGTTGCTGGGCCCATATCGATTTCAGCGAATCAGGCTTTTCGATCGAGGACAACTGTGGAGGCATACCGATCGAGATCGCGAAGAGGAGCGCATTCCGGATGGGACGCGCGGACCCGATGCTGGACATAGATCTGCCGACCGTAGGCGTCTACGGTATCGGAATGAAGCGGGCGCTTTTCAAGCTTGGTGCGCACTGCGTCGTCGAAAGTCAGACAGCGGAAGACAGTTTCTCGCTGGCTATCACACCGGAATGGATGGGATCGGATACGGAATGGGAACTCGATCTGATCGTCGGAGCCGGTCAGCTTGCAACGCCCGGAACTCGGATCACGGTCACGAGTCTGAGGGACGGTATCGCGCAGATGTTGGCTACAGAAAACTTGACCTATCGCGACGAGCTAGACAAGGCGATCAGTGCCTACTATGGCTACATCATAGAAAAGGGTTTCGAGGTCGTCGTTAACACGCGTTCGATCGATCCTCAGCGAGTTTCGTTGCTAGTCGACCAGAGCGCGCTGGACGGCACTAGGAGCGGTATCGCACCCTACGTGTACGAGACGGACATCGACGGAGTATCGGTTTCCCTCACAGTCGGCATGTATCGTGACTTGCCCACCAACGAAGAAGATGAAGCTGCTAGCCAGGGTAAGCCGAGCACAGAGCGTGCAGGCTGGACAGTCATATGCAATGACCGAGTCGTTCTTCATGCGGATAAAACCAGGATGACTGGATGGGGCGAGGCGGGCGTACCCGCCTATCACACACAGTTCGTCTCTATTTCGGGCGTCATCGAGTTCAGGAGCGCTAGCGCCGCAAAACTTCCGATCACCACTACCAAGCGGGGTATCGACGGCAATTCGGATCTCTATTTGAGCGTAAAAGAGTTCATGCGGGAAGGGTTGAAGACCTTTACCGACTATACCAATCGTTGGAAGCAAAAAACTCTGGCGCGCGAAGAGGTTGTTTTAAACGCTAAACCCGTCTTGGCGGGTGCCGCAAGGGAGATGATTCCGACGGCAAAATGGTCGCGCGTCAATAAACCGGCCGGTGGTAGAAAGTACCGTCCGTCTCTACCCATGCCTGCCGAATCGGACCCGCTCAAGTGGATGCGATTCGCGAAAAAGACGAGCGATATCGAACTTGTCGCCAGTTACCTTTTTGACGACAGAAGCTGTGAACCCTCGGTTGTTGCGGAGAAGTGTTTTTCGGATGTTCTTAGGAAGCTGGCCTCATGAGCATCGGCGGCAGCATTCCTTACCATCTTCGTCAGAACAAGGCGATTGACAGAAATTTGTTTACCGACCTGCTGTCTCGGATCGGCCGATACAAAAATATATCCGACTATACCTACTACGGCTTTGGCGGCCCTTATATGGAGGATTTCAAACACCTCCATGGCGCGTTGCGGCTGCAGGATATGGTGTCCATCGAACGTGAGAGGGAAGTGGTAAAGCGGCAACGCTTCAACCAGCCATTGGCCTGCGTCAGGATATTGGAAGGAGCCAGCGGTGATTTCATCGCGAGGTTCGATCCCGAAACGCCAAGCGTTGTATGGCTCGACTACACCGAGCCGAAGGATATCGGTATTCAGTTGGTCGAGTTGCAACAGCTGGTGTCAAAACTCAATCCTTACGATGTGGTCAAAATCACTTTGAACGCGGCAGCAAGTGCACTGGGCGAGCCTAAAGAGGCTGACAAGGATCTCAAGGAATATCGTCTTGAAGTCGCGCGCGAAAGAATCGGTGGTTTTTTGCCAGCGCATGCCGGTAACGACGATGTAACGGGGAAGAACTATCCCGGCCTGCTCTTGCAGGCGATCCATCTGGCAGAGCATAAAGGAATGGAGGGAAGGAGAGCGTGGATGCTGCAACCGCTCAGTGCTTTCACCTATGCCGACGGCCAGCCTATGGTGACGGCAACCGCGATAGTCCTGCCGAAGTCTGATATCGATGCATTCTTTTCCCATACTCGCCTGAAGCACTGGCCGTATGTTTCAGTGGACTGGAGCGCACCCCGATCCATAAGCGTGCCCGATCTTTCTTTGCGTGAAAGGCTCAAAGTCGAAGCGATGCTTCCATCGGCATCGAGCAAGGACATCCTGGATGCTCTTGGGTATCGAATAGCCGCGACACCGGCTGAATCCGAAGAATTGATGGAAAATTTCGTGCGCTACTATCGTATGTATCCGCTTTATTCGCGGGTAATTGTATGAGCAGATGTACCGACTGAAAAATGAACGGCAGTGGTCACTCGCATTCGCTCGGACGTTGAGGCCGCCGCCGAAAGCAGCCTTGATCTCCATCACCACGAAAGCGAGCACCACGGGTTCCTTAGAAGAGGCATGTCTTCATGGTCGAGCGACACACAACACGTAGACTCAACTCAAAGCAACCGTCATGAGTTTAGCGAGTTCCACCAAGATGACAATGAGAGACTAATGTCCTCGTCGGTTGAATGATGCCCCGCATGAGAGACCTAATTGCTCAACGTTGTCTAAGTGCCGACGAGACTCTGCACAGAGGCCCGACCGTGCAGCCAGCATGCAAAGAGTGCCGTGACATTCTTATATTCTGTGATACGCATCACACAACGTGACGTGCAAGCGTGCCATTTCACAGGCTGTCATAAAGGGGCCATTCGAAACAACCACTGGGACGGGCCGAAGATCCGATCCTTTGCGTGACGCCAAATCCTTGTACCACCCCGCTCGGGAGGCATCCGCAGACAGGGAGTTCAGCTATGGATGCGATCCACTCCAAGAGTGAATTCGTGTACGGACAGGTCAGGCGCGCCCTGCGGTCAGGACGGTACGCACCCGGGCAGCGGATCGATCCGGCCACGATCGCCGCGGAGTTCAACACCAGCCCCACGCCCGTTCGGTTCGCCCTTTACCGGCTGGTCGGCGAAGCCCTGCTAGTCGATCATGCCCGTGGCGGATTCCACGTCCCGTTGCTCAACGAAGTCGCCATGCGCGATCTCTATGACTGGATGGAACGCCTGTTGTTGATGGCATGCGACATTGGCGTTTCGGGGGTGGCCAGAAAAATGGAGCCGCTGGAGGTCACGTCCGCTGGCGACGACCTAGTCAAGCTGACGTGGCAACTGTTCGACGCGATCGCCCGCGCGACAGCCCACGGCTCCTTGCACCACGCCGTGAAGCAGGCCAACGACCGGCTGGCGCCGGTACGCCGGGCCGCGCAAGGATTGCTCAAGAACGGCTTCGAAGAGTTTTCGGAATTGAACCGGCACTGGCAGGCCCGCGACATGCCGGCCCTGAAGTCCGCACTGCACGACTATCACGAATGCCGGAAGAAACTCGTGCCGTGCATCGTGGCCTTGCTGAGCGAAGGCAGCGACTACCTTCGCTAGGTCTCGCCGATGTCCTCTGCCAGCGGTCCGCTTTGCGCGACCACAGCGATTGCCCGCTTCGGCGTTGCCTTCCCGACAGTCGGGTCTCAAACAGCCGCTTTTCGGGGGCCTGGAAAGATGCCCGAATTCCGGGCGCAGGTTTTCATCTGCGCCGCGGAACGTGGCTCGCCTAGGCCTCAGGCCGCTTTCTTGGCAGCGGTCTTTGCAACTTTCTTGGCCGCGCCCTTCTTGACGGCCTTCGCCGGAGCCGCCTTGGGTGCGCCATCGATCAGGAGGCTCTCGGCGGTGACACCGCGCTTCTTCAAGGCCTGCACGAACCACAACGGCCGCTTGCCACGACCTGACCATGTCTGGGTGGCGTTCGCAGGGTTGCGATACTTGGGGGTTACTACCGACTTCGGCCCCTTGGCGCCTTTGCCGCTACGTGTCGGATACACGTCGGCAAGGGTGAGGCCGCTGCTTTTCAGCAAACGCTCGATTTTTTCCCGTACCTCTTTGACGTGATTGACGTGAGCAGCCTGCATCTGCGATTGGGCATTTGCGATGAGTGCCTTGAGTTCGGCAGGAGACAGCGTTTCAAGATTAATGGCCATGATTGTGCTCTTCGGCAGTGGGTCAAAAATGAGAGTCTACCCGAGTGAATAAGAATTTACCTACAAAAGGAAAGGGCATTCCCTTACACGTCTCCTGCTTACTTCACTGCATGGGTGGCGATGAGTGGGTGAATGCCTCAGAACTAATGTCGAGGAGCTTCATGTACAGCGCAGCCCGAAGCTGATCAGCTCCAGCGAGTTGATCAGGAGAGCGGTAGGTTCGGCGATCAAGTTCAGCGGTGTGCGTAGTGTGCGGCTATGCCGCCAGCCAAAGAGGCGTCGAAGCAGAACCCGGCATTACAGGACGACCGTCGCGCTTCCGGAATAATCACCGGATGACAGCGCAATAATCATTTGAAAATCAAAATTTCCGGCTCCTACGCTGGTTGCGTCATGGAACAGCCATGACGCGAAAGTAGGAGATCGAGATGAAGACGAACGAGAACATCCGCAACGACACGTCGGAAGACGTCATCGTGCTCGGCACCGCCAGCATCGAAACGAAAGGCTCCCTTGGCCAAGGCGAGTCTACCGGACCCGGTGGCCCGGCGATTCCCGGCATTTCCGAGGAGTGATTGCTCCAGGGCGCGCACCCTAGTGCGCGCCCTATTCCGAGGGACGGACGATGAACTACTGGCTCAGAGAGGACCTTTCGTGCTGCGACGTCGGCGGCCATATGGTTTTTCTCGACGTCGCGCAAGATCGATACTTTAAGCTGATCGGCCCTCTCGAAGAGGCCATGCGACGCTACTTGGCACATGAAGCCATCGCATCCACGCAATTGGAGCGCCTCGCAAGCACAGGAATTCTTGTCCGGGCAGAGGACTCGAAAACGTGGGCCACAACAGCAACCATCAAACGAGCGTCCCGCAGCGCGGTCGAGCAGCCCACCGCGTTCGTGCGTCACCGGCTCAGCTTGGCCGTTATTTGGGAAGTCATGGCGATTGTCTGGGCAACTCGTCGTCAGTTGCAGACTTGCGCGCTCAGTACGATCCTCGACAAAGCCATCGCCTATCGAAGTAGAAAGTCAGGCTCGCGCAAGGCCGCTGCACCAACTGCCCTCGAGGACGAGTTGCTCCAAGCAACGCGTCAATTCGCCCATGCGCGCCGCTATGTGCCCATCGAACCGATCTGTCTCCTCGATTCCTTGTCCTTGCTCCGATTCCTTTCACGGCGGGGGCTATCGGCAAACATCGTTTTCGGCGTGACGCCGGAGCCTTTCGCAGCGCATTGCTGGATACAAGCCGGCGACATCGTCCTGAATGAAACACTTTCCGACGCTAACGCGCACACCCCCATCAGGAAGGTCTAATGAAGTACAGCTACATCATCCTGCTCGGCGGCAAATTGAACCTTGGCGACGACCACACGCTTCCGCTACTCGATAGGTCCCTGCACGCTGCGGGAATGGTCTGCAAGCTTGGGTCAGCGTTGGCCAAGGTGTTTGTTTCTGCCGATACCCCTACCCTCGCAATACCCGGACACGGCCTGGTCATCGGACAGGTTTTCACGAACGACGGCCAACGAATCTCACGCCCGCTCAATTTCAATGGATCGGTGAGCGAACTCAGCAATCATCTGCTGCGGAATACCTGGGGCGAATACCTTGCCTTTCATGTCGGTGGCAAAGATGGATCCGAAATCACTTTGATGCGCGATCCTTCTGGCTCGGTCCCATGCGTATATTCGCTTGCCGGTGGCGAAGGGTTCATCACATCTGACATCGGCCTTGCAGTCGAGCTGGGGCTCTATTGCCGCGAGGTGAACTGGCAGGCCGTCGCACACTCGCTCAACTTCCCCTATCTCGAGCCAGCGCGTACGGCGCTGAGACACGTCAGCGAATTGCTCCCAGGCGGCACATTGACCTGCCAAGGGAAGGATGTTTCAACCAGCCCCGCGTGGTCGCCGTGGCGCTTCGTGCAAAAAGACGTCCGGCACAAGGATCCCCTTGTGGCGGCCGAGGATGTCCGAGCCGCCGTATCCAACGTGGTCAGAGCTCTATCTATGGGGAACGACAAGTTTCTGGTCGAGCTATCGGGCGGGCTGGATTCCTCCATCGTCGCCACATGCCTGCGCGACGCTTGTCCGCGCGCCATCTTTTGTACGCTGGTCATGCCCGTGGCCGGAACCGATGAGCGCCCCTATGCCCGACTGGTGACAGATGCGTTGGGTCGGAAACTCTTCCCCGTGGAGGTCGGGTTCGACAATGTCCGCTTCGAATTTCCCATACCGCGCTCGTCCGTTTTCCCCGCAATCGGGATTCTACAGAACGCCGTCAACGAGGCCTGGGAGACGGCAGGCACCCTCCATGGTGTGAGCAGCTTCTTCTCGGGTGGTGGCGGCGACACAGTCTTCTGTTACCTGAAAACTGCGGCGCCTGCCGCCGACGCATTCTTGCAGTGTGGCGTAATGGCAGGCATTGCTGCCATCGGAGACCTCGCAGCCCTTCACCAGTGCACGGTATTCAAGGCCGGTCGATTGACTCTCAAGAAGGTCCGACAACGGCCACGCATGGCCTGGAAAGAAGATCGCGCGTTGCTCAACCCAGCCTGCACGGCAACAACATCGGAGCATCATCCATGGATGGATGCGCCACCAGGTGCTTTGCCCGGCGATCGCGAAAAAATTCATGACCTAATCGGAAATCAACTATTCAGGGACGCCACACCTCGCGGCGCGGGACGCTCCATGCACTTTCCACTGCTGTCTCAGCCCGTCATGGAAGCATGCCTGAAAGTACCGACATGGATGTGGATCGCCGACGGTCGAAATCGCGCGATCGCCCGCCAGGCCTTTGCCGACAGACTGCCACGCGGCATTCTCGATCGACGCAGCAAGGGCTCGTACACCGGCTACATGGCCGCCGTCTATACGCGCAACAAGCCGAAGATGCGTGAATTCCTCGAGGAGGGGCAGCTGCGCGCACATGGTCTGCTGGACCGCGCCGCATTGGCGAATTTCTTCGCCAAAGAACTTGCGCCCCGGGACCTGTCGTTTCTTCGCATCTTCGACCTGTGTGCGGCCGAGAACTGGGCGCGTCAACAAGGTTACGATCCACCGTGAGCACCCGCGCCAGAACGAGACTGTGCGGTTTTCTCCTTCATTCCGCGCCAGATGCGGTACTGCACAGCCTTGTCGGGACTCGGATCCTCGTACTCCTGCAGCCAGAAGCGGAACCAATCGACGTTACGCTCGTACACGGCCAGCTTGTGCCTCGGCTGGAACTTGATATGGGCTTCGTCCGGGAACACGTAAATGTCCGCTTGGTGTCTGCGCTCCAGCGGTAGCGCATAGCCCAAGGCCATCCGATATTCCTGCTCGATCATCTGGAACAGGATCGGCGCCCGGATCCTGTCGAGCTGATACACGGGCGAGATTTCCCTCCACCGCCCGGGCGTCTCTTCCGGAGCGCCAAGCCACCAAAGTTTCCGAAGGTTGGAACGGAAGGCATCCCGCAGGCTGTTGAAAAGATAATAGGTCGGTGTCACCGAAATACTGCCGACGGACGCAGCGCTCACTACATCCGAATGCGCCAACGTCCATAATGTCACCTCGCTTCCATAACTGAGCCCGCCCATCCCGACACGGGTTCCATCGATGCGTCCTTCCGAGGACAGGAGCTTCACGGCGCTCTCTACGGCCGCGCGCCCCTGGTCGTAACGCGCCATGGGGTCAAGGCGATACTCCGGGATCGCGTTGATGCACAGCGCCGAGATGCCATCCTCGGCCAGTGTGGCAAGCGGCCACTCGTTACCCAGCCCGCCGCGCAGAAACCCGTAGCAGTTGTAGAACGTCACGAACAACGGCGGTGGATGGCCGGTGCCACCTCCACGCGCCTCGAATAACTGGCCGGTGAACTCCCGTCCCTGCTTGTCCTTCCAGCGGATCAGCCTTGCTGGCACCGTGACCGCGATATCCGCCTCCAATCCCTTGTTCGGTGCGAACAAGATCCGCCGCCGGCCACTCCCTATATCAATCGCCTCAAGACGTGGCGGGTGATCTGCTTCGGCTGCAACGCATACCAACGTGTCGGGAGACAACGCGCAGGGAATGTCCCAGTAGCGCTGGCTACCGCTGACAAGCCCGTCGGAAAAGACTATCGGCCGCACCATGCCCGTGACGACATTCCATCCGTAGATCGACTGCGCCTTGTCGTTGTCGGTGGCCGTGAACAGGACCTCGTCGCTCCCAGGGCGCCACTGGATATCCGCGATATATCTGCGGCGGCACAGCTTGGCCGTGCAACGGATCGGTTGCGAAGCGTGCCTGTCCGGCAGCATGGCCAGCTCGACATACCGGCTCACCGCCAGCCCTTTGTCCTGGTGCCCAGACAGCAGCACTGCGATACGTCCATCGCCTGGGTTCTGGGCAATCTTGGTCGGCGACGCCGAGAGATCCGGCGAAAGATCGGCCGCCTTTAGCGGGTGCTCCGGCAGTTCCGACGCAGACAGGTACCGAGTTGTCGTCGTTGCCAGGTCGACAGCCTTCCAGCGGTCCGGCACTTTCGCCAGCAATGGCCCGGTGGAAAACCAATCGCCGAGGAACTTCTGCGTGGCCGGTTGCCCATCGAGCCTGCTCGATCGGAACAAC